>Ga0209648_10004257_pt1 | contig 12131 bp, 11 predicted proteins | sample GraSoi2013_115cm_FD_185830 | JGI IMG/M metagenome (GOLD analysis project Ga0209648, IMG submission 185830) | Grasslands soil microbial communities from the Angelo Coastal Reserve, California, USA - Sample 9_17_2013_115cm (SPAdes) (version 2) | ecosystem: Environmental > Terrestrial > Soil >...
GGCGGTACAGGAACCTGTCCGCTACGGACAATCTCTCTAGCAGTAAGCTCGCGGCCATAGAGACTTTCGTTGCCCTGGTTGTCAGGACGTAGGGTGGATCCGGTCAGAGCCACGCCGGCAAACACGCCACCGGTATGCGAATACGCCAGGATCTGCGCGCGCATCCCCAAATCGGTGGCAGCAGTCATCTGCCGTCCAATCGGGCCCGCAGCGATGGAGACGTCGCCGCCCAACTTCGCTTTGCTCTTCAGCAAAGAGTCGACGCCACGCTCGTTCAACACCAGCAACACAAGGTCGGTAGCCTGGAGTCCGACCTGGAGGCCGAAGTTGCCGCCTTCAAGCGCCGTCATCGAAGGAGCACTCCACGGACCGTTGAAGTTCTCGCCCAGCCGGCAACTCATCGCGCCTTTGCCATAATCCACGCCAAATCCGATAGCGAACTTCTTGACTGAGGGAATCACGACGATGCACTTGGCCTTGTCCGTCAAGCTTTTGGAAATGCCGCTCTTCTCATCGAGGGCAGCCTTCAGGACTTCCCGGGAGGCGTGGAGCCGCTCGGCCTGTTTTTGCTTTACCTCGGCCATGTCAACCTGTTCCGTCCCGGCTTGCTGCTGCTTTGCGAGCTCGGCTCGCTGTTTTGCCTGCTCCTGCGCAACCTGAGCTTGCTGCATTGCGGTCTGGCTTTGTTGCTGCGCCGTCTGGCTTTGTTGCTGCGCGGTCTGACTCTGCTGCTGCGCGGTCTGGCTTTGCTGTTCTGCTGTCTGGCTTTGCTGCTGCGCGGTCTGGCCGTGCTGCAGGCTCCAGGCAGGGACCAACATCAGTGCCAGAAGGAAGGGACAGACAAAAATTCTGGTCATCGCGACACTCCCCTTTAATTGTTCTGATTGCGAACAAGTCTCCTCTATGTTCGCCTCCAATGGCGATGTGGGCCACCCGGTGAAATACCGGAATCAATCACAGAAGATTTACGGGATGGGGATAAAACCAGGCCAGCGATTTATCAGTTGCGACAACTGAATGCAGCAGGTGTCAACTAGTGTTGAGGTTTTAAAAAACGGGTTGCGTCGACAGACTTGGGTTTAGCAAAGATCATCAAGCACCGGACCGGCCGGCTCAAGGCTTGGGAAAGCAGAAAGGCCGGAGACGAGAAGGGCATTCGCACACCAGTGTCTTCTCGTCTCCTAGGGGTGTTCTTGGTTAGTTCAATTTTGATTGTCCAAAGAAAGGGGCCTGCCGCAATATCCAGTTGTGCCCTACTTGATATAGCCACTATCAGAACTTGCGAGTCGCCCCCGTCATGTTGCCAAAGGGGGCTGTCACGACAAGCTCATAGTGGTCATAATGTCGTGCCAGTAAGTGGTCATTGGTCTCTGTTCACTTTGTGGCAAAATCCAACGACCCACACTCATCATGGACTCTTTGATCAAATCCGGCCGCTATATCTTTGCTGTTTCGATGATCTTCTTTGGCTCTCAGCACTTCCTCTACGCGATCGCGAAACGTGGACCCATTGCCAGCGCGCCTTGGGTCGTGGGGAATGTATTTTGGGCGTGGCTGGTGGGAAGCATATTGATTCTTGCCGGCGTCAGCATTGCTGTCGGGAGAAAGATCGTGATGCCGGCCGCGTTCCTGGCTTCAACTTTGCTGGTGTACGCGCTGGTCTTGTATGGTCCGCGCCTGGTCGCAAACATACATAACCCGCAACCGTGGACGAGCGTGACGGAACTGCTGGCCATGAGCGGAGCGGCTTTCATTCTGTCTGGGAGCCAACGGGACAGTCGCTTTTCAGCAAGCGTCACACACCGATTCATTATCGCAGGGCGCGTATTGTTTGGTATCCAGCTGGCCATATGGGGGATCCAACACCTCATGTACGCGAACTTCGTTGCGACGCTGGTGCCGGCTTGGCTACCTTGGCGGCTGTTCTGGGGATTGTTCGTTGGATTCGCTTTCATTGCGGCCGACGTCAGCTTTGTCACCAGCCTGCTCACACGCCTGGCAGCCACGCTCTTGGGGACTCTATTCTTTGTGATAGTGGCAACGGTTCATATACAAAGAGTCGCCGCGGAGCCTGGCAGCGGATCTCAATGGACCAGCATCTTCGTAGCGATCACGATGTGTGGGGCGGGTCTGATGGTTGCGCAGGCATGCCCTTCGCGCGGCCACATTGTCAGCAGAGCCATAGGGCGAGAACCGATCCAGGCGGCCTAGCTGTATCGGCTGTGAGAGATTCTCAAGGCGGATGTTGTGCGCTTACCTGCTCACGGCGAAGCGGCGGGAGCTCACAGCGGCTTCCAGACGAATTTCCATGCCCTCGGCTGCGGCCCGCACTTTGGGATAGTATTCGCGAGCTTTGACGACGACCGAGTCAATGCACTCATCTGAGTGATCGGGATCGTGATGGAAAAGAATCAGATCCTTGGCGCCGCTTTCCATGACCACATTCACGGCCTCGCGCCAGTGGCTGTGTCCCCATCCGCGTTTTTGCGCGGCGTATTCTTCAGGGAGATACTGCGCGTCATAGATGAGGACGTCCGCGCCTTCAGCTAGTTTGCGCACGTTCTGATCGAAGACCGGATCGCCGGGCTCGTTGTCCGTGGCGTACACCACCACGCCATCTTTAGTCTCGATGCGGAAACCCAGGCAGCCCTGGGGATGATTGAGCCACATCGAATGGATCGCGCAACCGTCAAATTCCAGGCGGCCGGCATCGATGTTGCAAAACTGCCGGCGCGCGGCCATCTCGTTCATGTTCACCGGGAAGTAGGGGTCCGACATTTGCTCCTCGAGCGCCCGCTGCAGGCCGCGGGTGCGGCTGGAGGAGTGAAAGATGAACGAGTTCTGCCGGTTGTTATAGAGCGGAGCAAAAAAAGGAATACCCTGAATGTGGTCCCAGTGAAAGTGCGAAAGAAAAATATGCGCGGCCAGAGGCGTTCCGTTGCTCTCTTGTTCCAACTGCTTGCCCAAGATGCGGAAACCCGTGCCGCAATCCAAGATATACACATGACCGTTGATGCGAACTTCCACGCAGGAGGTATTACCTCCGTAGCGCAGGTTTTCCGGCTGAGGCGTCGGAGTGGAACCGCGAACACCCCAGAATCGAACCAACATCGCTCACCTCAACAACTTTTTCTTTTGGAACACGGGCACCGAATGCAACGACAGTTCGAATGAAGTCCTCGGGAAACTTCTCTTGGGGGAGGGCTTTAAGTTGGCAGAAGTATAGTGCAGATTCCCGAGCCCCGCTACTTTAGGGGTAATCAGACGGGCACACTTGCAAAAGGAGAGGTACATGTCCGTTGGTCAGACGAAGATTGATAAAGGTAATCATTGAAGATCGCCGGAATCGCCCGGGACCGCCGACATCGCCGGAATCTGGTTCTTCCGATCACGAGCGATTTCGCGCGATTGCGGCGATTACGGCGATTCCTCCCAACCTCCGTTTCCTCCGTTCCTCCGTGTCGAAGGTTTTCCCCAGACAGCAAACATGGCCCATGAACCGACCACACTCGCAGGCGGAAGCAGAATGCCAAAAGCAGCGTCGCGCGTTTAAGATAATTTGCCACATGCTTTTTCCGGATTACCGTCAATTTACTGCCCTGGCGCGCAAGGCAACGCTCATCCCCGTGGCCAAGACTGTCGCGGCGGACCTGCGCACGCCGGTTTCGGCATTTCTAAGTATCGCCGCCCGCGAGCCAAACGCGTTTTTGTTGGAATCGATCGAAGGCGGAGAAAAAATAGGCCGCTACACTTTTCTCGGCGCGCGCCCTTACATGATCCTGCGCGCGCATGGCAACCGGATTGAGTTGGAACAAAACGGAAAGAAGCAGCAACTGCAGGGCAGTGTGTTCAAAGTTCTCGACGGTCTCTTGCGCGAACACCGGCCGGCTCAGGTTGCCGGCTTGCCGCCGTTCACTGCCGGGGCTGTGGGCTTTTTCTCTCATGACGCTGTGCGCCAGCTCGAAAAGCTGCCTGACCTGGCTAAAGACGAGCTCAAGATTCCCGACTGCGTCTTGATGTTCTTCGATCGCCTGCTGGCTTTCGATCATGTGCGCCACGAGATATACATCATCGCTGCGGCTGACGTGCGCACGAGCTCGCCGCACGCGGCCTATGCCAAGGCTCTGCGTGATATCCAGAGGATCGAAAAGCAACTCTCGGCGCCGCTTCCGGCGAAACTCCTGCGACCGCCGACGCCGCGAATAGGAGTGCTGAAAACCAAGGTCTCTGTCAGCAAGAAGAGTTTTGTGGAGACGGTGGAAAGAGTCAAAGACTACATCATGGCCGGCGATGTGTTTCAAGCGGTGCCCTCGCTGCGCCTGGAACTTGAACCCGGTGTTCCACCGCTGGATATTTACCGCGCGCTGCGCCGGGTGAATCCTTCGCCCTACATGTACTTTCTTCGCATGGACGATATGACCATCCTGGGCGCTTCACCGGAGATGCTGGTTCGCGTTACCGGACGCCATCTCGAGTACCGGCCCATCGCCGGCACACGCAAACGCGGCAAAGATGAAGCCGAGGACCGTCGTCTGGAAGAAGAGTTGCGTCATGACGAAAAGGAACGCGCTGAGCATGTCATGCTCGTGGATCTGGGACGCAACGACGTTGGTCGAGTAAGCGAGTTCGGCAGCGTGAAAGTCCGCGACCTAATGTTCGTGGAGAGATACTCTCACGTCATGCATCTGGTATCGGCGATCGAAGGAGAGCTGCGTCGCGATCTCGGACCGGTCGATGCCTTCGCGGCCTGTTTCCCGGCCGGCACTCTTACCGGCGCGCCCAAAGTTCGGGCCATGGAGATCATCGAAGAAGTCGAGCCGGTGCGGCGCGGAATCTACGGCGGGTCGGTCCTTTACGCAGACTTCGCCGGCAATCTCGATTCTTGCATCGTGATTCGCACCATGCTGGTGAAAGGCAAGAAGGCGTACGTGCAGGCTGGAGCCGGCATTGTGGCGGATTCCGTCCCTGAGAGTGAATACCAGGAATGCCTGAACAAAGCGCAGGCTCTGGTGCGTGCCGTGGAGTTGGCGAGGTCGGGAGAATGAAAAACCGTACCGCGGATTTGCGCGGATGAACGCGGATCAAGGGCGAGCCGCGAATGAACGCGAAGGACGCGAATCGAGGAAGAGCGTGCTAGGCGATTGTGGTGAACTTGTTGCTTCGTGTGTGGGTGAGAAGCGTCAGGGCATGAGTTTTGCGGGTTGCGGAAAGACTGGACGTGCTCGCTCTCTTTCGTTTTGTATCAGGACTGGGGGTTCTATGCCCCTTCCCTGTGTCATCCTGAGCGAAGCGCCACAATGAGCTGGTGCCTCACGAAAGTGATGGGCGCGAAGTCGAAGGATCCCGGGAGTTTGTACGCGGCCATGCTGCCGTAGGGAGTTCTCCCCGTACCCTGTCCCCGTAAACGCTTGGGGCTTACACTTGCCTGTGCCGTGTGAGGAATGGGAAGCGCGCCTAGTGGCAAAAGTCGGCGAACAGTCGCCTAAGAACAAAGTCCGCAAAGCCCGCAGCGTGCTGCGAATGGCATTCCGGTGAGAATTCCCTGAGACGGCATAGGCGAGGGACGCTTCATCGGGATCCTTCGACTCCGCGCCAATGATTCTGGTCGGAAATGAATTTCGCAGGCGCTGCGCTCAGGATGACACAGGGTTAGGTAATTGGTGATGGATACGGAATATCAAGGGCGACGGCATTGCCTAAAATCATACCCTGACACACACCTCGCGCATATTCAGAGTTTTTTCGTAAGCTCTTTAATCGTGCGGTAAGTGCTCTAAAGAAAGCGGGCTTTAGCCTCTAAAAACCACAAGTCATGAGAGTTTTTTCTTCATTGCTTTTGTTCCTCCCTATCGCGGCTATTGACGGCTACATTAATAATGTCCTATCGCTCGACTCCAGAATAGGCATTTTCAGGACCTGGAAAGCGAGCGGCTCGAACATTACTTATGCAGTCGTCAATAACGCGCACTGGACCAAAGTATCCGTTGCAACTACCGCCAGCCTGCGCGGGCTTAGCGCGGTGAGTGCGGACGTGATTTGGGCCAGCGGCACCGGCGGCACGGTGATCAAGACCGTCGATGGTGGCAAAACCTGGGCGGTGATGGTTGTGCCCGGCGCCGAGAAACTCGACTTCCGCGGCATTCGTGCCTTCGACGACAAGACGGCGCTCATCATGAGTTCCGGCCCGGCTGAGCAGGACCAGGCGCGTATCTATCGAACGACGGACGGAGGCCAGGACTGGCACCAGGTCTTTGAAGAAAAGCGAGCTGGGATTTTTTTTGACACGATTGCTTTTTGGGATCGCCGGCATGGAATCCTGCTGAGCGATCCCGTCGACGGACATTTCGCGGTGTTCCGCACCGACGACGGTGGCGCAACCTGGAAGCAAATTCCGCCGGTCACACTTCCTCCAGCGCTACCGAACGAAGGCGCCTTTGCCGCCAGTAATTCCTGTTTGACCGTCGAGGGCGAGAAGAATGTCTGGTTCGCGACTGGAGGGGCCAAAGTAGCTCGAGTTTTCCACTCCACCGATCGTGGACAGAGTTGGACGGTGAGCGAGACACCGATGCATCCAGGCAATGCATCAGCCGGAATTTTTTCGTTGGCCTTCTCCGACCCGACAAACGGCATTGCTGTGGGCGGCGATTATGCTCATCCAGCAAGCTCTGACTTACCGAATGTGATGTTCACAAGCGACGGCGGCCAAAGCTGGCAACCGGGAGCGCCAACTAGGCCTGCGGGAATCTATCTTTCGTCGGTGGCATCCCTGCCCATCTCAGAAAAACATTTTTTCGTCGCAGCCGGAGTGAGCGGGGCGTTCATCTTCGCCGACCGATGGTCAAAAGCAGTCGACCAAAACGTAAACGGTGTTGCTGTCGCCAAGGGATCAGCTCCAGGCATCTGGGTCGTGGGTCCCAAAGGACTCGTCGCTCTCGTCGCTCAAGTAAGCATTGACGTCGATTTTGGTCCGAAGTGACCGTCTTGTCAGCGCCGTGATGCTGTTGTTTATGGGGATCCCTCCCCTTCGGCAAGCTCAGGGTCGGGATTTCAGAAAGAGCGATTCATTCGCCAGCGATCGAGCACCAACATGGCGTTGACCCAGACAGCGGCAGCGAGATAGCCGCCAAGAACGTCGCTGGGATAGTGCATGCCCAGGTAGACCCGCGATATCCCGATAGCGATCACCAGCACTGCCGCCAGCACGCCGGCGGCGATCCGTAGTGCCAACGAGCGCACTCGCGCCGCGATGAGCCCGGCCATCACCACGTAGAAACAGAACGAAGACAGGGCATGGCCACTAGGAAAACTATAAGAGTGCGGCTCAGCGCCGAAGAAAACCTGAGGGCGGGGGCGATGGAACGCGTATTTCAGAGCCAGCTCCAGAGCCAGCGCGCCGGCCATAGTGATGGCGAGCCAGCCGGCAGCGCGGCGCCAGCGCAGGCACAGGAAAACGATGATAGCCCCCAGCAGCTCCGCGATAAGAATCTTGTAGCCGAGCATGGAGATCACGGTCATAGCGCGGGTCATCGCCGGGGAAGCGAACTGATGAATCCAGGAGCGAACCGCGAGATCGAAGCTGGCAGTTTCGCCGTGACGCACCTCCTCGGCGATCCACCCGAAGAGAAACAGCGATAGCAGCGCCACGATCAGACTGAGGCCGATGCCCGCTTCCGCTATTGCCAATCGTCTGGGCGCGCGCTCCGGGTCGGGCAGTTGAGGATCGGGGGCGCGAGTCGGCACGTCCATCGTGATAGTTACCCGGAAACTTTGGCGCCACTCGCTGATCTCGCAGTAAACGAGGCAATCAGCTCGTCCAGCTTGGCGAGAAGTGCCGAGTTATCCTGCCGCGGATAGGCCTTAAGTGTCGCCGCGGAACGTTCTCGGTTGAACAGGAATGACTCCACGCGCTCCTTGTTCAAATCCGGCCACCAGGCGCCGAAGCCGGTCTTATCGAGATAGTAGGCGTTGAAGATTTGCTCGAACTGGTGTTTGACCGGAAACGCCAGATAGGGCTTGCCCAGATGCAAAGCTTCACTCACCAGCGAGAAGCCGGCGTTGGCGATGATTGCGTTGCATCCCGCCAGGTCGTCGAGGAAGCCCGCCATGCTTGGCTTCTTGAAATTAATGGTGCCGTCCTGCCCATTTTGATCGAAGCCATAGGCGATGAAGCGACAATGAACCTGCTTCAGCAACCGGACCAGATCAGCCGAAGGCGAGGTGACATAGACCAGGACGTGATCACCAGAATACGGTTTGGCGTCCCGCACTTCCTTGCGCACGATCGGTGGAAAGAGAAAGGTGTTGCGCCGTCGTGTGCGCGCTGGAAAAAATGACGTCACCATATATGCCTGTGCGCGCGGAGTCGTCAGTTGCGTAACCAGCTTGGCTGCCGCAGCATCGCGACGATACTGGCGTGGCCAAGACACTTCCATGTTGGTCAGGCAATGCTGGTTGTCGATTGAGATCACAGGAAGGCGTTTGCGATGGCCGCCGTGGCACGAAAGGGGCTCAAAATCGGTGATGACCAGCTGGGTTTGCCACTCATCCATGAGGTGCAGCAGGCGGGCCATACTCTTCGCCGCCCGGGGAGCGGTAATCAAATTCTTGGCCAGTGTGCGACGGTAGCGAACACGGTTGTTCACGTAAGCGAAGCGGAAACCGAAGATCTCCGTGACGTCGCAGCTCGGGCTCAAGTTGCGCAGGCCGCGATCGAAGGAAACCACGCGGACGCTGTGACCGCAGTTCTGAAGATGGGTAATCACCTCTTTGGCGCGGGTAGAGTGACCAGAACCTTCGCCGTTGACGCCGTAAAGAATGTTAGCCATGAGCTTGGGGCAGTATATCGCGGGGAAGACGCCCTTCTGGTACGGAACGGCGGTTAACTAGGCGATCTTGACCGCGGTCACGCCGGCGAGATCGATTTCCCAGACTCCTTCGAAATCGACAAAGTAGCCTTTGACGTCGAGTCCGGGGATCTCCGTCTTGAGAATCTGGGCCGCGCGATGTAGCTCTTGACGATGGTGCTCGGCTTCGAGAGCGGTGTCGCCGTCGAAGGCCGCGAGCCCGCCATATGCGCCGCAATCGGAATGCAGCATCAGGATCACCGTTTCCGTAGCGTGCAGGCGCATGGAGATACGAATCTGTTCGAGCACGAATTCACGGTCGCGGTCATGATCCGGCGACGCCAGACATTTTGTACCTCCGGCGATACGAATGGGATCGTAGTAGGACAACCCCAAACGTTTCACGAGTCGTCGCAGCACGACCTCGAAGCGATTGTCGAAGCACCACACGATCGCAGCGTCGCATCGGTAGCGCTGGCGGGGCGAATCAAAATGAAAGGCTTTGTGCATGGCGGAACGATCGCAATCGAGTTCGAATTCAGATTACTACACTTGACCCGCGGGAAAGTGGACAATTGGGGAATTGATAACGTACTCGGAGAAAGTCAAGCATAAAAACCAGAACAGAAGTAAACTGTCGGCTAGAGGCTAAAAACATGCCATATCCGGCCAAGGCCGTCGCAAATGAGTTTTTAGAGCTGGCAAAGAAAGATGGCCAGCAACTCACGCAAATGCAGCTCCAGAAACTCGTGTATTTTGCTTACGGATGGTATCTGGCGATCACTGGTACACGCCTCATTGATGAACGAGTCGAGGCTTGGCAGTGGGGGCCTGTGATTCCGTCCATATATAAAGAGTTTAAACGCTTTGGAAGCTCTTCCGTCACGGAACCAGCCAGAGAGGTGACGTTTAGGGACGGGAAGGTTGGATTTTTCCCTGCCCGTATCCAGAGCGATGACCCCAAGGCAGATGGTTTGGCTCTCCAGGTCATAAAGCGAGTTTGGGATATCTACGGGAAATACTCTGCAAGTGCGTTGTCGAACATGACGCATGCGCCCAACTCCCCTTGGTCGAAAACATCCGACAGGGAGATACGGGGAACAGACATCGAAGACACGTTGATTGTGCAGTATTTCCGCGAACTCGCTTCTAAACATGAGCAGCGCGCCTGAACCAATAAAAGCAACTAATATCGGGGTAGCGGACATTGTCGCTCCCCCGATTCCACCCCCCTCAGCCGAAGACGAAAACGTTCTTTACGAACTGGAAGTGCGAAATGCCGAGCTCGAAAAAGCTCTGCTCGCGAATGAGGCGTTTCGGCAAGACATTCACGGCCGTGCCCGGTGGGGTAGCCGCGTATTTTGGCTCTTGATCGGCTGGCTTTTGGCCGTTATCGGGGTAATGATCTTTCAGGGATTCAATTTCCGTGGATTCAAGCTAGACAACTCAATAATCATCACTTTTATCACCACAACCACTATTAACGTTTTGAGCCTGGGCTATATCGTGGCAAATTACCTGTTCCCGAAACCAAAGCCTTAATAATCCATCCCGAATAAACGCCATCACACAATCTTAAGACCTACTCGAAAGCCGGCAGGCTGTGGTCTCAGACTTCTTGTTGAGGCTTCAAGGGAAGGCTGCGCAAACGAACCCCGGTCGCGCCGGCGATCGCACTGGCGACGGCCGGCGCCAAGCCCATCAGCGGCGTCTCACCGGCGCCCATTGAGAGCTGATCCTTGCGGTCGATGAGCTCCACTTCAATCTGCGGCGCATCTACGAAGCGAGGTACGCGATAACGACTGAAACGCGGGTTGGTGACCCGGCCGTTCTGGAAATGGATCGCTTCGAACATGGCGCCGCCGATGCCCTGCACGATCGCGCCCGAGATTTGATTGCGCAAGCCGTTGGGATTGATGACAGCGCCGCAATCAAAAGCCTGCACCACGCGTGCGATGCGGACTTTTCCACTGCGCGCATCGATGGCAACCTCGGCGCATGTCGCCAGGTAACCGCCCTTCTCGAATCCGCCGGCGATGCCGAACCCACGTTCCGGCGTTGTCGCCTGCTTGCCCCAGCCGAAGCGCTGGGCGGCCGTTTCAAACGCCGCCCGCAAGCGAACGTCGGTGAGATTCTTCAGGCGAAACTGCAGGGGATCGAGATTCGCGAGCTGCGCCAGCTCATCCATCTGGCTCTCGCGAGCGAAGTGGTTGGCTGTCGCGGCAAGCCCGCGATACGATCCCTGGCGCAATGGTGGGTTTTTGTTTGGGTGAAACTCAATCTTCTTGTTGGCGACAGCGTAGGGCGTATCAATGCCGGCCGGACCCGAATTGTAGTTGTGGAATTCCCAGGCGACCAGGGCGCCGTCGGCAGCGATGCCGCTCTTGACGTCGATCACGCCGGCGGGACGGAAATAAGCCCAGGTAAACTCTTCTTCCCTCGTCCACACGACTTTGACCGGCTTGCCGGACGCTTTGGCCAAACGCGCTGCTTCCACCGCGCACTCGCCGGTGTGCTTGCCACCATAGGCAGAACCGGTGTCGGGTACGATCACACGCACTTGCTTGTTGGAGAGGCGGAGCGCCGCTGCCAGCTCGTCACGAACGGCGAACGGACGCTGCGTGCCTGTCCAAACGGTGAGCTTATCGCCTTGCCATTCTGCGACAGCCGCGCGAGGCTCGAGCGGAGCATGCTGAATGTAGGCGACGGTATATGTCTGCGAGAGAGTCTTTGCCGCGGAAGCCATCGCCGTGGCTAGGGAGCCGATTTCGTGGTTGCTGCGTCCGCCGAAGCCGCGCGACTCCGTGTCCGAGTTCTTGCGCAGGTAGTCAAAGAGGCCGGCGTCGGAAATCTGCTGCGGCGCGTTCCACTCGGCCTTGAGCTGCGCGAGCGCATGATCCGCGCTTTCCGGATCGGCTGCAGTAACTCCCACAAAGTCGCCGTCGTGGACGACCTTGATATCGGCTAGCTGTTCCGCAGCTTTCAAGTCGAGCGACGCTAGTTTCGCGTTGAACGCAGTTGGGCGCAGAACTTTACCGTACAACATCCCTGGCCGAGTGATGTCGGACGTGTACTGATGCGCACCCGTAACAAAAGCCTTGCCATCGACCTTGGGCGCCCGCCTGCCGGCGATTCGCCACTCGGCTGCCGGCGTGAGCGGTGGATCGCCGTCCAGAATCTTGACCAGCTTCTGGCCTTGGGTAAGTTCGCCGTAGCTGATCTTTTGCGCACTGCCCGCGTTCACAACCGCGCCGTCTTTCGCGGAGAGCAAGGCGCGATCGGCTTGCC
>Ga0209648_10004259_pt1 | contig 12128 bp, 9 predicted proteins | sample GraSoi2013_115cm_FD_185830 | JGI IMG/M metagenome (GOLD analysis project Ga0209648, IMG submission 185830) | Grasslands soil microbial communities from the Angelo Coastal Reserve, California, USA - Sample 9_17_2013_115cm (SPAdes) (version 2) | ecosystem: Environmental > Terrestrial > Soil >...
CGCGCTCGGCGAGGCGTCGCTGTTGCCGCCGGACAAGGCCGAGCCTCTGCGCTTCCAGTGGCACGCGTTGCTGCAGGCCGTGCCCATCCCCTCGCTGCGCTTCGCCAGCGCCACTGGCCTCGCTGTCAGCCACAGCTCGGAGGGCACGCGCGGGCGCGATCCCGCGCCGGGTGAACTCGCGACGCGCAACGTCGTGGCGACCTTCGGCGGGTCGACGACCTACGATATCGGCGCGGGCGAGGGCGACACCTGGAGCGACCGGCTCGCCGCCGCCCTCGAGCAAGGTGAGGGCAAGGGCCGCTTCTTCATCGTCAATCACGGCGTGCCGGGCTACACGACGGTCGAACACCTGATCCAGACAGCGTTCTACCAAACCAAGTTCGGCAAGACGCCGCGCTGCGCCATCTACTATGTCGGCTGGAACGACCTGCGCAACGCGCACATCCTCGATCTCGATCCGGCTTACGCAGACTTCCACCTGCCGAGCCAGGTCGATTCGCTGAAAGTGCGGCGGGTCGGCGGCTCGCACGTCACGATCTCGCCGCTGCTCACCATGGTGATGCGCTTCATCAGCGCCAATTTCGACACCGTCCGCTACTTCGTCGATCCCTACGGCCGCGATCCGGTGACCGGTGACGACCCGGCGCTCGATGCCCTCTACGAGCGCAACATACGCGCCATCTCGGCCATCAACCGCCAGCGCGGCGTCACCACCATCTGGGTCGGCCAGCTCCTTAACCGCGCGCAGCTTTCAGGCGACGGTCGCTACGGCTGGCTGCCGCTGGTGCGCGACCGCGACCTCTGGCCGATGCAGCAGAAGGCGAACGCCCTGCTGGCGCGCACAGCGAAGGAGATGGGCGACATTTATGTCGACGTGCCGACCGCTTCCTTCAGCGACGCCGACTTCGTCGACAATGGCCATTTCTCCGTGCAGGGCGCGCGGCGCTTCGCCGACATCCTGGCGCCGGTCGTGCGCGACGTCTGCCGCTAGGCGATGCTATGCTTCACGCCGAGATGATTTCCCACGTTCATGCCGGCAGCTGTCACCAGCTGGAGCCCAGCTGATGCGCGTCATCCTGATCACCGGCGCTTCCTCCGGCATCGGCGCCGCGACAGCGCGGGCGCTCGCCGCGGCCGATACCGCGATCGCGCTTCATGCGCGGAAGAATCGCGCAGGCTTGGAAAAGATCGCGGGCTTCGTGCGCGGCGCCGGCGCCGAGGCGCTGATCCTCGAAGGCGATCTCGCTGCGAGCGGCACCGCGCGAGGCCTGGTCGACGCGACGGCGCGGAAATTCGGCCGGCTCGACGTCGTGGTCAGCAATGCGGGTTTCGCCGACCGCCGTCCGATCGGCGAGCTGGATCGCGCCGGCTGGGATGCCAGCCTCGCCGCCATGACCTCGGCCTTCTTCGAGCTCGCCGCCGCCGCCAAGCCATGGCTGGTGAAGGCCGGCACGTCGGGCCGTCTGGTCGGCGTGTCGTCCTTCGTGGCCCATGCGTTGGCGCGCGGGCTGCCGAGCTTTCCGGCGTCGGCCGCGGCCAAGGCCGGCATGGAGGCGCTGGCGCGCGCCTTTGCCGTCGAGATCGCACCATCGGGCGGGACGGCCAATTGCGTGGCGCCCGGCTTGATCGAGAAAGATCCCGAGGCGCATGCCGCGATTTCGCGCGATCGCATGGCGCAGATGAGCGCGCTGGTGCCGATGGGTCGCTACGGCAAACCGGCCGAGGTGGCGGCCATGATCGCCTTTCTGTGCTCACCGGCGGCGAGCTACGTCACAGGCCAGACCATTCACGTCAATGGCGGCGTGACACTGTAGGCAGTCGGGGTCAAAAGAAAACGGCGGGGCCTTCGCCCCGCCGTCGATCCTGGCCGCACTCGAAGCGACTAGAGGTGTTTCAGCACGTTCTCGGCCGCCGACACCTCGAAGGCGCCCGGCTTCTCGACGAACAGGTCCTTGATGACGCCGTTGTCGACGATCATGGCGTAGCGCTGGCTGCGCGTGCCGAGGCCGAACTTGGAGCCGTCCATGGTGAGGCCCATCGCCTGGGTGAACTCGCCGTTGCCATCGCCCAGCATGAGCACCTTGTCGCCGGCCTTCTGGTCCTTGCCCCAGGCGCCCATCACGAACGCGTCATTGACGGAAATGCAGGCGATGGTGTCGACACCCTTCGCCTTGAGCTTGTCTGCTTCGGCCACGAACCCGGGCACGTGTTTTGCTGAACAAGTGGGTGTGAATGCACCCGGCAGGGCGAAGGCAACGACCTTCTTGCCGGGCGCGAAAAGTTCTTCGGTGGTGACCGCTTTGGGTCCCTCGGGGCCCAACATGCGCAACGTGGCGCTGGGCACCTTGTCGCCGACTTTCGCCATTATTTGCTCCTTCAATTGCCGCCCGGAGCGGGCAGCCTCGCGAACCGGCGGACCCTAGGCGAGGGGTCGAGATTTGTCCAATGGGGCCCATTCCAGCGAGACCCCCGGCTTGATCTTTGCTCGGACAATCCCCATGGATTTGGAGGATCATTGCGCCATGCTCGGATCAGGCTCCCCCGCCGCTACGTTGGTCGGCCGCTTCCTGGTCGCCGCGCCGTCCATGCCGGACGAGCGCTTCCAGAAGAGCGTCGTGTTCATCTGCAAGCACGACGACGACGGCGCTTTGGGCATCATCGTCAACAACAAGGTCGAGGACCTGCCGTTGGGCCAGGTCTACAAGCAGCTCGGTATCGCGGTCTCGCCGGCGGCGGCCGAGCGGGCGGTGCTGTTCGGCGGCCCGGTCGAGACCCATCGCGGTCTGGTACTGCACTCCGCCGACTACAAGCGCGACGAGACCCTGCTGATCGAGGGCGGCATGGCGCTCACCGCCTCGCTGGAGATCCTGAAGGACATGGCCGGCGGCCTCGGCCCCAAGGAGGCCTGGCTGGCGCTCGGCCATTCCGGCTGGGCGCCCGGCCAGCTCGACCTCGAGATGCAGGATAATGCCTGGCTGGTGGTCGACGGCGATGCCGCGCTGGTGTTCGACGCCGATTTCGCCGCCAAGTGGCAGCGCGCCCTCGATCGCCTGGGCGGCAAAGGCGGCCCCGGCGGGCGGTTCGACCCGGCGTCATTCTCGCATCAGTCCGGCCGCGCCTGACCCTCAGAGGGCCTCTTCGACCGCTTCGCGGCGGCGAGAACTTTGATGCGTGACTGCAACAGTTGAGCGGGGACGAGGACCTTCATCTGACGGGTGTCAGATGTGCACTTTGCGACCCCTGATTGTACTTACATTTTCCGGTCCGACGGCCTATAGCGCGACTGTGCCGCCGTAAACCCTCCCTTCGCGGCTGGCGCGTTCCAGGGACGCCTGCGCTTCCTTCCCCAACCCCATTAGGGAGCGCGGGCGTCCCGCTCTTCTCCGGTCGTTATTCGGCGGCGGCAGACTGCAGCGCAGGATTGCGGTAGGCGGCAAGCAGGCTCGCTTCGCGCTCCTTGGCGGTGTCGATGTTCTTGTCCTTGATGTGGCCGAAGCCGCGCATCGTCTCCGGCAACGCCGCGATCTGGAGCGCGAGCGCATGGTCGTTCGGGTCGAGGCTCGCGAGCAGCGTCTCGACCGTCGCTTCGTATTCGCCGATCAGACGACGTTCCCGGCGGCGTTCCGCGGTGTAGCCGAAGAGGTCGAGCCGCGTGCCGCGCAGGCGCTTCAGCGAGGCGAGCAGGCGGAACATCGGCATGATCCAGGCGCCGTATTCGCGCTTCTTGAGCTGGCCGGTCACGGGATCGCGGTCGGCGAACAGCGGCGGCGCCAGGTGGAAGGTGAGCTTGTAGTCGCCCTCGAATTGCGTGCCGAGCTTCTTCAGGAACTCGCCGTCGCTGTAGAGCCGCCCGACCTCGTACTCGTCCTTGTAGGCCATCAGCTTGTAGAGCGACTTGGCCACCGCCTCGGCGAGCCCGCGCCGGCCCGGCGCCTTTTCCTTCTCGGCCTTGGCGACCCTATCGACGAAGGCGCTGTAGCGCTCGGCATAGGCCTTGTCCTGATAGGCGGTCAGCAGCTCGACTCGCTTGGCCGTGATCTCCGGCAGGGTGCGCGCCACCGGCTTCTCGACCCGCAGCGTCGGCTTGGCCGCAGCCTGCACGGCGGCGAGGTTGTGGGCGGCCAGCCGTCCCCAGGCGAAGGTGCGCTTGCTTGTCTCGACTGCCACACCGTTGAGCTCGACGGCACGCTCGATGGCCTCGAACGACAGCGGCAGCAGGCCCTTCTGCCAGGCATAGCCCAGCATGAAGAGGTTGGTGGCGATCGAATCGCCCAGGATCGCCGTGGCGAGGCCGGTGCCGTCGACGAACGAGGTTGCTTCGTCGCCCGCGGCGTCGCGGATCGACTTCATCATGGCCTCGGCGCCGAGATCCATGTCGCCGTTCATGACGAAGGCCGCCACCGGCTGGACATGGCCGTTGATCACCGCCTTGGTGACGCCCTGCTCGATGCGCGACAGCGCGGCCGGCGAGGCGGCCACGACCATGTCGCAGCCCAGCACCAGGTTGGCGCCGCCGGCGGCGATGCGCACGGCATGCAGGTCCTCAGGCCTTGGCGCCAGGCGCACATGGCTCATCACCGCGCCGTTCTTCTGGGCCAGCCCGGTAAAGTCGAGCACGGTGCAGCCCTTGCCCTCGAGATGGGCCGCCATGCCGATCAGCGCGCCGACGGTTATAACGCCGGTACCGCCGATGCCGGTGACCAGGATGCCGTAGGCTTCGGAGAGCGGCCGCGGGGTGGGCATGGGCAGCGCGGCAAAGGGATCGTCCTGCACGACCTTGAGCTCGGGGCGCCGGGCCTTGGCGGGCGTGCCGCCATGCACCGACACGAAGCTCGGGCAGAAGCCGTTGACGCAGGAAAAGTCCTTGTTGCAGTTGCTCTGGTCGATCTGGCGCTTGCGTCCCAGCTCGGTCTCCAGGGGCTTGACCGACACGCAGTTGCTCTTGTCGGAGCAGTCGCCGCAGCCCTCGCACACCGCATCGTTGATGAACACGCGCTTGGCGGGATCGGGGAAGGTGCCGCGCTTGCGGCGCCGGCGCTTCTCGGCGGCGCAGGTCTGGTCGTAGACCAGCACGGTGAGGCCCGGGATCTCGCGCAGCTCGCGCTGCACGGCATCCAATTCGTCGCGATGACGGATCGTGACGCCGGCCGCGAATTCGGCGCCCATCGGATACTTGTCGGGCTCGTCGGTAACCACGACGACCTTCTTGGCGCCCTCGGCCGCGACCTGCTTGGTGATTTCGGGCACGTTCAGCGGTCCGTCATGGGGCTGGCCGCCGGTCATGGCGACGGCGTCATTGAACAGGATCTTGTAGGTGATGTTGACGCCGGCCGCCGCCGCCTGGCGGATCGCCATCAGGCCGGAATGGTAATAGGTGCCGTCGCCGAGATTCTGGAAGATGTGCTTGTCTGCCGTGAACGGTGCCTGGCCGACCCAGGGCACGCCTTCGCCGCCCATGTGGCTGATCAGCGCCGTGCGGCGCTCGGGCATCCAGATCGCCATGCCATGGCAGCCGATGCCTGCCATGGCGCGGCTGCCCTCGGGAACGCGTGTCGACGTGTTGTGCGGGCAGCCCGAGCAGAAATACGGCGTGCGCGACACCTTGGGCGGCGGCGCGGCCAGAAGCTTTTCCTTGCTTTCAAGGCGGGCCAGCCGCTGGCGTAGCTCCGGCGATTCGCCGCCATGCTTCATCAGGCGGGCCGCGATCACCATGGCGACGCCGGTCGGCGTCAGCTCGCCCTCGCTCGGCAGGATGATGCGGCCGGACTCGTCGGCCTTGCCGATCACCAGCGGGCGGCGGTCGGCCGGCAGGTTGTAGAGCAGGTGCACGAGCTGGTCTTCGAGGTTGGAGCGTTTCTCCTCGATGACGATCACTTCCTGCAGACCCTCGGCGAAGCGCCGCGCGCCTTCGGGCTCGAGCGGCCAGGTCATGCCGACCTTGTAGACGCGGATGCCGAGCGCGCGGGCGCGCGCCTCGTCGATGCCGAGATCTTCCAGCGCTTGGCGCGTGTCGAGATAGGCCTTGCCCGTGGTCATGATGCCGAGCCGCGCATTGGGCGGATCGATCACCATGCGGTCGAAGCCGTTGGCGCGCACGAACGCCTTCACCGCCGCCATCTTCGGCCCGTGCAGTCGCTTCTCCGCTTCCATCGGCGGATCGGGATTGCGAATGCCGAGGCCGCCCGGCGGCAGCTGGAAGTCGGTCGGCATCATGATCTTGATGCGCTCCGGATCGACCCATACTGACGCGCCCGATTCCACCGTCTCGGAGATCGCCTTGAAGCCGATCCAGCAGCCGGAGTAGCGCGACAGCGCGAAGCCCAGGATGCCGAAGTCGAGATATTCCTGGACGTTGGCGGGGTTCACCACGGGGATCATTGCGGCGGCAAACACCTGCTCGCTTTGATGCGGCAAGGTCGAGGACTGGGCGCCGTGATCGTCACCGGCCAGCGCGATCACGCCGCCATGCGGCGAAGTGCCGGCGGCATTGCCGTGCTTCAGCACGTCCATCGAGCGGTCGACGCCGGGGCCCTTGCCGTACCAGATCGAGAACACGCCATCGACGGTGGCGCCGGGGAACAGGTTGACCTGCTGCGTACCCCAAACCGAAGTGGCGGCGAGATCCTCGTTGAGGCCGGGCTGGAAGTGGATGTTGTTTTCCTTGAGGTAGCGCTTCGCCGTCCACAGCGCGTTGTCGTACATGCCAAGCGGCGAGCCGCGATAACCGGAGATGAAGCCGCCGGTGCTGAGGCCGGCGGCGAGGTCGCGCTGGCGCTGCATCATCGGCAGGCGCACCAGGGCCTGGATGCCGGTGAGATAGACGCGGCCCTTGTCGAGCCGGTAGCGGTCTTCCAGGGCGTAGTCGCCGAAAACGAGAGGTACGGAAGTGGCGGTGCTCATCGCGGAAGGCCCTCCGGAGCGGCGGCGTGAACGGGCGTTTATGCGACGCGAGCATAGCCGCCCGGGCCGCCGGGGGGAACGCCGCGCGGCTTGCGGCAAAGGGTGAATTTCGCATCCTCCGCTCAGCCCTGCCGTTGTAGGCTTGCGACAACCGGGAGGGCGCCATGGGCTACAAGACCACCTTGGTGCATTGCGACGCCAGCCGCGGCACGGAAGGCCGCGTCAGGATCGCCGCCGATCTGGCGGACCGCTTCGCTGGCCACGTCATCGGCTTGCATGTGCGTCAGGCCTTCCAGGCGCCGGCGTTTACCGATGCCGGCCCCGCCATGGACAGCCTCTACAGGACCTACGAGACGGTGGTGAGGGCCGACGAGGCGATGGCCACGGCGGCCTTCAGGGATGCCGTCGGCAACACGGGCATCTCCAGCGAATGGCGCGTCGCCGACGGATTTGTCGACGAAATCCTCGCAGCCGAGGCGCGCTCGGCCGATCTCGTGGTCGTGGGACAGGCCGAGCCGGACTCCCCGCCGACATCTACGCCGGCCGGTCTGGCGGAGGACATCGCCATGGCCGCCGAGTGTCCGGTGCTGATCGTGCCCCATATCGGCGCGGCCAAACCGCCAGGCAAGACGGTGATGCTGTGCTGGAACGACAGCCGCGAAGCCAAGCACGCGGCGACCGGTGCGCTGCCGCTGCTCGCGGCCGCCGACAAGGTGATCGTGCTGATCATCGACCCCAAGGTCGGTCGTGACCGCCAAGAGCCGGGCGCCGATGTCGCCGTCTGGCTCGCGCGTCATGGCGTGAAGGTAACGGTGCAGCGCGACACCGCCGCCGATTCCGACGTCGGCGGCGTGATCCTGTCACGCGCCGCCGATCACGACGTCGATCTCATCGTCATGGGTATCTACGGCCATTCGCGCATGCGCGAGAGGGTGCTGGGCGGCGCCAGCCGCACGCTGCTGGCCAGCATGACGGCGCCGCTGCTCGTCGCGCACTGACGGTTGTCGGAGAGAAGGCCCCTCCGCTTCGCCCTTCGGGCTCCGGTCGGGGCGACGAATTAGCTCACGCTAATTCGTCGGCTTTTTGCCCTGCTTGTAGTTGGCGACCGCGGCCTTGAGCATGCGGTATTCGCTGCAGCCGAAGACGCATAGCGAATCGAGCCGTGCCAGATGCTGCTCGGCGTCGGCCGGACGATCGAGCATCAGATAGGCCTCGCCGATATATTCATGCGCGCCGATATGGCGGGGATCGATGGCGAGCGCCTGCTGGTAGTACTGCAGCGAGCCATTCGGATTGCCGGCTTTGCGCGTGGCGTAGCCCATCAGGTTGTAGGCGTCGGCGTTCCTGGCATCCTTGGCAACAACCTGCTGCAGCAGCGGCAGCGAGCCCTGGTAGTCCCTGGCCTCGATCATCGCCTTGGCGCGCGTGAAGTTCGGGTCGACCGGCTTGGCTTGCTGCGACGGCGATGGATCGGAGCCGCCGCCGGCCGCGAAGGCCACCGTCGAAAAGCCGAGAGACAGCACCGCCGCGGCGGCGAGAAGGGTCGAGCGCATGGTCCACCTCCTGAGGGTCGCTGCATTCTTGCCTCGCCCGCGTCTCGGGCAACGAAATTCTTATGACATTGCCGTGAGTTCGATCGCTCGCTTGACCGCGCGTACCGCCAGCCGCTCCTGACGGCCGCGGATCTCGACGTCGTGGCGCTCATAGGCCGCGAGATCGATGCCGGCGCGGTCCAGCAGCTCCTGTGAAACCACCAATTCGACGCCGAATTCCTTGGTGAGCGTCTCCAGGCGGCTCGCCGTGTTGACGGTATCGCCGATGGCCGTGAGCTGGGTGGCGCGCTCATAGCCCATCTGGCCCACGATGGTCGGGCCCGAGTGCAGGCCGATGCCTATGCGCAGCGGCTGGTCGAGGTCACCCGACATCGCCTCGTTGAGGTCGTCGAGGGCCAGGGCCATGCGGCGCGCCGCATCGAGCGCCTGCCGGCAGGCGACCTGCGGCTCGCGGTCGAGCCCGAAGATCGCCATCACGCCGTCACCGATGAACTTGTCGACCCGGCCGCCGGCCGCCTCGATGGCCTGGCCGGTCGCACGGAAATAGCGGTTGAGCAGGAACACCACGTCGTAGGGCAGCTTGCCCTCCGAGATCGACGTGAAGCCACGGATGTCGGCGAACAGGATCGCGACATACTGCTCGCCGCCATGGGCCTGCGGCAGGCGGCGATAGGCCTCGACCGGGCCGGCCGATGCCGGCAGCAGCGGCGTCACGCGGTAGCGGCCGGACGGCGGGCGGACCTGGCAGGCAAGCCGTACATTGGCGGGAGCGCCCACCCTCGCCAGCACTTTCTGTTCCTCCGGCGACGGTGGCGGCAACCGGGCGCGATCCTCGCCGCCGACGCGAACCCGACAGGTCGAGCAGCGGCCGCGTCCCCCGCACACCGAGGCATGCGGGATGCCCGCGAGACGGCTCATTTCCAGGATCGTGAACCCGGTCGGCTGGTCGACGAGGCGGCGTTCGCCGTAGTCGAGATGAACGACGCCGGCACGTCGCTCCCAAAAATCGCGCAGCGGACGCGCGCCCAGAACTCCGACCAGCAGGGCGAGCGCCCCGATCTGGAGATCGCGCGAAATGGCGTAGAGGTTGTCGATGTCGGCGGGCGGCGGCGCGTGCACGCGGTCGAACAGGTTGTCGAGGAAGCCCGGCTGCTGGGCAAGATCGGCGACATCGCGCAAGGCGATCGCCGCGCCCACGATGCCGGCGACGGGCACGAGGAGTGCTACGGCATAGAGCGCCGGCAGCCAGGCGGCATACCAGGATTTCAGGCGCCACGCGAAGTGGAGGCCGATGCAGGCATGCAGCCAGACGACCAGGGGCAGCAGGAACTGACGCGCGATGGACATCCAGTCGCTCGCGATCAGCGATCCCAGGACCCAGGGATAGCCCGGCTCGACGCCATAGAGTTCATGCGCCAGGCGCGTGCCGACGACATGGATCGCTCCCAAGGGAATGATCAGCGCGCCCAGGACCAATTGCGTCCACTCCCAGTGCGAGAGTCTGAGCGCGCGGCGGCGGAAGAGCGACCACAAGGCCAGGAAGAAGTGGGTGAACAGGGCGCCGTAGAGAACGGTCTGGCCCACCGGATTGTGCCAGATGAAGACGAATCCCGTCCGGCCGACTTCGAGCACGCGCAGCGAGATCAGGCCGAGCGCATGATTGAGCAGATGCGTGACGACGTAGAAGAAGAGGACGTAGGCAGACCAGAGGCGAACCCGTCCGACCATGATGCTACTTCAGAAGCGGCGCCACCGCTTCGGGCGGCCGGCCGATGGCGGCGCGCCTGCCCGCCACGACGATGGGCCGCTGCAGCAGGACCGGATGCGCGGCGATCACCTTGGCGATCTCCGCTTTGCCGAGATCGGCCTTCTTCTTGCCGAGCGTCTTGAACTCCGGTTCGCCATCCCGAATCAGATCCTTCGCATCGCCGCCCAAAAGGTCGATCAGTTTTTCGACTTCGGCCTTGCTCGGCGGCTGCTTGAGATACTCGCGGATCGCGGGCTCTATTCCCTTGCGGCGCAGAAGCTCGAGCGTCTGCCGCGATTTGCTGCAGCGCGGGTTGTGCCAGATCGTGATGCTCATCTTGATCCTCTCTCCATGTCTCCCCCGTCTTACGGGGGAGGCTCGGTCCGAGGTAAGCAAGATGCTTACTCCTCGTCCAGTGCATCGGGGCTCGGTGCATCGATCACCTTTTTGGCAACGTCGTAGGCGAAGCCGGCGCGGGCCATCGCCGCCAGGTCACGCGCCCGGTTGTCCTTGCGGTCCTTGGGCAGCCGGTAGGGGCCGAGCCGCCGCCGTCGCGCCAGCGCCGCCGCGGCCCGCCGCTCGCGCTGTCCGGGATCGGTATCGAGTTCGACGTCCAGGGCCACCATCGCCTGGTCGAGCGTGTCGCCGTCGACGCCGGCGATTTGCAGCTTGCGGCGGGTGAGCCGGGTCGACGTGCCGCGCCGGTGCAGCGCGCGCGCCTTGGTCTGGGCGAAGGCCTTGTCGTCGATCACGCCGGCGTCGACGAACTTGGCGACGATGGCCTCGATTGCCTGCTTCACGTTCTCTATCACCGGCGCCTCGAGCATTTCGGCTTTGCGCACCCGGCGGTTCAGCACGCGGCGCAGGCCTTCGGCCGTGCTGGGATAGCGCTCGAGATAGAACGCGGCAGCGTTCTGCAGGTATTTGGCGGTGATCGGACGCGCCGTTCGCTTCACCGACGCCTCTCTACGGCCGGTAGCCGAAGCTGCGAGGGCCGGGCTTGCGCATCGGTGCAGCAAGGTTGGCGAACTCGCAGAGCAGCGGCCGCGTGTCGCGCGGGTCGATGATTTCCTCGACGCCGAAACGCTCGGCGGTGCGGAACGGCGAGCGCACCTTGTTGAGCCTGGCCTCGATGGCGGCCAGGTGGGCGGCCGGATCGGGCGAGGCGGCGAGCTCGGCCTTGTAGGCGGCCTCGATGCCGCCCTCGAGCGGCAGCGAGCCCCAGTCGCCCGAGGGCCAGGCGTAGCGGAAATTGTACTTCTGCCAGTTCTGGTGCGCCGCGCCCGCCACGCCGAACGACTTCCGCATCAGGATCGAGCACCATGGCGCCTTCGATTGATAGATCGCTGCCAAAGCGCGCGCGCCGTGCCGGATGGTGCCGGCCTTCTCGCCGGCGACACCGATCACGAAGCCCGGGATGTCGACGAAATGCACGACCGGCAAATGGAAGGTCTCGGCGAAGTCGACGAAGCGGATGACCTTGTGCGAGGCATCGGCCGTCCAGCCGCCGCCATAGACGAAGGGATCGCTCGCCAGCACCGCGACCGGCCAGCCGTCGAGCCGCGCCAGGCCGGTGACGACCGAGCGACCCCATTGCTTGCCGATCTCGAAGAACGAGCCGCGATCGACGCAGGCTTCGACGATCGGCCGGATGCGATAGACCTTGCGACGGTCGCGCGGGATGGCATCGAGCAGGGAGGCGTCGCGGCGGCCGACATTGTCATTTGTCGGCGCACGTTCGCCGAGACCATCAATCGAGGAGGGCAGGTAGGAAAGGAACCGCCGCGTGCGCGCAAAGGCTACGTCCTCGCTCTCGACCTCATCGTCGACCGCGCCGTTCCTGGCGTGGATCTCGGTGCCGCCCAGCTCTTCCTTGGTGACGGTCTCGCCGAGCCGCGCCACCACCGGCGGGCCGGCCACGAACATCT
>Ga0209648_10004260_pt1 | contig 12128 bp, 11 predicted proteins | sample GraSoi2013_115cm_FD_185830 | JGI IMG/M metagenome (GOLD analysis project Ga0209648, IMG submission 185830) | Grasslands soil microbial communities from the Angelo Coastal Reserve, California, USA - Sample 9_17_2013_115cm (SPAdes) (version 2) | ecosystem: Environmental > Terrestrial > Soil >...
AGCCGACCCGGATGCAGGCGACCATCGCGCGGCGCATGGCGGAGGCGAAGTCGACGGTCCCGGAGTTCACGGTCACGGTCGAAGCCCGTGTCGACGAGGCGGTGAGCATGCGCCGGCAGCTCAAGGAATCGGTGCCGGGCGCGGACAAGGTGACCATGACCGACATGCTGGTCCGCGCCTGCGCCCTCGCCCTCCGCCAGTTTCCCGAGGTCAACAGCTCCTGGGTCGATGGGCGATTCCAGCGCAAGCGCGCGGTGAACATCGGCCTCGCCGTGGCGCCGAGCCAGGGCATGGGCCTGCTCGTACCGGTGGTGCACGACGCCGACGCGAAGGACCTGATCCAGATCTCGATCGAGTCTCGGCAGGTCATCGAGCGCGCGCGGTCCGGGCGGCCCAACGAAGGCGACCTGAGCGGCGCTACCTTTTCGATCTCCAACCTCGGCATGTTCGGAGTCGACGAGTTCGTCGCGATCATCAACCCTCCCGAGGCCGCGATCCTCGCCGTCGGCGCGATCAAAGACGTCCCCGTGGTCGAGGACGGGCGGATCGTACCCGGGAAGGTCATGCGCATGACCCTGTCGGTGGACCATCGCGTCTTCTACGGAGCCACGGCCGCGCAGTTCATGGCCGAGGTGAAGCGCCTGATCGAAAACCCGGTCACGCTGGTAGTGCCACCGACCCGCTAGGCGCGTCTCTCTCGGTTCACTGCTTCGGGCCGCTCGGGTCGATGACAGTGAGACCGCTGAAACTCAGGCGGTAGAATCCGCGGTCGCGAGTGAGCAAGCGGTCCGCCTTCCCAAGTGCGTGTGCACCCACCAAGAAGTCGCCGATGAGGCGCTCCCTGGGCCCACCCCGTTTTCGGTACTTACGCCACGCGGTACCGGCCGCGACCGCCTCTGGTTTCTCGACGCTGCTGAAGATGATTCCAAGCCGGTTCAGCGTTTCCTCCGCCTGCGAACCGTGACCGAAGGCTGCCGCAAGTTCCGCCCACACGATCTCGCAGGCAATCAACGATCCTTCCGACGCGGCCCGCCGCATCGCGTCGGCAGACGCCAACCCGTGCTTGGCATCTGCGGTTACCACGTCCAGGACGACGTTCGTGTCAATCGCCGTGATCACCGGCGCGCGCGTGGTCCGCGGATCCGCCGTACGAAATCGTCAACCGGCTCGCCCAAATTCAAGCTGCCGTAAACCTCAGACACGGGATCTGTGGAACCTGCCTTTCTCCCGACGAGCGCGCCATCGCGCTCTTCGAAATCGAGCATCTGTCCAGCCCGAATGCCCAGACGCTCGCGAAGGCGCTTGGGAATTGTCACCTGGCCCTTCTCCGATACGGTGGCTTTCATACTCCAAGATTACTACTTTCCTACATTCGAGGTAGTAGCTACGACTGCCTAATCCGAGCGAGCGGCTTCGAGCTGCCATACCGCGGCGGAGATGCTGGCAATGAGCTGCCAGCCCGCCGTTCCACCGAGGCCGTCCGTCATCACCACGAGGACGTACGCGCCATTGGGGCCCGCGGTGACGAGGGCCGCGTCGTTCTCGACCAGGTCGATGGTGCCCGTTTTGTGAACGACTGTCGCGCCACTCACTCCCACTGAGACCCCACTCTCCGTCCTGGTGCCGGTAAGCACCGGATAGAGCCATGCTTGCGCAGCCGTCCCGCCAAGCTCGCCCTGCGCCTCGGCGTCCCATAACACGGCTAGGTCGGCTGCGGTGGTGGTGTTGCCGTCAAAGAACTGGGAGCTCGTAGCACCGATCGAGGCAGCCCACGCGTTGAGCACCGCGGCGCCGCCCACGTCCCGCACCAGCATGTGCCCGGCGGTGTTGTCGGAGTAGATGCCGGCCCGAACAGCCAATTCATTCCGAGTGAAGCAGGCCCCTGGCCCGTAGTCGTCAAACCAGCCGCTTTCATAGTCAGCGTCTTCGAAACAAACGGTGGCATTGGGATCGGTCTTGCCCGTAGCGATGTTCTCCGCCTCGAGCATCAGCGCCGCGAGCTTGTAGGTGCTCGCGGCGCTGAACAATTCACCGCCATTCAAGGACCAGCTCGCCGGCTGCGTCCCACCGAGCTCGATGAGGGCTACACCCGCCGACGCCCCGCTCGAGGCGACCGCGGCGTCGATGGCGATGGCCAGCTGGCTGACGTCCCGCGCCACCGAAGCGATCGGTGACAGTGTTCCGGCGCCGCTGGACCCGATATTGCTCGAGCGCGAGCCCGCGAGTGAGGAAAATGCGCCACCCGTCGCAGGCGTTCCGAGCACAGACGCGCCAGCCGTGCTTTGCTTGGCGTGGACGTCGATGACGCCGAGCATCACGACGGCCACGATGACTGCGGCCGTCAGAAGACTTGCCCGACCGCGCTGACGCCGCACCATGCGACGCACGCTGCGCACCGGCGATGAGGCTGACCGGGGATTGCGGTTTGGACTTGCTGTGAATGACAGCAGGCGTCGCGTGCGACACGGCTAGCTTCTTTGAAAGCCCTCGGGCGTCCGCAGGCCAAAACCCAGGCTGCGATCGAACGAGATGTGTGCGATCCAGGCCATTCCTGCAGCCACCCAGGCGGGTTGCTGATCGACGAATGTGATCACCACGAGCACGGCAGGCACCCAGCAGCGATGCACCGCGTTGTAGACCGGCACCGCGCGCGGACTGAGCTGCCCGCGCTCCAATCCCGCAGACCTCCCCGCAAGCATCGAAAGGTCCGGAGCGATCGCGAAGATCAAAAGAGGTAGCCAGTTCGCGTGCTGAGTGACCAGCTAGGCAATCCCGACAGTGGTCGCCACGAAACCGATGCCGGCGTGGGCAAGCCTCTTCATGCAGATTTCGGTATCGACTGCGCCTCTTCCGGCGCGGTCGACACGGCCGATGCGGGCCTCGGCGCCGCAGGCAGCAGGAGGTGCAGCCGCAGGTCGCCTGACGCGTCGAAGTCTGCCCACAGCTTGCCCTTCATGGCGGCGGCGAGCTCGCGGGAGATCGACAGACCCAACCCCACCCCGGCTGCGGCCGCCGAGCGCGAGGGGTCCGCGCGGTAGAAGCGCTCGAAGATTCTTTCTGCGTCGGGCTTATGCGGGCCCGTGGCGTTGGCGATCACGACCTCGACTCCCGAGATGTTCGAGAGCGCCGCGATCTTGACCGCCGTCCCTTCGAGGGCGTATTTCACGGCGTTGTCCAGCAGGTTGTCGAGGACCTGGTGGAGGCGCTCGGGGTCGGCCGCCACGGGCGGGATGTTCTTGGGCGCAGCAAGCTTCAGCTCGAGGCGGCGCTCGGCCGCCCGAGGCTTGATCATCTCCAGCTCCTGCTCGAGGTGGCTCGCGAGGTCGACGGCGGTGATGTGCACCGAGATCGAGCCACCCTCGACGCGCGCGAGGTCGAGCAGCTCCTGGGCCATGCGAAGGACGCGCTCCGATTCCTCGTGGATGATCGTCGCCGCTCGCGTGCGCTCGTTCTCGCTCCAGAGACTGCCGTCAACCAGCGCCTGGCTGAAGCCGATCAGGCTCGTCAGCGGCGTCTTCAGCTCGTGTGAAACGTTGGCCAGGAAATCGCGCTGCGTCTTGCGGGCGCGCTCCACCGCCTCCGCCATGCGGTCGAAGGCCGCCCCGAGCATCCCGATCTCGTCGCTTCCCCGGATGCCGACGCGCCGCGAGTAGTTGCCGGCGGCGATGTCCTCCGCCGCCCCCGCCAGTTGCGTGAGCGGCCCCGTCAACGAACGGCTTACGAGCAGCACCAGCAGCATGGCCGCCACGAGCGCCGCCCCGCCCGCTTCGAGCAGCCGGCCCGCGAGGTTGCCGGCCGCTGCGGTGGCCGCCAGGGCCTGCGGCTGCGCCACGACGACGTACGCCGCGGCGATCGGGTCGCGAGCAGGCGCGATTCTCACCGCCGCGGCAAGATAGGGCTGCCCGGCGATCGTCGGGCGCGCCTCTCCGACGTTCGCGACACGGGTCGAAGGCGTGATGGTCATCGACGTGACATACATGTCGGTGCCGCCGCTGTCGTAGACGATCTCGCCTTGCGAGTTGACGAGGAGCAGGCGGTTGCCGCCCAGCGCCGGCACGACGCCCGCGTTGAGGCGGTCTTCGAAATCCACCGGCAGGTCGAGACGGCAGCCTGCAGCGCCCGCGGCCACTCCCGCCGGAACGGTGAAGCATTCGAGGTGCTTGACCTGGAGGGCCGCCGGGACGACAGCCCTGTCGAGCTGGTCCTGGACGCCCTGGAGCTCGAGGTCGCGCACCAGCACCCACGTCAGCAAGCCGCTGAGCAGCAGGCTCACGGCCACGATGCCGGCGGCGGCCGCCAGGAGGCGGAGCCGGAGAGTCAGCTGGCGCTCAGCTCCAGCCGGTAGCCGACGCCCCACACGGTCTGGATGCTCGGGTCGGTGATGCTCGCTGCCGCGAGCTTCTCGCGCACCTGCTGGACGTGCACGTCAACCGTCCTGGTGTAACCGGGGAAGTCGTAGCCCCAGACCAGGTCCAGCAGCTCGCTGCGCTGGAACACGCGGCCGGGATGCCGCGCCAGCAGCGAGAGGAGGTCGAACTCCTTCGGCCGCAGCTGCACCTTGGCCTTGCCGTACCGCACCTCGTGGCGTTCTAGGTCGACCTCGAGGTTGCCCGCGCGGATGAGCTTGGGCTGGTCCGGCTCCACTCGCGCGCGGCGGAGCAGGGCCTTGGCCCGGGCGACCAGCTCCTGCGGGTGAAACGGTTTTGTCAGATAGTCGTCGGCGCCCACCTCGAGCCCGACCACCTTGTCCGTGACCTCGTCGCGCGCCGTGAGCATGATGATCGGCACCTGGCTCTGTTTGCGGATCTCCTTGCAGATGGTGAGGCCGTCGGTGCCTGGCAGCATGATGTCGAGGATCACCAGGTCGGGCTTCAGCTGGACGAATCTTGCCATCGCCTGGGCACCGTCTCCGACGCCCTCGACCTCGTAACCCTCGCGCGTGAGGTACAGGCGGGCCAGCTCGACGATGTGGACCTCGTCATCGACCACCAGGACCTTGGAGCTCAGGGGCGTCGCCATACCGTCAATAGATCATCCGCCCGTCAGACGCTTGTTCTCGGACCATGAGGGAAATGTAAACGCCAGGGCTTCTGCAAGGGTCTCCCCATCAAGCGTTTGCTTCGACATCCCATGGATCCAGCTGATGGCCGCCAACAAGAGAGTTCACTAGAGACGGACAATGTGCTACGAATAGCACATGACAACCGTGGGCATTCGTGAGCTCCGGCAGCGTGCCAGCGAGCTGCTGCGGCGGGTAGAGGCTGGCGAAACCATTGAAGTGACGGATCGAGGCCGACCGGTGGCAGTGCTCGCTCCGTTGCCTGAAGCAGAGCCCCTCGAGCGCCTTAGAGCAGCGGGTGAGGTGCTTCCGGCCACTGGCAGCGTGGGCGATCTACCACCCGCCTTGCCCTTGCCGGCGGGTCAGGAAGCACCGTCGAAGGTGCTGGCGCGGCTGCGGCGCGATGACCGCTGACCGGGCGATCTATCTGGATTCGTCTGCGATTGTGAAACTCGCCGTTGCAGAAAAGGAGTCGACCGCTCTTCGCAGGTATCTCCGCCGCCGGGCGCCGCTCGTTGTCAGCGCCCTGGCGCGAACAGAGGTGGCGAGGGCGCTGCTTCCACTAGGCCCAATTGCCGTTCAGAGAGGCCACGAAGTCCTCAGCAGACTCGAGCTGACCCGAGTCAGCGATCGGATCTTGCTAGAGGCTGGATCCTTGTTGCCGGCGGACCTTCGGTCGCTGGATGCCATCCACCTGGCGACCATGCGGCAACTCGGCGTGAGCGTGCGGCGGTTGGTGACCTATGACGGCAGGATGTCTGCGGCCGCCTCGGCATTGGGGATCAGTTCCGTCTCCCCGATTTAGCCGCGGAGCGTCACTTTCCGCGTTTGGCGTCCGTTCGCACCGCCTGACGCGTCGCGCCTGCCCGATTGTCAGTGTCCGAACGCAGGACCAGTTTCAGCGGGTTGCCGATCAGGCCGAACCGGTCGCGGATCTTCTTCTCGAGGTAGCGCCGGTAGGAGAAATGGAGCAGCCCCGTGTCGTTGACGAACATCACGACCGTCGGCGCCTCCCCGCTCGCCTGCGTCGCGAACCCGAGCTTGAGCCGGCGGCCCTTGAAGCTGGGCGGAGGGTGCGACAGGAACGCGTCGCGCAGCACCCTGTTCAGCTCGTTGGGCGCCATCTTGATCCGCCGCTGGCCGACCACCTCGAGGGCCGCCGGCATGATCCCGCCGATTCCCTCCCTGGTCTTGGCAGACACGGCTACGACCGGGGCGAAGGGGGCGAACTTGAAGTTCTTCCCGAGCACGGTGCGCCAGAATGCGGGTTTGCGTTCGGCCGGCTCGACCAGGTCGATCTTGTTGACGACGATGACCAGGCCCTTGCCCGCCTCCAGCGCGTACCCGGCGACGTGCTGGTCCTGGGCCAGCACACCGGCGGACGCATCGATCACCAGCAGCACCGTGTCCGCGCGCTCCATCGCATGGATTCCGCGCATCAGGCTGTAGCGCTCGATCTGGTCGCGGTTGGACGACTTGCGGCGGATTCCCGCGGTGTCGATGAGGACCACCGGGATCCCGTCGTAGACCAGCTCGGTGTCGATCGGGTCGCGGGTCGTGCCCGGGACCGGGCTGACCAGGGCGCGCTCGTCGCCCAGCAGGGCGTTGAGCAGGGACGACTTGCCGACGTTGGGCCTGCCCATGATGGCGAGGCGGTCGGCCTTCTCCTCGGCGGGCGCTTCGAGATCCGGCGGAGGCAGCGCCTCCAGCACCCGGTCGAGGAAGTCCCCCACTCCGATCCCGTGCTGCGCTGACACGAGCGACGGCTCGGCGAAGCCGAGCTCGAGGATCTCGTGGGCGAAGTGGCGTTCCGTGTGCGAGTCGGCCTTGTTGGCGGCCACGACGACGCGCTGCCGCGAGCGCCGGAGCAGCTGCGCGATCTCGCGATCGACTGGGGTCAAGCCCTCCCGCACGTCCAGGAGGAAGACGATCACCTGGGCCTGGTCGATGGCGACTTTGGTCTGCGCCTCGATCGCCGCCTGCGACTCGTCCTTGGCGGTGTCCAGGTCCAGGCCGGCGGTGTCGACCACGGTGAACTCGCGGCCGCGCCAGTCGGCGACCCCGTAGAGACGGTCGCGGGTCAGCCCGGACTGCGGATCGACGATGGCCTTGCGCCAGCCCAGGATGCGGTTGAAGAGCGTGGATTTGCCGACATTGGGACGGCCGACGATGGCGACGATGGGGCGAGGCACCGGTCAATTAGACCGGATCTAGGCGGGAAGCACCTCGAGCGGCTCCTCGGTCATCTGTCGCGTTTCCCAATCCGAGCGAGAGAAGACCTTGGCCTCCTTGACCTCGCCGCCGATGCAGGAGACGATCAGGTAGTAGTAGTCGGGCCACGCCTGCTCGGTGTCCCGGATCGACGCGTAGGACGCGTGGTCGGGATGGCTGTGGTAGTAGCCGACGATGTCGAGGCCGGCGCGGTCGCAGTCCTTCTCGATCGCGCGGTGCTCGCGGGGATCGATCTGGTACGTGTCCCGCGGGCGCTCGGTGTTGGCGTTGGTCGCCCGCCTGATCTCTGTGACGGCGCGGGTGACCAACGCCACCACCAGCATCCCGCAGATCTCGTTGGGATAGCCCTCGGCCACGTGCGCGCGGACCCCCTCGAGTGCCGCCGGGCTGATCTTCACTTCCGGCCGTAGAGGCCGGTCGAGAGGTAGCGATCTCCCGAATCCGGGAAGACCGTCACCACGACGCCCTCGCCGATCGTCCCGGCCAGGCGCCGCGCCGCCCAGAGCGCCGCGCCGCTCGAATGGCCGACCAGCAGGCCCTCGGACCGGGCGGCGGCGCGAGCCAGGTCGTAGGCGGGCTCGGTGGGGCAATCCCAGATCTCGTCGGCGAGGCTGGGATCCCAGATCTTCGGGACGATAGCGGTGGGGATGTGCTTCAGGCCCTCCAGCCCGTGGAACGAGTCGTCTGGCTGCACCGCGATGGTCCGGATGGACGGATCGTGCTCTTTGAGGCGGCGTGAGGTGCCGACGAAGGTGCCGGTCGTGCCGAGGCCGGCGATGAAGTGGGTCACCCGTCCTTCGGTCTGCTGCAGGATCTCGACCGCGGTGCCGTCGTAGTGCGCTTGCGCGTTCGCCGGGTTCGAATACTGGTCGGGATAGAAGTAGCGGTCGGGCTCCGCGGCCACCAGCTCGCGCACGAGCCGGATCGCGCCGTCGGACCCTTCGCCCGCGTCGCTGTAGACCACCTCGGCTCCGTAGGCGCCGATCAGCGCCTTGCGCTCGGCGCTGACGTTGGCCGGCATGACCAGCTTCACGCGATAGCCCTTCGCGGCCGCGACCATCGCGTAAGCGATGCCGGTGTTGCCCGAGGTCGAGTCGATGATCGAGCGCTCGAAGGTGAGGGCGCCGCGGCGCTCGCCGTCTTCGATCATCGAGAGGGCGGCGCGGTCCTTCACCGAGCCGCCGGGGTTGAACCACTCGGCCTTGGCGTACACCTCGACGCGCGGAAACTCGCGCTCGAACATGCGGATGCGCAGCAGCGGCGTGTTGCCGATCAAGCGGGTGATGCCGGCCGAAGCGGTGCGCTGGCCCATGTTCAAAGGATAGAAACCCGCCCTGACTCAGGCATTCCCGACGGTTGTGCGGGTATAGCAGAGACGCCAAGGAGCGGCTATTTCGCGAATCGGCGCAAAAAGCCCTTCTGTGTTTGGTGGGTGCGTATGCGTCCCGCACGGATGTCGTCTGATGCCTCCTTCTCGGCCTTTTGCCAGGCTCCCGTCCAGAACCATGCCTGCGTTGCGTCAACAAGCCTTCGGCGTCGCAACAGAATGCATTTGGCCGTCACCAAAACGTCGAACGCGCCTCCCGCTTCTATGCCGAAGGCCGCTCGGACAGGCGACGGGATGGTGAGTTGTCCCTTGTCCCTAATTACTGCGATCGACGCTTTAGCTTGCCTCATTCGTAATTTCTGCAATCCGAATCATTCACCAGATGCCGGTCAGCTCGAGAAGTGAACCAGGATGAGCGCGACGATGAGGTACACCGCGGCGAAGCCGTAGCCGATCAAAGAGCGCCGGTACACCGTGCCCCCTTCCGGGGCGAGGACGTTGAGGATCGACTTCCCGATCAGGTAGCCCCCGCCGAGCAGCGTGATCGTGGGCGAATCGCGCAGCACGCCGTAGAGCAGGATCGCGCTCGCGACCAGCACCTCGAACAGCTGCAGCGCGGTGTAGACGGCCAAAGTCAGGACGCGAGCGCGTGCGCGAAGTCCGCCACGATGTCGCCTGCGTCCTCGATCCCCACCGAGACCCGCACGGTTCCCGGGGTCACGCCCAGGTCGGCGCGCTCCTGGGCGGTGAGCGAGCGATGCGAGGTGATCTCGGGATAGGAGATCGTGGTCTCCACGCCGCCGAGGCTCGCGGCGAACGTGACGAGCTGAAAGCGCGACATCATCCGCTGCACCGCGTCCCTGCCGCCCGCGAGGTCGAACGCCATCATCCCCCCCGCTCCCTCCGGCAGCAGCCGTTTCGCCACCGCATGCGAGGGCGAGCTCTCGAGGAGCGGGTGGTGCACGCGCACCACGCCGGCCATCTCTTGCATCGCGCGGGCGAGCGCCAGCGAGTTGTCGCTGTGCCTGCGCATCCTCACGTCGAGCGTCCTCAATCCTCGCAGCGCCAGCCACGCGTCGAAAGGGCTCAGCGTGGTGCCGGTGCGGACGGAGCGGGACCGCGCGGCGCCGATCGCCGTGGCGTCGCCGGCCACCACCCCCGCGACGAGGTCCGAGTGCCCGCCGATGAACTTCGTCACGGAGTGCATCACCATCGTGGCTCCAAGCTCCAGCGGCCGGCAGAGGATCGGCGACGCAAACGTGTTGTCGACGAGAAATGGCACACCGCGCTCGCGCGCCATGGCCGCGATCGCCTCGAGGTCAGGCACCGCGCACAGCGGGTTTGTGATCGTCTCGGCGAGCACAAGTCCAGCGGTTGACATCGCGCGCCGTACGGCCTCCAGATCTCTCAGGTCGATGAAGTCGACCTCGTAGCCGGCCGGTTCGAAATCCTGGCGGAGGAGCGCCAGCGTCCCGCCGTAGAGCTCGCGCGTGGCCACGATCGTGACCGGTCGCGGCGCGAGGGCGAGCATCGCCGTGTGCAGCGCGGCCATGCCCGACGCGGTGGCGAGCCCGGCGTCGGCCCCCTCGAGCTCTGCCACGGCTTTCTCGAGCATCTCGCGGTTGCTGTTGGAGTTCCGTCCGTAGTAGTAGCCCGGCCGCTCGCCTTTCGCCACAGCGTCGTAATCGTCGAGGTCGGTGTAGACGTGGACCGCGGCGGTGCTGAGGTCGGGCGCGAGGGGGCTGCGGGCCCTAAGGTCGCGGCCGGCATGCACCGCGCGCGACGGCTGCCTCACTGCGACCCCATTCGCACCGCTGGCGCCAAACGCGCGGAATTTGCAACCTCGATTCGCGCGGTTGGCGCCAGGCGTGCGGAATCGCGTGCGCGGCTCATCGCAGCTTCGAACGACCGGCGTAGACGGCCGCCTCGCCGAGGTCCGCCTCGATCGAAAGCAGGCGGTTGTACTTTGCGGTTCGCTCCGAGCGCGCGGGCGCGCCGGTCTTGATCATGCCCGCGCCGGTGGCCACTGCGAGGTCGGCGATCGTCGTGTCTTCGGTCTCGCCGGACCGGTGCGAGATGACCGAGCTGTATCCGGAACGGCGCGCGAGGTCGATCGCATCGAGGGTCTCTGTCAGGGTGCCGATCTGGTTGACCTTCACGAGGAGCGAATTGGCGACTCCTTTTTCGATGCCTTCCCTCAATCGCGCAACGTTGGTGACGAAGAGGTCGTCGCCCACCAGCTGCACGTTGGCCCCGAGCCTGTCGGTCAGCAAGCGCCATCCGTCCCAGTCGTCCTCAGCCATTCCGTCTTCGATGCTGACGATCGGGTAGCGCGCGGCCCAGTCTGCGTAGAGACCGACGAGCGCCGCCGCGTCCAGCGTCCGCCCCTCTCCTTTCAGCGTGTACTTGCCATCTTCGTAGAACTCGCTGGCCGCAGGGTCTAGTGCGATCGCCACGTCGCGGCCGGGCTCGTACCCGGCCTGCTTGATCGCTTCGACGATGAGCTTCAGCGCGTCCTCGTTCGAGCGCAGGTTCGGAGCGAAGCCGCCCTCGTCCCCCACCGCGGTGGCAAGCCCCTGTCCTTTGAGCACCTTCTTGAGCGCCTGGTACACCTCGGACACCGCGCGCATCGCCTCGGCGAACGTCGGCGAGCCGACCGGGCACACCATGAACTCCTGAAGGTCGACGGAGGTGTCCGCGTGCGCCCCGCCGTTCAGGATGTTGGCCAGCGGCAGCGGCAGCGTGGTCGCGGCGTCAGCACCGAGATGGCGGTACAGAGGAATGCCCTTCGCCTGGGCGGCCGCGTGCGCCACCGCGAGCGAGGCTCCGAGAATCGCGTTCGCGCCGAGGCGTCCCTTGTTCGGTGTGCCGTCGAGCTCGATCAACGCCGCATCAAGGCCCTTCTGGTCCAGGACATCGAATCCACGCAGCCGCTCGGCGATCTCGCCCGTGACGTGGCTCACCGCCTTCGTCACGCCCTTGCCCCCATAGCGCTTCGGGTCGCCGTCGCGCAGCTCCACGGCCTCGTGGACGCCCGTCGAGGCGCCTGAAGGCACGATCGCACGACCGCTCCCCTTGTCCGTATGGGCGGTGACCGCGATCGTGGGATTCCCGCGGGAATCCAGCACCTCGAGCGCGGTCAGCCCGGTTAGCTTCACCAACGCCCGAAGTCTAGGGTTTGCGGTTGATCGAGATCAGGAGGACGGTTTCGTCAGAAAGGGACCGAACGACGTGTCGGTGCGGACGCTGAAGCCGTAGTTCAGCAGCACCTCAGCGTCAGCCGTCGAGTGCAGCGTGGCGTTGAGCACCACCACGACCAGGTGGCGCCCGTCTCGGGTCGCCGTGCCGAGCATGCAGCCGCCCGCGTTGCCGGTGAGCCCGGTCTTCAGCCCGGTCGCGCCGGGATAGTTGAAGAGCAGCAGGTTGAGGTTGTGCGGGTAGAAGGCCTTGTGCTCTGCCGTGGCGGCAATCGCGATGTCCTTGGTCGCGGCGATCGCGGCGAGCTGTGGG
>Ga0209648_10004261_pt1 | contig 12127 bp, 20 predicted proteins | sample GraSoi2013_115cm_FD_185830 | JGI IMG/M metagenome (GOLD analysis project Ga0209648, IMG submission 185830) | Grasslands soil microbial communities from the Angelo Coastal Reserve, California, USA - Sample 9_17_2013_115cm (SPAdes) (version 2) | ecosystem: Environmental > Terrestrial > Soil >...
AAGGCTATTACTGGGCAGATTTTGCGGTTATGGGACCTGAATTGGGACCCGCTATTGGGACCTACTAAGCAGATGTGGACAGTCGTGTTTCCCGATTCTTCTGGCTGTATTCCTTGACTTCCTCGTAGCTAAAAGACCTACCCAGCGCCCGTGTCTCTTCCAGAAGTTTCTGTAGCCATAACGTCGGTACAGACTCGCCTCGATTAATGTCAGCCCACGCCAATTCTCTTTGATTGGTAGGACCATCCCCCACCAAGCCTTCTCCCTCAACTCGGAAAACGACGTAACGATTGCCCGACTCGTCGAAGACGAGGATATGACCGGGTTCAGGCTTCGCTGGCAGGCTGCCGTAGTAATACGGGGTTGAAGCGTCTAATCCGGTCAGTCCCAGAAATTTATATGTGAACATCTTTACTTCTCCTGAACCAACACTACCAAATTCAGAGTAGCGTGACGTGGTTTGCGTGGAAAAGATTGGGACTACTGAGGCACATCAACGGCGATTGCGGCCAGCAGTTCATTCCGCCCTTCAGCGTTTTTTGTGATTTTTCACCCAGCCGTTCCCATCTCATCGAGCATTTGCTTGCGGTCCTGTTTTCCTGACCGGACTCCGCCATATTTTTACAAACCCATCGCTGCGCGGACCTCTAATATGACCTTCTCCAAGCCGTGTTCAGATTTGGCGGCAACGCGACCGGCGAGTATCGGTGAATTCGCCCGAACCTCCTCTGCTGTGATCTTATGCCATATCGGTAGAATCACCTTCGTACCGGCAATTTCCCTACTCATCAGACCGTCTAGCTCATTCTGCGGCCATTCCTTAGAAAAGAAATGTTTGCTCAGCACCACGACGCCGTAGCGTGATCTTGCTAATCCTTCATCAATCTTCCTCCGAAGACTGTCACCAAGTTTCAACGAAAATACGTCGTACCATACCGACAGCCCGGATTCGCGCAATCGATGCGCAAACGGGTCAACGAAATCTTTCTTATCTTCGCTAGCATGGCAGATGAAAGCATCCCATTCTTTTCCGAGCGCGGCAGCATATGCCTTCTTCGTCCTGCCGTTGTCTAGGAATGTTTCGTCCCGCTTGATCGCGAGATCGCACACTAAGCGAGAAATCATTGCATCGATTCGAGCGATGATTTGATTGGACACAGCATCGAATGTCCCTGCTGGCGTATTCTCGCCAAAAGTCTGCCGGACCACTTGAGTCATGGAGCCGATAATATTGTGCTGCTGCGAATGGCAAAAGCTAACCACTTCTCCTCTCGCATCTTGAAACGCCGCTTCGTCAAAAGGAAGGCCAGACCTTTCATATGCTTTGACGAGACCATCTGATTTGGCTTGGGCCAATGTATCAACTCGTGCCAGCAGCAGATTATAGTGATCGTGAATATAGCCTCCCGACAGGATGCTACCCCGGCTTGCGTGCTGGTTCCGAAGTTGGTTGATTTCCTGTTCTTGGTTCGCAGAAATCTCGTGGAGGCGGCGCTGGTAAATGCTATCGGCGTATCGTCGGCCTATTTCATCGAGTGGCATGGCGCACGTATTCTACCAAGGTGAAGACAAAAACTGCGTCCCTGTCAACGAGAAGAGCCGAATTCATCGAGCCAATGGAATGCGCCCTAGTTTCCAAATTGCCCGAAGGGCCTGATTGGACCTACGAAGTTAAACTCGACGGCTACCGCGTCGTCGGAGTCAAGACCAGTCGCGACACCATCCTGTACTCCCGTAACAGCAAGAACTTCAGGAACAGCGTTCTTGATGTGCTCGATGTCCTGAATTTCCTTCCACAAAAGCACGCCATTGCGCTCGGCATCGCGCAATTGCTCTTCAGTTGGTCCATTCATTGGGTACTCACATCCGATATTCAGAAATCTTCTGCTCGCCCCATCCCGCAGAAACTGGACAGAAAACCGCTCCTGTATGTGCCTTGCATCATCGCAATCAAGTCGAAGGCAAACTGTGAGAAAACTATATCGCTCCACATCAGTTGTGATCCGTAGTGCAGATTCTCAGCAATCATGACACTATCTGCCATCAACAAACTCGCTAGGATTAATTCTTTTCCAGAAGTCGGATCAATCGGGTGCGCGATAGGCGTCTTAGATTGATAAAGGGAAATCCTGCCGGAAGCAGGTTCCGCGCTTTTCTGCACGCAAAATGATCCCGCCCATGAACCCGCGATATTGAATGCAGGAAGTAAGTCGCATGAGTCCGGCCATGCAGAGGCTCAAACTTCGTTTCACATTGAAAAATACCATTCCGCAACAAAATGAACTCGGCAGGTGCAGTTTGTATCTTTCATTCGGATCATCCAGCCCAGCCATAAGTGGGGAGAGGTCTCCAAGGTGCTCGGCTGCGTCTTTCACCGTCTCAGACGAAAACGTAGATTTGACCTCTAAGACCGACCTAACATATTCAACAGGAATCGCGCGCGACTCATTGCCATGAGCCTGATCTTCGATCCATAAGATAGGTGAATCCAATTTGTCATAAATAATCACGTCGTAATGCGGGGCTTTTTCGCTGGCTTTGATCCCTGGAGAGATAACGTATCCCGCTGTTACGCCATACCGCGCAGGCAAAAAGGACTCTAGCCATTTTCGGAATTCAGATTCGGCAACGAGTCCATGATATGTCTCGACTTCATGGATACGAGACTGCTCGCGTGCGCGGTCAAAGGCATCGAGCATCTTGCTTCTGCCTGTTAGTATCTGTTTCCACCCCAATGTCGGAAACTGCGCTGTAAGCGGATGGTCAGTCAGGGGAACCTCCTCTCACCGTATCTTCAATTTCGATTTTCTCAAGCTCGGCGACGTAGTGGGCTGGTAGGTGCCAGAACTTTGCGCCCTCTACAATCAACGTCTTATAAACTCTGTTGGGGAGTGGAGGGTGGCTCTCTTTGTGAGCAATGTAGACTGATGCCGTCAAAGGTTTCTCGGCATTGCCGTCACAGAAAACATGCCGTTCTTTCCTTGTATATGAGTTCTGTGCTCGCCCAGGCGAGAAGCCTTCAGAGGCATCCAAGCTGCCTATATCGCGATCATCGATCTCGAACACCGCGCCCCACACTTCTGCACTTGCATCTGGAACCACATCAGCCACGCCACAGCCACGATCCTTCGATTTTCGTGTGAAGGCAAGCCGATGGTCCGGTAACTTGGCCACGCATACAAACCGCGCCGACTGGCAGCGTCGTCTCATTTGCGGCCAATCCAAATTGGACCCGTAAGCAAAATAAAACATAAGTTTCGTCTTTAGCAGGCTGCTGAAAAAGTCGGAGATTTTGTAACGAGGCGGCGCGCGGTGCGTCTCATTGAGTATGCGAGGAACCGATCAGCAGCAGGGTTACGTCTTCAGCTACATTTCGCCGGAGCAACGGGTACGCAAAGATCATCCGCTGCGGCCGATTCGCACGATGGTAGACAAGGTACTCAAGCAACTCTCGCCTGAGTTCGACAAGATGTATTCCAAAGTGGGTCGTCCGTCGATTCCGCCGGAGCAGTTGCTACGCGCTCTGCTGTTGCAGATGCTGTACTCGGTGCGCAGCGAGCGGCTGCTGATAGAGGAGATCGACTACAACATTTTGTTCCGCTGGTTCGTGGGGCTGAATTTGGACGATGCGGTGTGGGACGCCACGGTGTTCACCAAGAACCGCGACCGTTTGCTGGAGGCCGAAGTGGCCAAGGACTTTCTGGCGCTGGTGGTGGAGCAAGCTCGGGAACAAGGATGGGCCTCGGACGAGCACTTCACGGTAGACGGAAGTTTGCTGGAAGCCTGGGCCAGCGTGAAGAGTTTTCAGCCTAAGAACAAGAAGAGTGGGCCACCGCCGGATGATCCCGGAAATCCCACGGTGGATTATCGCGGCGAGAAGCGCTCGAACGAAACGCACGAATCGAAAAGCGATCCAGAAGCCCGACTGGCACGCAAAGGCCCGGGCAAGGAGGCCAAGTTGAGCTACAGCGGGAATCTGCTGGTGGAGAATCGCAACGGCTTGATTATGGACAGCCGGGTGTGGGAAGCCACGGGCACGGCCGAGCGCTATGCCGCGCTGGAAATGCTGCAGGAAATTCCGGGAAGCGGGCGGGTGACAGTGGGCGGCGACAAGGGTTTCGACACGGCGGATTTCGTGCGCGAGTGCCGGAACATTTGGGTGACGCCGCACGTGGCGCAAAACACGGGACGAAGAGGCGGCAGCGCTATTGATAGTCGCACGGCGCGACACGCGAGCTATGCCATCAGTCAGAAGAAGAGGAAGCGTATCGAAGAATGTTTTGGTTGGTTGAAGACCATTGCGTTGCTGCGCAAGCTGCGGCATCGCGGGACGCTGAAGGTCGATTGGATCTTCACGTTCGCCTGCGCGGCTTACAACCTGGTGCGCATGCGGAACCTGATGCGCAGCGCAGTTCCAGTGTAGTCCGTGCGGGCCGTGGTGTCCCTGAACGGTGCGGAAACGCCCTTTTCGAGCGCTCAGTAGCACGAAAAACCACGCCTCGGACGCCTGAAAACTCCCGAATGAGTCAAACCAACCTAGAAATCGCTGGCTCCGCACGATTTTTCCGCAGCCTGCTAGTGGGTTTCTTGAGACCAATCGCTTCACGACGGTACTATATTGGAATCACTTCGGCATTGCTCACAATCATCAGCCCAGGTCAATAACCGTGCCAACAATAGCTTCCCCTTCCTTGACTCAGGGCCGTTGTGACTGCACAAGTCACAGAGATCAGTTCCCACGGATGTTATCTGGAATTCGTGGAGCTTGAACAAGGAAGCCACGTACTCGTAAAGATTTTTGCCCGAGGGGACTTTTTTGAGGCGAGCGCAAATGTGGCCTATTCTCAGCCGGACATTGGTACGGCTCTCGTTTTTCGCAGTATCCAACCTCATTTCGCTGGCGTGCTGAAGAAGTGGCTTGCGGACGTGGTCGAGAAGCAATCTGACATTTTGGAGTAAAAGAGCGGCACAGCCTGGACTTGGACGGCTCCCAGGAAACAAATGTTTCACCCTGAGTACGGCAAAGGGTATAATCACATCGTTATAAACGAGAAGAGACCCTACCTGCCACCGCGTTTGACCGAGTACGACCCCACGAATCTTCCAGAATGGTTCAACCTAATGCAGCAGGATTTGCTCAAGAGAGCAAACGTTCCGCCGACCTATACAGTGGTAGTAGATCACGACCGCAAATATGTTCACGTTTCAAAAAGCTTCTGTGAGCTTGTGGGTTACGAGGTCAGGGACCTGATTGGAACGCGCTACGACCCCTTAACCGCGCCGAACACGACCGACATTCCAACGACGCACGATCTCTTGTCCAGACTTGGATACATGCACGGCCTCTGGATGCTGGTACATCGCACGGGATACCGTATTTTGATTCGATACGAGGCTTGGCTCCGACCGGATACGAACATCCAAGCGAATATCGAACTGGTGCAGACCTTCGTTTAGTGCGTGCGGTCAAGGAACTGGCGAGGGCGTCGAAACTGCTTTAGCGCCATCCGTTAAAAACACACATAACATAATAACAGTAATAGTTAACGGACCCCGGTATGTCTCCCAAGCTAATCCCCGCAACTGCGGCTGAACGTCACCTCTTCTTGTCCGAGCACCTGACGCGCCGCGATTCATTCCAATTCAAATAATGGTATTCACAGTATGACTGGAGCTTGACATGCGCAGAACAAGGCGCTAGATGTTGCCGTGAAAATCCTAATAACTCCCCATCAGGCCCGCAGCAAACACGTTCAGCCCAAAGGAGCAGCCAGTGCATTGTTTCAGTGGAGAACGCACTGTTGGCACCTGTCTTGGCGAGGACCGTGCCCGGACAATGAAAGGAGGACAGATGAGCAATGGAGGTATCGTTCTGTATGGACAAGAAGAAACCTTATGTGCTACCCCGTTTTGCCACTTACGATCCGAAGAACGCAAAGTCTGGTCCTGATAAGCCGAACACTACGCCCACCCTTCTGATTTGTGATGATAACTCCAACATCCGCCATCTACTGAGGGTGTATGTAGAAAGCCGAACTCCCTTTCAGGTCTGCGGGGAGGCCGCGCACGGTAGGGAGGCCATCGAGAAAGCGAAGGAACTTAAACCTGACTTGATCTTGCTCGATCTGTCCATGCCCGTGATGACGGGAGCAGAAGCGGCGGTCATTCTCAAGGCCGCAGTGCCGCGCATGAAAATAATCCTATTCTCGATGCACACGGACAATGTTTCGAGGTCGCTGGGCACCGCCATTGGCATTGACCTTACGTTGTCAAAGTCGGATGGCATCACAAAGCTGGCCGACCATCTACACGCACTGCTGACACCAGCGAATTAGGTTCGTCGACCCCGGCTCCGCAAGCTCGCCTCAAACGGCCTCTCCCTCAACGGCGTTTGCTAATCAAGTACTCCAGCGTATTGAGTTCTGTTTCTATCCGGTCTGCGAAAGCTCGGATGTGGCTGACGGACTTCTCAAATTGTCGCACTTGACTCGCGGTTGCATCCTTCACGAAATGATCGCGGTTCTCTTGAAGGTGCTCCAAAGCAACAGACATGACCAGCCGAAGGTTCTTTAGGTTGTCAAGAAAACTCTTTGAGTCTGCCATAGCCGCCTTGGGGAACCACCTCTCCGAGCGGGGAATAAAGTGATAGCCGGAATCGCGGGCATTTACTACTGGCAATATGTCCAGCGGTGGTACAGGTGTCAATCGAACTAAAAGGAGATACGCACAAGGGACGAGGAAAATGGTCAAGGATCAGGGGAGTGACTTGGATTTGCGTTCGGACAATCTTTCTTGGCTCATCTTATCGGTGTATTCGGCAACTTCGTCATCAATCTTTTTGATCTGCGAAGCAAGGTCAAGATCATGCGGATTTTGGGAGTATTTCTTGAATAGTGCGTTTCTTTTGATCTTCAGGTCGTCGCGCCTTGCCTTCCAGACATCTGTGGTTGCTACCGTGTTGCCCATGCAACCAGTGTGGACCGCTTCTTGGATTATTGATAGAGATTAGTAGCGTTCACGGCGCAAATGCCTTGGTATAGCAAGCAGTTGAGCGTTGACAAAAACGAGCACGCCGTTTATTTTTACCGTCTTTGTTATATCAAGCATGTGGGAATATCGTGGCCGTGGAAGAAAAACTACACGTCAGGTCCCCATTTACCGCTCGCGCTGAAGTCATCCGCGAAAATATCAGTGCCGTAGCCACCGCACGAGTCACAGAGATCAGTCTGCATGGATGTTATCTGGAATTCGTGCAGGTTCAAAAAGGAAGCCACGTACTTGTAAAGATTTCTGCTCAAGGGGACTTTTTCGAAGCGGGCGCAAATGTAATCTACTCTCAACCGGAGCTTGGCACGGCTCTCGCCTTTCGCAGTATTCAACCCCATTTCGCTGGCGTGCTGAAGAAGTGGCTTGCGGGCGTGCAATCTGACGTTCGGTTGGAGTAGGTGAACGGATCACTGCCCTTGTCGCGCGGCGCAGGTAGTTATATCCTTAACACTTCACGCCCACAGAATAGGGGCCTGCAATGGATTCAAAGAAGCCTTACTCCAAACCTCGCGTGTTTGAGTATCCTCCAAACCAAGTTCCCGAAACGGTTCAACAGCTTTTTGCAAATCGTATTGTTACCCCTGGCTCCAGTAGAGGGGATCACGTCGAGCCGATATACACCACTGTCATTAACGGCGATAGAAAATACGTTGAGGTTTCAGAGAACTTTTGTGAACTCCTCGGCTACACGAGTGAAGAACTGATTGGCAGGAGATTTGACGAAATCACCGCGCCGAGAACCACAGACAGTATGACGATTTTCAACCTGTTCAAAAGACTCGGATATATGCAGGGTCTGTGGATGTTCGTTCATCGCTCCGGATACCGAATTCTGATTCGATATGAATCTTGGCTCCGGCCAGATACTAACATTCATTCAAATATAGAAGTCGTGCAGACCTTCGTTTAGTGCGTGCGGACTATAGGCCCACAACGAAAGGGGATAAGCCATCGTACGTACGTAATCATAGTTCCGAATAATGTTGACCTGTCGTTCCGAAAATATACGATGTGCCGGGGACGTGATTGCGGTTTTCGACGCGCCGGGCTTTTTAAGTCGAGGCACGGACCCTTCATGTCCTCCTCCCAACCACGCCGAACTTTCTGCACTTGCGTTGCACTCCTGTGGTGCGGTGATGCGGCCCGGAAGGACGATTTCACATAGAGACGATAGGCTCTGGTAGACCCCTCCGCTTCTTGGGCAATATACCGCGCACCTACCACAGTTTTTGAAACACCAATTCACTTATGTTTTGAAGGAGATCGATGCAAGGCACCACATTTATGGCTCTCATTACGTCCACCTTCGGCAAACGTGTGCGGCAGCTTCGTCTCAAGAAAAAGCTGTCTCAAGAACGATTGGCAGAGTTGGCGGGCTTGCACGTTACGTTCGTGGGCGCAATTGAAAGAGGTAAGCGGAATCTGTCCCTCGTGACAATCGTGAAGCTGGCCAAAGCCCTGAAGGTGAAACCCGAAGAACTGTTTCGAGGTATCCGCACGTAGTTCGATCCCAAACGATAGAGACGATAGGCTGTGTTGCCTCTTGACAGACACCAGCCTTTCTCGTAGTGTCTCTCCGCACAGATACACAATGCTGTACTTCGTATCATCTTCCGGCTCGTCCCCCAAACGACAAGAAGTCCCCGAGAAAAGGACCGCCCCCGCATGTCTCCCGCGATAACTAAATATGAGGGAGTGAAAGGTAAAACAGTTCAACACGTCGAAAGTGGAATTGATTCAGACCAAGGAGCGTTCGTCTCGATCCGCTTCACGGATGACACCGTCCTTGGGATTTTCTTCACTGCCACAATCAAGCTGCAAGATGCGATCCACACTCAAATCAAAGACGGCAACCACGAAGTCATCAAAGACTACAGGAAGGCGGTGCGGCTATGAACCAGGTTCTTGGGGGCACGAACATGAACAAGAAGAAATATGTGCCACCCCGTGTTCCAGAACGGGAGGATTTGCTTACGCACGTTGCACCCACCTACACAACGGTAGTAAATCAGGAACGTAAATTCGTGGAGGTGTCAGACAGCTTCTGTACACTTGTGGGATACAAGACCGAGGAACTAATTGGAAGGCGGTTTGATCATTTGACCGCACTGAACACTGCCGACATTCCCACGACGTTCCATCTGTTTTCCAAACTTGGATACATGCATGGCCTTTGGTTGTTGGTTCATCGCACCGGATACCGCATTCTGATTCGATATGAATCGTGGCTGCGACCAGATGCAAACATTCAATCGAATATCGAAGTTGTGCAGATTATTCGCCACCATCTGGCCGCTAACCTCGAACGCCGCCAACCCTTCCTGTAGGCACTAGCATCAGGTGTCCGGCTCCGTTTGATTGTCCGATGGGAAAAACTGCTACTTATTGCGGAGCGCGTCTCGCATTCGGCAGCATCTCTACAGCTTGATCTCTCAATATAATGGCTTTGTAACACTCCCGTAATTGCATTTCGAGGTTCAAGAGTAGACAGCCTACTCTGGGCGATGTTCGGTGAGGATGAAAAATCTGACGCGAAAGCAGTTGTTATCCATCCCCTGTCCTACTTGTGGAGTTGCTGCCGGAATGCGTTGCGAGCGGTATTCAGGTGCTCCGCGCAAAGTCCCCATGTGAACCGGAGATTCGCCGCTGTCGAGGCCATAGCAAACAGCAAATCGAAACGACGGTTGTCCCTCGCCAAAATGATGATCGCCTGTGAAATCACCAACTTGCGCAGAAGGTCTGTAACATTGTTAAAGGCCTGAAGCTCCGGGCTGCCCCGAGTTTTGGCGAGGGACAAGGGAGTTGCCGGCGTGATCTCCTGGATCACATCATTGCAGTTGACGAACGCCATCTGAAACGTTTGCTCTCTGAATACGTCCGCTACTACCACGAAGACCGCACGCATCTCGGACTCGGGAAGGGAACGCCAGACGGCAGAACTCGCACCATAGCCTCGGGTCGCGTCCTTTCTCATGTGCGACTGGGAGGGCTGCACCACCGGTACGATCGGGCTGCCTAATCCGAACCAACCCAGCGTCGCGAAAGCGTCGGGTTCCTGCAACCTTATATATATATAGGTACGCCGCCGCGGGGTTCCCCCGGGCTCCAACTATGTGGCCGCGATGCAACATGGTCTCCGTCGCATTAATGGAGGCTTTGAATTCTTCTCGTTGGACACGGGCGTTATAAAGACTCAGATACAGAAGGGGCTCGCGCAAGATGCCTTTGGCTGCGAGCCTATATGCCACTGGCGCTACTGGCATATGACCCGCGCGTCAGCCCATCTCTCGCATGACTTCGGAAATAAGGTCCCGTCTCATAGGACAGACGGTCTCGGCGTTTGCCGGTTGATTAAAGCTAATTCGAGCAACAGCTTTCTGCTATCCCCGAACTTTAGGACCCTTGCTGCCGGGCCAATCTTGGTCACGCTCTCACCGCAGATGTTAGAAGCATCAACGCGCCCCTAACCACCATCACCTAATAGGAGGCAACGATGGCTAGCAATGAAGGTATCGGTTCCCCGTTTCCCAAGCAACCTTCCGAACGTTCCCCGAAGCTACGTATTTATGAAAGTCTTTTTCTGTTGAATGAGGGCATGGACAACCTCATCGCCCTCTTGCGCGAGATGGAGAAGCTTCCCTTTGCCGACAAGGAGTCGGTGCAGTGTGCCGTTGTCGAGATTGAAGAAGTCCGGTGCGACATGAATGCCGACTTTACGGAAAAACTGGCGGATAGCGAACGCTTCGATGAAGGTCGCTTCTGGAAGCAACGCCGGGAGTTCGAGAAGAAATGGCGCGACCCAGACGATGTCTATATCGAGGTTGGGCGGCGAGAAGAAGAACGCAAGAAGCAGGGCTTGCCGCCGCGCTCGGGTGTTCTCCCGCATTCAGCAGTGGCCGAAGAAGAGGATCGTTGGGAGGCCGAGCAGGAGCGCAAAAGAGAGCGCTCCAAGAAGCGCGGAAAGTGACGGCGTGGGAGAACGACCATGCCGAAAAAACCAAAGATCGTTTGGGTTGGAAACACACCCGTCACTCCGATAACACCCAAGGAGCGGAGGAAGCTCCACAAACTCATGAAGAAACGCCTGGACATGCGGTGCAGGAAGTACCCCGAGGTGCGAGGCAAGGTCGTCGATTACATCAGCCATTCCATCGACGATGGAGTTCTTTGCATGAATGTCTGTTTCAAGGACAAGACTCTGTTCTCTTTCCGTTTCGCTTGCGACATGTTTATCGTTGGAGCCGATCTCAGCGATTGGAAGACCGGCAACTACGACATCATTCGCGAGTACATGAAGCCGATTCCGAGGTAAGTAATATGGGCGAATGGAGGGTCCAAGTCAGCGTTCGAGTCAGCACTAAGGCGAAAACCCGATTGCGGGGACTTGTGGCTTGTGGTTAGCTGCCAACCCAACTCACTCGCATACCACAACGCTTTCGCTACGTTGAACCGGGTTTCTTTCATCCTTGCCCAAGAAGGCCGGCACCAGACATGGCGAATGACGTCACGCGATTCTCTATTGATGAAAGGTCCGATTCCCACATTTAAGGAGGTGGTGCATGGCGAAGCCAAACGTTTTGATGAAAAGGATTTGGCTCCTTTTTGTAATTGCGGGTTTGTTCGTATTCTTGAACCTCGCCTATGCCCAGCAAGAACAGCGCGGGCAGACAAGCTATATGAAGGTGGACAGTACCGAATCATTCGCGTCGCTGATGGCGAGAATGACGGCGGCAAAACCAGGGATTGAAAAGGAGCACAGCGCTCTGCTCAACGAGCGCTACGATTTGAGCGACCGCCCGGCCCAAGGGGTCACGATGGATCGCGGGAAACCGCTGCAAGAAGGCGTAAGAGTCAAGCTGCCCGCCGGGATGACCTGGGAGAGGCTGGCGGCGATGAGCCCGGACGAGATTCGCGAGCACGATCTCTATCCGAAGGGGTTCTACCCTTTGCCGCATCCCAACCATCCCGAGGGCGGCTTCGTCTTTCCGCACTTCGAGATCGACGCGATCAAGCAGCAGGATGGGCGAGACCTGACCCGGTTCGACATCGATTTCGATCTGCCGGATCGCTTCCTGCCCGC
>Ga0209648_10004263_pt1 | contig 12125 bp, 10 predicted proteins | sample GraSoi2013_115cm_FD_185830 | JGI IMG/M metagenome (GOLD analysis project Ga0209648, IMG submission 185830) | Grasslands soil microbial communities from the Angelo Coastal Reserve, California, USA - Sample 9_17_2013_115cm (SPAdes) (version 2) | ecosystem: Environmental > Terrestrial > Soil >...
GCCCCAGCCCTTCAGAGGACTGCCGAGGATGCGGAACGGCCCCTTCCTCAAAATGCCGCCGCAGAAATAGCCCAGTGTTCGGGACCCTTCCGACAGCCGCCAGTAGCGGATCTGCATGCCGCGGCTCTGGGTTAGATAGTTCAGCCATGGCTTGCGGTGGAACAACTCGAAGGAAGGGTAGGAGGCGGTGAGCTCTTCCCAGCGGGCTGCTCCGTCCGCGGCCAGGGGCTCGAGTTGGTACCGGCTCGCCATTCCCGCTATCTCCACGCCCGGATCACAAGCTGCCGCCCCAGGATGCCATCTGTCGCGGGCTCGGCGGAAAAAACTGGGCCGCCCAATCGCAGTCCGGCGCCGAGCAGGAGCCAGAGCAGATGAAGAGGCACCTTGTAACGAAGGAGCCGCCGTCCGTGGCGGAACGCCCAGGTCGCCTCATAGGTTTGTGGCAGCCCGATTCGCTCTCTTCGTCGCAGCCAGCGGTACAGACGCAATGGCCACTCGTGAAGGAGTCCGTAGACGGCAGCGGCATTGCGACGCAGACGCACGGCAAAGATCTGCCAATCGTGAAAGCCGGCGGCAGCCAGCAATCCTTCGAGTTGTGCCAGGCGTGAAAAACACGTCATCCCGTCACCCGCAGGAGGAGGTACATTCGGGTACGAGAGGAAGATCTCCCCACCAGGACGGAGCACTGCAGCCACATTCCGCAAAAACACGGCGGGATCGACCACGTATTCGAACACGTCCAGGCAAAAGGCCGTATCGAATTCGTCTTGCAACATGTCCGCGAAGCTTAGCTGCGTGGCGTCAGCGCATACAACGCGAATGTTCCGAGTTTCTCGGAACCGCTCACGTAGCTCGGCGGTCGCCACAGTTCCCACTTCCACAAGGGTAAGCTGACGCACTCGTCTAGCCAACCGAAAAGCTGTGAACCCGCTGCCAGGGCCAATCTCGAGGAGTTTCATCGACGCTGAGAGAGGTAGGAATTGGTACAGAATTTCGTCGCGAAGGGGGAAGTCATGCAACGGAGCCTTCCAGATATCTGACCAGCCGAACGTCGGTCGAACGCGTTGGCCCGCGGGCAACGCTACCGCGCCTGCCGCCCCATTTCCACGGTGCACGAGTTGGTTGGAATTAGTCATGACCTCGTGTCTACTACAAACTCCGAATAATTCCAGAAAATCTCCGCGGCTACCCGTCGCCAGCTTGGATATCCGTTCTTCGGCAGCGTTGCGCTGGTTACCGGTAGCCTGGCGAGCAATTCTCGAAAATCGATTTCGTCGTCGGTTCTCTTTTCGATAATTGCGACCAGCGACGGGAGCAGGAAGAACAGCTCGCTCGCGGCGTCGTAGATCCAGTATCGGGGTGAGGCGTGCATTCCACGCCAGCCCCAGCGCGGCCACTCGCGCCAGCTCTGGACCCAACCTCGCCGGCGCAATGTGTAAACCCATCCTCGGAGGCATGAATAGACGGACTGGCGGCGAATCCAGGCCTTTAACAATTCGCGGTCAGAAGAATGAGCCTTGAGCCCGGTCAGTCGCTGAAGCTCCCACCGCCAGAGCTGGCGCAAGTAGGCAATCGCTTCCTCCCACAACGCCCAGCTCCCGTTTGGTTGGGTCTCAAGCTGAGATTCTTTTTCTTGTGAGAGCCCACGCAGCTTCGACTGAGTGCAGAAATCTACTCTCTCTGCAAACCTTCCGAGTGGGAAGAGTCCTGACTCATCTATACTGCCGCTATCCGCTAACGACTTCAGCCGCGCGGCACGCCGCTGATAGGTTGGTTCGTAGGCACCGACGAATAGCAGGAGCGAAGTCGCCATATCAAGGTACAACTTGAGCGTGTGGTAGTACAAGGCACGCGGGAGCCTCTCCGGCTTACCTGCAAAGGCTGAGCAGACGCCGACGTGCTCCACCATGCGGTTGCAGAGCAACCGCCAGGCATCTTCACGAGGTATTTGAGCCGCAGAAAATTCTGGGACCAAGCGCAAAATCTCTGGGTCACCCAACACTACTTGTCCGCAGGCCTTCAATTCATAGGCAAAGATGTTCGGCCGCATCCCACGCAGATAATCGGCGTGGCACGAGCTGAGCGAAATCTTACAGTGAATCCCTCTTTCGGCGAGATTGCCTTCGATACTCTGGCGAAGCAAGCTTTCCTGACGCAGAGAGAGTAACGGCGCGCCGTCAGTCAAGACCAAGAGGAACTCAGCGTCACTTAGAAGAGTCCAGGAGCCGCTTCCTTGGACGTCGGTCCCTTCGTCTCGTGCAAGACTGCCGGTGAGGACGAGGCCTGAAACCCTGCCGTTACATCGCGCCGCGCAGAGCCGAGACGCCTCCTCGTAGATGGCCGCCTTAGCTGCGCGTCGATCATCCGTTTTCGTCTTCGCGTACATAGGTTGGGTCCCACTCTGTAGCTTAGTCATCGTGGTTTCTCTGACCCGAAACCATCCGAGGAATCGTAGCCTCGCTCTGCACAACGCTCGGCTTGATCGCCACGTTCACCCCAACACGTCGACCGTGGTATTGCTCCGACGCCTGTAGATAGAGTTCCTGTGTCCGCTCAATCTGCTGATTTTGGTCGAACCGTTCTATTACCCACTGACGCCCTGCTCGCGCCATGCCTTCACGCCGGCCCGAGTCATGTAGTAAATTGCAGATCGCATGGGCCAGCAGCGCCGGATCACCAGGAGGAACTATTAGCCCGGTCTTGCCGTCCACAACCACTTCGGGTGTGCCGTCGACTGCCGTTGCGACCACGGGCCGGCCTACGGCAAGCGATTCGATCGCTACCAGCGGCAGGCCTTCGAAGAAAGAGGGCAGCACAGTGAAATCGGCGAGCGCCAGCCAGTCCTCCACGTTCGACTGGTGTCCAACGAATCGAATTGAATCGCACAGGCCGAGCGCTTCCGTTTGCTTTTCCAGTTCCTCCCGCAGGCGCCCCTCACCTAGGCATACGAGACGCGTCTTGGGAAACTGGCGCAAGACGGCCGGCATGGCCTCAATCAGCACTCGGTGTCCCTTCTGAGCCTCCAGTCGCCCAAGGACCATAAGAATGGGATCTCCTGGTGCAAATCCGAGCTTTTCTCTGAATCCAGCAGGAACGGGCCGACCCGGACTAAAGCGGCGAAGATCAGTTCCATTCACGATCACGCGTATCTTGCGCAAGGGGAGTCCCTTTGTTTTGGCGAGGTAGCGCGCATTCGCCTCAGACACAGCGACATAGTAGTCCACAAATCGACCCATGATGCGGTCCACCAAGTAGCTGGACTTCAAAAGACTCGTCCGCCAGAGTTCCCGTACGTGTGGCGTCTCGATGATGACCGGTACCCTGCAGAGCCGCCCGATCACTGAGGCGAACCGGCTGCTGTAAGACATATGCGAGTGAAGGATCTTAATCCGAGTGTCTCGCAGAATCTTTGCTAGGCGGAAGGCGTCCGCTGTGATGTAGGCTTTGCTCAGGGTGAGAGGAAATAGGTTAACATCGGGCGGGAGCTGAGGTCTAATCTTGTCAGCCAATTCAGTAGGGCACGCCAGGTGCAACCGAAAAAGGCGGCGATCCAGTCCCCGCAGTAGAGTGAGCATGTGCTCCTCTGCCCCGCCCCAGACGGGAACACGAGAGAAAAACAGAACCGAGATCGGAAAACGCGTCATAAATCTCCAAAAACGAGTTCGAGCTGATGATAGAAGGGTTCGAGCCGGTGCATTCCATTTGGCTCGCGCCGCCCCAGGCCATAGACCTGGTATTCCATTCCCAGCAGATACTCAGCCACGTGTCTACCGCCCTGGCCAGAAATTCTCGTAATGAGTGCCTTCTTCACAGCGATCTGGTCTTGAGTGATTTGGTGAATCCTGCCGCACTTTGCATACAGGGATAAACATCGGCGATGGTGCGCACCGGAACAGGCGGTTCACTACTGCTCAGAAAAATCGCATCCGAGTAAGGATCCCCCGGATGGTAGCCGTGCATTCCGTTAGGCATCCATCCTTTTCCGTTAAAATCGCTTTTCGACAGTAGCCAGCCGGGATGCAGCAAGAAGATCAGCTCGCCAAAACGGCGGTCGCTAAAGAAGACACCGAGCTGGCGCAACTCCTGGTCTGGCACAATACGCCCGCACGGCAAATTTTCCAGGTGCCTCCGAATAGCCTGCCTCGCGCGATCATTAAAAAACCAAAACCGCGCCATCGTTGAGTCGTACACGGCCAAGTAGTCAGCGGCCACCTTCAGCCCGAGATCATCGATTCCCTCAACGACGTCGTAGCGATGCTCCACAGGCGTCATTCCATGGTCGGAAATCACAGTAATGCTCGCGTCCGGGTCAATCTGTCGCGCTGCCTCAAACACCCGGCGCAGAGAAGCGTCGTACCATTGCAACCGTTTTTCTATATTTTCTGGTTCTTTGCAATGCATGTGGAGGAACATGTCCATTTCGCTGAGATACAAAAAGAAAAACGACGCCTCCCTCGACTGAATATCGTTGACGGCTTGGCGGAGGATTTCGGCATCGCTAAGGTGATGATAGGAATACACCCGATGAGCAATGCCCTTGCTCGTCAGCTGGTCGAAAATGGAAGAAGAACCGGTGATCCCACCCTGGTCGTAGATGTTCTTCTTCTCGACGTAGTTGAACCACGGCAAGAATCTCGGACTAACGCTACATTCAAACAGCGGACCCATACCCAGGACACGTCGTCCGAGCTCTTTGATAATCTTGCGGGTTACGCGGTGATCCAGCACTGCGTCCGGCAAGAATTGCGCGGACTTTAGCCAACGGAATGGCGAACCCTCTGGATCGTAGTAAAAGAGGTTCCAGTGACCGGTCACTGCCGGTGGCACGCCGGTCAGAATGGTCGGAATTGCGCCAGAACTGAATCCCAGCACCGTCCGCAACGGGCTGCGATAGGGCAAGAGATCGTTCAGGAAGTCGCGTCCCTCCACGAAACGCCAGCCCAGCGCGTCGATGAGCACAAATATCTGCATTTGCGGTCGCTGACTCATCCCTACTTCGTCACCACCTGAACACCCAATTGCGCCGGTTGAATCCTGAGAAGAACTTGCCTGGGGAGATAAAGCGCGGCGGAGCGCATCGAACGAAGAATGTAGGGCAAGGGATGGCGCGCCAACAGCCGTCGGAATTCCTCTGTGGAAGTCTGTCCAAGGATTGCTACGCGGTTGACGCAGCGGTTTCCCCAGGAAGCCGTCCATTGCCGGGAGTTACACACTCCACGATAACCCAGTCGAAAAGCTTCCTGGATTACTCTGCGGTTTAGCAAGCCGTACGGCGCCGCAAGAAAATCGACAGCAGAGCCAAGCTTGTCTTCCAATATTCCGCGAGATACACGAAGTTCCCGTTCTAGATGCACAGGATCAATGCGTGACAGCGCAACGTGGGAGTGCCCGTGAGAATGAAACGCCATCCCCGCCTTGCACATTTCCCGCACCTGCTCCCAATTCAAATAGCCTGGCTCCCCGATATTGGCGGTATTAAGAAAGAAGTCGGCTCGCAATCCGGCCTCGAGAAGGAGCGGAAACGCCTTCTCGTAATCAGAACTGCAGCCGTCATCAAAGGTGATGCCAGCCAATGAATTCAGCCCGACACCGCCGGCCACCTGCGCAATCTCCCTCACGGAAGTAACCTGGTAACCACCATTCCTGATTTCCGCTAACTGATCGCCAAACTGTCTGGGCGTTACCGCGTATTTCCCGTTTGGCGAACGCGAACCGCAGCCGCGCTCCTCGGCAATCTCGTGGTACAGAAATACCGGAGTCCCTTCGATCGCCGGCCAGGTATGTCGAACCGCCTCGCTGCCTATGGGACCCGCTGCCATACACCTTCCTCGCGCTTGGTCAAACAACGAAACATTCCCACCAGAAAGGCAACGTTCATCACCAGGAGGAAATAGGCAAGCAAAGCGAAGCGAACGTTTCGTATTCGTTCGCGAAACAGAAATCCAAACCCCGCCCACACGTAGAAAGAAAGTTGCAGCAGGCCGAATAACGCATAGCCGGAATAACGCAGCAGGGCAATGTTGCTGATCAGCAAGCTACAGAGAATCAGAGGCAGAATCCATCGCAGCAGCTTGTGGGAAACGAACGCGAACCGCCCGAAGGCCCCCATTGGCACACGAAGCAGAAACATCAGTGACGCGAAACTCCCCGTGGCCAGGCGAACGCGACGCGTGAACTCTCCCTTGATGCTTTCCGGTGCATAGTCCGTGGCAATCGCTTCAGGGTCGTACAGCACCCGATAGCCAGCCTTTCGAGCGTTCATTGGAATGACAAAATCGTCCAACACTGTCCCGGGGGCGAGCGGTATGTAAGCGCACCGGCGCAGTGCGTACGCCGCACCGCTGGCCGTCAAGGTCGCGCCGAGCCGCGTTTCCATCAGCCGAATCATGGATTCGTACTTCCAGTAGACACCCTCAGTCTGCTGGGACTCCGCAGTGGCTTGAAACTTCACCGCGCCGCAAACCCCTCCGACTCGCCCGTCTGAGAAGTGTCGCGATAATTTCCGCAGAGTATCCGAAGCAAAAAGTGTGCTGGCGTCGGAGAACGCCAGGATCTCGTGGCGGGCGTGCAGCACCGCTTGGTTCAGAGCCGCTGCTTTGCCCGAACGGCGCGAAAGAAAAATCGCTTCGATATTCGGGTCACCTACCCCTTTCAAGATTTCGTTCGTCCCATCGCTCGACCCGTCGGAGACGAAGACAATCTGAACCTTCTCTGGCGGATAATCCATCTCGCGAAGGTTGCTGATTTTCTCGAGAAGTCTCGCTTCCTCATTGAAGGCGGGGATTAAAAGGGAGACGGACGGGACCTCACTCTCCTCAAGTACAGGCACCCGCCGGTTCTGTCGGTCAAAAAGGTAGTGCCAGTCGCTGCGTAGTTGCGCGAGGCAATAGCAAAAAAATAGAACCACCGGATAAGCCAAGTATGTGTAGCCGACCAGCGCCAGCGAAAACCAAAAAACAATTTCCATCCCCAGGCTATAAGCGTTCATCGCGAACCACGCCCTAGCAACAAGATCTTCATGGTCTTGATCAAAATCAAAAAATCAAGGCCGACCGAAGCATTCTTGATGTAAAAGAGATCGTATGCGAATTTCTCACTGTTATCTTCAATTGTCTCGCAATAGCCGCGATTAACCTGGGCCCAACCGGTTGCCCCTGGCTTTACTACCCACCGCTGGCGGTAATGAGGAATCTTTTCCAAACATTCTTCTTCCTGGTCGGGAACGAATGGGCGCGGGCCCACAAAGTTCATGTCTCCCCGCAGAATGTTGAAAAGCTGCGGTAGCTCATCCATGCGGCTACGCCGCAGAAACCGGCCGACGCGCGTAAAGCGGCTATCGGTCATCACTGCGGGACGATGACTGTCGTCTTTGTCGGAGCCATCCACCATTGTGCGGAACTTATACAAGGTGAAAATCTTGCCGTTCTGCCCTACGCGCTTCTGCCGGAAAATAACTGGGCCGACGGAGTCGAGACGAATCGCCAAACCGATCAGGGCCATTACCGGCGACACTAGGGTCAGGACCAAAGCACTGAGAATGAGAGAAAAAATACGCTCAAACATTAGCAATGGTCGAGAGATTCGGAAGCCAGTTGAAAACAACAGCCAGCTCAAGCGCAGAGACTCGATCGGGACTTTTCCGGTTACCGCCTCGTAAACGTCGGCCCCGTCCTGGATCATTACGCCGCGACTTTTCAACTGCAGCAGCGCTTCCACCGGCAACTTCCCTCTCCGGTCGCCCATGCTTACAATGATGCGATCGGGTCGATAGCCTTCCACGGAGCGCACAAACTCATCCAACTCCTCGGCTGTACCCAAACTGGATTGTCCGTTTCCATTTTCGACGCTCTTCAGTTGTCCGACCACGTGGACGCCCAATTCAGAGCGAGACTCTAACTCCGACAGCAATGATTTCGCGAGCGGACTATCGCCGAGAATCAGCGCACGCTGCGCGAATCGCGGCAAAGCGTTCAATTTTAGAAAAAGCCGGCGCCAGAACAGCAGCAGCAGGGTTACGAGGGCAAACCCGATCAGAAAAATGCCCCGGCCCAGCTCAAGCGGCGGATAAACGTAATAAAGCAGCGCCAGGAGTATACACACGGTGCCAAGTACCTGGATCACGCGTGTCAGCACCTCGCGCTGATTGCTCAAAATCGATGAGTCATAAAGGTCGAAATAATACATGCAAGTTATAAACGCACCGGATACCACTGCAATTTTGAAAAAACCTTGCTCATAGCTGAGCATGAGTGAGGCGTCGTTCGTGCCAAGCCGCGCCACCGTGGCGGCCACGAACGCGAGGCCGACTAAGCACGCCTCCGATATCCCCAGGAAGAGCGTGCGCGTAGGGAAATAAGCATGGAGCAACCGTATCAAGTAACGTCCTCCGGTGTTTTTTCCGTAGCTTGACCGTTTGTCGCGTTCTTTCGAGAGGCATAGTTGCCATCGTAATAAGCAGCTCGATCGAACTCGGAAGCCTCATTGAGCACGACGCCAAGCAGCTTGGCGTTGTCGAGGCCCGCCAAGCCCTTCCTTAGCGCCGAGACCGGCGCCACGCCCTCGCGAACCACCAGAAGCGTGCCATCCACCCACCGCGACCACAGATTGACGTCCGCCATCGGCAACAGCGGAGTCGAATCCACCACGATCCAGTCAAACGAGCGAGCCAGCTGGGTGAAGGCCTTCCCAAACCGCGCCGATTGCAAAATATCGGAGGGCTGATCAAATGCCTTCCCGGCCCCAAGCAGCCACAACGGCATGTCGTTCAGCTGGTACATGAAACGCGTAATCTCGCTGTCCGGCTCGGACCACCACTGGCTCAGCCCTTGCAGTTGGTCTAGTCCGAGCATCGACGCGAGCGCCGGCTTGTGGAGATCTCCCTCGATCAGCAACACCTTCGAGTTGGTGCGTCTCGCTAGCGTGAACGCCAGATTCCCGGCGACCAAGCTCTTACCCTCATTGGTTGAGCCGCTCGTCACCTGCAGCGACCTCAGTCCTCCGTCCTTCCGCAAGTTCTCGATCCGCGTTGCCAGAACGCGAAATTTCTCGGCACCCAAACTCAAGGGATCAGTCAGCGCCACCAAGTGCGCCTCGGATGATGCGCGCACGCTGACAGCACGAGGTCCCGCCAGCCCCGATGTCGGGGGCGTCGCGGTACTCACCACCTGCACCGCCTTGGAAAGCTCAGGCGCAGCCAGTTCAAACTGCCGATTTTCCAATTCCGCTTTCCGTAAGGCTTCGTGTATTCGACTCACGCTGGTTTCACTCCTACCTGAGATTTATTCGAGTATTCCCTTCTTACTTCCTATCCTTTGTATAAGGAGTAGGCGTTGCCGAGTACGATAAAAACGAGCACCGCCGCTACCGCGGCGCGGTCCAACCACAAACGGCGCACGAGACGATCATCCTCTTCTGGTGTGCTCAATCGCGGAATCCCCACCAGCACACGGGCTGGAACCAGCCCCTGAAGATCCTTTTCGCGGCGTACGCGCGCGTCCGTAAGTTCCAGGATAGCTGTCAAGATAGCACCCACGGCTAAGCCTAGAATCAGGCCGCCGAAGCTCACCAAGACACGGTTTGGTGCGGAAGGCTTGTAGGGCATGCTCGGCGGATCGATAATCCGGAACTGCTGCCCTTGTTGCCGCTGTTCCAGGCTGGTGGCCAGCTGCGACTGATTCTGTTTCTGGAGCAGAGAGTTGTAATTGACTTGTGATTCCTCGTAGCCACGCGAAATGTCCGCCAGTTCCTGTTCCGTTTGTGGTGTCCCGTTCAAGCGGGCTTGATACTCCAACAGTTCCGACTGGATTTTCCTCTCCTGCTGGTGGAGACTCTCGATCTCCATTTGGTTCACTTTGAGCTGGCTTTGGATCTGCATCATCGGCGTGAGCGTCCCATTGCGCATCGACGCCGGACGCGATTCGGGAGCGTCTGCCGCCGTGTCCGCCAACTGCTGCTGCTTGGCAGCGATTTCGTCTTCGATCTGTTTTTTCAGCTGCTCCGTCTTGGCGATCTTGTCTTTGAGCGCAACGACGTCCGGATAACTATCGGTATACTGTGATTGCGCGTCCGCGAGCTGCACGCGCAAACCCTTGAGTTCGTTCTCCAGCGCCTCTGGAGGCGTCACGGTCGAGTCTCCGCTGACCAGGCTGTCCTGCACCGACTGATATTGCTGCAAGAGAGACTGCAGATAGAGCTTCTGCTGCTCGCCGCTTTCCACGGCGTGCTGCGTGGCTTGCAACTGAGTTTGCAAACCCGACAGGATCTGGACATTGCTCCCCAGCTGAGTGGGCAGGGTTCCGAGGTGGGTCGCCTTGAACGCCCGCACTTTCGCTTCCTGTTCCGCGAGTCTCGTTCGCGCGTCCGCAACTCGGCCGTCAAGGAACGCTGTTGTATTCTCGGATAGCTGCTGCTGCGATTTAAGATTCTCGTCGATGAATAACGTTGTCAGTTGACTGTTCACTTGCTGAGCCAGTTCCGGCGAACGTGCAGAGTATCGAATCTTGAAGGCCGTCAGCTCGCCCGGGCGTCCGGGAGCACTAACCAGCTCAATTTGTATGTCCTTACGCATCAGATCCACCGGGTCCGCCGACTGCATTTTGCTCATCAAGCCGCCGTCGCGCGCGTAAAGATGAAAGAGGTCGATGGTCGCTTGGAGGCGCGTGCGGCTGAGAATCTGTTGCGTCATGCTTTGCAAGCGTTCCTGAAGACTGACGGAAACGTTCGGCACCACGTATTGCTCGGGAACTTTTTGCTGTTCCACCAGGATTAGTGCGTCGGACTGATACGTTGCGGGCAATAGCCAACTCACTATCCATACCACCAGCCAACACACGGACAGAGGCAGCAAAATCCACCAGCGTCGACGGCGCACAATGGCCCAGTAATCATCTAAGTTGTGTGCCGCAGAGTTCTGTTCTTCCTCAAACATTTCTACCTCCCGATTGGCCTTGAAAAATCGTATGAGATGGACACACCGGCAAGGTTATGATTCCCGCTGCTCAGCCCTCTGATGTTTCCGGCTTGATTCAATCTCTCGAAAAACAGATCCATGGATATGTTCTTGTAAATTCGCCTGCTGAAACCCGCGGTAGCCGAATAGGTGCGAAGCTCCGTTGTGCCGGTCTTCACCGTAAGAAGCTGGTTGTCAGCCGCCGCAAGATCCATTCTCATGTTCCAGTTTGGGCTCAGTTTCCAGTCAAAGTGTGCCGAACCCGTATTCAGAACCACTGCTCCGGTGAGGCCCCCTCCATCGCTCACCCCGTGCGAATAATTCAAAACCATCGCCCCGCGGCGCCGGGTCATCCTGTAGATCGCACCACCCGACCAGGACAAACTGTTTTCTCTGATCGGTATCTCCAATATCGCGAATCCTAAGTTCAGGTTCGCTTGATTGAAGATCAGCGCATATTGAGGTCCGGCATATAAACTAAGACTCGTGTTTTGTGTCAGCCGAACCTCATCAAAAACCGAGAACGAATGCGTCGTGGTTCGAGCGTTTACCTGCTGGAATTTCAGTACCGACCCGCTGTACTGAATCCCTAATTGGTTTCGCGACGTTACTTGATGGGAAACGTAAGCTTGTCCGGAAACGGTCTGAAAACCAAGCAAGGTCGCGTTCGTTGAAGAACTTGAGGTGCTGCCGAAATGGCTGAGAGTGTAGTTTCCACTTAAGCCCAGCGTCGTGTGCTGACTCGGTTGGTAAGAATACTGCGCCTGCGACAGGCTCGCCGTCCGGCGGACATTCGTGAGAAATACGCTCGGATTCGGAGCAACCACGGGGCCCGGCGTCGTCGAAAAGGGCTGCGAACCAAATTGCTGGAACGGATCGGTGCTCAGGATATAGCTTTGCTGCGCTGAAAAGGTGCTGTGTTTCGACAGCAGCCACGTAAAATGCCCGCTGAATATGTTCGTAAACTGATCGCCGAAAAATCCATGTTCGCTGATGTCTATGCCCGGGCTATAACTCAGCCCGTAATCGAATCGCCGAAAAGTTTGCACCACGGAAAAGTTCGGCCTGAAGGAGTAGGCAATATCCGAACGCTTCGGCGTCGCTGTAACAATGGCGTTATCGTCGAAGCGCGCCGCTACCGCAAAACTCGCCGAAAATAGATTTGAGCGGCTCGCGC
>Ga0209648_10004264_pt1 | contig 12124 bp, 12 predicted proteins | sample GraSoi2013_115cm_FD_185830 | JGI IMG/M metagenome (GOLD analysis project Ga0209648, IMG submission 185830) | Grasslands soil microbial communities from the Angelo Coastal Reserve, California, USA - Sample 9_17_2013_115cm (SPAdes) (version 2) | ecosystem: Environmental > Terrestrial > Soil >...
GTCGATAGGGAGGCTTTCATGAATCAGAAGATCGTGGGAATTGGGGTGGGTATGGGCATCATGCTTGCTGCATCCGCGGTCGCGGTGCGCGCGCAAAATTCTCCGACAGGCGCGGGCATCGACGCGGCGCTGCGTGGCGCGGTTGAGCACAAGGACGTGCCGGGCGTGGTCGCGCTGGTTATCGATCGTCGGCGCGTGCTCTATCAAGGCGCCTTCGGCGTGGCAGACGTCTCGACCGGGCGCGCGCTCACGGCCGACGCGCTGTTCCGTATCGCCTCGATGACCAAGCCGATCACGTCGACGGCGGCCATGCAGCTTGTCGAGCAGGGCCGCTTCGCTCTCGACGATCCGGTCGAAAAGTATCTGCCGGAGTTTGCAAACCTGAAGGTCTTCGAATCGTTCGACGCGGCGAACGGCACCTATCGGCTCCGCCCGGCAGCCAGGCCGCCGACCGTTCGGCATATCCTCACCCACACATCCGGACTCGGTTATCCGTTCACGAGTGCGATCCTGCGCGACTTCAAGCCACAGCCCGGCGAAAACTATCCGTTCGGCGGTCCCTTGCTGTTCGACCCAGGCGAGCGTTGGCATTACAGCACGAGCACCGACGTCGTCGGCAAACTGGTCGAGAAAGTGTCAGGCCAGAAACTCGAGGACTATTTCCGCCAGCACATCTTCGCCCCGCTGCAGATGTCGGACACCTCCTACAACGTGCCGCAGGAAAAGGCCTCGCGCCTCGTCGCCGCGCAGCAGCGCGCGGGCGAGCGCATGGACGGCGCCGTCGTCTTGCAGACGCCGCAGCCGGGACTCACCATACCGGAACCAATTGGGGGTGGCGGTCTGGCCTCGACTGCGAACGACTATGGCCGCTTCATGCGCATGCTGCTCAATGGCGGCGAGCTCGACGGCGCGCGCGTGCTCAAAGCCGAGACAGTGGCGCTGATGAGCCAAAACAACATCGGCGCCGTATCGGTGCCCGCGCTCAAGACCGCGCTGCCGCGCAGCGCCGACTTCACCTTCATTGCGGATGGCCGCGACAAATGGGGTCTCGGCTTCCTGATCACGACGGATCAAGCGCCCGGCAAGCGCTCCCCCGGCAGCCTGAGCTGGGGCGGCATCAACAATACCTATTTCTGGATCGACCCGAGCCGCGGCATTGCGGGCGTGATCTTGATGCAGTACCTGCCGTTCGCGGACGCCAAGGCGTTGGCTGCCTACGATGCGTTCGAGCGGGGCACCTACCAGCTCGCAGGCGCCGAGCGCTAAGCGCCCGCCTCATGTGCATGCATTCCGCGTCGATAAAATAGAAAGCGGCCGCTCGTTTGCGCGCGGCCTTCGATTGGCATAAAACCCGGTCCATAACCCCGCAAGAGCACTGGCCGCGCCGATGCCGGACAAGGGCGACTTTGGCTCGAGCGAATCGCACGAAACGCTTCCGGGCGGCGAGCGCATTCTGATCCGCCGGACGCGGCCTGAAGACGTGGCGCTGTACCCGGATTTTTTAGCCGATGTCAGCGCCGAGGATCTGCGGCTTCGGTTTTTTGCGCGCGTCGCCGAGCTCAGCGCGGAGGAGAGCGATAAGCTCCGCCATCTCGACTACAGGCACGAGATGGCTTTCATCGCGCTCGACAAGGACACCGGCCAGATGCTCGGGCTCGTGCGCTTGAAGGACGAGCTCGACGAAAAGACGGCTGAATTCGCGATTCTGGTGCGCTCACGGCTCATGGTCACGGGCTGGGGTGGCTGCTGATGCAGCGCGTCATCGACTACGCCAAAGCAAAAGGTCTGCGGCGCGTGTATGGCGATGTGCTGGCCGAAAACGCCACCATGCTGCAAATGTGCGCCGAACTCGGTTTCTACGCGCAGGACATGGGACCGGACATCAAGCGCGTCGTGCTCGATCTCGAAACATCGCCGGCCAGCGATCATCAGCCTTCTGGTGCCGTGACCAAACGCTGATCGACGGCGACGCCGCTTCGCGGCGATCGCCGCTCCAGACATGGGGCCGGCCAGGGCGAGTCGCGAAACGAGCGTCAAGGGGCCGGTCGGTTTATTGCGGCTTGATACCCGCAGCCTTGATCACCTTGGCCCACTTTGCGGTTTCGTCGGTGATGAGCTTGCCGAAATCGGCGGGCGAGCCCGCAAGCACCATGCCGCCCATGTCGGCGAGCCGGGCCATGATCTTGGCATCGGCGAGGCCTGCGTTGGTTTCCCGGTTGAGGGCATCCACGATCACCGCGGGCGTATCCTTCGGCGCGGCGATGCCGAACCACGAGCTGGCCTCGTAGCCCGGTATGAAATCAGCAACGGTTGGGATGTCCGGCAGCACCTGCGAGCGCGTCGCCGTGGTCACCGCCAGCGCCCGCAGCCGATCGGCTCGGATGTGTTGGATCGACGCGGTCATCGTCGCGAACCCGACCTGGACCTGCCCGCCGATGAGATCGGTCATCGCCGGCCCATCACCGCGGTAGGCCACGTGAACCAATTGCGCGCCCGTCATCACCTTGAACAACTCGCCGGCCAAATGGCTTGCCGTCCCGATGCCGGCCGAGGCGAAGCTGAGCGAGCCCGGGTTGGCCTTGGCATAATCGATCAACTCGGGAACGGTCTTCACCGGAAGCGATGGATTGACTTCCAAGACATTCGGTACGCGGACCACTCCGGCAACTGGAGCCATATCACCGAGGAAATTGAAGCTGAGCTTGTCATAGAGCGTGGCGTTGATTGCGCTCGCCGGCGGCACCATGAGAAGCGTATAGCCGTCGGCGGGCGCCTTCACGACGGTCTCGGCGGCGATATTGCCGGCGGCGCCCGGGCGGTTCTCGATGACGAATTGTTGGCCGAGCCGCTCCGACAGCCATTGCCCGATCAGGCGCGCGAGGATGTCGGTCGTGCTGCCGGCGGCGAAGCCGACGACCAGCCGCACCGGCCGCGACGGATAGCCTTGTGCGGCCGCGACGCGCGACATGGCAGCCAGCGCGGCGGCAGCGGCTGCCAGATGCAGAAATTTCCGACGGGGAAGTTTCACAATGTTCCCCCAAACATACCCGCGGATATGCGCAAGCACGAAACGTCGGCAGTCCCGCGGACGACCCTGCGCTCAAATTATATGGCCGCCGAATGACACGAAAGGGGATTCCCTCATCGTTTGTGAACGACCGAGGTAACGCCGGCTTGCCGGCCGTGATCCGATCCGAGATAATGTGACGCCGCCATCGACATGGAGAGCGACTTGATCCCGACGTGAGGGCGCCGCCATGACTCCGCGTTCGTTTGGGATAGAAGGCATCACCGATGAAGACCGCGCGTACGCCGGTTCGCGCTTCTCCGACGTACGCGAAGCGCTGTTCGCCAATCCCTATCAAAGTACATGGGGGGCGGACGGGGAGCCGCCGCTGCCGGTCCACCCCGTCACGCTGAGCAGTTTGCTCACCGGCATCCTGCCGTTCGGTCCGCCCTACGCCTTTCGCCAGGCCACCGAGCGCGCCGTCGATTCCGCCGCCGACCTGCGTTGGGGCCCGGATCGAAAAGGCTTCCGCCGTCTGGTGCATCCGAACGGAATTTGCCTGACCGGCCTGTGGCAGATCACGGAAGACACCGGCTACTCCGGCTATTTCCGCAACGGCAGCCGGGCCTTGATCGTGGGGCGCTATTCGACCTGCTGCCACGAGACGCGGCGCGGCCATCTCCGGTCGCTGTCGCTGGTCGGCAAGCTATTCCCGACCGTCGACCCGGAACACGTTGCGCCGCTGCGCACCGCCAGTTTCATGACTCAGCAGGATATCGGCGGCGACTACAACGACTACATCAACGACGTCGAACTGCTCAACGCTCCAAACACGACGGCGTTGCGGCGCGGCTTGGGCATGCCGCTGTTGATGGTCGTCGGGGTCGTGTTCAAGCTGGTCGACAACAAGCCGAGCATTCGCCAGCTCTACCAGATTGCGGAGCTCGGAAAGGCGCCAGGCGAGCCAACGCGCGCGCCGACCTTCATGCGTCTCACGGTGGCGCCGGCCCAGCCCAGAATCGAGGGCGCGGGACTGGACTTCCGCGACGAGATCATGGCGCAGATCTACGACCGCGGCGACGCCCGGCCGAAGCGCACGCTCACGTTCAACATCCAGGTGACCGATGACGGGGAGACGCACGGCCCGTTCTTCCGCGAGCGCCGCACCTTACGGAATTGGCGCCGCATCGGAACCATCACCTTCGACCGGGCGGTCGTTTCGTACAACGGCGATTTCGTTATCCACTTCCATCATCCGACCTGGCGTGACGACCAAAACGACCCCGCAACCGCCACGCGCGTCAACGAACGAAAGGTGCGCTGACATCGCGGGACTTGAGGGCCGACGCGAGGTCTTATCTGGCCCATCTCGGACTCAATAGGCGCAAAAAACACTGTTATTTCCGTCATCTCTGAATTGGCGGCGCTTGCGTCTGCGAGGCTGACAAATAAGTCACGCTTTCCCACAAAATGACACGGAGCGCCTCCCTGCGGCCGGTTGCGCCTTGCGGGGAGTCGCCCGCCTTGTAAATTCGTTTGGGGGGTTCATCGGGGGAGGTGGTCGTGCGCCGCTTCGCGATGGTGCTCGTGGCGTTGCTGATGGCTGGGGGGCCCGCCGTCGCGGACAAAGTCGATCCCGCGGTTATGGCCATGCTCCGGGAGTGGTCGCTGACCTCTCCGAGCCCATTCCGCGTTGTCATTTGCCACGGCTTCGGATGCCTCTTCCGCACCGAGATCGCTCTCACGAGCGGCGATCACGCCCAGATGGCCGCGATCATGGCGTCGGGGTCGGCCTCGGCTCAGGCGGAACGGGCTGCAATCGGCCGCACCGAGGCGTGGTTCGAACGGCGCATCGCCCCCATCACCGGCACTACGATGCGCGTCGCGCGGGCCGGCGCACTCATCGGCTTAGCGGGCAATCGCGGTCAATTCGATTGCATCGATACGACCAACAACACCAATTCGCTCCTGCTCGTTCTCGACCAGCTCAAATTGCTGCGACACCATACGATTGCCGCGCCGGTCTCGCGGTTCCTATTCACCGAGGGCCCGCACAACACGGCCGTGATCCAGGATCGCAAGACCAACGAGCTCTGGACGGTCGATCCCTGGACGCACAAGGGCAGCGAAGTTCCCGATATCTGGCCGCTCGCAAAGTGGAAGGCGGGCGAATGAAAAGCGAAGAACGTCCTCGTACCTGCGCGCCGCGCGCATGCGCCGATTGAATATGCGGTGACGTCCGCGTCCGGCGCTGACGGACATGTCGAGGCGAAGGCGTGTTCGGTTTTGCTGGCAAAGCGGACTTTGGCCCAGCGGCCGGGCCTGCTCATGAACCCAACTCGGCCATCGGCGGCTTATCTTGCCGTGATAGAGCGGGCATTCCTAAAACGATATGGTAGGGTGTGATCCTCGGACCGAGGGGAGGACATGAGACGCGGCGGGTTCATCGCACTTTCCAGTGGCGCCACGGCTTATCCGCTCGCGGCATGCGCGCAGCAGCCGGCGGTCGGCGAACCGTTGCGGGCGTTGCGCCATCACCCGAAGGCAATCGGTCACGTCGACGCCCAAAGGGGGCGCGCGGTGTTTCGGATTTTGATCGGCTGCCTGCTCGTGAGCGGCGCCATGGCGAGGTCGGCGGCCGCGGAGAACGCGCCGGGAGTGACCGACAGCGAGATCAAGATCGGCCAGACCATGCCTTATACCGGTCCGGGCGCCTGGCTCTCGTCTCTCGGTTTGGCCGAGAAGGCCTACATGCAGATGATCAACGATCAGGGCGGCATCAATGGCCGCAAGATCAACCTGATCAGTGTCGACGACGGCTTCCTGACGTGGCGAACCGGGAACGAGACGCGCAAGCTGATTGACGTGGAGCACGTCGCCTTTACTTTCGGTTCGATTGGGACGCCCACTCAGCTCGAGGTTGCGAAATATCTCAACGAGCGAAAAATTCCGCAGCTGTTCATCGAGAGCGGCGCCTACCGCTGGGGCGATTACAAGGCTACGCCCTACACGATCGCCGGCATGCGCCCGAGCTATCGACTGGGCGCGCGTCTTTACGCGCGATACATTCTCCAGCAGGATCCAAATCCAAAAATCTGCATCCTCCATGAGGACCATGACTACGGTCGCGACTATACGGCCGGCGTGCGCGACGTGCTGGGCGACAAATACGCCGCGACCGTCAAGGCAGCGACCTACGAGTTCACGGATCCTTCGATCGACCGGCAGATCGTCGAGCTCAAGGCCACCGGGTGCAATGCGTTGATCGCCGTCACCCCCCGCCGCTTGCCGTGCAGGCAATCCGCAAGGTCCATGATCTCGGCTGGAAGCCGATTTTTTTCATGAGCAGTGTCTCAGCCTCGGTACCCATTGTTCTCGAGCCGGCCGGGCTCGAGAGCAGCATCGGTTTGTTGTCCTATGCCTGGGCCAAGGATCCGCTTGATCCTGCCTTTGAGAATGACCCGGGGATGAAAGATTGGCGCGCCTGGATGAGCAAGTATCTACCGGGTGAGGATGTGCGCCGGCCGAGCTTCGTCTACGGCTACAACTCTGCGGGCGCCTTGATACAGGTGCTCAAACAGGCGGGCAGCGATCTCTCGCGCGAGAATATCATGCGCCAGGCGACGAACCTGCGCGACCTCGAGCTCCCAATGCTGCTGCCGGGAATCAAGGTCAATACCAGTCCGACCGACTATTGGGCGGTTCAGCAGTTGCAGTTGATTCGCTTCGACGGCAAGCGCTGGGTGCGGTTCGGGGATTTGGTTTACGACGAGTGAGACGCAACGTCGATCCGCCGAAAGGCGTCAAGAGCCCGCGCCTCGTGCCGACGAGCTAGATGACGCAGGTGCGTCACGAGCGCGCTTACGGTGCATCGGGACCCAGCGCGCTCGCGTGAATTTTCGTGCGCGGAGCGCATATGCAGCATCGGCGGTTCCTCGGCGTCATTCCGGCTTGATATGCGCGGCACGGATCACCTTGGCCCATTTCTCGGTTTCATCGGCGAGGAGCTTGCCGAATTCAGCCGGTGTCAGCGCAAGCGGCGTGCCGCCCAGATCGGCAAAGCGCGCCGTGATTTTGGGATCAGCGAGGGCCGCAGCGATCTCGCCATTGAGCTTATCGACAATGGCGGAGGGCGTTTTTTTGGGCGCGCCGAGCCCGAGCCAGTCGCCGGCCTCGAAGCCAGGCACAAATTCGCTCACGGTCGGGACGTCCGGCAGCGCCGGCGAACGCGCCGCGGTCGTGACGGCGAGCGCGCGCAGCTTCCCGCTTCTCACATGCTCGATCGATCCGGCGATCCCGGCAAAGGAGATCAGGACCTGTCCGCCGAGAAGATCGGCCAATGCGGGCCCCGCGCCGCGATACGGCACGTGAACGAAATCCACGCCGGCCATCAGCTTGAAGAATTCGCCAACCAAATGACCGGCCGAACCCACGCCGGCCGATGCCATCGTGATCTTGCCGGGATTGGCCTTGGCGTAGGCGATCAACTCGGGAACGGTTTGCGTCGTCACCGACGGGTTAGCCAGCATGATTTGCGGTTGCCGGATCAAGCTCGCAACCGGTGCGACGTCGCGCAGAAACACGAAATTGAGCTTGTCGTAGAGCGTCGCGTTGACCGCGCTCGACGGGCCGACCATGAGGAGGGTATAGCCGTCGGGCAGCGCGCGCACGACCGACTCGGTCGCGATATTGGTGCCCGCGCCCGGCCGGTTCTCGATAACGAATGGTTGGCCGAGCCGCTCATGCAGCCATTGTCCGATCACGCGCGCCCCGATGTCGGTAGAGCCGCCGGCGGCGAACCCGACGACAATGCGCACCGGCCGCGTCGGATAGGCTTGCGCGCTCGCCGAGCGCGCGGCGGCCGGCAACGCGGCAGCGCCCGCGGCCAGAAGCAAGAACTTGCGGCGAGGAAGCTTCATCGTGGTCCGCTCGCCGGCGGTCGAGGCCACGAGCCTGCTATTCCGCGTTCACTGCCGCCGCCTTGATGATCGGCGTCCAGCGCGCGATCTCGTCTTTTACCAGCCCGGCGAGGGGCTGCTGACCGCGCCGGGCCGCGTCGGGAATTTCGCTGCCGAGGGCCAGCAGGCGCTTCTGTGTGTTCTCATCATCGATCGCCTTGTCGAGCGCGTCGCTGAGCTTGTCGAGGATCGGCTTCGGCGTCCCCTTGGGCGCGAACAAGGCGTTCCAGGCCGATGCCTGGAATTGCGGAAGGCCGGCCTCCTCCGAGGTCGGCACGTCCGGCAGCGCCGGATTGCGCTTGGAACTTCCGATTGCATAGGCTTTGAATGCCCCGTTCTGAATCTGCTGAACGACGTCGGGGGCGACATTGCACATGTAATCGACTTGACCGGCGATCAGCGCGCTGATGCCGGGCGCCGCGCCGTTGAAGGGCACCATGGTCGGCTTCACGCCGAGTATCGAGTTGAGCAGCAGGCAAGTGAAATGCGTGATCGAGCCGACGCCGGCATGCGCCATGTTCAACTTGTCGGCGTTCGCTCTCACGTAAGTTGCGAATTCCTTGAGGTCGTTCGGTGGAAAGTCCTTTTTCGCCACCAACAGCACCGGAAGACCGGCGGCCATGCCGACCGGCGCGAAATCGAGTTGCGGATTGTAGGCGAGGCTGGGATAGAGCGCGACGGACGCCGCGTGCGTTCCCATATTGCCCAACTCAATGGTGTATCCGTCGGGGTTTGCGCGCATCGCACGCGTCGAGCCGGTGGTGCCGCCCGCCCCGACGACGTTCTCGACGATGAGCTGCTGCCCGAGCGTGCGCGACATGTGCTCGCCCAGGATGCGGGCAATGACGTCGGTCGTCCCGCCGGCCGCGAACGGCACGATGATCGTGATGGGCCGCGACGGATAGGCCTGCGCCGTTGCCGGCCTCGCGTCGTTTATTGCGAAGCCAACGGCCGCGATCGCCAGAACAATCGTACATTTCGTCATCATGGATTTCCTCCCCTCCAGGCGCCAAGGCGTTCATCCGCCTGACGCGACACGCCGAGCGAGGCGCGAACCCCGCAGAGGTCGCCAGCTTATCGGGAACGGGCAACGAGCAGGAGCACGACGTTCGACTGCCGGCATTCTGGCAACCAGGCGACGGATTGCGCCCTGGCGCTGAACAGGCATCTTGAGCCAAGTCCGCGCATGCCCGCTTCGAGGGTAAAGCGGACCTAGCCTGACGGCGTGAGGTCTGCGTAGCTCCAAAATGAGCATAGCCCGAGCCGAAATCCCGTAGCCAACGGGCCGCCACACCGTTGGCTGTGCTATCTTTTCACGCGAAATACTGCAGGGACCAGAGCGCTCGAACCTCGATTCAGAACGATTCAGGTCCGTCCCAAGGACTAGTCGGCCATTCTCTGGCAGCCTAACGATGCGGGCAATCGACCGTGATTGGTCGGCGGGCTTCTGAAGTGCCGGCGGGCTTGGCGTTGCGCGCCGACGAGGTGATCGAATGAGGCGGCGCGAGTTCATCCTGGCTCTCGGCGGTGCGGCTTTGTGGCCGCTCGCAGGGCACGCGCAGCCGACGATGCTGCGTGTCGGCTTTGTCGGCGTGCAACCTCGCGAGTCCGCGCTCTATAACAACTTCCGCAAGCGAATGGCCGAACTCGGGTATCAAGAAGGCCGCAACTTTACGTTCGATTACATCCAAACACCGAATCTCGAAGGCTACGAAAACGGCTATCGCGAGCTTGCGGCGCGCAAGGTCGACGTGTTCCTCGCGGTCGGGAATGAGCGCGCGCTGCGCGCGGCGATTTCGGCCGCGGATGGGCGGCCGGTCGTGTTTCTGGCGATCGATTTCGACCCTCTCGCCAAGGGTTATGTGGCGAACCTCTCGCGTCCCGGGGGCAACGTGACCGGCATTTTCGTGCGCCAGCTCGAGCTCGCCGCCAAGCGTGTCGAGATCGCGCGCGAAGCGTTCCCGCGTGCGACCGTGCTCGGCATCGTATACGACACGATTTCGCGCGAGCAACGCGACGCCGCCGCGGAGGCGGCGCGCAAGCTCGGCCTGGAGCCGCGCATGATCGAAGTCAAAGGCGAAGAGGGCTACGCCGGCGCGTTCGGCGCCATGGACGACGCCCGCGGGCAGCCGATCATCTTGCCGGCGGGGCCGATGTTCATGCGCGACCGCGCGGCCATCGCGCAAGCATTGCTCGAACGCCGCATTCCCTCGATCGTGGCATTCCGCGAGAACACGGAGGCCGGCGCGCTCATCAGTTACGGCATCGACCTCATGGGGTTGTTCTACGACATCGCGAGCTACGTCCACCAGATCGCGCGCGGCGCCAAGCCATCCGAGATGCCGATCGAGCAATCGCCGCGCTTTTATATGGCCGTCAATCTCAAGGCGGCGGCGTTGCTCGGGGTTTCTTTGTCGGATGTGTTCGTCGCCCGCGCCAACGAGGTGATCGAATGAGGCGCCGCGAGTTCGTTACGCTCATCGGCGCGGCTGCGATTTATGCTTCTCGGCCGCTCGCGGCGCGCGCGCAGTCAGCGATGCCCGTGGTCGGGAAAGCGAATGGACGACCGACATGAGGTGTGTTGCGTGCGGCGCTGAGATGCACCTGATCGCGGTGGCGCCGGACAAGACCATGATGGTTCCTGGTTACGAGGAACACACGTTCGAATGTTCGGGGTGCCACGATCATGTAAGACGGCTTGTGTTCACCCCGCGCGCGATCGGGCCGCTCACGAGCGAGCGAATGCGACTCCCTCCGGCTGGGCTCCAAATTCAGGACAAAGGCGTGACGGCTGAAGGCGCCTCGGCCCGCGCTGTCCGAGCAGGGCCACCAATGAAAGCCATGTATGTCTTCGGGATGCTGATTGTGATTGCGTTAGCCGGCACAATGATAACTTCGATCCAAGCTCCGAAAGGGCCAGTTGGAGATCAAGGACCAACGGGGCCCAAAGGTCCGCAAGGCGATGCAGGCCCGCCGGGCACCGCATCCGGCATTCGGATCGTCCGCTCGAACTGCGACGAGACGACCTGCGCGGTGAAATGCGGTGAGAACGAGATGCTGTTAACCGCCTACTGCGGCCCTAAACGAAACTCCGCCGTCACCCCAACCGAGCGCACCGCAGCTTGCAGCAGCCCGGTGCCAGCGAACAATCCTCTTGTTGCGGTGTGTGCGCAGATGGCGTCTCCATAGTAGTGTCAAAGTCACCGGCAGGCGGCTCGCATCGGCGGCGTCGCCATTACTCGCGCTTCGCGGCGGCGAATTTCACCACTTTGGCCCATTTGTCGGTGTCGCGTCGCCAGAGTTGGCCGAATTCCTCCGCGCTCACGGCGATCGGCCGCCCGCCCACCTCGGCGAGGCGCGCCGCGATACGCGCATCGGCAAGGCCGGCGTTGATCTCGCGATTGAGTGTGGCAACGATCGCCGCCGGCGTGCCGGCGGGAACGCCGATGCCGGTCCACCCGCTCACCTCGTAGCCTTGCACGGTCTCGCCCAATGTCGGCACGTCGGGCACCGCGGCCGATCGCGCCGGCCCGGTGACGGCGAGTGCGCGCAGTGCGCCCGAGCGGATATGCGGCAGCGAGTTCGGCAACGCGTCGATCCCTGCCTCCACGCGCCCACCGATGAGATCGGTCACCATCGGCGCGCCACCGTGGTAGGGCACGTGTACTGTGTCGACGCCGGTCATGAGCTTGAACAGCTCCCATGCCAAGTGGCTGATGGTGCCGGTGCCGAACGAGGCCGTGTTGATCTTGCCGGGATTGGCTTTCGCGTGGGCGATGAACTCGGCGACGGTCTTGGCCGGCACCGACGGGTTCACCTCCACGACGAACGGCAGATCGACGAGGCCAGCAACCGGCTCGACGTCGCGCAGGAAGTTGAACGGCAGCGTCGGGTAGAACGTTACGTTGATCGCGTTGGTGGTGGTCACGAACAGGAGCGTGTAGCCGTCGGGCGGTGAATTGACCGCGGTCTGGGCCGCGAGATTGGTGCCGGCCCCCGGCTTGTTCTCGACGACCACGGACTGCCCGAGCCGCTCCGAGAGCCATGCCGCCATGATGCGCGCCACCAAGTCGGTCGAGCCGCCCGCGGGAAAGCCGAGGATCAGGCGCACCGGCCGCGTGGGATAGCCCTGCGCGCTTGCGTCGCGCGCGAGAGTCGG
>Ga0209648_10004267_pt1 | contig 12123 bp, 11 predicted proteins | sample GraSoi2013_115cm_FD_185830 | JGI IMG/M metagenome (GOLD analysis project Ga0209648, IMG submission 185830) | Grasslands soil microbial communities from the Angelo Coastal Reserve, California, USA - Sample 9_17_2013_115cm (SPAdes) (version 2) | ecosystem: Environmental > Terrestrial > Soil >...
CAAAAAACGCGACGACCATCTTCGCAGTCCGGAATTCTTTAACGTGGAAAAGTTTCCCCAGATGACGTTCAAGGGCCGAAACGTCAACCGAACCGGGCCGCAAAGCGGCGACATTCTCGGCGACCTCACGATGCACGGCGTGACAAGACCGATCACGCTCCATGTGAAGCTACTCACACCGGTGAACGAAACGAGCCGGACACGCTGGGCGGTGACGACGGAGCCAATTGCGCGGCGCGACTTCAATTTGATGTTCGCTCAAGCGGCCGAGGCGGTCTCAGGCATCGGCCAAACGGTCGCGATCAACATCGAGATCGAAGCGAAGCGCGCGCAGTGATATGACCATGTTTGCGCTCACTTGGATCGGTCTGATCTGCTGGTGTGTTTGTTTTTGGTGGATGCATCGCATCTCAGCGCGTCAGGACGCCCTCTTGAAAGAACTGCATGAAATTACAACGCGCATCGAACGGATTTCCAAGGCTGAACATGACTTGATCCGTGATGTGCATCCAAAAGTGCATGAGATTAAAGAGCACGTGGAAAACGTTGCTGAAGCCGTTTCACCCCAAAATTCGGCGGCCGATGATGCATCTTGAAAGATGTCGGGGCGAAGATCGGCTCTTCGCTCGAACCAGGTCTGAGGCTTGATGGAGATTGTTCCCCTCGGAGATTCCGCCCTCATCGTGCGCGTGCGCGAGGAATTTGAGGATGCGCCTGAGGAAACGCTGAACGAGGTCCTCCACGCGTTTGAGCAGCTTCGAAGCGCTGCAATTCCCGGCGTCATTGAACTGGCGCCGGCTTACACCAGCGTCGCAGTTTTCTTCGACCCGCTGCAGGTTGCAAAAGCGAGCGGGCAACCAGATCGAGCATTCGATTGGTTAAAAGAACGAGTTCGCCGTGTTATAGCCGCGGCCGGCAATCGCGGCAAACGCCGGAGAACTAAAAGAAATATACAAGACTCAGTCGGAATCCCAGTCTGCTACGATCCCGAGTTTGCTCCCGACCTCGATGACGTCGCGCGTCATGCGCAAATCTCAAGAGAGGAGGCTGTCGATCTTCATAGCGCGGCTGAATACCGAGTGGCGTGCATCGGGTTCGTTCCCGGTTTTCCGTTCCTGGCTGGGTTGCCGAAGAAATTGGCGACACCGCGCCGGTCCACGCCGCGGAAGGAAATTGCTCCCGGGTCTGTCGGGATCGGCGGCACGCAAACGGGAATTTATCCGCTGCGCTCGCCTGGCGGGTGGAATCTGATCGGCCGTACGCCGTTAAAACTTTTTGATCCGGCAAAAAATCCGCCTGCGCTTTTGCATGCAGGCGATCGTGTCCGTTTCCGGTCGATGACGCGGGAGGAATTTGATTCGCTGAAGCGCTAAAATGTTGAAGCGTTGAAGCGTCTGCTGCTCGCCCCTGTCATGTTGAGCGAAGCGAAACATCTCAGATTGTCACGTTAACCTCGCCGAATAAGTCAGAGATTCTTCGCTTCGCTCAGAATGACAATCATGCTTAAGGATCTAGTTAAATCGTTTCAGCATTAGAGCGAGGCGACCCATGGAGATGATTATAACGCGCGCGGGATATCTGAGTTCCGTGCAAGATCTTGGCCGCACCGGTTATCGTCAGGTTGGTGTTTCATTAGGCGGCGCGCTCGATTCCTTCGGGTTGCGCGCGGCGAATCTTCTTGTCGGTAATGACGAAGATGCCGCTGGAGTCGAAATTACTTTTGGCGGCCTGCAGCTGCATTTCCAAGATGAGCGAATCGTCGCGTGGTGCGGCGGCGAATTCGATGTTCAGCTTGGATCGACGGCGTTGCCGGTCGGTCATGCCGCTTTGGTTTCTGCCGGGGAGCGATTGAAATTCGGGCTGCCGAAGGTTGGCTGTCGATGCTGGCTTGCAGTGTCCGGCGGGATCAATGTTGGACCCGTTCTCGTTAGCCGTTCCACAGATTTGCGAACCAATTTTGGCGGATTCGAAGGCCGCCCGTTGCGTGATGGAGACGCTGTTCCGCTCGGCGCACCTCGCCCGTCGCAGACCGGCGTCGCAGCGGGAATTTCCTCCTGGACCGCGCCACATGATTGGGTCAGCCCGGCGAAACGTAATCCAAGGTTGCGCTTCATTCGCGGCGTGGATTGGGCCCGCTTCAACGCTTCAACCCTTCAACGATTAACGAGCGAAGCATTCACCGTTTCACCTGATTCGGACCGCATGGGCGTGCGGCTTGATAGTCCAGAATTGAAACGGCAGGATGATGTCGATCTAATCTCTGAAGGGGTCGCGCCTGGCACAATGCAGGTTCCGCCGAGCGGCAAGCCGATTTTGCTTTTGGGAGATTGCCAAACTATCGGTGGTTATCCCAAAATCGCCCACGTGATCACAGTCGATCTTGGCATTGCAGCACAACTTCGCGCCGGCGATCAGGTCCGTTTTTCCGAAGTCTCGCTAGCTGACGCGTGCCGCTTTTTACTAGAGCGCGAGCAACAGTGGAAACTATTTCGAGTCGGCCTGAGCTTGCACACGATATGAAGTTGCACGTCGACATCAACGCTGATCTCGGCGAAGGGGCTGGACACGATGCCGAACTGTTCAAGCTCATCACCTCGGCGAATATTGCAACCGGTTTTCACGCCGGCGATTCCGATACGATGCACGCCGCAGTTTGTGGGGCCAAGGAGCACGGCGTAGCTGTTGGAGCGCATCCAAGTTTTTTCGATCGCGAAAATTTTGGACGCAAGGAACTGAAGGTGAGCAACGAGGAAGTGTTCGATGCTGTAGCTTATCAGCTCGGAATTTTCCAGGCGATCGCCTCCGCCATGGATGTTCGACCCAATCACGTCAAACTGCACGGCTCTCTCTACAATATGGCAGTACGCGACGAAGAGCTGGCCGACGCAATCGCACGCGCCATCGAATCCGTCGATCCGAAGTTAATTCTGTTTGCGCCGGACAAGAGCGAACTTGCCCGTGCGAGCGAGGCGCATGGTCTGCAAATCGCGCGCGAAGTTTTTGCCGATCGCAATTACTTGAATGACGGATGGCTGGTTCCGCGCACGCGACCCGATGCACTCCTCCACGATCCAAAAGAAGCCGCGCAGCGTGTCCTGCGGATGTTGCGCGAAGGTAAAGTGCGATCCGTCGAAGGCCGTGATGTGGATGTGCGCGGCGAAACAATTTGCGTCCATGGCGATACGCCCCGCGCAGTTGAGTTCGCACGTGAGTTGCGAACAAAACTGGAACGCGAAGGCGTCAGAATAAACGCTCCGGAGTTCGCTGTACGAAAATAGCCCAGTGCTTTTAGCACTGGGGAACAGAATTGTTCACGTTCTTTAGTCCGGTCAGGACGAAAGAAATGCGCCCGGCTCTCTGTCGTCCCTGGGGGGACTCGAGCCGGCGAATCAGTCAAATCCGGCGTTAAAACGCTGGGCTATTTCATAATTCGCGCGGTTGATTCCGATTGTGTGCCCGGCAGCGGGTCGGCTAAAACGAGCGGCGGCGGTGAACGATAAGATCGACATTCAGCGCGAGAAGACCAGCCTGGTCCGCGCGCTCGGACCGATCGACGCGACGATGATCGTGATCGGCTCGATGATCGGGTCGGGCATCTTCATCACCTCAGCGGAATCATCGCGATTGAGCGGCGCACCCGGCTGGCTCCTGCTCGCGTGGGCTGTTGCTGGTCTGTTAACGATCACGGGCGCGTTGTGTTGCTCCGAGCTCGCGACCATGATGCCGCGCGCGGGTGGCGTTTACGTTTTTTTGCGCGAAGCATACGGTCACTCGATCGGATTTTTGTATGGTTGGACGCTGTTTCTTGTGATCCAAACGGGGACCATCGCAGCGGTGGCGATTGCGTTCGCGAAATTTCTTGGTGTTTTCGTCGGAGCCGTTTCGCCGGACAATTATTTGGTCGCGCCGATCTCATTCGGCGGGTACGCCATCAGCCTCTCGCTGGAACAATTGGGCGCGATCGCCTTGATTGCCTTGCTGACGTGGACTAACACGCGCGGTCTTGAAGTTGGGAAAATTATCCAGAACACATTCACGTTTGTAAAAACAGCCGCGCTGGCTGCCGTGGTCGTGATCGGCTTGTCCTTAGGCTGGAATGCTAACTCTGCCGCGCTGAGATCAGACTGGTGGAATTCGTGGGCCAATGGTTGGACCCCGCAGATCGCACAGCCCGGTTTCACGTTCGTCGGCGGGTTCGCGCTCGCGCTGCTCTTTGGAAGATCGATGGTCGGCCCGCTTTTCGCGCAGACCGCTTGGACAAATGTCACCTTCGTCGGCAGCGAAGTGCGCGACCCTGGAAAGAATCTTGTTCGCGCGCTCGTGGCCGGTTGTGGAATCGTGGTCGTCCTGTATTTGCTTGCCAACGTCGCGTACCTCGCCGTCCTGCCGTTCCCGGAAATCCAGCACGCGCCGCACAATCGCGTGGCCGTCGCGATGATGAACGCCGTATTCGGTCACCCGGGTGCGATGTGCATGGCTGCAGCGATCATGATCTCCACGTTCGGTTGCAATAACGGGCTGATTCTCTCCGGGGCTCGCGTGTATTATGCAATGGCGCGCGATCGATTGTTTTTTCACAAAGTCGCGACCACAAATCGCTTTCATGTTCCAGCGGCAGCGCTGATCGCACAAGCAATCTGGACTGCGTTTCTTACGTTGCCCCGCACGGTGACAATCAACGCCGCGACGCATGAGGCGACGTATGGAAATGTTTACAATCAACTACTCGAATACATCGTCTCGGCAGATTTGCTCTTTTACGTTCTAATGATTGCCGCGTTGATGCTTTTGCGACGCAAGAGACCCGATGCAGAGCGCCCATACCGCACCTGGGGTTATCCGTTTGTGCCGATCATTTCGATTTTGGTCGCCGGATTGTTGATCGTCGATCTGGCATTTCTCGCGCCTGCTACCTCGGGGATCGGGATGCTCATCGTGTTGACGGGTGTGCCGGTTTACTTGCTCTGGCGAAAGCCAGCGGTGGCTTGAGCCAATCCATTTCGAGCGTGGCGTGCGAATTATTTTTGTATGCCTGCAAAATCAAAGAAACAGCAAATGGCCGCCGGCGCGGCGCTCGCGGCCAAGCGGGGGAAGCGCTCGAAGTCGTCACTGAAGGGGCCGTCGCGCAAAATGGCGAGCTCAATGAGCCAAAGCCAGTTGCGGAAGCTCGCGAAGACGAAGCGCAAGAAACTGCCGAAGAAAAAGCGACGATAAAACGATCTGAAGCCGTTCAATCTCGAGCGTCATATCTTTTCCACTGTCGCCATCGCCTGCCTCAAAGGCTGCAGGCTCACCCTGCTTGTCCCCGTAAAGGGGTGGTCAAGCACGTAGATCAAAAACAAAATCGACGTGAGCATCACCGTGAGTGTAGTGGTAATCAGGTATTGCGCCCTGATGTTTTTCATTCCAAAGAAAAACGTGTAGCAGACGGCGAATACGCCGCCAACAAGTAACACCAACCAGATAACCGGTGGCACGGTATCGTTACCGGCAAATATTCTCAGTCGGCGATACTGAGCCAGGTTGTTCAAACATCGTAACGATTCGCCGTAGAGCTCTCGGTTGGGAATCGAGGTCGCGTCGAGCTGAGAAAATAATAGTCTGAGGGGAGTGTGAGCCCCGCCGGAATAGACGCTAAGGTCTCCCGTTGCCATCTTCGGGACTTCATCGTTGTAAACCCCAGCAAGGTAATCTCTCACTCCCTGCTGAATGATTTTCCTCGGAGAATCCGGAAAGGCTTCGGCACTGTGAAAAATATCCAGAGCCTCGCTAGCCTCCAGTTGCAGATTTTTCGTTGCGTCGTCGTATCCGTTCCAGGTAACAAAGACGACAAACGCTACCAATACACCGTAGAAAAGGCCAAACGCGTTGAAAATGATGGCTGCGACTTCGTGGTTTTCCTTTAGGACTTCTGCGGAATACCTCCTTCGTACCAGGTAAAGTCCAAAAAGACCGAAGAAGGTGGTAACCGCCGAGACAATAAAAAACGAAACCGGCGGCGGTAGCTCAAGTAGGAATCGCATAACGGGTCAGGACTCTTAAAAAGTTCGCGCCAATTTACCGCTTTCGACTTGTTACGTCACGTTTAAGCCGATAGCCGTCGGCATGCGCGCCGTAGCCGCTCGCGTACTCAAACAATCCAATTCCTTTTTTCCAGACAATCTTTGAAAAATGACCTGAATTATGGCTGGCAAGATAAGTGCATTCGTCCCCTTTGACCTCGATGGTCGTCGTCCACGGGCCCTCTTCATGATCCAACTTTCCGCTGGTGATCCCACGCACATCTCCGTCCTCAAACGTTGGCGGCTTGTCCATCGTGGAGATTTTCTTAACGGCGTCTTCATTGTCCTCTTCGTTCAGCAGAACGATCCGATCGTCAGTCACGATAAAGTAGTCCGGGCGAATTTCGCGATGCTTTTTCGCGCGCGATTTTAGATCGGCGAATTCGATTTTGAAAATTGCGCCCCAGGGCATTTTGGCAATTCGCGTTGTAACCACCCGCGCAGTCAGCGGAATCTCGTCCCGCCCAATCTCATCGCTCCATTCGGTTGACCGAAATTTTACAGAGACCGGCTTGTCGTCTTTAGCTTCCAGAAAGGGATTGGCAGCAGAAGCGAAAACGGGGACCAAGATCGATATCGTTATTGTCGCGATTCGACAGCCGTTCATGTCGCAATGATAACGACCAACAGCTCAACAATGCACGCTCGAATTTCTGAATCTGACAGCGTGCATAGGCTTTGATTGTCGCGTTTTCTCACGCGCCTGCTGATATCACCGCAGTTAGTTCTGGCCTGAAACAGCCTCTCTCACTGAATGCAGACTTGATTTTGTCGCGACTTCTTATTTGGATTGCAGCGTGGGCATGCCGGCTGGCGACGATGTCACTTCATTGACCGCGAGTGATGGCGCTGCTGCCGGGCAGCAGGGGGCAGTCGCATTCGCTACCACTCATTGGAGCATTGTGCTGGAGGCACAAGGTGAGTCGCCTGTGGCACAGGAAGCGCTCGAAAAACTTTGCCGCATTTACTGGCGTCCCATTCATAGCTTTCTGCTGCGACAGGGTGTTAGGCAAGAAGAGGCTGAGGATCTCACCCAGGGTTTTTTTGCGCTATTACTGGAGCGCAGAGACCTGAGTGCCGTCCGCAGGGAAAAGGGACGATTGCGTTCTTATCTGCTCACAGCGCTGAAGCACTTTTTGGCCGACGAACGGCGCCGGGCGATGGCGATCAAACGCGGCAAAGGAGAACGGCTCATTCCGTTGGCAGACCTGCGCGCTGACGAGTGGATGGACATCGAGCCAGCCGACCCGCTCACTGCTGAACGGATTTATGAACGCCGTTGGGCTTCGACAGTGCTGGAACGTGTCCTGAACCTTTTAAAGGACGAATATGCGGCGACACGTAACGCCGCGTTGTTCGACTCGCTGACGCAATTGTTGCCGGACGAACCCGGAGCGCCGTCGCGGGCCGACATCGCTGCGCAATTTGGCATGACTGAGAACGCGGTCACACAAGCGTTTCATCGATTTCGGCGGCGTTACCAATCGTTATTGCGAGAGGAAATTGCCCACACCGTTGCTACGCCTGGCGACATCGACGATGAACTGAGTCATCTGATTGCTGTGATCCGGGCGTAAGAAGTCACAAAATTTTACGCAGTACAATGGGAGAGTGCTCGGAGGAAATCCGGAGCTATGATCACAGTAATCAGAGTCTGCCGAAAATGCGGCGCGAAAATCTTTTCGGATGCGCCGAGAGGACTTTGCACAGCCTGCGCGCTCGAAACAGCGCTCTGGATTTTGCCTGACGCCGTATCCGGGGTCGCCGACCCCGGTCGCCGGGACTTCCAGGGAAACTTGGGCGACTACGAATTGCTGAAAGAAATCGGTCGCGGCGGTCAGGGGGTGGTATTTCGCGCCCGGCAAAAAAGTCTCAATCGCACAGTCGCGTTAAAAATCATTGGACTCGGCCAGTGGGCGAGCAAAGCGCACATCAGGCGCTTTCGTCTGGAAGCAGAGGCTGCGGCAAGCCTCGATCACCCGTGCATTGTCCCCATCTACGAGGTCGACGAGCGCGATGGCTCCTGCTATTTCAGCATGAAACTCATCGAAGGCGGCCAGCTTGATGAAGTAGTCAAGCGCAAGCCGATGCCGGTCCGGCAAGCGGCGGAATTAATGGCAAAGGTGGCCCGCACGGTTCACTATGCTCATGAACACGGCATCCTTCATCGAGACATCAAACCGGGAAACATCCTGCTCGATGTAAAAGGCGAACCATATCTTACTGATTTCGGCCTTGCGCGATTGCTCGAATCTGAGAGCACGGTCACGCGCACGTTGGAAGTCTTAGGCACCCCCAGTTACATGGCGCCGGAACAAGCTGCCGGTAATAATCCCGCGACTGCGGGACTAACCAGCGCAACGGATATCTATGGACTTGGTGCTGTGCTCTACCAGCTTCTGACTGGCCATCCGCCTTTTGCTGGAGGCACAACTTACGAGACTGTCCGGTTGGTTCTGGAAACCGAACCGCGGCAACCGCGGCTATCGAACCCGAAAATAGATCGCGAGCTTTCCACGATCTGTCTGAAGTGTTTGGAGAAAGATCCAAAGCACCGTTACTCGTCCGCTCTCGCGCTTGCCGAAGATCTTGAACACTGGTTGCGACACGAGCCGATTCGAGCCAGGCACAGTAGCGTCTTCACCCGCGGAAAGAAATGGGTGCTAAGAAATCGAACAACGCCAGCATTTATCGCGGTCGTCGTCATTGCCTTTGCAGGTGTTCTATGGGAATCGTCCCGTGTCCAACAGAACCGCGCGCTTGTGCGGCGCGCCAATCTTTCCGAGAAAGAAAGAGTGCGTCTGGAAGCCGAACAGAAGAAAAATCCCACCGCCTACGACGCTTATCTGCGTGGTCGCGCGTTCACATTCGCAGTCGGCACGCAGTTGGTTGAGTCCGATCCGGACGGCGCGATTCGGTCATATCAGGAGGCAGTGAAGTTGGATCCCAGTTTTGCGCAGGCTTGGGCACGTCTCTCCTGCGCGCAGAGTGAGCGGTACTGGGTAGAAGCACTCGATGCAAGGCCGGCGCGGCTAGCGGCAGCCAAAGATGCCCTCGATCATGCGATCGCGCTTGCCCCAGACTTACCGGAAACTCATCTTGCTCTCGGCTATTACCGCTATTACGGACAGCGCAATTTCACTGGGGCGCTGGCGGAATTCCGACGAGCGGAACAAGATGTTCCGAATGATTTTGATGTCACCTTTGCGATCGCCACTATTGAACGGCGGGTTGGACATTGGGAAGAGGCGATTGCGGGGCTGCGCCGCGCCATTGAACTTGCCCCTCGTCATGTCCATGCCTACAACCAGCTCGCGCTCACTTACGTGGGCCTGCGCCGTTTTCCCGAAGCTCTGGCTACGGCGGACCGCGTGCTGGCATGGGACCCGGCCGATACATTTGCCCTCGGTTTGAAAGCGCAAGTTTTCTGGGCAACGGGGGATCTCCAAGCGGTGGAATCACTGCTCGCAAGTCCAGGGATTTCCCCGCGCGTACGTGCTGTGCAGGCTTTGCTTCAGCGCCGTTACACCGAGGCCGTCCAAATCTTCTCCGGTGCAATAGCCGCTGACAGCCGCGGGCGCCCTGGCCGCAAGCTAAAACTTCTCCTAGCTTTGAGTCAGCAACGCGCTAGCGACAGCGCCGCAGCGCGCGTCACTTACCAAAAAGCGGCGCAGGATTTTCAGCGCGAGCTCGGGGAGGTGGTGCCGGATTCTCCTGCCGAAGCAGGAGCGCATGCAGCTTTGGGTATCGCCAATGCAGGCTTGGGCGAAGCGCCCTCAGCTATCGCCGAAGGACAAAAAGGTATGGCCATAAATCCCACTTCAAAAGATCCAATGGATGGCCCCGATCTCGAGGCGGATATGGCACAAATCTACGCTCTACTGGGGGACGCCGATCACGCCATTCCCATTCTCAACCGGCTGCTGCAGATCCCCGGTTTGAATGTGCCTCTGGGTACGATTACTCCGGCGCTGCTGCGACTCGATCCCGTCTGGGATCAAATCCGCGACGATCCTCGCTTTCAGGAATTGGTCTCCGCAAAATGATTTATTGCAATGCGCCATCTGATCGCTGTGATCGGGGCGTAAGATCTGCCAAAATTTTACGCAGTACAAAAGGAGACTACTCGAGAAAAACGCCTGGCAGAGGGGAAATATCAATCGCCATTAAACATTGCCTTGAACTATGCGTTCGCGGGCGATGACTCAGAAGCGCTGGACTGGCTCGAACGAGCGGTTGACGAGCACACTCCCTGGTTGCCAGAATTGAAGATCGAGCCCAACTGGGATGCAGTTCGCTCCCAACCTCGCTTCGTGGCGCTACTGAAAAAGATTGGCTTGGAGAAATAAGACGGCACGATTCACCTAACCATGAATAAACACCAATGAACACAAACTTCTTGTAAATGGCTTCTGCCTTCTTAATTCGTGTGAATTCGTGTTCATTCGTGGTTTGAAGTCCCGGTTCTCATCCGCCCCATCCGGGTAATCCGTGGTTGCTCCGATTCAGCGCTTCCTTGGCTAGCCTGCCTGCTCGCGAACGCTTTCGGAGTAGCCTCGGCGAAGGCGGCTCTTTCCGATTTAACGCTTCAACCCTTCAACGATTCAACGCCGCGAAGCCAACTTTTCGCGTAAGGGATCACAAAATTTTACGCAGTACATCAGTGAAGGCCAGAAAGGGCTTCTGAGGATAAGAAGCCAAAGAAGGCCAAACCAACCAAAGAAAATTCAAAAATTATGAACAAACCAAACATTAAACAACAACTGCTCAGAGGTTTCTTTGCGCTCGCAATTGTCGGCGCGTTATTGACGTTGCCGAAAGCTCAAGCCCAACCGATACCGGCAAGCGGAAGCACTGCTGACTGTGAACACGTCATTAGTCAGCGAACGGCCGGTCAAAACACGATTACCACCCTCGAGATTACTACATGCCTTCACGGTACTTTCGATGGAACGTGGGTTGGCACTGAGCGCGACGTATTCCGTGCCGACGGCACTGGAACGGTCCAAGGCAGCGGCGTCTTCAACGGTAGAGTTAATGGACGGCCGGGCACTATGGTCTTCAGTTACCAAGTCAGCATTACACGTAACGGCGACGTGTCGCATTGGGTGGGGGACCAAGGGACTGGTGACCTGGCCGGTTTGCACGGGCAGGGAACGTATCAAAATGCTATTGAACATGGCCCTGGGTGCCCGGTAAGGGGTTTTGACTGCACCGACTGCCCACCCGCGACAGGTACGTGCGATGACTCGTTTACCCTTGATTACACCGGGCAGATCGACTTCGCTCCATAAGCCGACTAGCTAGACAGCCGCAATTCGCAATCAGCCGTCACGTTTCACAAACGTGGCGGCTTTGATTAGAGGCCGTCTCATAAATGTTGTAGCCGCCTCGCTGCCTGCCACGCCGAAGCTGTGCGAAGGCGGGTGTCGAGGCGCTCCCGGCGGTGTTGGTGCTCGCAGCACAGGCGACACAGCGCCGTGGCTACAGCGGCTTAAGCTTAATTTGACTCGCTCTAGCTGGCATTTCCGAGTTGGCGACATCATTGAGTTACGCCGTCTCGCGTGCGAGCGCGCGACTGACGCGGTCCAAACCTTCGGCGAACTTTTCCGTATTCACTCCCATGCCGACACGAAAGTGATCAGGCATTTGGAAAAAACGACCCGGGACTGCCGAGGTATCGAATTCCGCACGCAACCGCTCTAGAAAAATATCAGCGTTGCCATCTCGTAATTTGACGAATGAGGTCGTGCCCCACTTCGTCTCGACGGCAGAAACGGCCGGTTCTTGTTTGAGAAAATCGCGAAGCAATTTGCGATCGGCGTCCACGATCCGGCGCGCTCTTTCACGAAGCAGATCAAGATGTTGGAAGGCTGCGACGCTTAGTAACTCGCCAGGGTACACCGGTGTCGCGCTATAAAGGTCATCCAGCCGGCGCATCTTCCAGGCGAGATCAGGCTCCGCCAAAATCCATCCACATCGCAGACCGCTGACACCGTAAACTTTCGTTAAACTGCTGGTCACCACAAACTCCGGCCCGAGATGGAATGATGTGCGCGGC
>Ga0209648_10004268_pt1 | contig 12123 bp, 12 predicted proteins | sample GraSoi2013_115cm_FD_185830 | JGI IMG/M metagenome (GOLD analysis project Ga0209648, IMG submission 185830) | Grasslands soil microbial communities from the Angelo Coastal Reserve, California, USA - Sample 9_17_2013_115cm (SPAdes) (version 2) | ecosystem: Environmental > Terrestrial > Soil >...
TCGTGTATGCCCACATGCAGGCCGTTGGAATGGTAAACGATCACCTCGTCGATTGTTTCCGTTATCGGGAGCTCCGGCAGGATTGGAAGACTGTATCTTCCACGTAACGAAGAGTGTCGAGATGGCATTGAAAAGAGAAAAGTTCGTGATCTCCTAGCGCAACACTAGAGTGGTTATCTCCCTTAGCATACGGGTTCCCGAGCGGATGGTCGGCTATTCGGAAGTTATTACACCAATGATCGGGGAGGGACTGGTCAACCACCCTCGGTTACCAAAGTACAGTGACCCTGGTAATCTTGTCCGCTTCCTCGACCTCCCGCATACTCGCCTCACCTACCACAGAACCTGGGAGACGGGGTTGGAAACGGAGATTAGGGTCGCCGATTTCAGCCCCGCATTTTTTTGCCTTCAACCTGACTCACCCTGATCACTCCCAGTATCCTCCCTTCTACGCCCCGCATCGAATAGAATCAGAGACAATAGAATCCATACTCCTATCTCCCAAGTGAGGCATGATGCGAAAATCCCTCGTTCTACTGCTGCTCGTTTGTTTCCTGACATGTTTCCTCACAACGATTCTTTCCGCCCAGGAGGACACCAAGTCGCCGGAAGCCAACACCAAGGCGCCGGAAGCCAATACCAAGGCTTCCGGGCGGGTCGAGGCGGCCGGCACCGTGCTTGATGAAATCCAGGGCGCCCCGGACCAGCGTATCCCCGAAGAAGTACTCGGCTCGGCCGAATGTGTGGCGGTGGTTCCGTCGCTGCTCAACGCAGGATTCGTCTTCGGTGGCCGTTATGGCAAAGGCGTCGCCAGTTGCCGCACTCCAAAAGGCTGGAGCGCGCCCGCTTTCTTCACCATCGGTGGCGGCAGTTTCGGCTTGCAGATCGGCGGCCAGGCAACCGATGTCGTCATGCTGATCATGAACAAGGGCGGCATGGATAACCTGCTCTCCAGTCAATTCAAGCTCGGCGGAGATGCAAGCGCCGCCGCCGGTCCCGTCGGACGCCATGCCGCCGCCGATACCGATTGGAAAATGAGGGCGCAGGTTCTGACCTACTCTCGCTCGCGCGGCCTCTTCGCCGGACTGGAGCTCTCCGGCGCCCTCATCAAGCAGGACAAGGACAGCACGCGCGAATTCTACGGCCGCATGGTGCCGTTTAAGACGTCTCTTACGGGAGAAATCGAAACTCCCAAAGCCGCGTATCCCTTCTTGAGCACGTTAGCCAAGTGGGCGCAGCAGGCCTCAAAATAGCGCTCGTGTGGTGACGGGGCTCCGCCCAAGCCGGGTAAAGCCCGGCACCACACAAGACTAAACAACCCACCTTGCGTGGCCATGCCTCTACCCCCTACACTCCGGCACAGTGCGTGAACGCCTTGAGTACGTTCTAGTCTGGCCCTTAGTGAAGCTCATGGGCGTGCTCCCCCGTCCCATAGCTCGTGCCATTGGGATCACACTCGGACTAACCGTCTATGCCGTTCACGGACGCCTGCGCCGCGTCGGCCTGCGCAACCTGGCTCTCGCCTTTCCCGAAATGTCGCTGCGCGAGCGCCGCCGCCTGGTTCGCGGCGAATTCATCTCCCTCGGACGCCAGTTCGCCGAAGTCTGCTTGTTCCCTCGTTACACCCGCGAAAACGTCTCCCGCGTCGTCGTCTATGAGGGTTTTGAAAACTTCGAGCGCGCCTACGCTCGCGGCAAAGGCGTTCTGTTTCTCACCGCCCACCTCGGAGCATGGGAACTCTCCGCCTTCGCTCACTCTCTGCAGGGCCACCCGCTGTCGATCGTCATGCGCTCGCTCGACAATCCCTACATTGACGCGCTCCTTCAGCGCTACCGCACCATGCACGGCAATCGCACCGTGGACAAAGACGATTTCGTGCGCGGCCTGCTCGCCGCCATGCGCGCCGGCGAAACTGTCGGCATCCTCATGGACACCAACATGACCCCGCCCCAGGGTGTGTTCGTGGATTTCTTCGGCATCCCTGCCTGCACCGCCAGCGGCCTCGCCCGTATTGCCCTCCGCACCGACGCCGCCGTAGTCCCCGCCTTTACTGTATGGGATTCGAAACTGCGCAAATATATCCTGCGCTTTGATCCCGCCGTCGAGCTAATTCGCACCGGCGACGACCAAGCCGACATCGTCGCCAATACCGCAAAATTCACTAGCGTCATCGAAGACTTCATCCGCCGCTATCCCGACCAGTGGCTGTGGGTCCACCGCCGCTGGAAGACGCGCCCAGAAGGCGAACCTGCGCTGTATTAGCTGAAAGCTCGTACCTTTCTCCAAGAGCCGCGTGAATTAGAGCTTTTCCGCAGCCGCCAAGGCAGTTATTCGTCCTCCCCTGTGGCTTTTCCCCGTGATCCTCTGTGTCCTCTGTGGTAGAGGCTTCTGCGTCACCGATGCCACCTGACGTGAATTTGTCATCACAAACGTCAGGTCACGCCGCCCCTTGAAGCTGCCCCAAACCCATTTTCAGAACTCGCCATCTCCCGCGTTGTACACACCCGCCCAGGAAAGCGACAATAGACAACCATGAAACAAACCCTGCGCGATCTCGCCGATAATCTCGGCTGCCGTCTCCTCGGAGACAGTTCCATCACCGTGACCAGCGTCTCCAGCCTGCAATCCGCCAGCACCGACAGCCTAGTCTTCGTGGAGGATGCCCAGCATCTCGGCACAGCACTCCGCTCATCCGCCGCAGCGGTAATCGCGGGAGACTTCGCGGTCAGCGCCTCGTCCAAGCCCATCTTGATTTCGCTCCAGCCGCGCCTCACGTTCGCCCGAGCCGCGAAGCTGCTCCGCGACCCCGACGGCAATCGCACCATTCATGCCTCCGCCATCGTTCCCGCGTCCGCTCAGATCGGCAGCAAAGTAGCGATCGGCCCGCGCGCGATTCTCGGCGAACACGTCAAAGTCGGCGATGAAACTACCATCGGCGCAGGTTCCGTCATTGGCGACGACGTGGTGATCGGAGCCCATTGCCGCCTCGATGCCAAGGTCATTATCTACCCGGGCACGACCCTCGGCGACCGCGTCATGGTGCAGGCGGGCGCTGTGCTCGGCAGCGAGGGTTTCGGGTATGTGCGCGACCAGCAAACGGGACGCTACGAGCAATTCCCTCAAGTCGGCCGCCTGGTCATCGAAGACGATGCAGAGATAGGGGCAAACTCCACCGTCGACCGCGGTGCACTCGACGAAACCCGCATAAGGCGCGGCACAAAAATCGACAACCTCGTGCACATCGGCCACAACGTCCAGATTGGCCAGGACGTCGTAATCGCCGCACAAACCGGCATCTCCGGCAGCGCCGTAGTCGAAGATAACGTCATCATAGGCGGACAGGTAGGAATTGCTGATCACGTGCGCATCGAAGCAGGCGCCGTCCTGGGAGCCCAAAGTGGCATTCCAACCAAGAAGGTGATTCGCGGCAATGGCGTAGTTTTCTGGGGAACTCCTGCCCGCCCCATTCGGGAGTATCTTAAGGAATTGGCGTTTCTATCGCGGTCGGCGAAGAAGGAACGCTGAGCTTCAGAAACCTTTTGGCTGTTCGCTTTGGCAAGATTGCCCGTGTAGAGACGAGGCTTGCCGCGTCTCAGCCAGTGCCTAGAGCTAACGGCTAAAAGCTAAGAGCTGCTTTCCCATGCCCATCCTCGTCATCGGCGGCCACTCCCGCAGCGTCGGCAAAACCAGCGTCGTTGCCGGTCTCATCGCCGCCCTGCCCGGCTTCCACTGGACCGCCCTCAAAATCACCCAATACGGACACGGCGTCTGCTCCGCCAACGGCGCAGCCTGCGACTGCGCCACCGCGGATCATTCTTTTGCCGTGTCGGAAGAAAAAGACCGCTTCGGCGAGTCCGACACGTCGCGCTTCCTGGTCGCGGGAGCCGATCATTCCTGGTGGGTCCGTACCCAGCAAGGGCATCTCGCGGAGGCCATGCCTCGCATCCGCAAAATACTCGCTACCACGCAAAGCGCCATCATCGAATCGAACAGCATCCTGCGTTTCGTGAAACCGGATCTCTATTTAACCGTGCTGGACCCAGCGACCGCCGATTTCAAGGCCTCCGCGCAAACTTTTCTCGACCGCGCCGACGCCGTGCTGCTGCACTCCGCGGACAATTCCGAAGGCCCAACCTGGAAAAGCGTCTCGCTGAAGCCCGTCATCGACCGCCCCATGTTCGCGATCCAGCCGCCAAACTACGTGACGCCAGAAGTCGTAGAGTTCGTTCGCGCCCGCTTACTCTCAGCTGCAGCGAATTCACCCCACAAAACATCATTGTCATCCTGAGCGAAGCGAAGGACCTATGCATTTTGCTTGGAGCGCTGGAATGTCCTTCGCTTCGCTCATGATGACAACAAAAGAGTAGTTGCGAATTTCTCGGCGAACTCAGCGTTCTCTGCGGTTCAAAGCTTCAGCCCGCATACATCCTAATCACCCGCTCAATCGCCCTCCGGCACACTGCGCAAAACGTCTTATGCCGCGTGAACATGATGCAGTCCACTTCCGGACGGTAATATCCCCTGGCTTCGTAGTTCGCGCCCTCAAACGCGCCGACTTTACCCACGTACTTCTGAGAGCCGAGCATTGCGTCTTCCCTCTCGCGCTCTTTGCGGAAAAGCTCGTCCATCTCCGACTCAGGCTTTCCCGCCGCTCGCAGCTCTTTGCGCTGCCGCTGTATGTCCCGCTCAAAGCGATCGAACTCTTCTTTATCCCACGGCGTCGGTACCGGAGTCCCCGCCGCGACCAGATCCTTCCACTTCAAATTTGCCGGATCGAGCAACGCGGTCACATTCGGCTCCCACGGCTCCGTCTTATTCGCCGGCGGCAGATACGCCACATCTGACGTATAGTACTCATCCGCCAGTCCGGCGAACTGGTGTCCGAACTCATGCACACCCACATATCCCGCCCACAAATTGTCGATCGCCACGGTCGCGTACTGATTGAAAATCCCCCCGCCGCCGTAAGTCTGACCGTTCACTAGAATTTCGATGAACTCATACGGCGCGAATGACGCGACATCCCGAAGCGTCCGGTTCTCCGTGGTCAGCACATAGCGCTCGGTGCCGAACGTGTCGTACGAAGCTCCCACCGGCGACCGCCGATAAATCCCGCTCGAAGGCCGCGACACGCCCGACTCCTCCGCCGGCGGACACAGCCCCCAGACGTTGAAGTCTTTGCGGTGCTCGCGAAACGGCGATGTCGAAAACAGCGCCTCGACAAACCGCCGCGCGTCCTTCTCAAACTTCGGACGTTCTGCCGCGGTGTAACCATCGCCCAGCACCAGCAAGTCCACGTTGGTTGATGGATCGCCCATCTTCTGAAATTCAATCAACGCCCCCGGTGAGGGCGGACGCGAGCGGTCCACAAACTTGTCCTTCGGATCCACCACCATCTTCCAAACTTCTTTCCAAACTTCCTTGCCTCCTTCGCGAAAGCCGCTCCCAGTACGCTCTTTCAGCGACACTTCCACCGGCGCCTCAGGACTCGGAAAGCGCAGCGACTCCGAGAACGTCCGGTTTCCGTGGAGCGCCTCTTCCGTCGTCTTCCACTCTCCAAACACGGAATTAAATCCGCGCGAGTACACCAGCTTCCCGCTGCCTCGCTCGCGCACTTCAAACAGATATTCTCCCAACTGACTTTCATCGATGGACTTGTTGAGGTTCCCCGGCCACTCCAGCGGCTCCAGCACCACCCGATCCAGGCTGAACCATTCGTCGTGCGAGTTCCCAGTGTGGTAATAATCGACGCGCAGAGTGCGCGGCGCAGCTAGACTTGCGGCAAAGCCGGGCGTGGAAAAACTGAAGACACAAAATAGAAGAGAAGCAAAAATAACGCCGAGCGCTCGTTTCATGCCCGGAATTGTACGCTTACGTGCCCGGCTTGATCTCAACCGCCTTGTCGTTTTGATAGGCGATGACCAGCGGCCTACCGCCATTGGCGTAATGCAGAGTTCTCGAACCGTAATCGCCCGAACCCACCGCCACGCCCACTCCAATCGCGAAGGCGGCCTGCAACTCGCTCATCCCCGGTTGCACTTCGTGGGCGTCAATCGCCTTCCAGACATCCGCGGGCCAGTGCTTGTAAAGGTTGTGCGGATCTTCGATAAAGAAAATATTGTCGGAGTAAATCTTGAAGTCGCCACCCTTTTCCGCCCCGATCGGAGCTGCATAGCTCTTGCCGTCCAGGGCAAAGAGCGCCAGCACCTGCTTGACCCCCGGAGCTTGTGGGGCAACATCCGTCACGACGTCCAAAATCGCGAGCTTCTGCAGCGGGAGCAGCGTTCCCGCCTCATGCCCGAAATCGGTCTTGTGCCGCGCCACATCGTACGGATAATAAGTAAGGCTATAACCGACCTTCGCCCATACTGGTTGCTGGGTCAACTGGCGCGCCGACTTCAGATCATAAGGATGCAATTTCTTCGGCGTAACGTAGTAGTCAGCCTTCAGCGCTGTCTCCTGCCTGGGCTTAGCGTCTTCCTTCATCGCCTCGTGCCGCTCGTACACGATGTATGCCGCGCGCCCGCCCGCAAGCACAATAGCGACCACCAGAAAGATCTGTAGTTTTTTCTGAAACTCCGGCTCGATAGCCATGATCTAAGAACGGTATCACTTTAGTGTGGAGATAGGGGTCGTGTGGTGACGGGCCTCTGGCCCGTTAAAGGTTGCGTAGGGACGGCCGCCCTCGGCCGTCCGAGCCGAGCGAAGCTCGGCAGCTGCCTATGGTCACGGCAAGCTGGGATCCGCTATAGAATATATATATGCAAGAGCGCTCCAGCTATTCAACAGCAATGCGCCCCAAAGGAACTCCATGCCCATAGCCCAAGATGACGTTCTGAACGCTCTCAAGCAGTGCTACGATCCCGAAATCCCCGTCAACATCGTCGATCTCGGTCTGATCTATGAAATCCGCTTTGACGACGTGCCCGAAGGTCAACAGGACGTCACCGTCAATATGACCCTCACCGCCCAAGGCTGCCCCGAGCACGTCAACATCAGCGCACAGGTAAAGTCTCGCGTCGAGCAACTCCCCGGCGTCCGCAACGCCAACGTCAACGTAGTCTGGAATCCACCCTGGACGCCCGAACGCCTAAGCCCCGACGCCCGCAAACAACTAGGAATCGAATAAACGAACGCGCCCGTGTGGTGACGGGGCTCTGCCCCGTGCCTTTCGCAAGCAGCTCAGTACTCCCCCAACTCCTCAAACGCCTGCGCCGCGCGCTTTTCCGCCAACTCTTCGATCCTGCTGCCGATCCTGATCGCGAGATCCAGAAACCGCGTCCCCTGCCGCACATACGAAGGCAGCTCTTCGCGAATCCGCACAAACTGATTCGGATACTCGGACGCCAGCACGGCGAGCCCCACGCCTCCCACCAGCACCGCAGCCGGACGTTTCCCCTTCAGCAGCAACATAGTCGCCGTTCCCACCGATCCCGCAATCACCGCCCGCTTCCAGTTCTCCATGTCGTCTCCTGACGTCATTTCTGACGCCTTGTCCTAACCACGACCGCTTTTCCTAGCAGGATTCTAAACCAACGCTTGCATGCTTTATACTGCCGCCGACGCGTAATCGAACAATACTCATGATCCGATCTTGCATAATTCTCTTCGCGTTTTTCTGTACCAGCACTCTCTCGCCCGCCCAAACCAAGCCCCGAGCCCGCGACCTCGGCGTCCCTTTCGACGGCACGCCCGGCCCTAACAACGCCATCACCGACGTCAAGGGCGTAGAAGTCGGACACACCACGCTCATCTCCGGCAGCGGCAATCTCAAAGTGGGAGAAGGCCCCGTCCGCACCGGCGTCACCGCCATCCACCCGCGGGGGAAGGACGCGAATGACTCGGTCTTTGGCGCGTGGTTCACCCTCAACGGCAACGGAGAAATGACCGGCACCACCTGGCTTGAAGACTCCGGCTTCCTCAACGGCCCCATCATGATCACCAACACGCACAGCGTCGGCGTGGTTCGCGACGCCGTCATCGCCTGGAAAGTGAAGCGCGGCGAGCCCGACATGGAAGGCTACTGGTGGTCATTGCCCGTGGTGGCCGAAACCTGGGACGGCTATCTCAACGACATCAACGGATTCCACGTGAAACCCGAGCATGTTTTCCACGCCCTCGATACCGCGCACCGCGGCCCGGTCGAGGAAGGCAACGTGGGCGGTGGAACGGGCATGATCTGCAACGAATTCAAGGGAGGGATCGGAACTTCTTCCCGCGTGCTCGATGCGAAAGCGGGCGGATACACCGTCGGCGTGCTGGTGCAGTGCAACTACGGACAGCGCGACCAGTTGCGCATCGCGGGCGTTCCCGTGGGACGCGAAATTCCGGAGCATACCGTCTGGAAAGACGACGTCGGCTCAATCATCATCGTCGTCGCCACCGACGCGCCGCTCATCCCCACCCAACTGCGGCGTCTCGCCCGCAAAGCTTCTCTCGGCCTGGGCCGCGACGGCAGCTACTCCGGCGACGGTTCGGGCGACATCTTCGTCGCCTTCTCCACCGCAAATCCAGGAGCGGCGGCTCCCAAGGGTGTCCGCGACCTGAAAATGATGCCCAACGACACCCTCGATCCGCTGTTCCTGGGCACTGTCCAAGCCACCGAAGAAGCCATAGTGAACGCCATGGTAGCCGCCGAAACCATGACCGGCATAGACGGCCACACCGCCATAGCCCTCCCGCACGACCGCCTCCGCGAAGTGCTAAAAAAATACAACCGCCTGGTAAAGTAACGTCTGTGGAGAGACGTAACGCCAGTGGAGAGACGGGCGTCTCGCCCGTCCAGGGTTGCGTAGCGACAGCCGCCCTCGGCTGTCCAAGCCGAGCACAGCTCGGCACCTGCCGCGATCACACCACCTTTAGATTGCAATGGCGTTACTTTCGCTGCGCCACCAACGCGTTCCCGCTGTCGCGTGCAAAGGACTACAATTCAGGCAGTGAAAGCCTACAGAATCCAGCGCATCAAAGGCGGCATGAAGTTCACCTGCGCGCAGTGTGCCCACAGCGTCAGCACACTGGACTTCGACGCGAAAGCCGGCAACCTCCGCACCCAGGCCGCAACCGTGATCAATGCTCACGCAACCCAAGCGCACCACGCGCCCTTGGTAGTATCCCCCTCGGATAGTCAGCAGCGCAGCTGGCGCTAATCAGGGTCGGAACTTGTCTCGCGTAAAATGAAGTCACGGACATTTACGACATAAAGCGACAGCTCTTATTCCTTCACCGCCCGATCCGTAATCTCGAGCCCCTTGTCAATAATCGCAAACGCCTCCCGCAATTGCTGTTCGTTGATGCACAGCGGAGGATTGGTATAGAAGGTATTCCAGCGAACCAGGGTATAGAGCCCATTCTCCCGGAAGAACTTCCCGAGCGCGACCATCTCATCGGACGTGCCGTTGAATGGAGCCATGGGCTGCCGGGTCTTGCGGTCCCGAATCAGCTCGAAGATGCCGAACAGCCCGATCGAACGCACCGCCCCCACCGACCGATGCTTTGCCTGTAACTCAGCGCCCAGCGTCTTCATGATCGCGCCCATCTTCCGGGAATTCTCGATCAGATTGTCTTCCTCGTAAACGCGAATGGTCGCCAGCGCCGTCGCGCATCCCATGGGATGACTGTTGTAAGTAAGTCCTCCATAAAACACTTTGTCGTCGAAATGCTTCGCGATATGTCGCCGCATGCCAACCGCGCCCAGCGGAATGTAACTTGAAGTAAGTCCCTTCGCCATGCAAAGCAGGTCGGGAACAACCTTCCAGTGATCGACCGCAAACCACTCCCCCGTGCGGCCAAAGCCCGACATTACTTCGTCGGCGATCATCAGAATCCCGTACTTATCGCATAGCCTCCGAACCCCTTCAAGATATCCATCCGGCGGAATAAGAATGCCATTCGTCCCGACGACCGTTTCCAAAATGAACGCGGCAATCGTGTGTGGGCCTTCCAATTGGATAATTTCTTCGATCATGGTCAGCGAAGTTTCGGCCGCCTCCCATCCGCGTTCGATCCCATGATAAGGATCAAGCACGCGCACCACGCCCGGAATTCCAGGCTCAGCGGCCCATCGGCGAGGATCGCCGGTGAGGCTGATAGCGCCGGCCGTGGCGCCGTGATACGAGCGATAACGCGCAATGATCTTGTGGCGTCCAGTAAAGAAGCGCGCGATCTTGATGGCGTTCTCGTTGGCTTCAGCGCCGCCGTTTGTAAAGAAGAACGTATCAATATCGCCCGGCGTAATCTCCGCCAGCTTCGCCCCCAGCCGCGCCCGCGGTTCCGTCGCCATGAACGGATTGGCATAGGCCAGCACCGACGCCTGCTCGGTAATAGCCTGAATGACGCGCTCATCGCCGTGTCCGATGTTCACCGACATCAACTGGCTGTTGAAGTCGATGAAGCGCTTCCCTTCCGGCGTCCAGAAATAAATGCCCTTCGCCCGAGCCACCGGGATAGGATCGACCTTGGATTGCGCCGACCACTCAAACAGTGTGTGTTTCTTCGTGAGATCGATAATTTCTTGGCCGGTCATGGTGGGGTTCGTTACAGCCGTCGTCATTGCTTCCTCTTCTCAAACGCGTATTCACCACAGAGTCACAGAGACACAGAGAAAACTACAAAACTCTTCGGACAATTCCTTGAGCCAGTAGCGGCACATTGAAGTTAATCAGGAGGCCAACGCTCATTCCCGATAATTTCATGTATGTAAGCAACTGTGCCTGATGGATTGGCAGAATCCTCTCGATCGCTTTAAGCTCCAAAACCACTTCCTTTTGCACAATCAAGTCGATCCGATAACCGCAGTCGAGCTTGAGGCCCTTGTAAGAAACTGGAAGGTCAACCTGACGCTCGAAGGACAGCCCGCACAGATGCAGTTCGTGGCAGAGGCACTCTTCATAAGCAGACTCTAACAACCCAGGGCCCAAGTGCCGATGCACCTCAATAGATGCTCCTATGATCGCACTGGTTCGAGGGTCACGCTGTTCTTCGCTTCCTCTGTGGCTCTGTGACTCTGTGGTAAGACCTCTCATGGCAAACACCTCACGACCAATCTCAGAATTTCCGCGAGTGCTCCTTCGCCCAGCGCTCGACGACAACTTTCTTCTCGGTATAGAACTCGATCGCGTCGCGTCCCTGCCCGTGCATGATGCCGAAGAAACTGTCTTTCCATCCGCTGAAAGGAAAGTATGCCATCGGCGCGGCCACGCCAATGTTAATGCCGATATTCCCCGCGGGCGCTTCATAGCGAAAACGCCGCGCCGCCGCGCCGCTCGATGTAAACAGCGATGCCTGGTTGCCAAACGGGCTGCGGGCCACGATGTCCATGGCCTCGTCCATTCCGCCGGCATGAACCAGGCTGAGCACGGGGCCAAAGATTTCCGTGTTGGTCAGTTCGCTGCTCGCGGGAACGCCGTCGAGCACGGTGGGCTTCACGAAATTTCCGGCTTCATATTTCGCCACCTTGGGATTCCGCCCGTCAATCACGACCTTCGCCCCATCCCGCGCGCCGACGCCAATCAAATTCTGTACCCGTTCTTTGCTCTGACGCGTGATCACCGGCCCCATCTGAACGCCCTCATCGAGTCCATTGCCCACGCGCAACTTCGCGGCGGCTTCGGTGATCGAGTCGCGAAACGTTTTTTGCGCTTCGCCCACCGTCACCGCGACCGAGACGGCAAGGCAACGCTGTCCCGCGCATCCAAACGCGCTGTCGGAAATGATCTGCGTCGCCATCTGCATGTCGGCGTCGGGCAGGACGATGACGTAATTCTTAGCGCCGCCCTGGCATTGCGCGCGTTTGCCATTCGCACCCGCGCGCGCATAAATGTAGCGCGCGACCGGCGTCGAACCGACGAAGCTGATGGCGCGCACCGCCGGATGATCGAGCAGCGTATCGACGGCAGCCTTACCGCCATTGACCAGGTTCACGACACCCTTCGGCAGCCCCGTCTTCTCCAGCAACTCGAAGGCAAGTTTCATGGTCAGCGGGACGCGCTCCGAGGGCTTTACGATCAGCGTGTTCCCGCAGGCGATTGCGTAAGGCAGAAACCAGAACGGAATCATGCCCGGAAAATTAAACGGCGTGATCGCGGCCACCACTCCCAGCGGCTGGCGAATCATGGTCTCGTCGAT
>Ga0209648_10004271_pt1 | contig 12117 bp, 10 predicted proteins | sample GraSoi2013_115cm_FD_185830 | JGI IMG/M metagenome (GOLD analysis project Ga0209648, IMG submission 185830) | Grasslands soil microbial communities from the Angelo Coastal Reserve, California, USA - Sample 9_17_2013_115cm (SPAdes) (version 2) | ecosystem: Environmental > Terrestrial > Soil >...
AGTAGCCGCGAGGCGCTCTTACTACCAGACGCCGTAGTGTTGCTCAAGATTAGGAAACTTTAGATCAAAACAGCATCGAGCTGACGACCAAGGCTCAATCTCTTTTCGGAAGACAGACAGTGCCAAATCAAAAGCGCAAACACGCACTGCAATTCATCGTGGCCATGGGAATTGTCAGCCTGTTCGCTGACATGACCTATGAAGGCGCGCACAGCATCATTGGTCCGTTCTTAAAAGACCTGGGAGCGACGGCGACGCAGGTCGGCATCATTGCCGGTTTGGGAGAGATGATTGCTGCCAGCTTGCGGGTGCTGTCGGGGCGAATAGCGGATCGCACGCGCGCTTACTGGGGTCTGACAACGTTAGGATATTTTCTGAATCTGGTGGTCGTGCCGGGGCTGGCGTTTGCGGGAAGCTGGAAAGCAGCGGCGCTGTTCGTCGTCGCTGAGCGCACCGGAAAAGGTTTGCGCGGTCCGGCCAAGGACGTTTTGCTGTCCGATGCAACTTCGGTAGTGGGACACGGTTGGGGATTTGGGTTGCACACGGCCATGGATCAGACGGGAGCGGTACTCGGTCCGCTCTTGATCGCCGGCATCGTGGCAAGAGAGGAACATTTCGGTCCGGCATTTTTGTGGCTGGCCTTGCCCGCGCTTTTCGCTTTCGCCGCGCTGATAGTCGCACGCGTCATGCGCCCCGGCTTGACCAGCGCCCCGCGTCAGATAGCGCCAAGCTCGAAACACTTCCCAAATGTCTTTTGGTTATATGTTGCCGCGGCCGGATTGCTTGCCGGAGGCTTCGTGGATTTTCCTCTGCTCGCTTATCACTTTCAGAAAACTGCCATCGCGCGACCCGCGGCTATCCCGCTGTACTACGCCGGCGCGATGGGAGTGAATGGCCTGGCGGCCTTAATCTTCGGTCGACTCTTCGATCGTTTTGGAATGCGGATACTGGCGCTGGGAATTGTAGTTTCTTTGCTGGCGTTGCCTCTGGGTTTCCTCGGCGGCCCGACGTTAGCGATTGTCGCGGTAGGTTGCTGGGCAGTTGGCTTGGGCGCGCAGCAGGCGACATTGCGCGCGGGTATTGCTCAGCTAATCCCAATTGAAAAACGCGGCAATGCTTATGGCGTCTTTAACGCCGTGTACGGCGTTCTGTGGTTTTTGGGAAGCGTGACGATGGGATTGCTTTATGACTATTCGGTAGTCACGCTGGTCGTTTTCGGAATCATTTTGCAGCTTGGTTCAGCCGCCATGTTCTTTTGGTTGCAGCGACCACTGAGTGCTGCCGCGGCTGATTGAGGCGTGTTCGATGATTAGCTGAGAACGCGAACGGCGTGTTCGATTAGTGAGTGCACGGTCCTTAGGACCTGAGCATTACTTGCGACCATCACGCCGAGAACAACGAGCAAGCTAAGAGACGAGATCGCGAAAATTTTAGCCAGTGTCGAATTTGGCGTCCGGTCCAGTTTGCTAGTCGAGGCGATCTCCAACAAACGTCCGACGCGGGCGTTGACTCCCCGAGTTTCCTCGTTGCCAACCAGAAATGCGGCCACGGGCATCGCGGCATGCGAACCGGCGGGAACCATCTTCGCAATCTTAACCAGCGCTGAAGCCAGATCGAGTGCGGTGGCCGGGCTCTTGTGAGCGGCATGCTCATCGGCGGCGCATTCCGCCGTTTCGGCCCAGGCGCGATCAAGCGACCGGCCGCAGGGGACAATCATCAGCGCATCACGGCAGGCGCGCAGCGCAGACCGCTTTAAGTTGTCACGCGCCGCCAGGTGTCCGCATTCGTGTGCGATGGCCGCGATTAGCTCTTCATTAGTCAGCGTCTGTAGAACGTGTCGGGCAATGAACAGATGCGGTCTGATCGTACCCACGACCGCAATAATCGGAAACGGATGCCGGATGCGAAACGTCGGGATGCCGACGCGGGGAAGCCGAATCCGTTCGGCAGTTGCCAGCCACTTTCGCAGCAGAGTTTTCGTCGCCCACCAGGAACGGAGCCCGCGCCACAAGGCAAATCCGACTCCGCCGGCTGAGACGACGGCCAGGACCCCCAGCTTCTTGCTGACAACTTCCGTAGTCGCGTGCGGTTCGTAAACCAGGAATGACGGAACCAGGAACGCCACGACCGAGATAACAGCCAGCGCCGGGGGGCTGATGCGTATGACAAAGAGAATTTCCGCGCGTGCCCGCGCTGAGAGGTTTCTGGTTGGCCGCTCCAGCAAACGCCAGGCAGCGGCAGCCGCCAACGACGCGAACGCATTTATGGTCAGCAGCCCCGCCAATACCAGACAGATTCCCAACAGCTCGTACATAACTAATCAATCTCTCGCCGCAACTCTCGCTTCTTCTCTTTGACCAGACGATCCAACTCGTCGAGCAGCTCCCGATCGCGCTCACTGACCGTGTCAACGATACAGGCCAGCACTGCCTGAATTCCTTCCGCGCCCCTGCCGAGCAAGCCATCGATCACGTCTTCACGAATGCCATGCTCAAACTCTTCGCGTGAAACCGCGGGCGTATACAGAAAGGCGCGGCCGTCTTTGCGTCGATCGAGAAGTTGTTTGCGGAACAAGCGATCGAGCGTCGTCATCAGCGTCGTGTAGGCTATGTTTTCTCCAAAGGCGAGGTAGATGTCGCGGACGCTGACTTCGCCGCGCTGCCAGGTTTGGTCCAGCACCTGGCGCTCGAGTTTGCCCAACGCGAGCAGAGCTACTTCACTCGGCCGGCGAAATCCACGTAAGAGAAATCGAGGAGCCTTCATTTGGTAGCGCATTGTCGGATAGCGGTGGAGGATGTGTCAAACTTCCCGGAACGGAACCCACCTTAGAATGGCATCAATCGGCAGTGTCCTATTGGACACTGCCGCATCAATCATTGCTATTGACAGAAGTAATGTGATGAAGTAGATTGCGCGCTCGGTCAATGCTCGTTTCTCGTGTGACTCCTCGCAAGCCTCAGGTTAGCGACAAGTTTGACTTGTTGTCTAAGCTCATCGATTGATCTTTCCAAGAAAGGACATATCTTATGACAGCACGTAAGCCCAGACGAAAACTCGGACGAAAGCCACGCCAACCTGCGGCGGTACCGCCTGTCAAGCCGATAACAACACCCACGAGGCCCGTCGGGCAACCGGTCTTCGGGCAACCGCAGCCGACTGCGGACCCGAATACTTTCCGTATCATTCACGCTTCGGATAAGGCCGCCTACCTGAAGATCGACCAACTTAACAAGCAGCATTTGATCTTCCCCCAGGCGTTCCCCCCTCCACGTGGAGGCGTTGAGCCTGTCCTGACGCTCGAAGAGGTCTTCGGCGGCAACGTGCCGGCGGTGGCGAAGGCCGCGAAGGCGGCCATTCAGGGCATTAAGAATGCGGGCCAGATAGTCTTTCACTCCGGCGGGGACTGCGGGAGCACCCGTGGGCCGAAAACGCAAAACGAAGTCACGGACAAGATGGTGGGGGACTTTAACGAAGCTATACCCAAGGAGATTCCAAAATTCTGCCTTCTATTAGGTGACATTGTGTATAGCTTTGGTGAGTCCCAATACTACTACGATCAATTCTATGAGCCTTATAGGGACTATCCGGCGCCCATCCTGGCGGTCGCGGGAAACCACGATGGAATGGTGGCGCCAGACGTCCACACAGCCACTCTGGCGGCGTTTCTGCGCAACTTCTGTGCTGAGACGTTCATGGTTTCTCCAGATGCCGGCGGCCTCTCGCGCACAGCTCAGATCCAGCCAGGCGTGTTCTTCACTTTCGAAGCCCCGTTCGTGCGCATTCTCGCGATCTACAGCAACACGCTCGAAGATCCAGGCGTCATCGCTGACAAAAAAAATGTCGGAGACTCACAAATCAAATACCTCGACGCGGCACTGAAGCGCGTAAAGACTGAAGGCTACAAAGGAGCCCTGATCATCGCTGATCATCATCCGCCCTACACTGCGTCGGGTGCCAGGCACGGTTGGAGCGTCGACATGTTAAAGCAGATCGACACGGCCTGTGCCAACGCCGGCGTCTGGCCCCACGCGTTTCTCTCGGGGCACGCGCATAACTACCAGCGCTTAACCAGGACCCGAAAGGCGGATGGGAGTGAGATCCCGTATATCGTTTGCGGCAATAGTGGTCACAACGCACAGTCGCTAACGCCTCACTTTAGTCCGCAAACTAACATGCCTGGGCCGACGGTTCGCGCGCCACAGATAATCCAGCAGGCCCAGGGCAACAATGATCAAGTCACGCTTGAAAACTATGATGCTTTCCCGGGTCACTTTGGCTATCTGCGCATCGTGGTTACGGCGTCGCAGTTGCGCATCGAGTATCATCCGGCAGGGGACGGCACTGGTGTCAAAACACCAGACGACGCGGTGACGGTGGATCTGAAAACCCGTAAGCTGGCCCACTTTAATGCCAGCAACCATGGCATGAGTAACCAAGCACGCGCCATCCGTGCCCTTCGCGCGCCATGAGACTGAGCGCGGCAGTAGGACTTGTCCTGACGAGAACCACGAAATTGGGAAGCGTCGAAGGCGCTCTCAGTAATCGGGCGGCTGGTACTTAATCGACGAACTGCACGTCGACAGCGTGCGGAATGATGCCTCGTTCGTGGCCTTCGGCGAGCAAGCGACGCACAGCCTCACGGCCACGATCGCCGTAATCAAGCGTGAGGTCGTTCACCCACATTGCCACAAAGCGATCGGCGAGCGCCGGATCCATCTCGCGGGCGAACTGCATGGCGTACTGCAAAGCATCTTCGCGATTGTCGAGCGAATACTGGATGCTCTCTTTCAGCAACCCGGAGACTTCGCTGATCGTTTCTTTGCCCAGCGAGCGGCGAATGACGTTGCCGCCCATCGGCAGAGGCAAGCCGTCCGTATGTTCGTGCCACCACTCGCCGAGATCCAGAACTTTGTGCAAACCCAGGTTGTCATAGAAAAGCTGACCTTCGTGAATCAGCAAGCCGGCGTCGCAACGTCCTTCGGTCACCGCTTCGAGGATCTCGTCGAAGGGCACCACCTCATATTTGAAATCCGGAGTGTAAATACTGAGCGCGAGAAAAGCGCTGGTCAGTGTACCGGGCACAGCGATCTTCACTTTCGACAGATCAGACGGATCAAGATGTTCGCTGGCCACAAGTATCGGGCCGTAGTTGTCGCCGATCGAAGCGCCGTGAGGCAACAGGGCGTACTTATCCGCGACATAGGCGTAGGCATGAAAGCTGATCGCGGTGACATCGTAGGTTCCTTTGCGCGCTTCCTCGTTCAGCGTCTGGATGTCTTTCAGCACATGCTCAAATTCGAAGGAGCCCGTTTCGATCTTGTTCGTTGCCAGGGCATAGAACATGAACGCGTCGTCGGAATCCGGTGAGTGGGCGAGTGAAATTGTTCGTTGTTTAGTTGCTGTCGTCATACCTTAAACACAAAAACGCAGCGGCATGGGAAAAGGAAACTGCTGCCGCTGGCTCGAAAATCCAGAATTATGCGACCGTGGCGGTCCTTTCTACACGATTGTAGACTGTATCACGCTCGACCGCTTCAAAGCCCGCCTCTTCAATCAAGCCGACGAGTTCCGGCCGCGTCATTTTCACTTCATTGTTAGATTCAACCGAATAGCTTTCCGTCAGTTCACCGCCTTCGGTGATTGTGCCGTCGACGTCGTTGGCGCCGAAGTGCAAAGCGACTTGCGCCAGGCGCTTGCCGAGCATGACCCAGTAAGCTTTGATGTGCGCGAAGTTGTCCAGCATCAGACGCGACACGGCCATCGTCTTCAGGGAATCAATACCCGAAGGTCCGGGCAGATGCGCCATCTGGGTGTCGGGCGGATAAAAAGCCAGCGGAATAAAGCACTGAAAACCGCCGGACTTGTCCTGTTGCTCCCGCAGTTTTACCAGGTGGTCGACGCGATCTTCGACAGATTCAATATGGCCGTAAAGCATCGTCGCGTTTGTCTTCAAACCCGCAGAATGGACTTTTCCGGCAAGTTCCAGCCAACGGCCGGCATCGCATTTGTGCGCGCAGATCATTGACCGCGTCGGCTCTCGGAAAATCTCGGCGCCGCCGCCGGGACATGAATCCAACCCCGCTTCGATCAATTGCTGAATCACATCCTCGTCTTTCATCTTGTAGAAATGGACGAAGTGATCCAGCTCAACCATCGTGAACGCTTTGAGATGAAGCTGCGGATAGTGCTGTTTTAAAGACGAAAGCAGATCGGTGAAATAGCTGAACGGCAATTTCGTGTTCAGCCCGCCGGTGATGTGCAATTCAGTTGCGCCTTCGCCGACTGCTTGTCCGGCTATGCGCAGGGAATCCTCGATGTTGTGTGTGTACGCATCGGGCTGGCGCGGCGTGCGAAAGAACCCACAGAACTTACAATCGACGTAGCAAACGTTGGTTGGGTTGAAATGCCGATTGACATTGAAATAGGTCGTGCGGCCGTGCATCCGTCGGCGCACGGTGTCCGCGAGCCTGCCCAACCCGTTCAGGTCGTCGGTGTCAAACAACGCCAAGCCGTCCGCGAATGAAAGGCGCTCGCCGCTTTCGATTCTGGCGCTAATCTGGTTAAGTCTTGGGTCGTGTGAAAAACTCATGATGTATAAAAGCTAATCCCAAAGCGATTGAACGTCTAAAACAAATCCTTTCAGTAAGGGTCCGCCGGAAACCTCTTTCGGATCATCCAAAACCTCCGCAGCGACACCCGGTCGATAAATGTAGACTTTGCGTTCTAAGGGATCGATCAACCAGCCAAGCTGCGCTCCATTCGCAATGTATTCCTCCATCTTCGTCATCAGAATTTTCAGCCGATCTGTGGGTGATCTAAGCTCAACGACAAAGTCGGGGCAGAGTGGCGGAAATTGTTCTTGCTCTTTCGACGTTAACGAGTTCCAGCGTTCGTTTCTCACCCAACTGAGGTCGGGCGCACGACCGGCGCGGTTAGGAAGAATGAACTCGGTCGACGAATCAAAGAACTGTCCGCTGCCATCCTTTTCGGCCCAGCGTCCAAAAGCAACGATAAGTTTTGCGTTTCGCCTTCCAGTTTTTCCGCCAGTGGGAGCCATGACTATAATATCTCCTCCGCTGGTTCGCTCAATTCGAAGTTCGGGATTGAGCTGACAGAATTGAAAGAATTCGTCATCATTCATTCGCAACTTCGAGGGCTCGAAATGAACGACGACTGGCTCAGGAACAGAAATATCGAGCGTTGCGCTCATGTCTCAAATCTCCATTATAGTTTCCACAATGTCGCGCCGCCGAAAGTAACCAGCAAGATCACACTTACAAACGCATTGGTGAAAAAGAACGCGGCGTTTAGCCGGCTTAAATCGTCGGCGCGCACCAGAGTGTGCTGGTAAACCAGCAAAGCTCCGGTAACAATTACGCCTACGAGAGCCAGGATTCCCAAGTGCGCCATGAAGTATAGCGCAAGCAGGGCCGCGAATGCTCCCGCGTGTAACAGCCGAGAGATCCAAAGCGAACGCGCGATGCCAAAGCGCGCGGGAATTGAATACAAGCCTTCGCGTCGATCAAACTCATAATCCTGACACGCGTAGAGCACGTCGAACCCCGCGGTCCAAAGCATTACGACCAGCGAAAGCAAGAGTGGTAACGGACTGTCAATCGCGCCGCGTACCGCGATCCAGGCTCCGGTTGGCGCAATCGCCAGGCACCAACCGAGCGCCAGATGCGAAAGCGCAGTCCATCGCTTCGTGTACGAGTAGAGCACGATGCTGGCCAGGGCGATTGGCGCAAGGATCACCGTCAAACGATTGAGCATCGCCGCCGCAAAGAAAAAAACTGCCGCCGCCACGACGGTGAACACCGAGACAAAGACGACCGATAGCGCTCCGGCCGGAATTGCGCGAGTCTTCGTGCGCTCGTTACGCGCATCGTAATCCCGGTCGGCCACACGATTAAAAGCCATCGCGGTCGAACGGGCGCCGACCATCGCCAAAGTTATCCAAAGAATCTGTGCCACCGTCGGCAGGCCTTGCGCTGCCAGCACCGCTCCGAGAAAAGCAAACGGGAGCGCGAACAGCGTATGCTCGATCTTGATCATTTCGAGCGTGGTACGAATGTTCCGAGTTACGGTAACCATGTAAGGCGCTGACTGGAGACTTCTATTTGATAACCGATCTTACGTTTGCCGAGCGCTTATCGCAAGGCAACTCTGAGGGCGGCGGAAAGCCGATCTAGTTGGGTCGGAAATGCGGTGTTAGAATTGACTGAGATCTAGTGACGACGGATTCCCGGAAGGCTATGGCGCGGAAAGCTAAGCAGTCGAAACAGCCGTCAAGCCGCCTGAAATTGAGCGGCTTCGCTCAGTCTCTTCGTCGCGAGTGGCAACGTCTCGGTCTCGCTCAGAATGACGAAACTGTTTTGGTGGCTGTCTCAGGCGGTGCTGATTCAGTCGCTTTACTTCTTGCCCTGGATGAATTGGTCAAAGCCGGAAAACTGAAAATTAATGTTGTCGTCGCCCATCTCGATCACAAATTGCGCGGACTCACGAGCAAATCAGACGCGCTCTGGGTCGCAAAATTGGCGCAGCATCTGCGTCATGAGATTGCCGCCAGCAGCGTTGACGTAAAGAAGCGAGCTGCGAGCAGCGGTGACAATCTGGAGCAAGCCGCGCGTCGACTTCGTTATGAATTTCTGGCGAAGACGGCCAAGAGTCGCGGGGCAACGATTGTGTTAACGGCACACACGATGGATGACCAGGCAGAGACGATGCTGTTGAACCTTCTGCGAGGCAGCGGCGCGGACGGCTTGGGTGGTATCGAGCCTTCACGTTCCTTAGTCGACGGGGGCGAAACGCTTCTGGTCAGGCCACTGCTGCAATGGGCTCGCCGCCAGGACACGGAAGATTATTGTCGCCTGCGCCAGGTCGAGTTTCGCTATGACGAAATGAACCTGGATGAAAGCTTCACGCGGGTGCGTGTGCGGCGGCAGTTGCTGCCCCTGATGGAGAGCTTCAACCCAAAGGTCGTCCAGGGTTTGACGCGGACAGCAGACCTCTTGCGGGAAGATGGGATCGCTTTGGATCTGGCGGCGGCCAGACTCCTGGAGTTGGCTAATGAGAGCGCAAGCCCGGCCCGCGAAGATAAAGACGACCCACCAACGCTGCGGATTGATCTGCTGGCCATGGCGCATCCGTCGCTGCGACGCCGCGCTTTACGGCAATGGCTCGCCGGGTGTCGCGGCGATCTGAAAAGGCTTGAACGCGTTCACATCCTGGCCGTTGAGAGTTTATTGTTTGGAAACCACGGGGGGCGCGCCGTTGAGTTACCTGGGAGCTCGAGAGTTTCCCGAAAAAGTGGATTGATACGATTTCACGCGTGAGAACGACCTTCCTTTGATGGATTTGAGCCTTGGCCTCAGAGTGGGCGTAGTTTGAGGGGCAAGGCACCGGAACTATGGCCTTCGGCATCTTAGGGGCGCCGATAGGCCTGGCGTCGTGAATTGGCCTGAGGGCAGAAGGCGCCCAATCGGCTTACAAGAACGACCGATTTAAGGTATGATCGGTCACGGAGGAAGTTAAGACTTTGAGCTCGACTGCAAGACAAATCATCTTTTGGCTGCTGATAATCGCCGGCGCGTTATTGATCTACAAGCTGGTAAATCCCGGCAGCAAGAACACCCAAAACATCGATCTAACCCAGCTCGATCAGAAGATCATGAATAACGAGCTGAAACAGTTGACGGTCAAACAGACGGAAACTGTGGCCATAGATCGCAACAGCGGCATGGAATATCACGTGCAGCTTACTAATGAACAGGCCAAGAACGATCTGCTCAAGGAAGCGAAAGAAATCGTTAACGGCAAGCCCCGCGTCGACAAGGTGGATGACGAATCGGGAAGCAGCAGCTATCTCTGGCCCGCGCTCTATTATTTGCTGCCGTTTGTGCTGATCTTTGGTTTCTGGATTTTCATGCTGCGTCAAATGCAGTCGGGCGGCAACAAAGCTCTCTCGTTCGGCAAGTCGCGCGCAAAACTGCTCAGCAATCAGCAGAAGCGTGTGACTTTCAAGGACGTCGCCGGAGTCGAGGAAGCCAAAGAAGAGCTCCAGGAGATTATTGAGTTTCTGAAAGAGCCGCAAAAGTTTCAGAAGCTGGGCGGCCGAATTCCCAAGGGCGTCTTAATGATGGGCCCGCCGGGAACGGGCAAGACTTTGCTGGCCCGAGCGATCGCCGGTGAAGCCAATGTTCCTTTCTTCTCGATTTCGGGTTCGGATTTTGTCGAAATGTTTGTGGGTGTCGGCGCGTCGCGCGTGCGCGATTTGTTCGAGCAGGGCAAGAAGAATGCGCCCTGCATTATCTTCATCGACGAGATTGACGCGGTCGGTCGTCATCGCGGGGCCGGCCTTGGCGGCGGTCATGACGAGCGCGAACAGACGCTGAATCAGTTACTGGTTGAGATGGATGGGTTCGAATCGAACGACGGCGTGATTCTGATCGCCTCGACGAACCGTCCCGACGTTCTGGATCCGGCGCTGCTTAGACCTGGGCGATTTGATCGGCGTGTCGTCGTATCTCGGCCGGACGTGCGCGGCCGCGAAGGGATCCTCAAAGTTCACACGCGCAAGATTCCGCTGGGCGAAGACGTCGATATCAGCGTGATTGCCCGCGGCACGCCGGGATTCACCGGCGCGGATCTCGCCAATCTGGTGAACGAGGCGGCGCTCAACGCGGCGCGCTATAACAAGAAGGTCGTGGCCATGTCCGATTTTGAATTGGCCAAAGACAAGGTCCTGATGGGCGCCGAGCGCAAGAGCATGGTGATCTCGAACGAAGAAAAACGCGTGACCGCTTATCATGAAGCCGGTCACACGCTGGTCGGATTGAAAGTACCCAACGCCGATCCGGTGCATAAGGTCACAATCATTCCGCGCGGCATGGCGCTTGGTGTTACCCAGCAATTGCCGGAAGGAGATCGGCACAACTATACGCAGGAATACCTGCTGGGTCAGATTTCGATTCTGATGGGTGGAAGAATTGCCGAAGAGACTTTCCTCGGCAGCATCACCACCGGCGCCTCTAACGACATCGAGCGGGCGACCGAGTTAGCCCGGGCGATGGTTTGCGAATATGGCATGTCGGAGCTGGGACCGCTGACCTTTGGTAAAAAAGAAGAGCAAATCTTTTTAGGTCGTGAGATTGCACAGCACCGCGATTACTCGGAGGAGACGTCGATTCGCATCGATTCGGAAGTGCGCAAGATCGTGACCGAGCAATACGAGCGGGCGCGAAAAATTCTCGAGGAAAATCGCGACACCATGATTCGGCTGGCTGAAGCACTGTTGGAGCATGAATCGCTGGATGGCGTGCAGATTCGTCGCATCGTCGCGGGCTTGTCGCTTGACGACACGGAAGCGGCATCGACCACCGGCCCGGAGGAACAGCCGCAGGTGAAAGAGCCCAGCGGTTCGCGGGAGTTGAAGCCGATTCTGCCGCCGATTACCGGAGGCACACCGGCGCCGGCGTAACAAAAGTCAAAAGTAAAAAGGTAAAAGGAAAAAGGCGAGAGTTGCGGCTCTCGCGTTTTGTTTTTTTCGACTTCAGCCTCCATAGCCGCGACCAATGCGGCTATGCCGTCTGGAGCGCGAAACGTCTCCTGACGATCAAGCCTTGAAGTTCATTCTCTGGGCGTCGTCTTTACTTTTTCCTTTTTCCTTTTTACTTTTGCCTTGTGGAAACCGCGGACGTCGTCATCATCGGCAGCGGCATTGTCGGCTCGAGTGTCGCCTATCATTTGGCGCAAGCCGGTTGCGCCAATGTGCTGGTGCTGGAGCGCGAAGCTCATCAGGGCAAGGGCTCGACCGGCAAGAGCATGGGTGGCGTACGCGCGCAGTTCTCGACGCCGGTCAACATTCAGATGTCGAAGTATTCGATCGACTTCTTTTCAAAGTTCGATGAAGTCGTCGGTCACCCGGCGGACTATCGCGCCCACGGCTATTTGTTCTGTGCGACGACTGAAACGCATCTCGCTTACTTAAAAGCGAACCAACAACGACAGAACTCGCTGGGCGTGACTAACGTCGAATGGACTTCGCCTGAAGAGATAGCGAAGATGGTGCCGCAGCTTCGGATGGACGACATTCTGGGCGGCACATTTTGTCCGACG
>Ga0209648_10004274_pt1 | contig 12112 bp, 6 predicted proteins | sample GraSoi2013_115cm_FD_185830 | JGI IMG/M metagenome (GOLD analysis project Ga0209648, IMG submission 185830) | Grasslands soil microbial communities from the Angelo Coastal Reserve, California, USA - Sample 9_17_2013_115cm (SPAdes) (version 2) | ecosystem: Environmental > Terrestrial > Soil >...
CAATGTAGGTAATCGGGGCCCCCGCCCTGCCGCTCGATCCCAGCGTCACATCCCCCCTGTATGTGCCACCTGCAACGATAACGGTATCACCGGGACCTACCACGGTGTCCGCGTGTTGGATGGTCGCAAAGGGAGATGCCTGAGTGCCGTTGTTAGAATCGCTCCCGCCGGGACCTACATAGAAGGTTGTAACAGCGCCTCCACTGGCCGTGCCTGTCGGCGTGCTCGCCGGCGTGACGGTGACTTGTCCCCAGTCGGTCGCGCCAGATGCACTCCGGGCGGTAAAGCGATAGGTCGTTATCGTCGTCGGGGAAACGACTTCCGACCCATTGAGTGGCACCGCAGCGCCATTCAGATCCGCGCTCACTGCGTTCGTCGACGTCCACGTCAGCGTATAGCTGCCAGGGGAGATCGCCGTGGCACTAATTCCGGCAGTCGGCGGGGACGTCTGCGCCTCTGCCTGTGACACGGCCAATGGCGAGAGTGCGCATGCCAGCGTGACACCGGCGGCAAGGATGACCTGCAAACAAGAATGCAATTTCAGTCTTAAAAACATGTGGTTTCTCCGTCCTTTCTTACTTGCTAAGTTGTTTAGGCATCCCTCGACTAACTCTTGACCGAACCAGGAGCAGTCCGGCAGTCTCGCCTGGAGCTCAAAAAGGCAAAGCTCTACTGATCCCTGCCCAAGCAGGGTTGTCCGGCATCCTGATGAGGAACGCCCCACCTGATATTTAGCTAATTATATGATGATGATTATAATCTAGACGCTTGTGCGGGACACCGACACCCGTACAAGCGGCACACGATTTCGCACGCTACATGGCATTTTCCTTCGCTTCTTCTGGTTCACTCATCCTCCGCCTTTCTTGAACATCGTTGGTCAAGCAGGAACCTACTTTGCACGCTGAATCAAGGCGAGTACTTTCTTGCCTCGACTTTGGCGTCACACACCTGACATGCCTGCCCCGACGCTCTTGCACGAAAGCGGCTACAAAATTCACCCTTCAACTTCCGTGACGTGCGGATTTTCAGCCAACGGCGGACTTCACAGCTACTGCCTTGAAGTTCATAGTTAGGACAGCAGCGAAGTACGTACGAGCTTCGTCCCAAGGGCGAGAAAAAGCCAGGTTGAGTACAGCGGAACTGCGCTTCATGGGGACCCAACGTGGATGCGGCCATCCTGGAAGCGCCGAGCCCGGAGAGCAAGGACATGAGCCACCCAAACAGCGGTAATTATTTAATGAACAGCGATGTAGAGACCAGTAACAGTTATCTGTTTGGCCTAATGCCACCTGGACCCGATGCGAGTCCCGTTCCATACTTCGCTTCCCGCATGGCGCGTCCGTCAGCGGGTCGATATTGGCGCACGTTGAAGCACTTACGCGCTTCGCAGATCTTCTTCCTTGCGCGACATCGTGTATTTGGTCGAAATGACATAACTCGCTGGCCACAAGCGAACGTAGCGTTGAAAGTCCACGATAGGCCGCCAAAGATGCCTGAATGGCAGCCGGTCTTAGCTCGTCGGATAATTCGGCTGGGTAACGTTCGATTCTTGGAAAAAACGATTCAGGACTCGGAGAGGTCTCCTTGGTGGGCAAAGGAAATTTCACGGCGCCAGATCTACCATGCCAATTACTGCGATTTCTTGAATGTGGACCTGCGTGTGCCCGAAGAAGCGGAGCTGCTTCATCGTGCTACAAGGATCGCCTTAAGCTGGTGTGATCAGAACCCTACGGGCACAGAACTGGGCTGGCATCAATTTTTCTTGTCGCTGCGTATAGTGAATTGGTTGAAATATCTTGTCGGCAACGCGAAGCGGGCAGAAGAACTGGGGGATGGAGCACAAATTCAGCGAGTCCTTGCGAGCCTCCGTATCCAGGTGCTCTCGCTTGAGAGTCGATTGGAAAGAGAACTCCTGGCGAATCATCTATTGAAAAACGCCAAGGCGCTGGTGTTTGCCGGAGCCTTGCTCGAAGCGCCGGAAAGCTGCCGTTGGTGCCTTCTAGGCCAACAGTTACTGCGAGAACAAATCGCTGAACAGATTCTCGCCGACGGCGGACATATCGAGAGATCACCCATGTATCACGCCTGGATTCTCGATGATTTGCTGGATATTCAGCATTTGTTCGAGGTTTGTCCTCCCAATGCGCCGGAGTGCGCGTCCGAAGTGTCTGAGTGCATCGAGCGTATGACTCACTATCTGAGCCAGATCCTTCATCCGGATGGAGAGATTCCACTCCTCAACGACTCACAGCTGGATGTTACTCGGCCAACCGCGCAGATCCTTTCGGACGCCGGAGCACCTGCGTCGAACTTGTGGCGGAGCGGCACAGAAGTCCGAGTGCTCCGTGATACCGGTTACGCCACCATTAGGGACCTCCGTTCACGAAGCTTTCTCGTCTTCGATTGTGGCCCTCTCGGTCCGGATTATCAGCCCGGACATGGTCACTCTGACGTTCTAAGTTATGAGCTGACACTGCACGGGCAGCGGGTGATTGTCGACACAGGAGTCAGTTCCTACGAGCCAGGCCCTGAACGTCACTATGAGCGATCTACCGCAGCGCACAATACAATTCGCATTGATGGATCGGAGCAGGCGGAAATCTGGGGAGGCTTTCGTGTCGGGCGGCGCCCTGCGGTGAGCCCCATTGATCATCGCGAAATCGCGGGCTGTCAATTAGTGCAAGGGGCGCACTTTGGCTATAAGCGGCTGGGCGTGGTGCACTCGCGTACCGTACTCCGCCTGAAGGGCAACTCCTGGGTTTTTGCGGACTCAGTGCGCGGCAAGGGGAGCCACAAAGTTGAATCTTTCATCCACTTTCATCCGGCCATACAGGTCCGGCCCTGTGCCGAGGCCCAAACATCCTCGGCCACGATGATCGCGCCTCGATGGCTCCTTCAGTTTGACGGGCTGCGCTATCTGTTCATGACTTGGGGCGGTGGCATTATGACCCAGACTCAAGCCTGGTACTCTCCCGGATTTGCAATCCGTCAGCCTCAGTCCGTCATTCACTGGACCTGGAAAGGAGACCTTCCGACAACGATGTTTTACGCAGTTGCACCTGAAGGCGCACCGCCCATCATTGTCAATCAGATAGCAGGCCATACCGGTATCGAACTCGATCACGCCTTCGTCCCTCTGGACTAAATGACAGAATTACGTAGCTAAGACAATTCACTTATCGGCGCCGGGCACAATTTTGACCAACGGCAAAACCCGGTCAGCGATCATTTAACGATCAGGTGATAGAGGTCAATCCATCGAAGGCGATTGTTGCCAGCTACGGCATGATCAGCCACCTAGCTATAGGACCAGCTAAAACTCACGTTTCTAAAACTCGAGCTAAGGAAAAGTCGGCAATCGATAATGTGTTGTAAGTTATTTCGATTATGATTTTCAAGACATCATTCTGCGGCTCCAATGTTGTCCCCTCTCCGCCATAGTCTTCTCAAACCTGCCACTTTCGTTTGACAATTCCTCATTGCGCCGCTCAAAATTCCCCGCTCTTGAAATTCGTGAAATGGGCCTCCTTGGGCTCGGAAGCAGTGGAGCCCAGCGCACTTTTTGCGTTTTGGGAGCGACGGAGTCCGAGGCCACGGCGTTGACAGCCGCCACAGCGCATAGTGCCATCGGCGGACGCGTATAGCTCCTAGCTCTCGTGGAAAGGCGTTGAAGGACGCCGTGCCCGATAAGGCCGCAGCGGGAGCGTCCGCCCCCTAGAGCAGCTATTTTTTCGGGCTAGAACTCCAGGTGTAGCCGCAGGGTCGGAACCAGAACGGGGCCGCGGTCGCGATTGTAGCCCGGATTGACGACATACTGCAGCCCGAAGGAGGGGTAAGCGCCGCGCCAGAAATGCACCGTGTAGTACGTTTCGACGATATTCTCCCGGCCGTAGTTGAGGTGGCCATCCCCTAAAAGAAAGCCGACACCGCCGAGCGCGAGATATTCTTGATGGTCGCGCGAAATTCCGTTGGAGACGAAGGCCAATCCGGCGCGATCGAATCTCCTGTTCCATCGCGCGCCGTTGGCGCCGACGCCGAGTTCTGCGGTTTGGTCCACTTCGGTGTAGGCGTACGATTCGTGCTGGCCTTCATTCCAGCCCCACCGGCCGAAAATACCGAGCCACTCGTTAAACGGCTGCTCGAAGTTTGCGCCGAAGCCGAACTTGATCGTGGTTTGCAGCGGGTGAGCGGTGATATCGGGAACAGGCGTGAGTCCTGCGCGGAAGTTGTCGATCGCTTCGCGATAGCTTCCCATATTGCCGTGATTGACGTAGGCGAGTAGACGGAGAACGCCTTCCTGGCGACGGATCACGGCGTGGTGAATCTCAAATTCCATGTTCTCGGAGTGCGCGCGACTGAGATCGGCGTCGAGATGTATGCCATTCGCGACTTTGGGCATGAGCGCTTCAGCGAAACGCGCCGCCCAGTGCCGGTCGTGATACTCGAACATCGCCGCGTAGGTGAAGCCCCTCGTATCCGCGGCGTAGTCGTATGCACCGTTGTTGTCGACAGTCCAATTCATAAATTGAAGGTTGCTGTCGGTCCCGTAGCTATTCTGGTCAAAGAAATCCACCAAGCTGAGCTTGCCGAAACGGATCTCGAGCCTGCGCTCCGGAAGCTCGCTGAAGAGCGAAAGGGGCCATCGCACGGACGGAGCTTCCTCCTTGCTCAGCGGAATAATTTGGTGCCACATCAGCCGCGCAATGTAGGGAGCTTTGCTCAGCGTGGGATTCCGCACGACATCGAGGTTGGTGAACCCCGCAAGGCCGAGGGCTTCGCCTACTCCGTGGCCGCCGGTTTCCTGGACATCGACCAACAGCTCGGCTGTGCCTGTGAGCCGCACGCCGGTATATAGAGTCAGAACACGGGAAGTGGCGTCTTGCGCCTCCGGAGAAAGGCTGTTGCGTCCCTGGTAAGGCGAATAAAACGCCGGATGCCACTGTGAGATAAAGTTGGCTTGACCTGAAATCCACCAGCGATCCGTTTCGGGATGAGGAAAGATCGTGGTCATCGGATCGGCTTCTGTCGCGACATCCGCAGGAACAGATGATTCGGCGGCTTGTTGAGCGCGCCCAATGGGAGCAATCAACAACAGCAAAGCGGCGAGCGCCTTCGCCAGACCATTTCTATGTTGTACTTCGCGGCTATACATCCTGATCATCATGCCCGTTTGCTCGGAGTTCCGGAGTTGGTCACGAGCCGCTCGGGCCCTCCATCCAATATTACGACCGCGTGATTACAGTAAATGAACGATTTGGGGGCGCCTCGATAGTTAATCCCATTAAACCTGCAATGTAAACTGTGCTTAACTTCCTGAGCGATGTCAACATCTATTCGAAAGCGATGCTCTACGCCAATCGTGCCACTTAAGAAATTGGCGCGACCAGCGTATAGTGTCCGTGAGATTCGAGGAGATTTGCCAGTGAGATGGCGTTTTCGCGCATTATTACTAGCTATCGGCTGTCTCGCAGTGCAGATGCCAGGCGCGCACGCACAGGCCGGACCTGAAGGCGGCGAGCACGAGTTGCAAGTGTGGACTGGCGGCGGCCACGGCCTTAACGGGAGCACCTCAGACACAGGTGTCTGGAATCTGGGAGTGCGCTATGGATGGGTGCTGACCGACGCCATCGGCCCCGGTCCTTTGCGTGGACGATTTGAGTATGCGGTGGACGTTGTACCGGTGTTTTTGCTGACCCAGCGGACCAATACGGCATATGGATTCGGGTTGAATCCGTTTGCGCTCAAATGGAATTTCGCCGGTCGCCGAGGCCTGACGCCTTATGCCGAGGTCGGAGGCGGCACGCTCTTCAGCAATACGCAAGTGCCGCCGGGCACTTCACGCGTGAACTTTACGACCTCAGCCGCCCTCGGATTGCATTTTCTGCGCGGCAAATACAATTGGAGCGCGGAGGTGCGGTTCATGCATATTTCCAATGCTGGACTCGCCACGCCGAATCCGGGTATCAACACCATCCAGGTACGACTGGGGTTGGGGCGCTTCACGTCGCCAAAGTAAAATTATTGTCGCGTGGTATGTAGAGACTGGCATTTCGATGAGCATCCCACTACCATCTGAAGCGCTTATACGGTATCTCAGCGCGCGGACAAAGGATGAGGTGGACAAAATGAAAGTTGCTTCGATGTTGTCAGCAGTCATTGCTGTTCTTGCGGTTGCGTCAGCAATTGGTTTCGCGTCGGCGGCAAGCAATGCGCCTGCGGTCGGAGTTGCAGCGCCAGACTTCACATTGAATTCGCAGGAAGGCAAGCCGGTGAGCCTGCACGACTTCAAGGGCAAGTGGGTGGTGCTGTATTTTTACCCAAAGGATTTCACGTCCGGCTGCACCATTGAAGCGCACAATTTCCAGCGCGATCTGGCGCAATATGAGCAGAAGAACGCGGTAATCGTCGGCGTCAGCGTGCAGGACGAAGACTCGCACCAGAAGTTTTGCACCAAAGAAGGATTAAGCTTCAAGCTTTTGGCGGATACGAAGCAGGAAGTTTCCACACAGTATGATTCCGTGATGACCTACAACGACGCGAAATATTCCGCGCGCCACACTTTTCTAATCGATCCGCAAGGCAAAGTGCAAAAAGTTTGGCTCGAGGTAAAGCCGGACAAGCACAGTGAAGAAGTGCTCGCTGCACTCACGCAGTTGCAAGGTGCCACGGCGTCGAAGTAGCCATCGTCTCCGCTAATTTCCACAATTTTCGATTGCGCCGCTGCCGGAATAGTCAGGCAGCGGTGCAATGTTGTTTTGACTCAAGGCTGCACGAAAGGCCGGCAGGTCATTTTTCGTAATTTCCTGCCACGCTTCCAGCGTTGTATTCAACGCTTTGCACGTGCGCTGATATGCGGCGAACGATTCTTCCGATGGAGCAAAATCCGCGCCATTCACGAGCGCAATCAGTGCTGTCAGTGTGTCATTGACGGCGGAGAAACTGACAGACTTGGGCTCTTCTAAAATGGGCGTCGGCTCGCCTTCGAGCGCCGCCAGTTTGGCATCGAGCGAGCCAGCGGCGGTTCCGACGGCGTCGCCTTTGGGCCGTTTTTTCAACTCCGCCAGTCGCGACCGCAGATCCGTCACCTGCTGATACGCGGCAAAGCTTCGCCCCAACGCCCCGGAAATCTTCAGCTGCAAGTCCAGCGAACTCTGCAGTTCATTGCGAATGTAAGCGACACGCGGATCCATCTTCACTTCCAGCGGCTGGCGAAGCACCTGCTCCCCGATTTTCAGTCGCACCTCATATTTTCCCGGCATGACGAGCGGGCCCTGCGGAGGAAGCGGCGTGTCTCCGACGATGGCGGCAATGGGATAATTGTACGGCGATTGCACGTGGATCGCGGGCGGATCGCTGAAGCGCAGATTCCACACAAAGCGGTGCGCGCCTTTATCGCGAGAGAGCGGCTCAGGATGCGCAATCCAGTATGGCGCGATGAAGGGATCTTCCTTTTCTTTCTCCGCCGCGACCGGCGCGCTCGAATAGCTTTTCACCAGCGTTCCCGATGAATCGTAAACCTCAAGTTGTATGTCGTTCGCTGCGCGCTCCGGTAAGTAGTAGTGCAGAATGGCGCCGTCCGGTGGATTCTTTCCCGTCGGAACCTCGGGCGGCAGCGGCGTGTCTTGGTTTTCATCGCGACGTACGCGAATCGCGGAGCGCGGTGCGAACAGATGCGGTGTGGACGCGTCGAAGTGCACATCCACTTGGCGGAGCGGCGTCACGTCATCGAGAATCCAGAAGGAACGTCCGTACGTTGCGGCGACAAGGTCGTCTTGCTCCACCGCAAGGTCATGAATCGCCACGACCGGCATGTTCAGGCGTAGCGACTCCCAGTGGTCGCCGTCATCGAACGAAACGTACACGCCTTCTTCCGTTCCAGCGTACAAGAGACCTTTGCGCACCGGGTCCTCCCGCACGGTGCGCACGTAATCGATATCGCGGATGCCGCTGACGGTCTCTTGCCACGTTTGACCAAAATCGCGCGTACGAAAAATGTGCGGGTGGAGATCGTCTAGACCGTTGCGATTGACCGCCGCGTATACCGTGCCGGCGTCAAAATGCGACGCTTCCAGAATACTGATCGTGCTCCAGACGGAAACGCCCGGAGGCGTGGCATTTTTCCATGTCGCTCCTCCGTCCTTTGTCACTTGAATATTCCCATCGTCGGTTCCAACCCAGATCAGTCCATCGCCGATCGGAGAAGGCGCGATCGTGAGGATCGTGCCGGGAACCTGCTTCGGATTTTTCGGGTCCACTGGAGTGCGAGTAAGGTCAGGACTAATGGCCTGCCAACTGCTGCCCCCATTGGTGGTCTTCAACAGAAACTGCGTGCCCAGGTAAAGCACGTGCGGGTCTTGCGGCGAGAAGACCATGGGAATGGTCCAATTGAAATGATATTTGCTGCCGAAGGAAACGGCTGCGGGAGAAATGTCGCGCACCTGACCGGTCGTCTTGGAGAGCCGAATCACGCTGCCGGCTGGCCCGGCATTGTAAACGACGTCCGGATCGACTGGGTCCGGAATCGTGTAGCCGCTTTCGCCAGGGCCGACCGGATTCCACTCGTGCTCGGTGACCTGGCCATTGTTGCCGCGGCTGGCAATTCCTGCCGTGCCGCTGTCTTGCTGAGGACCGTACACCCAGTAAGGGAAACGGTGATCCGTGGCTACTCTGTAGAATTCCCCGGTCGGTTGGTTGTACCAGGTGCTCCAGGTGTGGCCGCCGTTCACGGAAACGACGGCGCCCTGGTCGACGCCCAGCATAATTCGTTGTGAGTTAGTCGGATCGATCCAGACCGTATGATAATCATCGCCGCCAGGCGCGCCCTTTATGGCCCTGAAAGTGTGCCCGCCGTCCGTAGAACGATATAGCGACTGCGTCGGCACATACACGACATCGGGATTGTTGGGATCCGCGAAAATTTCGCTGAAGTACCAGTTCCCTGCTATGCGGTGATCCTCCGTGGCCCGCTGCCAAGTGGCTCCCGCGTCATCCGAGCGGTACAAGCCGCCCGCTTTTTCCTTAGCTTCCAGTATGAGATAGACGCGGCGGCCGCGCATTCCGGCGGCGACGGCGACGCCAGCCCGTCCCCAGTCGCCGGAGGGAAGACCGTGCCCAGTGATCTGTGTCCAGGTGACTCCGCCGTCGACCGATTTATATAGACCACTGCCCGGACCAAACATCGTCCCCTTCTGCCCGGGCTTTCGAATTCCCTGCCACAAAGTGGCATAGACCACGCGGGGATTTTCAGGTTCGAATCGCAAATCCACAGCGCCGGTAAGGTTGTCCTTGTACAACACCTTCTTCCACGTCTTGCCGCCGTCCACGGAACGAAAAACGCCGCGCTCCTCGTTCGGCCCGAATGCATGGCCGATCGCAGCCACCAGCACGACGTCCGGATTTCGCGGATCGATCAGGATGCGACCAATGTGGTGCGTGTCGTCCAGGCCGAGGTGCTCCCAGGTTTCTCCCCCATCCTTGGATTTATAGATCCCGTTGCCGTGGGCGATGTCGCTGTACACCCCATTCACGCCGGTGCCCACGTAAATGACGTTTGGATTCGACGGGGCTAGCGCCAGCGCTCCTATCGATCCGGCCGGCTGACCGTCGAAGATCGGCCTCCACACGTTGCCGCCATCTGTGGTCTTCCAAACACCTCCCCCATCGGCCCCGAAATAATAGATTGAGGAATTTCCCGGAACTCCCGCGACAGCGTTCACTTTGCCGGCACGAAATGGCCCGATCATCCGCCATTTCAGCGCGGAATATAGCTCCTCGGACACTTCCTGCGCGCGAAGCGCCGGTGTAAACAAAGAAGAAAATGCAGTGAGGAAAACGAAGCAGTAAACGATCCGCGCTGGGACAGACGTTCTCATCGATCTCCCCGAATAACCAATTGGATTAGCAGCGATTCTTCTACGGATCCCGGGACACTGGTCAGTCAGACTCGTCACCGATGATCGGACCGACGATATCCCCGACGATAACGCCTGTGCCCACTCCGGTACCGAGTCGAGGAACAGGTCTTGCTCCTCCTGGAGGCACTACTTCGGCGAGGACTTGACCAAAGCGGGTGATGCGAATCGGCTTTCCTGTCTTGCGCACGCGCTCCAGCACGTCGAGGCAGGCCGCCCTGAACTTAGAGATCGTAATCTCTTCCATAAGACGCCCGCAGGAAATCATACATCCCGAACTGGAAAGCGCCAATCCGTTGGCGCCTAAGGCTCATCATCTTGGCCCGAATCCCCGGCGGGAGCCGCCGCTGACTGTCGGCTAGGATCAAGTTCCTCCATGTGGACCTTCTTCAGTTGTGCGTTTAGCGAGGGCAGCTCAGCCTCGCGCACTTTTTTCCATTGTGCGAGCAGCTTCCCGACTGCCTCTTCCAATTCGAGATAGACCGCCGAGGCTTGCGTCGTTGGCGCAGCGTCCGCGCTGTCCACCACGTTCAGCAGCTGACCGAAATGCTGATTGAGTGTGGAAAGATTTTCTTGTTGCTTGCCGTTTGGTGGAAGGCCGAAGAACGCTCCCTGCGACTCGCCCTCCAACTCTGCGGCCTCCTTGTCGAGAGCCTTTAGCGAGTCGGCTAGCACGCCTTTCGTCTTTCCGGCGCGATCCGTCACTTGCGGGCGCAACGAACGAACCTGCTGAAGCGCCTCGGAAGTTTCGTTCATGCCTTCGACGATTCCCATTTCCATTTCGAACTGTTTCCGCAGCTCGGTTTCTGCTGTTTTCACGCGCGGGTCCATGCGAACGGTGAGAGGCTGCGTATAAGTCTTGCCGTCAACAGTAAGCCTGACCGTGTATTTCCCCGGCATCGCCATTGCGCCAAGCGGAAACTGCGGGGTGTCGTGCACAATGGCGGAAATCGGGAATTCGCGGTTGAGCGCCTCGGGCGGCGCATAGTGCATGTTCCAGACGAAACGATGCATCCCTGCTTCCGCGGACAATATTTGCTGTGGCCGCACCCAATACATCGGAATTGGATTCGCCGAGGCAATTTTCTCGATCGCTTCCGGTTTATCCGCACTCGAGTAGCGGCGAACCAAATGATTATCGGCATCGAGAATTTCCAGCGTGACAGGTTTGCTGGACGCACCAGCGAGGTAGTAATCGAGAATCGCGCCGTCCGGAGGATTCTTTCCCCCCGGTATATCCGGCGGCAGTGGAGTGTCCGTATTGCGGTTCCAGCGAAAACGAACCGCCTCTTGCGGTTTGTACAGAGTGACCGAAGCATTCGCCAACTCCGCGCTCAATTGTCGCAACGGCGTAATGTCGTCCAGAATCCAAAACGAGCGCCCGTGCGTGCCAACGATCAGATCATCGCCATGAATGGCGAGGTCGCGCATAGAGGTGTGGGGCAGATTAAGCTGCAGCGGCTGCCAGTGGTCCCCGTCATCAAATACCGAGCCTTCCGTACCCGCAAAAAGCAGCCCTTTGCGCTCGGGATCCTCGCGCACCGCGTTGCTCGCTCCGCCGGCAGGAATGCCGTTAGTGATTTCGGTCCAGGACTTGCCAAAGTCGCGAGTGCGATAAATGTGCGCGCGCAGATCGTTCAGGCGAAAGCTGTTGATCGCTGCGTACGCGGTGCCGGCGTCGAAATGCGAAGCCTCGATAATGGAAACCTTGCTCCAGGGCTTCAGCTCGGGTGGCGTTACGTTTTGCCACGATTTTCCGGCGTCCTGTGTGATGTAGATCAGCCCGTCGTCCGTGCCCGCCCAAATTGTATTTGCGTCCTTAAAAGACGGAGCGACCGCGTAAATCACGCCTCGGTGCTTCCCCTTCTCCGAATCGTAAGCCGCGAAGACGCCCAGGTTCGCCGGCGTATCGTAGGACGAGCGCGCGAGATCGGGGCTGATCACTTTCCAGCTATTTCCGCCATCAGTGGATTTGAACAGGACGTTGGCCGCGAAATACAGCGCTTTGGGATCGACCGGCGAAAAAACCACCGGCAGCGTGCGGTCGTATCGATACTCGCCGCGGCGGATGGGCTCCGGCGTTACATCGGCCACTTCGCCCAAGGCCTGGTTTGTGCGCGTCAGGCGCGCGCCATACACGATATTTGAGTCCAGCGGATCGACCGCGATGTAGCCGTACTCAAACACACCCACCGGAT
>Ga0209648_10004275_pt1 | contig 12112 bp, 8 predicted proteins | sample GraSoi2013_115cm_FD_185830 | JGI IMG/M metagenome (GOLD analysis project Ga0209648, IMG submission 185830) | Grasslands soil microbial communities from the Angelo Coastal Reserve, California, USA - Sample 9_17_2013_115cm (SPAdes) (version 2) | ecosystem: Environmental > Terrestrial > Soil >...
ATGAGATTCTGGCGGAAGTCTTGCTCGACTCTTTGCAGGCATGGAAAAGCACCTATTGGAAACTCCGGCGCCGCGGCTCCTTCGACTTTCCGGTACTCTCCGTCGCCGCAGCGGCGCGCCTCTCCAAAGATAACGTGGTCGAGAGCGCTCGCATTGTAATAGGCTCCGCTGCCTGCCGTCCGCTGGCCGCTTCCGAAGCAGCAAAATCGTTACTGGGCCGCGCGTTGAATCAGCAAGCCATCGAAGAAGCCGCAGCGCTCGCGGCTCGCATTGCCAAGCCGCTGGACAACACGGACTTTGACATGACGTGGCGTAAGAGAGTCACCGCGGAATTTGTGACCTATGCGCTACGCGAATTACGCGGCGATGATGTGCGGGCCGAACGCGAGAGTTTCACTCGCTACTCGTTCGAGTAATCGCCGGAGTGCTTCGCATCTTCGACTCTCATGGTTTTTCTGATTTCACAAGAACCTGATATCCTCCAAGCTCTTTCTTGCTTGCACTAGCAAATGGAATTGCCAGCGCAGAACGCGCTACGGACAAGAACCCACATGACCGAGCAACGAGGCTTTTATGGTTGGAAGCTGGTTTTCTTCCTTTGGCAGTTGGATTTCCTCAACATGGGATTCCCGCTTTACGGCGGTGCAGTCATCAATACCTATATGTTGAAGGAAATTCCCATGAGCCGGAGCGCATTCGGCTTGGGCTTTACAATTCTGAATTTTTTCGCTGGCACTTCTTCCATTTTGGTCGGGGCGTCCATTGTTCGCTGGGGCGTTCGGCAGACATTTGCGATTGGCTCGGCGCTGCTTCTTGCTGGTGCCCTCTGGCTCTCTCTCTTCGCTTCGCGTCCGTGGCACTACTGGTTGGGATTCGGTGTACTCATAGCGATAGGGATTAATTTCGGCACCATCATTCCTGCAGCCACAGCGGTCACGCGCTGGTTCAGCCGCTATCGCGGAAGGGCCATGGCCTTGACTCTTTCGGCGTCGGGAGTTGCAGGCCTGTTTGTTTCGCGCCTGATCAACGGCGTCCTTACGGCGAATGGCGGAAACTGGCGGCAAGGATGGACGATTGTCGCGGGCGTTTCCGTGCTCTCGTCCATCATTGCTTTTCTGTTTGTGAAGGAGCGTCCCGAGGATCTTGGCCAGTTGGTCGATGGCGGTGTGGGAGACGAGCAATCGGCTGGCGGGCGTGCAGAGAATCCTCTGGTCACAAGCTTTCCGTGGGAACCTCGGCAGGCTTACAAAACTTTTTCGTATTGGATGATTCTCGTCGGTGCCGTTGCCTGCCAATTCCCTTTTTTCTTTTTCACTGCTCATTGGCTGCTGCATTTGAAAGGCGCTGGCATTCAATCCGCCGACGCAACACTCGCCATGGGGCTTTTCACGCTCGGCACAGTCTTCGGCAGGTTGCTCGGCGGATGGCTCATGGACCGGATGATTGCGCGCTTTGCATTCATGCTAGGCTTTTGTTGCTATTTCCTCGGTTCCTTTTTGGCGATTCGCGTCTCTGTAGACGCGCTTTGGATCGCTTATAGCGCGGCAATCCTATATGGCACTGCTTTCGGCTGGACTTTCATTTGCCTCAACACCATCACGGGACATTACTATGGACCGGCGGCATTTCCCAGGCTGAGCGGAATGCTACTGGTCATCGCAGCGTTTTTTTGCTCGCCGGCCGGCTACCTTGGCGGGAGACTGTTTGACCTGTACCACAACTATAAGCTGGCTTTCGAAGTGAATTCGGCGCTCGCGGCGATGGGAATCGTTGCAATGTTTTTTGCAAGAATGCCGAAGGCGCCGGAAGCGCGCATCCCAGTTCGCGGTTGAGCAGTGAAGCCGAGACGGCGGGAAAATTGGCTGGGAGACTAGGATTCGAACCTAGATAGCCAGATCCAGAATCTGGAGTCCTACCGTTGGACGATCTCCCACCCGTCGCGAGGAAAAAAACGAACCGCGGCGCGTTCCCGATGATCGGGACCGCCACGATTCTACCTATCTAATTTAATCGGGTTTTTCGCAGTCGTCAACCGCACCAAGCACAGCTAAGCCCCGAATCTGCGATCAACGTGCGTCTTCTGCGGGTTTTGCCGCCGCGCTTCTACCGCCCGAAACGGGCACCATTCGGCCCTGGCGAATCGCATATTCGAGGTTGCCCCAGCGAATGCGATTCGAACCGAAACTCGCGAGCCAGACCACGAAATGGACAGCATCCCGCAGCGGCACCAGCCAGATTTTTCGGCGCAGAACTTCGTCTCCAACACCCCAAATGCCCACGGTCCAGGCCATTACCAAGCGGAGGATCAAGTACCCAAGCAGATAGACGCCCGCGATCCATTTCGCTGGCGCGACAAGTGCGGCAAGCAGAGTCCACGGGAGTCCCTGTGTAAGGAGCAACCCCACGTAGGACAGCGGCCGGCACAAACGCACCGTCCGCGCCCAACGCACTTGATGGTCCCAGAAGCTGCGAAGTGTCTGCGCAGGATACATGGTCCAGACGATTTCGCGTGAGAGGACGACTTCGCCACCGGCTTTCGCGATCCGGTGGCCGAGTTCATAGTCGTCGGCAAGCGTCCCAGCAATAGCTTCAAAGCCGTCGATCTTTCCAAGCCATTCTTTGGTCGTGGCGATGGAAGCACCGAGCGCAAAGGTGATCCCTTCCATCCATCCGGCCATCAGAACTCCGGCGAAAAAATCGCTGGAAGCGCCCACGGCTTCGATTTCCGCGCCGAGATGTTTCTCGGCGATGCCGCGGTAGAAGCAAGTTACAGCGCCGGTCTTGAGGTCCGCTAGCGGAGCCACGACTTCTCGTAAGAAGCGAGGGCCGACGCGCACATCGCCGTCGGCCAGCACCAGTACTTCGTTTTGCGCTTCCCGCGCGAGCCGCGCAAGCTTGTTTACCTTGCGGTTTGCGCCAAGATGCTCCGCTCCCACCAGCAGGCAAATGCGCCGCGGAGGGAATTCTGCGATAATTCGGCGGATCATCGGCACGGCAGGATCTGTGTCGTCGTTCACGGCGAACAAAATCTCGTAGTCCGGGTAATCTTGGCGGCAAAAACTCGCAAAATTTTCATAAGAGCCGAAATCCACACCACGCACCGGTTTGAGCACGCTAACGGGAGGAGTGTAACTCGGCAGGACTCGCGCGCGCGCGCGGTTGAAAAAGCGCAAAGCGGCCAGCGTTGCCAGGGCGTAATAAACTAGCGGAGTCGCCGCCAGCACTAGCACTGCATAACGCCAAATTGCCGAGTGCACGATCATGCGAACCTACTCGTAACGGACAAAAGTTCCGCACCGATTCACTTCTCGGGTCACTTTAACAGGTTGCCAGACAATGGGAAATTGACTTCGAGATCTCTTGATGCGACAAAAGCGAAGGGACGAACGGCCGCTGAAAGAATGGTCTTTCCACGGAGGCGACCTGCGGGTCCTGCTGCGTCCGGGCAAATTCACAATCTCTTAGACGATATGTCCGGAATTCGTGATGTTGGCGCTCAATCCTCGGGGAGCATTTTCTTTCATGAGGCTGGCACTTGCAATTGGGAAGAGTTGGCCATTTTTCACGCGGTAGGCAAGACCACGCCACAGGATCCGTTGTGAAAAGAATCCACCCACCCACGCGATGAAATTGATGGCATCGCGCAACGGAACGAGCCACAGTTTCTTCCATGCTCCCGTATCGCCCAAGCCCCACGTACCCGTCGTCCAAGCCAGCCCGAGACGCAGCGCGAGGTACGCGACGAGATGCGCAGCCGCAATGCCCTCCCATCCCGCTCTTGCCGCGACCGCGGCCGCCAGCAGCGCCCAAGGCAACCCGTGGGTCAGCAGCAGCCACCGGTAGGCAGTGGGACGCACATTCTTCAAGCCAATCGACCAACGCAATTCGTGTCGAAAATACTGCTCGATCGTCTCTTTCGGAAACACCATCCATACCGGCTTGCGCATCAATTCCACGGTATAGCCGCGGCGCGCTATACGGTTCCCTAGTTCAAAGTCGTCAGAATGATGATTCGCCATGGCTTCCCAGCCGCCAATCTCCGACAGGTGTCTCTTAGTTGTAGCCATCGTCCAGCCGAAAGCAAATTGCATCTTGCCCTCGAGCATTCGCGCCACTAGAGCGCCGGGAGCGGAGTCTAGATACATCCCCAGGACATCCAAGTCTGCCGCGACGCCGCCACCGGTGATGCAGCGGCAAAAAGCGGTGACCGCACCAACTTGGCGATCGGCAAATGGCAGTACAACCGTCTTCAGGTAGTCAGGGGCGACGCGCACATCGCTATCGCTCATCACCACGAGATCGTATTTCGCTTCTCCCACTAGCCGGCACAAGCTGTTAACCTTTCTGTTCGTTCCAATTCGCTCCGCTCCCTTGATCAGTCGAATGGAGCAGCGCGGAAAATCAGTTTGCAATTTCTCGATCACGGGCACAGCAGGGTCGTCCGAATCCCCCACTGCAAAAATGAGCTCGTATTCCGGATAGTCCAGCAGGCAATAGCTGGCAAAATTTTCGTAAGCTTCGCAGTCCACTCCACGCACGGGCTTGAGAATACTCACGGGCGGAGAATACGAAGATTTCAAGAAAGGCGATCTCCGCAACCCACGGAAATAGCCAAGAACGCAGTACAACGAGAGAACGTAATAGGCCAGCGGCGCAGCCGCTAGGACAAGCGCGATCCAATAAAGGATGTGTAACAGCATTCCAGTCACCCCAAGTTCCCAAGGCACGGTGAAAATCGATGCGATGGGATCCTGCCCGTCAAACAGAATTCCTAGTCCATAAACTTACTTGCCGAGTCTGATGCCACACTTTTTCAATTGGTTGCCGCAGTGTAACCTGGATGTTTCCGCTGGCGCCAATCCGTTACCTGTACGCTAACACCGTGCCGCAATTTATTGATACACATTCTTTTCAGTAAGTTCGTTGCTCAACCCGCTGCGACCAGCGCCACTCCTGCGCAAACCAGCACCACACCGGCCCACCGCGCGGCGCTCACTTGTTCGCCGAGGACATACTTTGCCCCAAGCGTGCCCACTACGTAGCTAAGCGCTGATGCAGGAATCACCAAACTGATGGGTTCCCAGGAAAGCAATATCAGCAACGAATAAAAGGAAAGCGCCATCAGCGGCACTCCCGCCCAGAACCAGCCATTGCGCATTGCCTGCCCCAGGAATTGAACTAACTCCAGCGGCCGCAAACGCGCGGGTTCACCGGTGGCCTTCATTCCGTGGGTGATGGCGATCTCGCCGCCGGTGCTGCCCAGAATCAGAACCGCGAGTGCCAGAACGACGCGCATCAGGTCGCGGCCTCGCCGGCCACTGCGGTCGTGCGTGGTTTCGTTTGCCCCACCAACAATACGCCCACGCAAATCAGTACCACGCCAAACCAGCGCCGCGGCGACACCGACTCGTGCAAGAAAACAACCGCGAGCAACGTGAGCAAGGCATACCCAAACGCGCCTGCGGGCATCACGTAGCTGTAGTCCGCCCAGCTGAGCACAGTCATATAACTAAGCATGAAGCCAGTAAGAAAGAAGATCGCGATCCAGATTGTCCCGCTGGCCACCGTCAGCTGGAAAGCCTGCGCGAGTCCCGAAGGTGTCAGACGGACCGCGCCGATCTGCGACATGCCGCGCTTTAGCATCAGGTCGCCGGCGTTGGCGCACACCACCATTGCCAAGACCATGACCAGCGTCTTGATTCGCAGTCTTCTCTCGCTTGCCATTTTGCGGAGGTTAGTCGTTTCCGGAAGCGGAAGGCGATTCCGGCACGGAAATCATCGGCTTCTTGTAATCTTCGCCACCCTTACGCGCCCATTTCAGGCGCTCCGCGCGCAACTTCAAAAATTCCGTGGCTTCCGCATACAGGCGTTTGCGCTCGTGGCTGTCCCATAGTGCTTCTTTGACGATGCGCCAAACAACCTTGGGCCGGAAATAATATTCATCGTAGAAGCGGTTCACACCCGCCATCATTTCAGCCTTGGACAAGTGCGGGTACTCAATGTGCGGCAATTGGTGACCGCCGGAATCCGCCAGGGCTTCGACCTTCAGAAAACCTTGCTGGGCCATGGTGTCGTGCAATTCGGTTCCCGGCATGGCGTGGGCCAGCGAAACCTGGATGGTCTCGCAATCCAGTTCCTTCGCGAAATCGATGGTCTTCTGAATTGTCTCTTTTGTCTCCCCAGGCAATCCGATAATGAAGTCGCCGTGCACTCGGATTCCCACTTTGCGGCAGTTCTTCATGAACGTCCGGGCCATCTCCACGGTGGCTCCCTTTTTGATGTTCTTCAGGATTTGCGGTTCGCCGGATTCGAAGCCCACGATAAAGAGCCGCGCCCCGCCATCCGCCATCCCCTTTACCGTTTCGTAGTCGCTATGGACACGCGCCGTGGAAGACCACTGGAACTTCAGCGGCTTGAATTTCGCGCAAAGATCCAGCACCCGGTCCTTGCGGATATTGAAAGTGTCGTCGTCGAAAAATATCTCTTTCATCTGCGGAAAATAGCCGAGTGCTTGCTTCACTTCCCGCGCCACGTTTTCCGTGGAACGCGTCCGCCAGGCATGTCCCGAAATCGTCTGTGGCCACATGCAGAAGGTGCAAAGCGCAGGGCATCCCCGCGTGGTGTAGAACGATACGTAAGGGTGCAGCAGAAAGGGCACGTTGTAGCGTTCGATTTCCAGGTCGCGCTTGTAAATGTCCGTGGCAAAAGGCAGCGCGTCCAACTCTTCGGTGTGCAATTGCGGGCGTTCCGCGTTGTGCACGATCTTTCCGTCTTTGCGGTAGCTGACGCCGAGAATTTCGCTCAGCGGTTTCCCGTGCGCGTATTCCACCACCGAATGATCGAACTCCCCGCGTGTCACAAAATCGATGTCCGCGCTGGCATTCAACGTCTCATCTGGCTTGATGTGTCCGTGCGGCCCGACGAAAGCGATTTTCAGGCTCGGGTTGGCTTCCTTGATCTTCCGGATGAGCTTGACGTCGCTTTCCAAACCGACCGTTGACGTGAAGAGAACCAAAAATTCATAGTCTTTACAGATCTGGATGGTCTGTTGCCAATTGATCTTGTGCGGAGAAGCATCCAGCAGCCTGCTTCCGGGGATCATCCCTGCGGGGTACGTCAGCCAAACCGGATACCAGTAGGATTCAATCTCGCGTGTTGCAGGCCAACGCGAACTCGCACCGCCGTCGAAGTTCTCGAAACTCGGCGGATTCATCAACAATGTCTTCATTACATCTGGCATTCTTCACCCTCAGCTTCGCGCAATAAAATAGTCCGCCCTAATCCTCGGTTCCTGCGGACAGCCTGTGAAATGGAAGGAACGCGCAAGCGCGCGGACTGGAGCCCCCCATCTATAGATATAGTCTACCTGACTTCGTTCCACCTCCTCAAACCTTTCTGCTAGGGGGTGTTAACCAGGCAGCGAACGGCAATCTACAGCATTGAACGGGTTCACCGGCATTCGTTCGAAGATCAATGCCGGGCGACAACCACCTCGTCCGCTGCCGACGAAAGCAAGCCCCAAATGCGATCCACCCAATCGAGGTGCTCTGGCTTCATGAGCACCGACCGCAGGCAAGTCATCGTCTCGCGATCGCGCTTCATCGCTCCCAGATTCGCCTCCCAAAAACGAACCGGCAATTCCGCTACTGCCAGATGCAGATCATGGCTGGCCGCGGCTTCGAATACCTGACGGCTTAGAACAGAAGCCTCACTAACGCTCGGGGCCTTTGGGGCAAATACCACAATGTCCAATTCAGGCGCAAAGGCGGTCACAAAGCGTTCATCCGCACGCAATTTTTCAAAGAACGCCAGTGCCGCCTTTCTTCCCCGTTCCAACCCTCTCGCGAATTCACCGTCCCTTTTCAGCGGCAGTAATCGCTGCGTCGCCCACAGGGCCGCCGCGGCCGCACCGGGACGCGAGCATTCCAGGCTGATCTCGCCCAGGTGCAATTCGGCCGAGCAGAAATACGTGTAAGGAGAATCGTGCTTATACAGCCTCCCGACTTCGGGGTCACGGAAGAGCACGCAGCCGCACCCGTACGGCTGTAAGCCGTGTTTGTGCGGATCAATCACAATCGAGTCTGCTTCCCCAATCCGCGCGAAAGCGGACTGGGCCTCTTTGTCCAAATTCCCGGCGAGCACGAAATATCCGCCGTACGCCGCATCGACGTGGATCCTGAACCCATATTGGGCGCGCAAATCGAGAATTTCAGGAAGCGGATCGACCGAACCCGTTGCCGTAGTGCCCAGCGTCGCGACAACGGTCCCCACATCGCCGCGCTCCATCCGCCTCGCCAGCGCATTCACATCCATCCGGCCCCGCCCGTCGCACGCCACTGATTCGAATGCCAGCTTCAGCACACCGCTGATCCTCCCGTGCGTGTAGTGGGCCTGCTCGCTAGCCACAATTTTCTTCTCCGGCTGCATCTGCCCCGCGACCCACAAGGCCTCGACGTTCGCCATCGTTCCTCCACCGCACAAGTGGCCCAGAAAATTCTTCCATCCAAACATGCCGGCGATCTCCGCGACCGCCTCTTTTTCCATGGCCGACGTCGCACGCCCGCCATCCAGCGCGTGATTGTTTGGATTGATCCACATGGCCAGCGCATACGCCAGCCGCGCCACCGGGTGCGGCGGCTTTAGCATCTGCCCAGCGTATAAGGGATGAAAATAAGGATAGTTGTCTTGCAGTCTTTCGGCCGTGGCGTTGAGGGTTTCCGCAAGCCGCTCAATTCCGGGCGCCTGACCCTCAAGAGGCCGCAACTTCGAAAATCCAGCGTCTAGTGTCTTCGCGGCCTGGATAAGCAGCTCCAGACTCTTCTGATCCAGCATCCCGATCCTCGCCCGCGATCTGCCTCTGCCTATCACCTATTCCCTAACGCCCATCCCCTCGCTTCTCACTGCCACACTTTATCCAATTGCCCCGCCGTCTTCAGCAATTCCAGCTGCGCCTGCTGCTTTTGAAAGTTCGCATCCAGATAGGCCATCCACTTTTCGTTCTCTTCCAAGCGCGCTCTTTCGACTTCGCGGAGATTCAACTTCCCCTCGGCAAACTGCGATTGAAACACGGCAACATTTTGCTGCGCGAGCTGCAATTCCAGCCGCGCCACTTCTTTGGCGGCATCTCTTTCACGTACCCGCCGCGTCTTTTGCCTCACATCGGCCGTCAATTCGGTTTTCTTGTTCGTCAGGTTGACCTTGGCCGCCTCCAGGTTGATCTGCGCTAGTCCTATGTCTGCTTTTATCTTCGCGCTGAAAATCGGAATATGCATGTCGATGCCGGCATTGAAATTGTTCCGCTGAAACGTTGTGAAAAACTGAGAGTAATTGTTGAACTTCGCCAGCACGCTGTAGACGCTGACAAGTTCCAGCGTCGGAAAATACCCGCGCCGCTCACCCTTTAGCCGAAATTCTTTCCCGCGGACGTCGGACTCCGCAAGCTGCAGTCCCGCATTGTGCGTCATTGCCAGGGCTACGAGGTTGTCTCCTACCTGCTCAGCTTCCCCAGGCAAGTCCTCGGGCGTGACCTCAATTGCCTGCGCTTCGGAAAATCCCAGTTGGTATCTTAGAAAAACCTCCAGCTCATCCTCCCGGCCCTCCAGTTGTAATATTCGCTGAATCACCTGCGCCTTCGTGAGTTGCGCTTTTGTCACTTCCACCGGCAGTTCGTATCCTTCTCCCTGCCGTTCCTGCGTCACCTGCAGAATCTTCTCCGCGCTTTCCTGCTCCTTGCGCAACAACTCGAGCGAATGCCGCACCTTTCCCAATTCCAGATAGGCCATCGCGGTTCGCGTAATTACGCTGTTCTTCGCATCCTCGAGCAGAATCCTCTGAGCCTTGGCCTGCTCTTGCGTCTCTTTCGCCTGGCCTCGCAGCGACTCGTTGAAAACCTGCTCCGTGTACGACACGTTGAAGATCGATGGTGCGCGCCCGCCCGGCGTTTCCGGTATGCCGTAGGTGTATCCCGCCCCGGAGCCTGCGTACAGATTGGGCATGAACTGCGCCCTCGTGATCTGCGCGGCATGATCCGCCACGCTGGCCTGAATCTTCGCCACTTGAATCTCTTTGCTGTTCTGTAACGCCAGTTCGATCGCCCGTTTTAGGGTCAGCGCCACCGGCGCCCCATCCTTTGGTGATTCCTGCGGCGCAGGATGGCTGGCCTGCTGTGCGGACAACTCCTGTGCGTACGCAACGCCGCCGCACAGCACCAGCACCGCCGTCATCCCCACGACTCGTCTCAGTAATTGCATTTCACACTCCTTCGTCGCCGCCCAAATTTCTCCGACCCGCTCCATTTTTTCATTCATATCTCAACGATTCCACCGGTTGCAGGCTTGCCGCCTGGTTCGCAGGCAAGTACCCGAAAAAAAGCCCCGTGGAACACGACACTACAAACGCGATGATCACGCTCAGCGGTGACACCGGAACGCGCAGATTTCCCGGCAAAAAAACGAGCTGGATGATCAGGGGAACCGCAATACCGATCAGAATCCCTATCACCGCCCCTCCTCCGCTGATCAAGAAGGATTCGATCAAAAACTGGTACAGAATTTCCCGCCGTGCTGCTCCTATCGCCTTGCGAATCCCGATCTCCCTTGTTCGCTCGGTCACAGTAACCAGCATGATGTTCATGATGCCGATTCCGCTGACCAGCAGCGCGATCGTCGCGATAATGATCAGCACAATCGTCAGCGCCAGCGAAATCTTTCTCGCCACATCCAAAATTGCTATTAGGGTATGCACTTCGTACCCTGCATCGGAAGGATGGCGGCTGCGCAACAATTGCGCCAGCTGTCGCTGCACCCTGTCGACATCTTCGTGTTTCGCCGTTTGTACGTACAACGTCCGAAGTGCATCGGTGCCGGTGTAATACTTCATAAGCGTGAAGGGGATAATGACCGAATCATCATGAATCTCCGATTGCCCGAACGTTGATGCTCGCTCTCGAAAAACTCCGATAACTGTAAAAGTTAATTCCCCCATACGGAGGTCCCTTCCCACAGGATTCTCCACTCCGAATATACGCTGCGCGAGATGCTCCGAGATTAAACAGAATTTATTGCGCATCTCCATATCCACGGAATCGAAGTACCGTCCACGAAAGATCAACAGTCGGCGGATCGCTTGGTAACCTTCAGTCACGCCGATCAGATTTACAGGCACCGAAGCGCCACCTACCACTACCTCCATCGCCAATTCCCGAATCCCTGCCGCTTCCACCACTGCGGGAAGGCCGGATTTCACAGCATTCATATCCCCAAGAGTTATCTCGTAACTCAGCGGCGGGTTGATGTCCGAGCTTCTCACTAACTCCGCCCACAACAGGTTCGAGCCCACAGCCTCGATCTGCGAAATGACAAATTTTTGGCTGGTAAGCGCCACAGTAACCACCAAAACGATCGAAGCGCTTCCGATGATGACGCCCAGCGACGTCAGGATGGCCCTCAGCTTATTCGCGCGTAGCGCGTCGATTGCTACTGTGACCGTCTCGCGGATGTCCATCATCAACCTTTGGCCGGATTATTTCAGCGGCTAATGCGATACTCTCAGTTCTTCTTTAACTTTTTCATCGCTTCCTGCGCCATTTTGTTCTTGGGATCCAATTTCAGCGCGCTCTCAAATTCATTGGCGGCCTCTTCCATTTTGCTCTGCTCTTCGAAGAGTCGCCCCAGCCACGCATGTATCCAAGCCGGTCGTGGATATCCCGATCGAATCGGGGCTTTCTTCGCGTATGCCGTCAGCAATCGTTCGGCTTTTTCGAGGTTTTCTTTATTCAGCACCAGCGCAACGCCTCGGTAAAACTGTCCTCTGGGGTCACCTGGCGCCACGCGTTCCCCTGAGTCGGCGACGGCCAGCAGTAACTCCGGTTCGGCGCGCTTTGCGGCGTAATCCCCAATGTCGTAGATCAGCTCCGCCGATTTTGGGTTGCTCTCCAGCGCTTTGGCGAATTCCTCGTCCGCGATAGCGAAATCTTTCTTCTGACGCCGGCAATTCCCCGCCGCGAAATGCCCTTCGGCGGCATCCATCTCCGCTAATTGCTTGATCTGGGGCCAGGCCTTCTCTTCGCCGCCGCCCACCAGGCCTGGAGCGCTGCAATCGAATTCGATCAGCA
>Ga0209648_10004276_pt1 | contig 12111 bp, 11 predicted proteins | sample GraSoi2013_115cm_FD_185830 | JGI IMG/M metagenome (GOLD analysis project Ga0209648, IMG submission 185830) | Grasslands soil microbial communities from the Angelo Coastal Reserve, California, USA - Sample 9_17_2013_115cm (SPAdes) (version 2) | ecosystem: Environmental > Terrestrial > Soil >...
CACCACTGACACACATGTCTATCTCTCGCAAGGACATATTCCCTGACATTCCAGAAACCGAGCTGTGGACCTTGTTGGTAGCCCTTGCCCGCGATCTCAGGGGTGCGTATCTTCTGGATGTCGAACTGTGCCACCTCGATGGTTGTCCTGCTCACAGGCAAAATCTTGTGAACCAAACGGATCGTTTTCAGATGGGCTTCTATTTTGTGCTGCACAGAGGACGCGAGCCAGCCTGATCGCTTCTTTCTATTGAGGAAACGGCACTTTCGATAGCGCGTCTTGCGGTTGCGCCTGGCACGGCGGAATTGACGGCGGGTCGCAAGCAATGCCTGTATGTCAGTTCTCGGCTGTACCTCTGCTTCAAAGAGCACCATCTGCTCCGTTGTGGCGGAAACGCCGATATGCTGTGACCCTGCATCAATCCCAAGCGAGACTTCCTGTTTATACCCACTACTGCCATAGAGCAGTTGCAGCGTGAATGGGACCATCCTGACCACTTTGGCCTTGCCCTCCTTGAGCAGCACTCTTGCTTTACGCGGTTGGCAGGGCATTAACGGTTGCCTGTGACAATTTAACACGTAAACGAACACTACGTTTACCATCCTTTCGGACGTATAGTACTCTTCGCCAAGGTTCAACGGGCTTGTCGTGTCTGCAACACCGTTCCTACCCATCAGAACTTTTAATCACAGACGCTAGAGCTACGGGCTAGAGTAGGCACCCGTAGGTAGCATGACCTGTCGAACGTAGTTTACACTCAGGCTAGTCAAGCAAGGCTTGTTCACACAAGCCCATCGCCTTTAGGCGATTGGGTTCTTAACGTTTGTTCTCCCACTGTTCCAGATACTACCCTGCGAGAACTAAATTAAACAGCGAAATACTTACAAGTACTACGTAATCGAGCGTTCATATTTCCCGCAACAGCTACACCGTCGAGGCAACCTGCAACGAAGCAGGAAACTGGTGTGGCATTCCCTGTGTTTAGACGGGGGGAGGATGTCAATTAGAACCCACCATGGTCTTGAATGAACATCATCACCTCATCATAGGTTGGCATGAAGTTGGCACAGCCATGCCTGGTAACCAGGATTGCGCCGCAGGCGTTCCCCAGGCGTGCGGCCTTGTACCAATCCCATCCCTTGACGAAGCCGTATAGGAAACCCGAGGCAAATGCATCGCCAGCGCCAAGGATATTTTCCACCTCTACCGTGAAGCCCGGCACCTCGATCTGTGTGGTAAGACTTCCGTTTGATACGAGATGAACCATTGAGCCTGCCGCGCCGCGCTTCTGCGCCAGCACTCGCGGCCCCAGACTAAGCAGCGCCTGGATTGCGGCATCGATGTCGCCGCTCACCCGTGCGTCTGAAACTTGAGAATGGGTCAGGCTGACCTGGCTCGGATCAGTCAACATGGCGGCATTGATTTCGTCTTCCGTGCCGACCACAATATCGACCAGGCGTAGCGCCGAGCGGAGTGTGACACCGAAGGCACGAGGGTCGTGCCACTGGTCGGGGCGAAAGTCGATATCCAGCATCACCGTCTTGCCCGCCCGCTTCGCCGTCTCGGCAGCGAAGAGCGTAGCGCTACGACTGGGTTCCTTGCTCAGGCCAGTACCGGAAATCAGCAGGGTTTGGCTACTGGCGATCGGCGTCGCCAGCACATCGTCGATATTTAATTCGATATCGGCGCAGTTGTCACGGTAGTACGTCAGCGGGAAGCGGTCCGGTGGCTCGATGCCCAGCACGACTGCGCTGGAGCGATGCCCTGGTTTGCGTGGGATGAAGCGTGTTTCCACCCCTTCCTGTCGCAGAAAATGCAGGATGAAGTCGCCCACCTGGTCCTCTCCCACCGCTGTCAAGAGCGCCGACTGCAGGCCCAAACGCCGCGTACCAACGCTGATGTTAGTCGGGTTGCCACCAACATAGGCGGCAAAGCTGGTGATTTCCACGAACGGTGCTCCGATATCATTAGAGTAGAGATCGATCGAAGATCGTCCCATTGTGATCACATCGTATGATCCGCTTGTCGCATCCATGCTTGACTCCTGTTCCAATCAAAAACGGCGCTTTACACATTACCTATCTGCAGCTCACCAAGGGTGACCGGGAGACCTGTCTGGTAGGCACGCGTGGCAGCAACACCAATCTCGCAGGCGGCGAGCGCCTCGGCACCGCCGACTGATGGAGACCGACCGCTATGCAGACAATCGGCAAAGTGTTGCAGTTGGGCGCGATAGGCGTCGCCGAACCGCTCCACCAGGTATGGTGTCACGTCATGCAGAGCCCCAGCGCGGGTCAATAGAACCACTGGTGTGTACTGGTGAACGCCGACCATTACCGCACCCTCGGAGCCGAGAACTTCTGTCCGAATATCGTAACCATAGAACGCATTGCGGCTTACTTCGACATTGCCGAGGGCTCCATTCACGAAGCGCAGGTTAATCACGGCGTTGTCTATGTCGCCGACTGACTCAAGATCTTTGCAAACGAGGAGGGCTCCTTCCGCCATCACGCGCTCCACTTCGCTGCCCATGAGCCAGCGAGCGAGGTCGAAATCGTGGATGCCCATGTCGAGAATCAAACCACCACTCTTAGCAGGATCCATATAGTCAGCCGGTGGGCAGAAGGGGTCGCGGCTCAGCGATTTAAAGGTGACGGGGTGCCCGATCAAGCCACCAGCAATCAGTGCTTTGGCCTTCTGATATCCTGCATCGAAGCGACGCATGAAGCCGACCTGGAGCGGCACCTGCGCTTGTGCGACAGCTTGCAGCGCCGTTCGAGTCTCTTTGGGCGTCAAAGCCAGCGGTTTTTCACAGAAGATCGCTTTACCAGCACCAGCAGCAGCAATGACCAGGTCGTGGTGCGTACTGGTCGGTGTAGCAATAACAACCGCATCCAGTTCAGGAAAAGCAATCAATTCACGGGCGTCGACAAACGCATAGGACACATTGAGTTCGTTGGCCACCCGAGTCCGTGTCTGCTCGTTTGCTTCCGCAACCGCGTACAGGTGGACTCCGGGGATCTGAGTCGCAAGTATGCGCGCATATAGCTGGCCCATTCTACCAAGACCGATCACGCCCAACTTGAGTGGAGCGGACATACGCGGAGCTCTCCTTTCGTGACACTAACTCACTACTAATGGCGCTGTGCTGGATCGTAACATAAGCGTAGGCGGCAACATGTAGTCTCGTCCTGGACGATTATTCAACAAATTCAGCATCACCTCTGCTGCAAGGCGTCCCAGCTGTACCATTGGCTGATGGATCGTAGTAAGTGGAGGCGTTACATAGCTGGCCATTTTGATGTCGTCAAAACCGATGACGCTCAGTTCCTGGGGCACTGCGATGCCCCGTTCCCGGCAAGCCATCAGCAAGCCAATCGCAGTCATGTCGTTGTAGCAGAAGATAGCCGTAACCCCGGCATCGAGCAAGCGGGGCAACGAGACCTGCCCAGCAGCGACATCTTCCTCATGAGATGCCTCATCACCAGGTGTGATAGCTACCCAGGCATCGCAGCCTGGCACGCCGGCCGCTGCCAGCGCGCTCTGATATCCTAGAAGTCGTTGCCGATTTGACCTCGGCCGGCTGCTAATGCCGAGATAGCCAATTGAACGATGACCGAGTTGTAGCAGATGTTCTACTGCTAGATGCGCACCCTCGCGGTCATCCACGGAAACCCGGTACAACAACTTGGCCTGTGACTCGGCGTGGCTATTGATCAATACAGTGGGTACCCGGATATGGTCCAGGCGCTCCTTGTAATTAGTGGTGCGGGACGATGCGACAAGGATTCCATCAACCCGCCGGCGGTGAAAGGTTTCGATGATTGCCATTTCCTGGTCGGGGTCATTGTGGGAAGCGCTGAGAAACACACTAAAGCCGGCTGCGCGGGCCACTTCTTCGACTCCTTTAACAACGTCACCGAAGAAAGGATCGGCAATCGATGTCACTACCAGGCCGATTGTGCTGGAATGCCGTGTTTGCAGACTTTGCGCAATGGCATTAGGCGTATAGCCCATCTCCTGTGCCAGACGCTGGATACGTCCTCGTGTACTTTCGCTAATCAGAGGGCTCTCGCGGAGCGCCCGCGATACTGTCGTGTGTGATACACCAGCAGCTCGGGCTATGTCTGCAATTGATATCTCATGTCGACGCAAAGACGCTACCTTCCCTTGCTGAACGACCGAATACCGGTGCTGGCCTAATATTTGTATAGGTGTGCGAAAAAATACAGAAAATGTACGAAATCAAGCTTTATGCACACGTGTGCAAATTATGGCATTGGTCGTAGAATTTAACCAGTGCACACGTGTGCATAAAGTATACAGAATCCAATAGCTCTTTGTCAAGAGGTTTTCCAAGGAATTCAGGGCTGTTGCAAACTCCCTTTTTGCCGCCTCCGGCGGCGGGAAGGAAGGATGAAGCGAGGACACCTCGCGCTCCGGCAAAGGGCTGTCGCCCTCTGCACTCCCACCAGCGAGCGTCGTCTTCCCGATCTTGCAACAGCCCTGCCAAGGAATTACATTCTACTACGAAGAGCATCTGGATGAGCGGTATCAAGCCTGGAACTATGCATCGGTTCTCACTGCTCAGTAACGAGGGGTTAGTTTTATTCGTAACATAAGTGGAACCATGTCAGGTGCAACCTGCACCTTTTGCTACAGAGAGTCGTGTTTTCTTTCGGAGGACAATACTTTGTGAGAGGAGTAATTCATGCCGAAGCAATTTGACGCACCGGTGCTCAACCAGCTTAATACTAGAGAAGAAATTCAGATAGAAACGCAGTCAGCCACAGGCAGAACACATCGAACCACGGTCTGGGTAGTGGCCGTTGACAACGACGAGTACGTTCGTTCGTTGCGAGGCCGCTCGGGCCGCTGGTATAGAGAGATCACCGAGAATCCGCAAGGTGCGATCCAAGTGGACGGACGACGTCTTTCAGTCCGGGCCATTCCCATAACAGATCCAGCCACCATCACCCGGGTGAACAACGCGTACCTCCAGAAATACCGTAATTCTCCCGACGTGAAGAGTATGGTGCGTGAGGAGACGTTACCAACAACCCTGCGACTGGAGCCAGCCTGATGGGCCAGGCATCGTACGCTGATCCAACGAGAGCCTACTCCTTATCAAACCAACTATAAGGATACGCCGGGTCATCGACTGATCGTGCTGCGTTTGTCAACTTCAACGGAAAAAACGTATCGATCATCACCGCTAGCTCTTCCGTACGCTCTGCACCCAGGCTTTTTTCGACAGCTCCTGGATGTGGCCCGTGTGGAATACCACGTGGATGCAGCGTGATCGATGAACGTTCAATGCCTCGACGGCTGCCAAAGTTGCCATTGACATAGTAGATCATCTCATCGCTATCGATGTTGCTATGATTATATGGCACTGGGATAGAGAGTGGATGATAATCCAGTTTACGCGGTACAAAGGAACAGATTACGAAGTTTGGCCCCTGGAAGGTCTGATGTACTGGCGGCGGCTGGTGGATGCGCCCGGTGATGGGCTCAAAGTCGCCAATATTGAAGATCCAGGGATACTCGCAGCCATCCCAGCCCACGGTATTAATGGGATGGAAGTCAAACCAGTAACTCGTGATCATGTTGGCCACCTTGACACGGACCTCGTAATCGCCTCGTTCGATGTGCGTTACAAGCTCTTCCGGCCTGCGAATGTCGCGTTCGCAGTAGGGGGAGTGCTCCAGCATCTGGCCGTCCTTATTAAGATAACGGCGCGGTGGCTCGATAGTGCCATGGGCTTCAACCGTCAGGAAGCGTGCAGCGGGGCTATCGGCAGCGATCTGGAATCGGAAGGTCGTCCCCCGAGGAATAATGATGTAGTCTCCTTCGTGATAGGGAAGCAGACCGAAGTTCGTCTCGAGCACTCCATGCCCATCGTGGACAAAGTAGACCAGGTCAGAGTCGCCGTCGCGATAGAAGTAGTCCATAGTCACCGTGGGCTGCGAGATGCCAATGGCCACATCTTTATTGAACATGAGCACCTGGTTTCCCAGGACGGAATCACCACCACCAGAGAGTTGGGCGGTTCTAAGGTGATGATGCCGTTGTACCTCTTGCTTCCATTCATCCTGTGGGTACTGTACAACCATGAACTTCTCTACTTTTTTGACTCGTGTAGGAGGATAGTTATAGTAAAGATTGGAATAGTTACCCGAAAAGCCTTCGGTGCCGAAGAGTTCCTCGGAGTAGAGAGTTCCGTCTGGTTTGCGGAACTGTGTATGACGCTTAGGGGGTATTTGCCCCAAACGATGATAAGCTGGCATTCTGCCCTCCTGATTAGACGATTCGATTCCGCAATACGCCAATACCTTCAATTTCCAATTCGATTACGTCACCACGCTGGAACCAGGGGTGAACCTCGGTACCCAACTCAAGCAGGCAGCCCGTTCCGACAGTGCCGGAACCGAGCACGTCTCCAACACGAAGGCGGGCATTGCGAGAAGCCCGGGCGATCATCTGTGGAAAGCTGTAGTATATCTGGTTAAAGTTGCCGCGTGAGATCTCTTTACCGTTGACACGCGCCAGCATGGTCATGTCGTAACGCTCACTGGCACCAGTCCCGCTGCGAAGCGAGGCCAGTTCACCAGGTGTCACCAACCAGGGGCCGAGTGATGTTGCAAAATCCTTACCCTTGCCTGGTCCGAGATTGAGCTTCATGTCCTCGCGCTGGAAATCACGAGCGCTCCAGTCATTCATGATGGTATAGCCAGCAATATAGCTAGCTGCCTCTTCCAGAGCAATGTCTTTACCTTCGCGTCCAATAACACAGGCAATCTCCAGCTCGATGTCGAGTTCATTGCTTCCAATGGGATAGGGTACAGGCTCATCGTGCCCGTAGATCTCGCTGTTGTTGGAGAAGTAGAAAGTCGGTATCTCGTACCATTCAGGAATCATACCGAGGCCGCGCCTGGCACGGGCAGCCTTGACATGCTGCTCAAAGGCATAGAAGTCGCGCACTGAGGGCGGTTCGGGAATGGGTGATAGCAGCACAACCTCGTTCAAGGTGTACTCTTTCCGGTGTGCAAAGTGTTGGCCCCTTTCATTTCCCAGTGCCTGCCGCGCCTGCGCGAGGCCCTCAGGATCACGCAGCAGTTCGAGTACTGTGGGGTAGTTGAGCGAGACTATACGTTCACCGGCTACTACCCCTGCTTGGGTCACATGATCGGAGATTCTGAACGTTACGAGTTTCATTACAGATTCCCTCGCAGTTCCTGCTCGCGCTCCAATGCCTCAAAAAGCGCCTTGAAGTTGCCTTCGCCGAAGCCGCGAGCGCCCTTACGTTCGATGATTTCAAAGAAGACGGTGGGGCGGTTGACTATTGGCTTGGAGAAGATTTGGAGCAGGTAGCCTTCATCGTCGTGATCGACCAGGATACTCAATTCCGCTAATTGCCGGATATCCTCAGCGATGTTGCCAACTCGATCCAGTACGGTTTCATAGTAATTTCGTGGCGTTACCAGAAACTCTACACCGCGTTCCTGCAAGCCGCGCACGGTGTTAACTATATCGGTGGTGTTCAGAGCAATATGTTGCACGCCAGGACCGCGGTAGAAATCGAGATACTCTTCTATCTGCGACTTGCGCCGTCCCTGTGCTGGTTCATTAATGGGGAATTTGATGCGCCCGCTGCCGTTCTGCATAACTTTGGACATGAGGGCGGAATACTCGGTGCTGATAGCGCGATCATCAAAATGGATAAGCTGGGTAAAGCCCAAGACACGTTCGTAGAAGGCGACCCACTCATTCATTTTGCCCAGTTCGACATTGCCCACCACGTGGTCAATAGCAGCCAGTCCGGCTGGTCGAGCGCGTCGTGGAACTCCTGTTTCCAGGGGACGATAGCCCGGCAGAAATGTGCCTTTGTAGTCCTGGCGTTCAACAAATGTATGAATAGTATCGCCATAGGTGGCAATCGAGGCCAGTTTGACGATACCGTAATCATCTTTGCGCGTCATAGGCTCGCTGACGGCACGCGCGCCACGACTGGTCGCTTCACGGAATGCCCGTTCGGCGTCGTCTACACGCAGGGCGATGTCTTTGACGCCGTCTCCATGCAGCTTGATGTGCTCAGATATCTCGCCCTCCGGACCGAGAGGAGATGTGAGCACGAAGCGAACATTGCCCTGCTCAAGGACATAGCTGCTGCGGTCTCGCATACCTGTTTCAAGGCCTGCATAAGCAATAGGCGTGAAGCCCCAGGCGTTACTGAAATAGTATGCTGCTTGTTTTGAGTTGCCTACGTAAAATTCCAGGTAGTCAAAGTTCTGAATAGGCATAAAATCTTGTTCAGGCATTGGTTGCGCTCCTTTGATTTATCTCTACGTCGATGTAGAGGCCTGATTTATGGCTTATAGCGTGCAACTAAACAATAGGTATTTGGAAGGAGCCGGAGAACATACAGCATCCAAAACGGTAGGTAGGGAAATTGAAGGTGAAATCAAGCGTGCGCTTTTTCCTACCGTGCTGACGAACATGCCGAAACTCCTTTGTTTCGATGCGTTGCAACTGTAGAGGCTACCCTTGTGGTCGCCTAATTATCGTCAAGTTCTATTGCCATTATACGAGACCAAAAGAGCCAGGTGCAAGTCAACAGGGTTTCGCCATGGTAGGTACAAATTCTTAATGAAAATCGATGAATTTAAATAGACAGGCGATTTGCGTAATGTTATAATAGGGCTCGTCTTACAGACTAGATAGCATCTTCGTATGCTGGAACAATGGATTGAGGCATTATTAAGACATACTCAAAGTAAAGGAGAACTCTTATGGCTTGGGATCCGACACAAGGTCAGGGACAGGGACAAGGTCAGGGACAAGGTCAGGGACAAGGTCAGCCTGGTCCAGATCCCTATTCAGGGTATGGAGGACCGCAGAACCCTAACCCTTATGGCACTCCCCCTCCACAAAATCCCTATGGCACCCCGCCTCCGCAGGGCCCGTACGGCGCTCCTCCTCAATATGGTGCTCCGCCTTACCAGCAGAGTGGCTACGGTTATACGCCTCCGCAGCAAGCACCACGTCCATTAGGGCAAGCCATTCAGGAATTGCCTAACCAGTACATTAAAATATTAACCAAACCATCCGCGCAGTCATTTGCAGAAGAGATAGGCAAGGCAGATTGGTCTATGGTTTGGGTACAGCTCCTTATCCTTGCCATTATCGGAACTATATTCGGGTTAATAGGGAGCGCGATCGGCCAAGCCATTAATCCCTTTGCAAGCACGGGCGGGGTAAATCCCAATACGTTTCTGGCATTAACGGTAAGTGGCTCCGTCTTCTCGATTATTGCTGTTCCATTGGGATTTTTCATTATTGTAGGCGTCCAGTACCTGCTTGCTAAGGCTTATCAAGGCCAGGGGACATTCCTGACACAGAGCTACACCAGGCTCCTGTTTGATACTCCACTGGGCATCCTACGCTATGTACTCGGCATTATCCCTATCCTGGGTTGGCTCATAGGCGTGGCGCTGGCTATTTATGGTATTGTACTGAATGTCTACTCGATTATGGCTGTGCATCGTTTGAGTGGCGGCAGGGCGACATTAGTCGTTCTCATTCCAATCATAGTACTCTATGGGCTACTCTTCCTTTGCATTTTTGCCGTAGTTGCGCTTTTCTTCGCCGCCGCTTATAAGGGTACGCACCCGTAAGCGACTATGCCCCGCCTGCGGGTGGGCGACCACAAGGGTCAATACATTTCAAAGAAGACGTATTGCGAGTCAGCCGAAGCCGATTCAAGACTGTCATTCTGAGCGATAGCGAAGAATCTCTCGCCCGGCAGAGATTCTTCGCTATCGCTCAGAATGACAAAGCGAGATAGCTCGTTATTTCAAATGTATTGACCACAAGGGTCCTCGCAAGGGTAGGTATTGGAAACGTTCATTCGATCAATAGACAGCTATAGACAAACATGGACACGTATACTAAAATAGTGGTATGAAATTGATCGATTACGCGAGGCTCCAGGGCATCAGCTATCGTACCGCATGGCGATGGTACAAAGCAGGCAAAATTGCTGGCCAACAAATGGACACCGGCACTATTCTGGTGACAGAACCGTTGCTCGTGAAAGAACTGCCTGCCACTGCCAACGTCGCGGTGTATACGCGGGTATCTTCCTCGGAGAACAGGTCAAACCTGGACAGTCAAGCGGAACGGTTGGTGGCCTACTGTACGGTGCGTGGCTATCAGGTGAGCAAGGTTGTGAAAGAAATTGGCTCTGGGGTCAATGACAACCGGCCAAAGTTTCTTGCCCTGCTGGCTGATCCTAGCATTGGCCGGATTGTGATTGAACACAAAGATCGAGGAACCCGCTTTGGTTTTCGCTACATTGAAACCTTACTCAAAACCTATGGGCGGGAAATTGAGGTGGTCAATCAGGCAGAGAATAGTACCGAAGACTTGCTCGCCGATTTGACCAGCATCGTTTACTCATTCTGCGCCCGACTGTATGGGCAACGACGCGCCAAACGCAAAACCGAAAAGATTGTGCAGGAATTGGAACAGGAAAGCCGTGAAGAAGCGTAAGAAGCGTGCGAAAAAAGGCGAGCCACAGACCATTACCAAGGCGGTTACCCATATTCGATTGGAAGCGACCAATCCGGGGAAGCTGACTGCCCTGGACACGCTTGCCGAGGTGTATCTTGAGCTTACTCAGCAGTACACGACTTTGTTTTGTACCGCTGAACTGCCGAACAGCTTTCGTGCTCCTTGCTTTCTCACGTCCCTCTCGGAACGGTGGCATCGTGTCGCGATTCAGCATGGTGCGGGCATTGCCAAATCGTGGCGATCCAATCGTGCCAACGCCTATCAAGACTACCTCGACGCGCTTACCGAGTACCAGGAGCAACAAGCAGATGGCACCCTGGAAGAAGGGACAAAAGAACCTGAGTGGCGCGAGTGGAATATTCCCACCTTGCGTCAACCCTGCATTCAAGCCAACGGCAACGTGATTAAGCTAGAGGAAGCTCAAGACAGCACGTTTGACTACTGGCTCAAGTTTTCGACGCTGGACAAGGGCAACCCGCTTTTGATCCCGGTCAAGCTCGCGGACTACCACCAAGAGCAGCTCACCGACCCCGAAACCGGCAAACAGCGCAAGATCAACAGGAGTGTCACGCTTAACAGGCAAGAGAATGCCTGGTGGTTGACACTGACTTACGATGAGACGGTAGTTGTTCAGACCGAACCAAATGCGCCTGTGATCGGCATTGATGTGGGGATCGCGAATTTTGTCACCACATCTGATGGCAAAACATATGGATCTTTCAATGGTCGTCTGAGGGAGCGCCAGAAGAGGGACCGCGAAAAACGCCGAAGGAAGGCCAAACTCAGGAAGTGTCTGGAGAAGCGAGGCGTGCCGAAAGAAAAGCTGCCTTCTACGTCCAGCGCCACCGGGCAGCGGCTCATACGCCACGTCAAACAATCGATAAACAGAGCAGTAAACCTTTGTTTTGAGGAACACGAAGGCTGTCAATTCGCGTACGAACAGCTTTCCGTGGCCTCCATGCGCTACAAAGCGAGTGTCATGAACGCCTACATGCGGGCATCTCACTTAGCGCATATCCCCGATCAAATAACCTGGAACGCCACCAAACGCGGCATACAGGCTACACGCGTGAAGAGTGCATATTCCTCCCAGGAATGTCATGTGTGCCATTACGCAGACCGGAGAAACAGACCCAATCAGCAAACGTTTTGCTGTCGAGTTTGCGGTCACACAGCACATGCAGACAAAAACGCCTCGCAAAATATCGCGTCTCGGCTTGGTGATCAGGAATTGCGTGCCTGTCAAAACCGGCAGGAAGTGAAAGCACTACTCATAAGAAGGCATGAGCAGTGGAAGCAGCATGTCAGCTTGGTCGTAGTCCAAGCTCCCGTCCAGTTGGACCTTTGGGCTAGCTCAAAGACCTCAACGGACGTAGGTTAAGGCTGGTTTGGTGGGCAATGAAAGATTTGTCCATAAAATGAGCAACTATCTCTATTCGCTATATCAGGAGGCCGGCTATATTGGATACTCTTATTGGCACATCAATTGGTGGATATACACTAAGACGTATACTTGGCAGTGGAGGCATGGGAACA
>Ga0209648_10004277_pt1 | contig 12110 bp, 7 predicted proteins | sample GraSoi2013_115cm_FD_185830 | JGI IMG/M metagenome (GOLD analysis project Ga0209648, IMG submission 185830) | Grasslands soil microbial communities from the Angelo Coastal Reserve, California, USA - Sample 9_17_2013_115cm (SPAdes) (version 2) | ecosystem: Environmental > Terrestrial > Soil >...
AAGAAGTTTCGGGGCCGTGGCGATCGCGGCGCTGGTCGTTCTGCTGCTCTACGGCTGCGCGCGCCCGCAGGGCACCCTCGCGAAGCCCACGATCCAACCGTCGGCCGCGCCGGTGGCGGCGCGCGCCCCGCTGACCATCGCCAACCCCGTCTTTCATTCGGGTGAGGTCGGGGTCACCTACACGCCCGTCGCGCTGAGCGCGTCAGGCGGCCTGTCTCCCTACACGTGGGTGGTCGTCGGATCGCTGCCGGCCGGGCTGACTCTATCCTCGGATGGCATGGTCTCCGGCACCCCGACCCAGAACGGCTACTTCGCATTCGGTGTCCAGGTCCTGGACTTCGGCAACAACGACACGGCCGGCGTGGCCGCCAACATCCCGATCGTTCCTCGCCTCACAGCTAGCCTGGTCTCGGGCTGCGCAACGGAATGCACTGTCGAACTCGGGTGCGTGACTGTTTGTGGGGCTTTCGGGCAGGTCAGCGGCGGCGCCGCACCCATTTCCTACTCACTGACCAGCGGACCTCTGCCGTCCGGCACGACGCTGAACGGCCTGAGCCTCAACGGGACATTCACAGGGCTGCCGGGCAGGTTGCAGTTCACGGTCCAGGTCTCGGACGGCTTTGGCGCCACCTCGCTGATCACGGCACGCTACAACCTGCTTCCCCATATCTCGTTCCCCGGACCGGGTCTGTGCGCCGGCGATTACAACACTCCGTGCGCCGCCCAAATCCCGTATTCCGGGGGCACGCCGGGAGGTTCGCCGAGGGTCAACATCGTTGGCTATGGACAGTTTTGTCAGCCAACGTTCTGCTATCCGAAACCTACGTCGCCACCGCCGTCCTTCGTAGCTACGGCTAGCGGAGGGTATGTGGCCGTTTCAGTGAAGAAGGCTTGCGGTTACGTATACCCAACCGGCGGGTGCCCCTCCGGCTGGTACGGAATCCTGTACTTGAACCTCACGGATCAAAGCCTGTGCGGGGCTGGGGCCTACTGTACTTCTCCAGAAGTTGCGGCGATTACCGTCCGGATCGTCGGGGGTTAGTCCCAGCCACTTCTAAGGTTTGAGGCATAACTTGGCGGCTAGCGGGGTAGTTATTAGGTTCGGCAGTACCAATCCGCCGTACATAAGAAGGAAGAGAGTGGCTAAAACAATCGATCTCGAGCTCACCCGGGCCGAAGTGGAGGTCATCGAGCTGGAAGCTCGCCTCCGGGTCGTGCCCATGAACGACACCCAGCTTTCCGACGCCCTCAAGACCGCCCTGGCGGCCAAGAAGGAGCGCCTCCAGAAGCTCCGGACCCTCCACGCCGCCGCCGGCCGCGCCCGCACCACGGACAAGGAAAACGGGGACGTCAACCCCCTGCACGCCCAGCGCCGGCCGCCCCTGAAGCGGACCGTGCCCCAGCGCCCGCCTGCTAAGTCGAGCAAGTAGCCCCTAAACAGCTCCAGGCCTTTTGGTCTGGCCCCACGCTTAGAAGGGAGCGCACCGAACCGCGCGCACGAACGTTATCGTGAGCGAGTTGGCCAGCGATCCCAAGCCGTCTCCACCCACATCCACCAGCCCCTCGGCACTCGACGCGGTCGCTGGGTGGGCCAACGAGGACCACGGCCTGTGGAGGTGGGCCCGTCTCGTGCCGGTCGTCACCGCTTCAGTCGCGGCGCTCATCCTGGTCGCGGTCGGATTCCGCCTCTGGCTTGCCAGCGGCGGCTCGGCCGAGCTGATCGCCTGGGCGGTCGCCCTCCTGCTGGTGGCGGTCTTCGCCTACCTCAGCCAGTACTTCCTCGACCGCAATCGCGCGCGACAGTCTGAGCGTCAGGCCTCTCTACTCCGGGCTGTCAGCGACATCGGCGAAGGTCTTCTGATCACGGAGAACGGCCGCTTCGTCGCCGGCAACGACGCCTACCTGGCGCTGACCGGCTATGACGCACATGAGCTCGCGGCCCTGCCGTCGCTGATCGAGCTTGCTCCGCCCGAAGAGAAGCAGCACCTGACCGAGCAGCTCGCGGTGCGGCTCCGGGGAGGCGAGGCGCCGTATCGCTACGAGTCGGCGCTGATCAGGAAAGACGGCCAGCGGATCCAGGTCGAGACGGCCGTCCGTCGCCTGCCCGCGGAAGGAAAGCACCGTCTGCTCGCGCTGGTCCACGACATCAGCGAGCGGCATCGCATGGAGGAGGCCGAGCGCGAAAGCGAGACGCGGTTCCGCACTCTGTTCGAGCAGGCACAGGCCGGAATGGCCTTCGCCACGCTGAAGAGCCACATCACCACCGTCAACCCCGCCTTCTGCCAGCTCGTCGGGTACACCGATGCCGAGCTGCGGAACCTGTCGCTCCTCGACATCACGCACGCGGAAGACGTGCCGGCCGTCCGGGAGGCGCTGGGGCGAATGGTGGCGGGTGAGGAGGAAGGCACGCGGCTCGAGAAGCGCTACACGCGGAAGGATGGCGAGACCGTCTGGGTCGATGTGACCACCCGAATCGTGCGCGGCCCCGATGGCAAACCGATGTACCTGCAGACGGTGGCGGTCAACATCCGGGATCGCAAGCGGGCCGAGGTGCTCCAGGCCGCGCGCTTCGCGGTGACCCAGGCACTGGTCACCTCGCCCGGCTGGGACAAGGCCGCGCCAGGCGTGCTCGAAGGCCTGTGCCGAGCGCTCGACTGGGAGCTGGCCGAGTACTGGGAGGTCAACGCCGAACGCGAGTCGATGCATTTCGTCACCGCGTGGAAGCGGCCCGGCCGCGACACCTCCAGCTATGAGGTGACCGCCGCCGAGGCGAGCTATCGCCGGGGCGACGGACTGGCAGGGAAGGTGTGGGAGTCGGGAGCGCCGGTTTCGGTGACCGATCTCGCAACCGACGAATCGCCGCGCTCCGTCGCTGCTGTCGCGGCCGGCCTCAAGGGAATCGTCGGTTTTCCCGTGCGCAGCGGCCGCCGCGTGGTCGGCATGATCGCCCTGCACACGTGGGCGCCGCGCGAGCTGGACGACGGGCTGCTCGCGGTGATGAGCGATGTCGGCTCGCAGATCGGCGAGTTCGTCGAGCGCAAGCGCGCGGAAGTTGCGCTGCAGGAGAGCGAGAAGCGCATGCGGTCGGTGCTCGATAACGTTTCGGACGGTCTCGCCACGATCGAGCAGTCCGGGGTCATCGAGTCGGCCAACCCCGCCGTCGTCAAGCTCTTCGGCTATCCCGAGTCGGAGCTGGTCGGCCAGCAGGCGGAGGTCCTGATCGCGACCACCCATCGGAGCGCGTTCGTCAACTATCTCGAGCGGCGGCTCAAGCTCGACATCCCGGTCAGCGGCGCGCACGAGACGATGGGGAAGCGCAAGAACGGAAGCTTGTTCCCGCTCGAGTTCATCGTCAGCTCGATGCAGATCGGCTCGCGGCACCTTTTCATCGCCACGCTGCGCGACATCTCCGAGCGCAAGGCGCACACGGACGCGCTCGAATACCAGGCCCTGCACGACGCGCTCACCGGTTTGCCGAACCGCAGCCTGTTCGGCGACCGCTTGCGCCAGGCTCTGCTCGCGGCGCGACGCAACCAGAAGATGTTTGGCGTCCTGCTCCTCGACCTTGATCGCTTCAAGGACATCAACGACGCGCTCGGACATGACCGCGGAGACAGCCTGCTGCAGGAGGTCACGGCGCGACTGCGCGGCGTGCTGCGCGCGACCGACACCATCGCCCGACTCGGAGGCGATGAGTTCGCCGTGCTCACGACTGACGCCAAGCATCCGGACGATGTCGTCGCCACGGCGAAGAAGATCCTCGCCGCGCTCGAGGGGCCGTTCGCGATCGCGGACCAGATGGTCGAGACCGGGGCGTCCATCGGCACCGCGATGTATCCGCTGCACGGCGACGACCCGAGCACGCTGCTGCGGCGCGCTGATGTTGCGATGTACGTCGCGAAGCGCTCGGGCGGCGGCTACGCGGTTTACGCGCCGGAGCAGGAGGCCCAGACCCTGCGGCGCTCTGGACTTGCCGGTGAGCTGCGGCGGTCCATCCCGCAAGGCGAGCTCGTGCTGCATTTCCAGCCGCAGGTCACGCTCGCCACCGGTGCGATCCATTCGGTCGAGGCGCTCGTGCGCTGGAACCATCCGCGCGAGGGACTGATGCCGCCCGACCGGTTCATTCCGATGGCCGAGGAGACCGGCATCATCCACCCGCTGACGGCCTGGGTCATCGACTCGGCGCTCGCGCAGCTGACGAAGTGGCTCGCGGACGGACTCGACGTCTCGGTCTCGCTCAACGTGTCGCCGCGCAACATCGAGGACCACTCCCTCGAAGAGATGGTCGCCCGCGCGCTCGGCACGTTCAAGGTGGAGCCGCAGCGGCTGACGCTCGAGATCACAGAGGGCGTGGCGATGGCCGCGGCGGCCGCCAAGGCCCTGCACCGTCTCAACGAGATGGGCGTGCGGCTGGCGCTCGACGACTTCGGAACGGGCTACTCGTCGCTGCTGTACCTGATGCGCCTGCCCGTGAACGAGATCAAGATCGACCGCTCGTTTGTATCCGCCCTGGCGTCAGACCCGGATTCGGGCGCGATCGTGCGCTCGGCGGTGGGGCTCGGGCACAACCTGGGGTTGCGGGTCGTGGCCGAGGGGCTGCAGGACCGCGCGGCGGAAGCCGTGCTGGTCGAGGCCGGCTGCGACGCGGCGCAGGGTTTCCTCGTCGGCCGGCCAGTCCCTGAGCGCGAGATCACGACGCTTCTGATGGCGCACTCGGGCCTCGCGAAACAATTGGATTAGGTATGAGGCAAAACCCGGATGGTTTTGCCTGCGCGCAAGCGGCGATTAGGATGGGACCTACTGATTGCATCGCGCGTGTGGCTTTGCCGCAGGCGCTGCTCCCATTCCGGTATATCGATGTGACTTGACTAAGTATCTGAAGCCGGCCCACGCCTGGAGTTACGGGAACAAAGTCGCGACCGGGCCAAGCCCGGTCGCCCCGGCCGCGCTGGATTTCGTAGGCGGCGCGAATCGTTTTCCGTTCGTCCTGAATTGATACGGTGCCTTACGTGAGAGCGGTCGTCCTTGGGGCCGCGGGTCAGCTGGGCTCGGACCTGTCTCAGCTTATCGGGCCTGGCTCTGGCGTCACGCGCGAGCAGGTCTCGGTCTCCGACCCTGATGCGATCGACGCGGTGCTGAGCCTGCTGCAACCCGCGATCGTGTTCAACTGCGCGGCCTACAACGCCGTCGACCGCGCGGAGACCGAAAGGGAGCTCGCCTATGCGGTCAACGCCGAAGGTCCCGCCAACGTTGCCCAGGTGTGTGCGCGGCACCGCATTCGCCTTGTTCATTTCTCGACCAACTTCGTCTTCGACGGAGGGCTTGACCGGCCGTACGTCGAATCGGACGCGCCGGGTCCGATCAGCGCGTACGGCGCCTCCAAGCTCGAAGGCGAGCAGCGGGTGCTCGACCTGCTGCCCGACGCGCTTGTGATCAGGACGGCGGCGCTTTTCGGCGACCGCGGATCGGCGATCAAAGGCGGGAGCTTTCCCGACCGGATCCTGTCGCGCGCCGAGCGAGGAGAGGCGCTGCGCGTGGTGGCCGACCAGCACGTCAACCCGACCTACACGGCGGACCTGGCGCCGATTGCCCTCGAGCTCGGTGAGTCAGGGCTCGGAGGCGTCGTGCATGTCGTCGCCGCGGGATGTGCCGGCTGGGACGAGTTCGCCCGCGCAGTGCTTGCGGAGCTCGACGTCACGGCCGTGGTGGAGTCGGCGTCGTCGGCGGAGTTTGCCGGCGGGGCGAGGCGGCCGCTCAACGGCTGCCTGGGGTCCTCCTTGGTGCCACCGCTGAGGCCCTGGCGAGAGGGATTGCATGAATGGGCGGCGCGGCGCATCGAGGCGTCCCGGGCATAAAAAAGGCTCGGGCCGGGCGATTTCTCGACACCGGCTCCGAGCTTGGCTGCGGGGGGTGAGGTTCTAAATGATGATGATTCCCCGATTAACTTCCGAGAGGCTCCTTCCCTTCTGAGGGTCCTCGCGCACGCGCGCCAGCAGAAAGTTTAGGCGCGGAAACCGCGAGCAATCACAACGATCTTTGTACTTTTTCGACGACGAAACGACTACGCCACTCGGGGAATACCAAGCCCATGCGTTGCCGTGCTGATCGCAGCGTGCTAGAAGTGCGTTGCTCCAGCACACGTCTTGCACACTTTGATCAGCTCGAACGATTTAGCAAATTGCCTCGGCGTGAGCCGGGCGACGATTCTTCGCGCCGTCGCGAGGGGTTTGCTCAAGGCTGCAGTCGTCACACCGGGCGGGCACCGCCGGTTTCTGCTCGAAGATTTCGAGGAGTTCGCGCGCCAGGCCAGATCACGGCCGGAGGGCGTGGACCTTGTCAGCTCGAGAGAGGCGGCCCGGCTGCTGGGCGTCAGCCAGCCAACGCTGAACCGGGCGGTACGCGAAGGCCGCGTGCACGCGGCCGGGGTCACGCCGGGCGGTCACCGGCGCTTTGCCACCTCCGAGCTCGCTGAGACGCGCCGCGCGGCGGCAGCGGGTGCCGGCCGCGCCGCTTCGAGCTGGATCGGCTGCTGATGGCGAACGACACGCCGCCAGAAACGCAGCCGAGGCGCACCGGCGATCGCGGACAGCTCGCCTGGACCGTCCTCCTCAACTTCATCCTGGTCGCAGCCTTCGTCCTTGGCGCAATCCCGATCCTCGCCGTCATTCGCGGCTTCGTCGAGGCGGTCACCGAGTCCAGGATGCGCAGCGGTTCGGACTGGCTCGCATACGGGTTCGCCTTCACCGGTCTGCTTCTCGGGGCCGTCTTCTTTGCCTACGCGATCAAGTACTACCTGAGCACGGCGATCGTGCTGCTCACCACGCTGGCCAGCGGCACGCCGCGCAACGGCAATGGCCATGGCTCGAACGGCTCGCCGAACCTCACCGGCCACAGCCGGATCAACGGCAATGGAAACGCCAATGGCTACCACATCGACCTCGGGTATCACCCGTTCGTCTCCGTTCACGTCGCCGCTTACAACGAGATGCGCGTGATCGAGCGACTCTTACAGGCGCTCGATGAGCTGGAGTACCCCGCCTACGAGGTGGTGCTCGTCGACGACTCCAACGACGAGTCTGTGCAGATGCTTCAGCGATGGGCGGGCCGGCCCAAGTTCAAGATCCTTCACCGCACGAGCCGGCAGGGCTACAAGGGCGGTGCGCTCCGTGAGGCGCTGAAGGTCACCGATCCGAGGGCGGAGTACGTGGTCGTCTTCGACGCCGACTCGGTCCCGTTCCCAGACTCGATCGACCGCCTCCTGCCGCACTTCTATCGAGTCAGCGAAGGTCCGACCGGCCGGGCGCTCGACTCGACCTTCGGCCGCAACGACCCGCCATCCGAACCCGGGCAGATCAAGCGCAGGGAAGAGGTCGCGGCGGTCCAGAGCTACCAGTGGCACGTCCTCAACAAGTCGGAGAGCTGGCTCACCGAAGCTGTGCGTGCTGAATACGCGGGCAGCTACATGGTCGAGCGGCCGTTCCAGGACGCGATCGGCTCGCTCAAGATGATCGCGGGCACGGCGTACATGATCCGCGCGGACGTCCTGCGCCAGGTGGGCTGGGGCACGAGCATCACCGAGGACTGGGAGCTGACGCTCAAGCTCTACGCCCGCGGCTACAAGGTCGTCTACACACCCTGGGCCGAAACGCCGGCGGAGTGCGTGAGCACGTTCGAGCGACTCGCGCGCCAGCGCATGCGATGGGCGGAAGGGCACACGCACAACGTTCGCAAGTGGTTCCTTCCGATCATGGGCTCGTCTTTCGTGACCCCGCTCGAAAAGCTCGAGTTCCTGTACGACTCGACCTATTACTTGCAGGCCGGGCTGTTCGTCATCGGAACCGTCAGCTGGCTTATGTCGGAGCTCGTCTTCCATGCTCACGTCCCGGGCTGGACGGCTCTGCTTGGTTGGTCGCTGCTGTTCTCAAATGTTTTCGCGCTTCCGCTGATGAACCTCGGAGGCCTGATCCTCGAGGAAGCTCCGGTGCGCGACCTGCAGGGAGTTTGGGGTGCGCTGGTCCTGTCGTTCGCCTTGGTTCCCTTCCAGGGTTGGGCCGCGTTCAAGGGACTCGTGAGCAAAGACGAGGGCCCCTGGTTTCGAACCCCGAAGACGGGGCGCGTCACCGACCAGGTCCACCACCTGCGGCGCCTGAACCTGCTGCGCCGCTGGCTCCTGGGTCCGCGGGCCAGGCGCCAGGACCTCAGGCCGGGGGCGCAGCGGGCGGCGCCGATCGTCGGGCGCAGGCTGCGTGCCGCGGACCGTCGTTGGGCGGGTTGGGCGGTCATCGTCGCGCTGCTGGTTGCGCTTGGTGGGCTGGCCTGGCTTTCGTCGCGAGCTCCTGTCGTCAACGCCGCTGGCAACCCGCTCTACCTCCATGGCGATGCGACCTGCACCGCCAGCACGCTCGACCAGGCGGTCGGGACCCAGACCACGCCGTGCAGCATCCAGTCCGCTTCAGGGGGAGTCACCTCCGTCTGGGGCTTCACCAACCTTCCGGCTCAGACGGTCGCGGGGGGCGTTTGGACCTTCACCTTGTATTGGGGCGGAGGAAACGGCAACACCATCGACACGGTGACCGTCAGCGCCGGGATATCCGCGACGTCGAGCTGTGCCGCGTTTGTCGCCGCGATCCCAAACCCCGGTACCACGTGGTCGACGACGTACGGATCGTCCGGCGCCAACACCACGAGCCCTTTCACCGTGAGCACGAGCGCGAGCCAGCTGCCCCTGATCATCACCCCGGGGGGGTCCTTGTGCCTTCAGGTCACCTTGACCCACAACACGGGCGGGAAGCCGTCGATGCTTTTTGACGGCATTGCCGGTGTGGCTGACACTCAAGTGGTGCCCCCGAGCATCGTCGTGCCCGAGTCGATCCTGGGGCTGTGGTGGCTCGCCCTTCTGATACCGGTCTTCACGGGCCGCAGGCGTCTGCTCGCACTGTGGAGGGCGCGCCAGTGAAGACTCGAGACCGCGACGTCAACATGACATTGCTGGCTCTTGCGTGCGCGCTCCTGATGCTGCTGCCGCTCGTCACGACCTTCGACGATCTGCTTACCGCCTGGGCGCTGCAGCTCGGCGCAAACAACCCGCTGCAAGGCATCGTCCCGGTCGAGGCCAGGATGGTCGTCGGCCTGCTCGGGCTGGCCGGCATTCACGCGGCGGCTTCCGGCAGCCACCTGGTCGTCTGGGACGGCGCGGGCGCCATGCACACCCTGTTCATCTCCTGGAACTGCATCGGGTGGCAGAGCCTCGTGCTGCTGGGTGTGAGCCTGCTGACGGGGCTGCGAGGCCGCCACTCGATCGAAGCTCGCGCTCAGGTCATCGTCATCGGGCTCGCCGGCACGATGCTGCTAAACCTGCTCCGCGTCGCGGCGGTCGCCGGTATCGCGGCGAGGATGGGGGTGACGCCGGCGATCCTCTTTCACGACTATGGCGGAACTCTGCTGGTCATCTCGTACCTGTTCCTGTTCTGGATGTTCGTTCAGCGCTGGATATTGGGTGCCGCTCCGTCGGACCAGCTTGAGGTGGTCTCGTGAACCGATGGCTGCGGCTCGCCCTGCAGTCGGCAATCGGACTGGTGCTGCTGTGGCTGTGGCTTCGCACCGTCTCGTTGACCGATGTGATCAGCCATGCGCGAGTTCACAGCTGGGCGGCGGTCGTCCTGATGATCGCCCTGTTCCTGCTGACCAGCGTGATCCGGGCTCGACGCTGGCTGCTGCTGCTGCGGCCCCTGGCCCCGGTCGGGATGGTTCGGGCCTTCGCCATGAACGCCGCCGGCGGTCTGCTCAACTATGTGCTGCCGATCCGCTCCGGAGACGCGGCGCGCGCGTGGTGGTTGTGGCGGCGACATCGCGTGCCGGCAGGCTCGGCGCTCGCCACGATCGTGATAGACAAGGCATGCGACCTGGCCGCGGTTGCCGTCGTGCTTGCAGTCCTCGAGGTGGTGGCCCTGACTGGCGCGATCAGCACTCCACGCGGGCTGCTCGGCGCTGCGGCTCTTGCCGTCGCGCTGCTCTCCGCGGTCCTTGGGACCGCGGTGCTCGGGCCGCGGCTCGCGCGGTCAGGGGTGGCGCGGCGCTTCCTGCCAGCACGGTTTGCGTCGGCCATCGCGGGCCAGGCGTTTGCGTTCAGAGCTGGAGCGCGCGGGTTGTGGACTCCCGCGCTGGCGGGCCGGCTTGCGTTCCTGACCGTGCTGGCCCTGGCGATCGACGCCTTCAACTTCACCCTGCTCTTCGCGGCGGTGGGAGTTTCGGTGCCGGCTCTCAAGGCGATGGCGGCCTACCCTGCTCTGCTCCTCAGCTTCGCCATCCCGGCCGGTCCCGGGTACCTGGGCAACCTCGAGGTCGCGGGCTCGCTGGTGCTGCACGGGGGACTTGGATTGGCGACGCCGGTGGCCGCCGGCGCCATCGTCCTGTACCACGCGATCACGGCGGGAAATGCTCTGGTGCTCGGCCTGCTGGGTTTCTTCCTGGTCGGTGGCCGGCGTCGCGCGAGGGCGGGCGGACCGCGCCGCATCGCGGTGTTCCACTGCGGGTTCACCTATTCAGGCGGGGGCGAGCGGATCGTGATCGAAGAGGTGCTGGGTCTGCGACGCCGCGGTTACGAGGTTGAGTGCTACGCGCCGACCGTCGACCAGGCGCGCTGCTTCCCCGACCTCATAGGCGACGTGCGCGTCCGCACCTTCCTGCCACAGCTGCCCCGCTGGTTCCCGTTCCGCGAAGCAGCCCAGATGGCGGCCACCTCGCTGCTCATGCCGGTTTATGCGTGGCGTTTTCGAGGCGTGGACGCCATCGTCGGCTGCAACCAGCCCAGCGCATGGATTGCGTGGTGGGCGGCCAGGCTGATGGACGTGCCTTACGTCGTCTACCTCAACCAGCCGAACCGCCTTGTCTACCCGCGCAGCATCGACCGCGAGACCGGATGGGTGGCCAACGCCGACTACCGGCTGCTCGCGGCCATTGTGCTTCGCGCGACGCGCTTTGTCGCCTGGGCGGATCGGCGCTCAGTGCAAGAGGCGGACCAGCTGCTCGTGAACGGCGACTACATCGGCGACATCATCCGGCGCACGTACAGGCGCGAGGCCATCGACTGCCCGGCGGGCTGTCACGTCGCCACATCGGGGTTTCCGCTGCCCATCGATGCGCGATTCTCAGGCGGCCTGACCATCAACGGCTTTCCGATTCGCCGGCCGTATGTCCTGCTGACAAACCGCCATTACCCGCAGAAGCGATTCGACCTTGCGATCCGGGCGATGGCCGAGGTCCGGCAGCGCCACCCACGGGTGCAGCTCGTGGTCCCGGGGCCGTCCACGTCGCACACAGCTTCGCTCAAGGCGCTCGTGGCCGAGCTGGGCCTTGGGGACGCGGTGCTTTTCCTCGGCGCCATTGCCGAGGACGAGCTGCAGAAGCTCTACGAGGGAGCTGCCGTCTATGTGTACCCGGCGCCGGAAGAGGACTTCGGTATGGGTGTCATCGAGTCGATGGCCAAGGGCGTGCCCGTGGTGGCGTGGAACCAGGCCGGACCGACCGTCACCGTGGGCCCCGGTACGGGGCACCTCGCCGAGCCACTCGTTGTCAGCGACTACTCAGAGGGGATTTCACGCCTGCTCGACAGTCCGGATGAAAACCAGGCGACCGGCGCGCGGGCCTTCGACTGGGCTCGGCGCTTCGATTGGGAGCGGCACCTGGACACCCTGGAACGGGCAGTCCTGGAGGTGGCCCGCAGTCACGAACAGGTGGCAGCCGAGGCCGCGACCGCTTGAAGTTGTTGCGAGGGCGGCTCGCAGCACTGGACGGACTCGCGCTCACGGTCACCGTCGTCGCTTTCGGAGTGGGCACCGGCGCGTTCACCGGCACCGTCAAGGGCTATGACGGCTGGGGCCACCTCACCAAGGTGGTGCTAGTGCTCAAGGATTTTCCGGCGATCGACTGGAACTACGACTGGTACAGCGGATCGCCGTTCTTCCTGGGTGGATATCCGCCGCTTTTCTATCTGGCGGCGAGCGCTGTTGCGTGGCTCGGAGTGAATGGCGCCATCGCCATGAATCTACTCATCGCTCTCAGCTACATCGCGATGACGCTGAGCATCTACGGCCTCGTCCGGATTGCCACGG
>Ga0209648_10004278_pt1 | contig 12108 bp, 7 predicted proteins | sample GraSoi2013_115cm_FD_185830 | JGI IMG/M metagenome (GOLD analysis project Ga0209648, IMG submission 185830) | Grasslands soil microbial communities from the Angelo Coastal Reserve, California, USA - Sample 9_17_2013_115cm (SPAdes) (version 2) | ecosystem: Environmental > Terrestrial > Soil >...
CTGACTGCAAATGCGAATACCTACGGGGCCTTTGCGACCAGTCGGAGAAACGACGCGCTGGTTGCCTCGGCGCGCGGGGCGATGGCGGATTTTTTCAACTGCGATTCGGGTCAGGTGGTGTTCGGGCAGAACATGACGACCACCACGTTTGCGCTGGCGCGAGCGATCGGGCGCGAGATGAAACCGCACGATGAAATCGTTGTGACCACGCTGGACCACGATGCCAACGTCGCGCCGTGGCGTGCGCTGGAAGAAAAAGGCGTGGTGATCCGGCAAGTGGATATTCGCGAAGCAGATTGCACGCTCGACCTGGACGATTTGAAGCGAAAGATTTCGGCGAAGACAAAGCTCGTGGCCGTAGGCTATGCCTCGAACATTGTGGGGACGATCAATCCCGTCGCGGAGATTACAAAGCTGGCACACGCGGCTGGGGCGCTGATGTTCATTGACGCAGTGCACTACGCGCCGCACGGCCTGATCGACGTGAAAGCACTCGATTGCGATTTTCTGGCGTGTTCGCCCTACAAGTTTTTCGGGCCGCACATGGGGACGCTGTACGGAAAGCGCGAGCACCTGGAAAAATTCAAGCCCTACAAGGTACGGCCGGCCTCGGATGTTTCTCCCGAATGTTGGGAGACGGGGACGCAAGTGCAGGAGTTAATCGCCGGGATTGGCGCAGCCGTGGATTACATTGCGGAGCTGGGGCGGCATTGCGACCCGCGAGTGAAAGGCCGCCGCGAAGCATTACAAGCGGCGTACCGGGCAACACACCAATACGAAACCGGATTGCTGACACGGTTGATCGAGGGATTGCAGACAATTCCGGGGATGCGCATCTTCGGCATCACTGACGCAAAACGATTTGACCAGCGCTGCTCGACTTTATCGTTCCGGCTGGGCGACCACAATCCGACGAAGATTGCGGCATTCCTGGGAGACCGCGGGATTTTCACCTGGGACGGGAATTTCTACGCGTTGAATCTGTCCGAGCGTCTGGACGTAGAAAAACATGGCGGTGTCCTGCGAGTCGGGCTGGTGCACTACAACACCGCCGAAGAAGTGGATCGGCTGCTCGCGGCTCTGCACGAATTCCCCGGGTGATTCCGTGGCTCGTCGAATCAAGTCAAGCCCGAGGACCTCAAGTTTCTACGATTGCAGAACAAGCTGCCGCTTGCGCTTGGCCTGGCACACCAGATAACTGATCCCGAAGGCCAGGGTACTGTAGGGAAACCAGCCCAGGGTCGATCCGCCAAGCACATGCGCCGGGACATACGTGATGAGCATCACCCAGACGTACGATTGCGCTTCGCCGATGAAACCCAGAATGATTCCCGCCAAAGCGTAACAGGCCGCAATCGCCAGCGTGGACGGGCTGATGCCTATGGCCGGAGTTGGACCGAGCCTCACTGCAACTGCCGGCGCAAGCTTCAATATGCCGAACAAAGGAAGCACCGCGCCGATCAGCACGGAGAAGAGAACATTCGTGAGCGAGATGCGTTGTGCGAAGGGATTGAAGAAATTGCGAATCCCGCGGTTGAAAGCTTTGTCCGTGATGAGATACGCATCTCCCAGCGGATTCAGCCGCAGGATCCCGCGCTGCACCTGGTAAGCGGAAAAGCGATCATGGTCCATCTGGCCTTCCGCAAAGAGACTCTCAACATCGCGCGGCGGTGAAGCCGGAGTTCCCAGGGAAGAGCGCGCATCATGCTTTTTCTTCAATTGCGCGAGATCAGTGACGTGCGGGCACTCCTGAACGATGCGGTATTCGGGAGTATCCATCACGGTCTTGAGCTCCATGTTGCGAGTGGTAAGCCACTTGCCGCCCGAAAAGCGCGTCGTGAAATTGACCACATGGCTGTTTTTCACGCCCTTGACGCCATTGACGTTGGTTTGCACCTCCACGATGGTCAGCGTGCAGGTAGCGGAGTCGGCGAAATTGGAATACTCGCGAATCAAATTCGCTCCGTAATTCGTCACTCGATAGGTGCACAGGGGCCGGTAGTTCAATGCCTCGAGTTGTGAATCCAACGGCGCAAGGTATTTTTTCTGTGCTTCAGACAAGGAAGAGTCGGCGACAACTTCCCTTTGGTAGCGGAGGGGGATGGGCCGCGTATTTTTTCGCAACTGGGGCTTGCTCCCAAGAACCACTTTTGCGGTGGTCCAGAGAAAACCGATGAGATCGCCATCGATGGGAAGAGTCATGGGCACCTCCGCCGATAGTTCCATTATAGAGGTGTCAAGTTTTACCGCTGTTTGCCCAATGCAGATGGCGATGAATGGCTTAACTGGACCAAAGGACAGGTGCCGATGCGCACCCTTCGGAGAAGCTACGTGCAGCGAAGTTCCAGAAAACTGCGAGAACCGGAATGACAGCGGCGAATGATTGCGTGTATTCTGACGCGCTATGAAAAAACGACCGAAACCAATTGTGCTGACGGTGCTGGATGGATGGGGATTCCGCCCGGAGACGAAGGGGAACGCGATCGCGCTGGCGCGGAAGCCGGCGTATGACCAGCTCATCCAGAAATTTCCCAACACTTTGATTCATACGTCCGGGCCATTCGTTGGATTGCCCGAAGGCCAGATGGGCAATAGCGAAGTGGGGCACATGAACATGGGTGCGGGGCGCATCGTGCACATGGACATTACGCGGATCGACCTGCTGATCGCCAACAAGCAATTGCAGAACGTCCCGCTTTTTCAGCAGGCAATGAAGCGCGGGCGGACTGGGCAACTGCATTTTGTGGGATTGCTGAGCGACGGTGGCGTGCACTCGCACATACAGCATTTGTTTGCGCTGCTGGAGATGGCCAAGCAGCAAAAATTGGAAAAAGTGTTTGTGCACTGTTTTATGGACGGGCGCGACACGCCGCCGAACAGCGGCCGGGATTACGTGCGCCAATTGCAGCAGAAAATGCGCGAGCTGGGTGTCGGCGAGATCGCGACGCTGGTGGGGCGGTATTACGCGATGGACCGCGACAACCGCTGGGAGCGCATGGAGCTGGCTTATCGCGCGCTGGTTCATGGCGAAGCGGAAACGCGGACGGATGATCCCATTGCGGCGCTGGAGCGGAGTTATGAAGCGGGCGTGACGGATGAATTTATCAAACCGATTGTAGTGACGAAGAGAAGCGGAGCGTCTGTCACGCCCGCGGGGCTGATCCACGACGATGACGCCGTGATCTTTTTCAACTTCCGGGCGGACCGCGCGCGGCAAATGACGTACGCACTGGCGGCGCCGGACTTCGATAAGTTTGTTGATCCGAAGCGGCCGAAGAATCTGTTTTACGTGGCCATGACGCAGTACGACAAGAGCTGGCCGTGGCTGAAATACGTGATTGCGCCGGAAAAACTAGAGCACATCCTGGCGCAGGTGTTTGCAGAGCTGCAATACAAGAATTTGCGCACGGCGGAGACCGAGAAGTACGCGCACGTGACCTATTTTTTCAACGGCGGCGTGGAGCAGCCGTTCGCTGGAGAAGAGCGGATTCTGGTGCCGTCGCCGAAGGTGGCGACGTACGATTTGAAGCCGGAAATGTCGGCCGCGGGAATTACGGACACGGTAGTGAAAGCGATCGAGAAGGGCGAGTTCGACGCCATCATCATGAATTATGCAAATGCGGACATGGTGGGACACTCGGGAAAACTGGAAGCAGCGATCAAGGCCGTGGAAGCAGTGGACGGAGGACTGGCGCGGATTTATCAGGCGCTGAAGCCGCACGGTGGGGTGTGGATTATCACGGCAGACCACGGAAACGCGGAGACGATGATCGATCCGGTGACCGGAGGGCCACACACCTATCACACGACGAATCCCGTACCGCTCATTCTGGTGAGTGATGATGACAAGCTACGCTTGAAGGCGGGCGGATCGCTGCGGGACATTGCGCCGACGATGCTGAGCGCGCTAGGGCAGCCGCAGCCTGCGGATATGACAGGCACGGATTTGCGCATCATTTCATAATCTGATCATGAGTCGTACAACACCTGCAGAGACGAAACTTGTGATTTGCGTTTGGCACCCGTTTACCGAGTGGCGGCCGAAGCCGGCGATGGCGGAGGCCCTTCGAAAGCGGTGGCCGCAGATGCGCGTTTTGCATATGCCGAATTACGATGGATTACCGGAGGAGCTGCCGGATACGGATATTTTTGTGGGCTATTCGCTCCGGGCGGAACAATTGAAGGAAGGGAAGAAGCTGAAGTGGATTCACTCTACGGCGGCGGGCGTGGCGCAATTGATGTATCCGGAGTTGCGAGATTCGGGAATCATGGTGACGAACCCCAGCGGGATTTTTTCCGTGCCGATGGCGGAGCACACCATGGGTCTGCTGTTGGCGCTGGCGCGGAATTTTCCTGATTCGGTGCGTGGACAGGACCGTGCGCAATGGGCTCAGCAGGAGATTTGGGACAAGCCGCAGCATCTGACCGAGCTGAGTGAGAAGGTGCTGGTGATTGTGGGGTACGGATCGATCGGGCGGGAAGTGGCGAAGCGGGCAATGGCGTTTGAGATGCGCGTGTGGGGCGTGACGCGGTCAGGCGAAGCAGACCGCACATATGCAGAAAAGATTTTTGCCGCGGCGCAACTGCGGGAAGTACTGCCCGGCGCGGATTACGTGTTGATTTGCGCGCCGGAGACGGCGGAAACGAAACACCTGATTGGAGCGGCTGAAATCGCAGGGATGAAGCGCGGAGCGCGACTGATTAATGTCGGGCGCGGGTCGCTCTTGGATGAAGTGGCGCTGGTTCAAGCGCTGGAAAGTGGCGCACTGGGGGGCGCGGCGCTGGACGTGGCGCAGACGGAGCCGCTGCCGGCGGAGAGTCCGTTGTGGAAGGCGCCGAATTTATTCATCACGCCGCACACCAGCGGGGTGAGCGACCGGCTCTGGGATCGCCAGGCGGCGATCCTGATCGAATTGCTGGAGAGATGGTTTGACGGGCGGGAAATGTTTAACCGCGTGGATTTTGCGCGAGGCTACTGAAGTACCACTTGGTTTTTAGTATTTAGTTCTTAGTAAAAAATATGGTTCATAGCTTCCACTTGTGCAAGCACGCTTCGATCCAGCAAGAACTTGCAGACTAAAAACTAACAACTGAAAACTGGTTTCAGTCGCCAACGCCGCCTTTGGGGGCTTGATAGCCTTCGCGGGCGTAGACCTGGAATTTCTGCTTCTTGCCTTTTTGGTCCAGCACGGTGAGCGGACCACCGTCGGGCGCGACCAACTCTACCTTGAGCTTGTGAAATTTTCCGTCTTTCGCGCCAGCCGTCGGTGAGTAGGAGAGGCTGTACTGGTGGCGGAGGAACGCGGCGACGTTGCGAAACACGTCCGGCATTTCACCTTCGAATTGAGGGAACCAAGCGAACCCCCCGGTTTCCTGAGAAAAGGTCTTGAGCTGATTTTCCGCCTGTAGAAAATTCATGCGAGCCATGTTGCCCATTCCACCGCGCGAATCTGCGAAATTCTGAAAGACGCGGCCAAGACCAATACAAAAAATAGTCACATCACTTTGGCGGAGCTGTTTCATGGTTTGATCGAGCGTGTGTTTGGAAAAAGTGTCCACGCCGCTGGCCAACACCACAATGGACTTCTTACCCTTCACGTCCTTCAAGCGATCCACGGTCTCGAGAAGAGCATCGAAAATGTTCGATTCACTGAATCCAGGGAAATAAAGATGATAGATGCCGCTGAGTACTTCATCTTTATTCTGAGTAAAATCCACCTCGATGCGCGTCTTCATATCAAAGGTTTCGAGCGCGATCCAGTCCTTCTGCTGCAGATTGGGAAATAAGGACTGCGACCAATATTTTGACAAATAGGTAAAAATGCCGCCCCAGCGGTCGTTGCTGAACTCCAGCAGTAGGACCATGGTGATGGGAGCGTCGGTGGGGGCGAAGTTGGTGATGGTTTGCGGCACGCCATCGTCGAGGATGCGGAAGTTTTCTTTCTTGAGGCCAGGGATGATGTCGCCATGCTGCGTGGTGGCGACGACGTCGAGGGTGACGATGGGAACGTCGACGGCAATAGTGACGCCGGCCTGCGGAGGCTGCTGCGCCGCGGTGGGTGCAGTAGCAGGAGCCGGGTTCTGCTGCTGCTGCGGGGAACCGCCCTGGGGGCCGGTAGGGGCCTGGGCCAAGACGGAATTCTCCGCCAGCGGCAAGACCAGAGCAGTCGCCAGAACTGCGAGCAAAACTACGGAAAGAATGGACTTCATCATGTACCCCTCGATTGCGATCAAAAATTCCAAACTGGCGATGATTCCCGCCTGCGGGGCGACGTTGCTGCTATGGAACGGTTGAATTTAAGCAACGCAACGCCAATGCCGAGGCCAAGTGCCGACACCTGCATGTTAGTATGAAGCACATTTAAGGCAAAACGTTTACTGAGGCGGCTGTGTTGCGTCCAACCGTAACGAGGAGGATAGATTCGTGAACTGGAATCGCATGGTCCAGAGGATGGCGGGAGCGGCGGCGTTGGCGATAGCCGCAAGTATTCCGGTTGCCGCGCAGGTTTCGCCAGCGGCGCCGCCGGGAATGCCGATGAATCCGTCGCCGATCGGGGATACCTCGGCAATTGCGAAGGAAGCGCAAAGCTGGCTGGCGGACCTCATCAAAATCAACACCACGAATCCGCCGGGAAACGAGCAGCTCGCAGCGATGTACATAGCTGGAGTCCTGGACAAGGAGGGAATCAAGGCGGAAATTCTGGATTTAACGCCCGGGCGCAGCGCGCTGGTGGCGCGACTGAAAAGCACGGCCATGGCTGATCCTTCGAAGGCGCTGCTGCTGGTGGCGCACATGGATGTGGTGGGGGTGGAGAAGCCGAAGTGGACGGTCGATCCGTTCGCGGCGGTGGAAAAGGACGGATACCTGTACGGCCGCGGTGCGATCGACGACAAGGGAATGCTGGCGGCGAATCTGGCGGCGTTCATCGCGCTGAAGCGCGCGAACCCGCGGTTGAATCGCGACGTGATCTTCCTGGCGACGGCGGACGAAGAACAGTTTGGGGACGCCAGCGTCAAGATTCTGATCGCGAAACACTGGGACAAGTTTGCAGCCGGGTTCGCGCTGAATGAAGGCGGCGAGGTTTTGCTGAAGAACGGCAAAGTGCAATACGTCGCGGTGCAGGCGAGCGAGAAAGTACCTGTAAACGTCACGGTGGTCGCGCGCGGGACGTCCGGACATGCATCGATGCCGACGAAGGACAATGCCGTGGTCCATCTGGCCGCGGCGGTGGCGAAAATCGGCAACTACTCCGCGCCGGTGCACTTCACGACGATTGTGCGGCGCTACTTCGAACAGCTCGCGGCCATCGAAGACGATGAAATGGGGAAATGGATGCGCTCGCTGGATGCACCGGACCGCGGCGAGCACGCACAAAGAGTGATCTCGGACGCAAGCCCATTGTGGAACTCGATGCTGCGGGATTCGATCGCGCCGACGATGCTGACGGCAGGTGTGCGTGCGAACGTTATTCCCGGGGAAGCGCGCGCCAACCTGAACATACGATTGCTGCCGGGAGACACCATCGATGTGCTACTGGCGGAGCTGAAGAAACTGGTGAACGATCCGCAGATCCGATTTGAGATCCAGCCGGATGCGGGATTGGCGGCGCCGCCGTCTTCGCTGGAAAACGATTTCTATGCCACAATCACAAAGGTTGCGGGGAGAGAATTTTCCGGCGCGCCGGTGCTGCCGTTTCAGTCCACGGGGGCCACGGATTCCGCGCAGTTGCGGCTGCACAACGTCCAGTCCTACGGTTTTCTGCCGTTCCCGCTCACGGAGGAGGACTTCCGGCGGATGCATGGGGACGATGAGCGGATCCCGCTGGCGTCTTTCACCAAGGGAGTGGATGTATTGGCGCGAGTCATCGCGGAATTCGTGGTCGCGCGGTAGGGAAGAAAAGAAGCAAATCGAGAAGATTGAAAAAAGACAGTCGTTTTGGGCAGCCTTCCAGTGAACAATACCAGCAAACGGGAATCCTTGCGCAGAAGAGAGCATGAGTTTTCGTCATTCTAAAATTGTCTGCACGATCGGACCGGCGAGCCGTTCGCCGAGGATGATCGATCGCCTGCTGCGCGCGGGGATGGACGTGGCGCGGCTGAATTTTTCGCATGGCTCGCACGAGGAGCATGCGAAGAACATCTCGATGCTGCGCGCGGCGGCCATCGAGCACGAAAAGCCGATTGCGATTCTTGCCGACCTTCAGGGACCGAAAATCCGGACCGGGCCCTTGGCGGGGGGCGGCCCGGTGCTGCTGCGCAGCGGGCAAAAGTTCGTGATCACGACCGCGAAGATTCTGGGCGATTCGACGCGGGTGAATACAGTTTTCACGCCGCTACCGCATGAAGTGCATCGCGGCGACCGCATCCTGCTCTCGGATGGATTGATCGAGCTGCGCGTGGAAAAGGTCAGCGGACGGGAGGTCATTTGCCTAGTCGTGAACGGCGGGGCGCTTGGCGAGCACAAGGGGATCAACCTGCCGGGAATCAAACTGCGCGTTCCCGCGCTGACGCCGAAAGACCGCGCCGACCTGAAATTCGCCATGAAACACGGCGCGGATTACATTGCGGTGAGCTTCGTGCGGCGCCCGGAGGACGTGCTGCTTGCGAAACAGCTGATTCGCCGCGCGCGTAGAGACACTCCAGTGATCGCAAAGCTGGAGAAGCCGGAGGCGATCGAAAATCTGGACGCGATTCTGCGGGCCTCCGACGGCGTGATGGTGGCGCGGGGCGACCTTGGCGTGGAGATGAATCCGGAGCGCGTGCCAGTGGTTCAGAAAGCGATTATTGCGCGAGCCAGGGAATTCCGGCGTCCGGTGATTACGGCGACGCAGATGCTGGAATCGATGACGGAGAACCCGCGGCCGACGCGCGCGGAAGCTTCGGACGTAGCCAACGCGATTTTCGACGGTTCTGACGCGGTGATGCTCTCTGCGGAGACCGCATCGGGGAAGTATCCGGTTGAGGCCGTTGGCATGATGGCCCGCATCATCGAAGAAGCGGAGGCCAGCATCCGGGAATTTCCGCGGCCGGCACCCCAGGAACAGTTGAAAGTGGCGGAAACCGTCGCGGAGCTGGTGTGCCATGCCTCACGCGAGCTGCACATGAAATTGATCGCCGTGTTTACGCACAGCGGATTTACGGCGCGGCTGGTGTCGCGCTACCGGCCGCTGGTGCCGATTGTCGCATTCTCACCGGAAGCGGAGACGCGGCGGCGCATGGCACTGATTTGGGGCGCGCTGCCCAGGAAGATTCAGGACGTGCAAAAGGTTGACGGGCTGGCCAAGGTCGCGGAGAAACGCCTGCTCGAAGAGCGGCTGGTGCGCAAGGGGGACGTCATCGGAATCGTAGCAGGCACACCGATGGGCATTCGCGGGACCACAAACTTCATGAAGTTTCACATCATTGGCGGGCCAGCGTAGACAGTTACAGCTGGGATGTCGGAAAAGCGGCAGCAAGCTGCCGCACTCCAAAGTGAGTTTTATATAGGGTTAATTATAACAGAGAATAATAGAAAGTCAAGGGCCACTTTGTGGTCTTTGTTCTAATTCACCCAATTATCAGGCCGCGAAGGCGGGTCCTTCTTGCGTTTGTCGATGTAGACTTCGAAGCGCTTGCGATTGCGTTTGTGCTGCCAGTCGGTGACGGTGTTGCGGACGTTGTATAAGAACGAGCCGCGGCGGAGATAGAGATAGCCGACAAGCATGCCGCCGAGATGGCAGACATGGCTGACATTGTCTCCGCCGGAACCGATCGTGGAGAAGAATTCGATCGCCCCCATCACCGCCACGTAAGGACGCATCGGAATTGTGATTGGAAGGGGGATCAGCCAGATGCGGCGGTCGGGGAAGAGCACAGCGTTGGCCATGAGAATGCCAAAAATAGCGCCTGAGGCGCCGATGGTAGGCGTTACCGAAGGCAGGCCTCCAAAGAAGACTGGAATCGTTTTGACGATAAGCTCGATAAGCCCCGCGCCAACCCCGCAGATGCAGAAATAATTCAGAAAACGGCGCTTGCCCCAGACAAGTTCCAGGTCCCGGCCGAACATCCAGAGCATGAGCATGTTGATCAGCAAGTGGAAAAGGCCGCCGTGCAGAAAAATGTAGCTAAAAGGCTGCCAAATGCGGGGAGGGATGTGGTGCGTTACAGCTTCGGGAATCAGCGCAAACCATTTGAGCAGCCAGATGGTCGCTGCGGGAGGAGCGAGCAGCCCGACAAAAGTCTGCAAAAGAAAAACGCCGGAGCAAACCAGTACGAGCAGTTTTACGCCTGGGGTAATGAAACTGCGCCAGTCGAAGTTGTAGCGCCGCGCACCGAATGTAGTCCCCATGATTTTAGTGTACGGCGGAGAATCACGCGCGTCAAAGCAGCTTTCGCGATCGGCTAGTTGAGCTTCTTGCGGGCGAAATAGAAGAGCGAGGCCGCGAGAAGGGCAAACATTAAAATGCCGAGGAGGGACTGCGCCGAGGCTGGCGGCAGGTTATCGACCCTCGCTGCGAGTGACGGCCAATACTTGGGGCCCAAGGCGAAAAGCTTGTCGGACCAGGGAAGGTGCAGCAGCGAGGTGACCCATTGCGGCACGCGATTGGAAATCTCCGGATCCTGGAGAAGATTGATGATGATGCCGAGCAGCCCGAAGACGCCTCCGGCGGCGATCAGGCCGCTGGAATAGAGCGCCCCAGGGCTGGCTTCGCTTTCGTCCTTCTTCTTGGTGGTTGCTTCGACCAGCGCGCGGACGAGCCCGCCGGCAAACATGGCTCCGGTGGTGGCGATGGAAAGATAGGAGCCGGTGGCAAAGGCCAGCGAGCGCACGCCAAGGATTTCCACCGCGATCACCAAGGCGACGCCCATGAGCACCAGACGCCACGGTAAGCGCTGATTGAGAATGCCATTGATGACCGTAGCCATCAGGCGCGCTTGCGGCGCGGGAGCTTTATCGCTGCCGATGCCCTGCGCCCATTGAAATTCGATTTGCCGGGTGCCCGCGTCGTAGAGATATTCGCCGTCAGGAATTTCATGCGACCCCAGAGAATTGATCAGCACGTAGCTCTTGTTTTGGTAGCTGAACGAATCGCGCTCGATTTTCACGCCGCTGGGCAAAGCCTGGATGCTGACGGGAATCGGCGTGGGGATGTACTTCTCCAAGCCATTGTTCATCAGATTCAGGGTCGCGCCGATGGCCACGGTGGAGACGGTGACGCCCACGAGCAGCCCCATCTGCTGCCAGAAAGGCGTTGCGCCGACGAGATAGCCGGTTTTCAAGTCCTGCGAGGTGGCGCCGGCGATGGCGGCGGCAATGCAAACCACGCCGCCAATCATGAGCGCGAGCACGGCATAATTTGCCGACGTCCATCCGGCGAGGAAGAAAATCGCGCAGGTGGCCATCAGAGTTGCGATGCTCATGCCGCTGATGGGGTTGGAAGAATTGCCGAGCAGGCCGCTGATGCGCCCCGCGACTGTAACGAAAAGAAAACCGAACACGACAACGAAGAAGGCGGCGAACAGGTTTTGATACCAATAGGTGCTGGCTCCCTGCATGGGATGAAACGTCAGCAGCACCCACATCATGACGACGATGAGGATCGAGCCCAAGATGACCCAGCGCATCGGGACGTCGCGGTCGATGCGGCTGGAAGCTATCGACTGGCCCGCGCCCTCGGCACGCACGTCTTTCAAGCCGGCGCGCAGTGCGGAAATGATGGTAGGCAGAGTGCGCAGCAAGGTGATCAACCCAGCGGCGGCGACGGCCCCCGCACCCATCGGGCGGATGTAACTGCGCCAGATGTCATCCGGCGTCATGAGTGGAATGGGAATGGTGGAGGGATAGATCGGCGTGTTGCCGGCAAGCTGCCCGTAGAACTTGATGGCGGGCATCATGACCAGCCATGAAATGATGCCGCCGGCGAAGAGTATGCCGGAGACGCGCGGGCCGATGATGTAGCCGACCCCCAGATACTCAGAGGTGATTGCCGCTCGAAAACTTGCACCGGGGAACCAACTGGGCCGGCCTTCCGGCTGCGAAGTCCACGCTTGAACGGTGTTCATCAGGAAGGTGTAAACACCGCCGAGACCGAGTCCCCAGAAAACGCGGCCCGCGAAGGAACCGCCGCG
>Ga0209648_10004279_pt1 | contig 12107 bp, 10 predicted proteins | sample GraSoi2013_115cm_FD_185830 | JGI IMG/M metagenome (GOLD analysis project Ga0209648, IMG submission 185830) | Grasslands soil microbial communities from the Angelo Coastal Reserve, California, USA - Sample 9_17_2013_115cm (SPAdes) (version 2) | ecosystem: Environmental > Terrestrial > Soil >...
GCGGGAAAAGTCATAATTTGTCCCCTTAGGGACATTCGACCCTCCGGAAGCAGGCCCTGGTGGTGGAGAGACTGCTGGATGCCGGCCCACACGCGCGGGCTGGGATCGTGCATGGGGAGCAGCAGCTTGGCTTGCGTAGCGATGTACCTCAAGTCCTGCACCAGTTCGGCGCAGTGAGGGCAGGTTTCGAGATGCCCTTCTTCTTCCTCGTCCCCGCCGTTTTCAATGATGTACCGCAGGACCTCCTGGAGTTTCTGGCAGTTCATGTGTTTCTTCATCCTCTCCCAACTTGCCTTGCGACTCAGCCCGGCTCTATCGGCGGGCGGCCTTTTCGGCTCTGCTGAGTTTGAGTAGGTCGCGCAACTTCATGCGCGCCTTGTGTAATTGCGACTTGCTATTGCCGATGGAACAACCCATCATTTCCGCGATCTCGTTGTGTTCGTACCCTTCGATATCATGCAGCACAAAAATGATCCGGTATCCTGGGGGCAGGCTCTCAATGGCTCGCTCCAGATTGACGCGATCGATGGAGCCGGCGAGAACGTTGTCCCGAGCGCCAATGTCCTTGCGTGGACCATCTTCGTGTTGCGGTTCCAGCGCCTCATCGAGCGATACCTCCGGCAGTCCCTTCTTGCGCAGATGCATCAGCACTACGTTCACAGACAAGCGGTGCAGCCAGGTGGAAAACGCCGATTCTCCCCGGAAAGTCGCAATCTTACGATAGAGCTGCAAGAAAGCTTCCTGGGTTAAATCCTCCGCCTCGGCCGTATTGCCGGTCATGCGCAGACACAGCGAATACACACGCCGCTTATGAAGCCCGTACAGCGCCTCAAAACACCCCGCGTCACCGCCTTTGGCTCGTTCTATCGCGTCCGCTTCGGTAAGCCCGGATGCGATCATTTTCTTTACTTGTGTCAATTTGCCCTTATGAGGCCGTTACTCCCTTAGGATGCGGCCAAGTAGCTGCTTCGTTGTCCGGCTATTATGCCGCTTGGGGGCCTTGAAACCAGGAAACGATCCAGTCTCACCACACTCGTTCGATGCTTACATGTGTTTTCAGGATGTAAGTTTTACCCACCGTGCCTGACTGGTTTAGCCAGCGGCTCATGGCCCAGGATAAGACGACGATGAAGGGGTTATCGGTCTTGGACCATCAATGCCGACGCTACAAATGTGTTCATTGTTGACATGGCGATGTTTCCTGTCGTCATGCGCCAACCGCCGATGACTCTCGCTTCGGCCCTAAATCCCTCTACTGGTGTTGCGCTCCGATCACCCGTTCACCCGATCACGCTCGATCACCCGATCTTTTGAGCTCTCTGCAGCCATCCCTCCACAATGTGCCGTATTACACCCGAGCACTCCTTGTACGAGCTGCGGCTGCTGTGCGGACTGTGCTCAGCGCCGGGGATGATATGCACCTGAGCCGCCGGCAGCTCACTTCGGATTCGGTTGATCTCTCCAGGTTCGGTTCGCGGATCGCATTCACCGTGGACGATGGCGACGGGAGCCGCGATTTCGCCGAGACGCCGGTTGTAAAGGTCCGGCGCGCCGGGATCGGTGGAGCGAGCGATCTCGACCCAGGCCTGGCAGTCGCCGCGAATGGCATCTCGCCAATGCGCTTCGCCGTGATCATGAGCAAGCACGGATATGGCCCGCTCGCCCAGGCTGTCCGGATTGCCTGCTAGGCCGGTGAAAAAGTCCATGGAGTGAGGTTTGACGCGGTAATAGTGCAGCGCTTCGAGGATTAATCCCTCCACGACCAAATACGGACGCTGCTCCTGCGCCATCAATCCGATCCACGCGGCAATGACTGCGCCGTCGCTATGTCCCCAGAGCATAGCCTGCCGGAGGCCCAGCGCTTCGCAGAAAGCTAGGGTTTCTGCCGCCGCTAGCTGGTGGAAATCGGCGTTGAAGATTGCATTCTTGGTCGAGCGTCCATAACCCGAGCGGTCTGGGATGATGACCTGGACACCGGGAATCGATGTCTGCTGCTCGGCTAGCGGGTAAATCTCGTAGCCCCACCCGCCATGAAGAAAGATCAGAGGACGACCGGATCCGAACTGGCGGTAGTGAATCGCCGCCGGCCCTCCGGCCAGCGGCGAATATGCTAGCGTGATGAAAGGCAAACAAAACCATATCATTGATTGCTTGGAAGTGGTTATCACCTGGGTTTCTGAGAAAGCCGCGCTGAGAAAGCTGCGGCTGGGAAGGCTGATCGATGTGCGCGCATCATGCTTTCACGACGGTTCGAGACTAGAGGATTCTCGCAATTGCCCTAGCCCGTTCTTCATGTCGACGCGAGCAGCGGGTGGAGCAGGCCTTTATTGAAGACCTGCTCCACCCTCTTGTCCTAGGCTTTAAGACCTCAGCGACGAGAAACATTACCCCGGTTTAATTCTGTCGACCGGCCTTGGCTTTGAAGCGGGTTGCGAAGCGCTCCAGGTTGATCACTCCTCGGCTATGCGTGCCTTCGCCGATCTTTTCTGTTCCGTCATGCGCTTCAACCGCAAATGTTACCAGCCGATCGTTCACAGAAACGACTTCGGCTCGGGCGGTTACAGTAAAGCCCACCGGCGTGGCCGCCAGGTGCTTCACGCTGACCATGGCGCCCACCGAGCCCCATCCGTTGGGAAGATGTTTGGCAATGGCCTCAGCAGCTGCGACTTCCATGAGGTAGATCATCATGGGCGTGCCGTAGACCTCGGGCATATCGGGATGAAAGTGCGCTACCGTCAGATCACGGGTCACGACGACCGACTTGCTGGCAGAAGCTCCGATCGGAATGTTCGCGGCGAAATCCATGTGCGGCCTCAGGGGAACTATCGTCTCAGTGAAACAGCCAGTTTGTAAACCAGTGGGAGGCGGCAACGCGCTAACCTGCGTTTTTCTTTTTACTTGGCACGACTGAAGCTCGTGCCCTGATACCTACAAGAGGCCAGATGGATTTGGAAATTGTGGTTCGGAAATAATGCAGCTGAAGCATGAGATAAAGAAAGAGTCTCACCGTCGACCCCGGACGCGCAATCGGCGCATAGCTCTGCCACCGGATTACGCTGCGATTACGCTCGCCACTTACCAACACGGGCCCAAATCATCTTCGATTACGTTTCTTCAACGGATTCGTCGAAGAGATTGAAGGGGGACACGACTTATGCATACCATCGCCAAGTTCATCGCCGTACCGAGCAGCCTGATTCTCCTGTTCGTCGCTTTAACGGCCCAAGGCACCAAGCCCACGCCCACAACAGCGCAGTCCGTTCGACGTCACTTTGCCTCGGTCAATCGCAAAGTGCTGACCATGGTGAAGGACTTTCCCGAAGATAAGTACGATTTCCGCTTGAAGCCGGAGATGCGGTCGTTCAACGAGCTGATCGTGCACATCGCTTCCGGCAATGTGTATGCCGCCAAGGCGGGCCGCGGCGAAAAGGTGAACTGGGATGAGCTCGATCCCAAGAATTATGCCAACAAAGCGGCGGTGGTGGCGCTGATGGAGAAATCCATTGCCGATGCTGACGCCACGCTCAAGAGCGTTTCTGACGATGCGCTGGCTAAAAACGCTGAGCCCTGGCTGGGCGTGATGGAACACTCCGCCGAGCACTACGGGCTGCTGGTGGGCTACTATCGCGCCAACGGGCTGGTGCCGCCAGAGTCGCGTCCCAGCAATGCGAGTCGATAGAGCGTGTTCCTAAAGAGGGATTTGGGCACGGCTTCACTGGTTGCGAAAAAACTCCACGCTCATAAAGCGGCTTGAAACGGCAATGACCTGGACGTGCGTGGCACCGGCACTCCTGCCGGTGCTTGCGTCCTCAAAGCAGGACAATTTTGCACAGGCACTCATGTGTCCTGTGCCACAAATTCTTGGGACCACATGCCACTTTCGGTTGCTCGTGCCTAACTGATTTGGACCAGGCGCGGCACAGCGGCGAGGGAGGGCCGCATCCTGGGGATCGACGGCCACTGCTGACCCGGCCCCGGAAAATGTGTAGGCGCCGGTCACAGACCCCACGCCCGCTAGCGATGTGCTGCCGCAGTAGCGAAAATAAGCTGGACGTGGCGGATTCACCGCGGGTTCTCGAGGATTCATCCCATCGATTCTTCATTCGAGTGGGGCGAAGAACGCCACACGCGTCAAGAAGCTTGCACGTGAGTACTTACTTTCTGGCTCGCGCCGCGCCAGTACAGGATCAGGCCGATGCCGAGGGTGACGGCCGTCGCAGTTAGCAGGCTGAGTTCAAAGAGCAGCGTGCTCTTAACCTCTTCCGACGGGACCATCGCCAGCCCCATCGAGCCCAGCGTGACACAGAATCCAAGCAGTCCCGCCACCCACACGCCCAACTTGCCTCCCGGAACCAACACTGCCTGGCTCCTAGTTTCCCGGTCGGGACGGTAAGCCAGCCTGATGACAGCAGCGTACATGTAGAGGAACGGAATAAAGTAGAGAATGACCGACATGTCCACGAGAAAGAGGTATCCCTTTTTCAAAGTGGTGACGTAAGTTGTCAGCACCAGGATCACTGCTGAGATGCCGGCCTGGACAAGGATCGAGACCCACGGTGTCTTCCATCGTGGGTGTAGCTTTCCGAAGAATGATGGCAGATAACGGTCAATGCCTGCGACAAACGGCACACGGGCGACGCCCGCCACGGTGGCGCCCACGCCGCCAGCGTTGCCGGCTGTGACTAGCAACGCGGCGATTATCCCAAACCATGCGATCCCCAGCATGGTCGAACCGCCGGTTACGGCCTGAAACACTCCGTTGCGCGGATCGACATCGGCCGCGGGACGCAATGCCAACACCGCCAGTGTCCCCAGGATGTAGATCGCCGCAATCAGCGCTGCGGAAGCATAAATGGCGCGCGGAAACGTCTTGCGCGGCTCGCGCACCTCTTCGCTCATGGCGCACACTAGCTCCATGCCGGTAAAGGCGAACGCTATCTGGGACCAGAAGTTGACAGTGTCCCAGTTCCATGTTGGCAGCATGGACTTCCAGGAAAACGACGTCACGCTGCCATGATGCAACGCGATGTATCCACCGATCCCCAGCAGCATTAGCAGGGGAATATAGGTGCCGATGCCCCCGGCATTCTGCAGCCACTTGCCAATGTTCAGACCGACGATGTTCAGTACTACTGCGATGCCCAGCAGCCCCAACGATGCTCCCAAGGTGTAAACCTTGTTGTCCGCCAAGTGGGAGTAACGAGGCCCGCCAATGTAAACAGACATGGCTACGCTTGCCGCCAGCAGCCCAGGAAAATAAAAGAACGTATAAACCCAGTAGGCCCATCCGGCGACGAAGCCATGAAAATCCCCGAACGCTTCCTTACTCCACACGTAGAGCCCGCCCTCCGCTGGATAACGCGTCGAGAGCTCGATGATGATCAGAGCGGTCGGCAGAAAGAAAAGCAGTGCGGCGAGCACCCAAAGACTGATAGACGACGTTCCGTTGTGAGCAGCAGCGGCAATCCAACGCGGGCCGAGCACCGCGGCGATGTTGAACAAGAGCACGTCCCACAAGCCCATGGTGCGGCGCAATTGCGACGTTTGCGGCGAACTGTTATTGGTCAATCACTCCCTCGCGAACCATGCGATGATTCTTAAGCTCGGCCGCGTTTGAGGCGCGGAGCTGGGTCTGGGAAAGATAACAAAAACGAAGCGCGCCCGCTAATCGGACGCGCTTTCGATTGGTGTCAGCCTAACCCTTCAATCTCCGCCAGCCGAACGAACCTTATCTCAAGAACTTGCGGATCCAAAAGCCGATTGCACCGCTGAGCAAGCCCACGAGACCCAGTAGCGGAAGGAAGGTCGAAGTCGCCGGCAGGCGCGTAGTTTTGGTTTTTGGCGGGTTAGCCGGAGTGGTTTCCGGTGTGGTCGCTTTTGCCGCGGGTTCGGGCTTTTCCTTGGGCACTGGTGGTTGAGCGGCTGGGGACGGCGCGGGGCGATTCTGTGCGATCATGTTTGGCGCGTTGGAGGACAGCGCGCCCTCCGCGATCGGGGCTCCAGCCACACCGATCTTATTTCCCAGGCGCTCCGCATCTGCGTTGGTATAGGTGCGTATATTCTGTGGCCGATTGGCTCGATATTGCGCGGCTATCTCACCCAAACTCATGGTTGGTACGGCACTCGCGTTCGGCATGGAACCCCCAAAGTACGAAGGCCCCAGATCATTCACGGCTCTTCCCGATTGTTCAGCAACTGCTTCTGTGCCCGTGTAAGATCCGGGAGCCCCGTAATAGCCATACTCCGGCCCGGTCGGGGTGACCTGCAGGCCCAAATCGAACGGCTGGTTGATGCTGATACCAGCCTGGCCGGCCAAGGAGATTCCAGCCGCCGATTCTGTCGAGGAAATTCCACTAGGCGCTACGTAAACACCGCCGCCATAGAGCCCACCGCCAACGACGTAGATGTTGGTGGAAGGTACTACAATGGTGCCGCTCTGAGCCGGAGCCGGGCGCGCCGATACCGGCTGAGTTTGGGCGTAAAAGCTCGCGGGTACCGCGATCGCCGCAATCACAAAGAATTTACGGATCATGATTTACTCCTGGATTCTCCATGATTAGTTTGATTACCAATAGGTAAACAAGGATGCAAGGAGGCTCTCAGGATTCGGGCAGCGTGCGCTTCAACTGAATGTGGCCTTCTGTAAGATTTGACAACGTTGCACCGCCGCTTTAGCTTGCTAGCGACCGAAGTTTTCGAGCGTTTGGGAGGTGGCCATGCGGCGCACTCTAGTGGTTTTTGTCATTGTGATGGTGGCTGGTCTGTCGCGGAATTGCATCGTGGCGCAGGACTTAGCTTCATTCGAAAAGAGGACTACAGTTAAGGTTCTAAAGAACGGGCTCACCGTAATCCTATATGAACGTCCGGAGGCGCCGGTCTTCTCCTTCTACACTATTGTGGATGCAGGCGCAGTGCAGGATCCGCAAGGCCAATCCGGCCTGGCGCACATGTTCGAGCACGAAGCGTTCAAAGGCACGGACCGCATCGGCACCACGGATTATGCCCGCGAGAAGCTCGCGCTGGATAAAGTGGAACAGGCCTGGACGGCCTACGATCATGAAGACCGCAAGGAAACCGGGCGCGACGCCAAGAAAGTCGCGCAACTGAAGGCGGAGTTCGATAAAGCGGTAGAGGAAGCTAACAGATTCGTGATCCCCAATCGGTTCGGGGACATCATTCAGCGCGAAGGCGGAGTCGGTCTCAACGCCAGCACGGGAATGGACAGCACGCAGTTACTTCTACTCGCTGCCGGTGAACCGTTTTGAAGTTTGGGCTTACCTGGAATCATCACGTTTTCATAGCGGAGTTTTGCGCGAGTTCTACAAGGAGCGCGATGTAGTGCACGAAGAGCGCCGGCTGCGCACCGATAGCAATCCCATCGGCAAGCTGGTGGAACAGTACATGGCCGCCGCTTACACGGCGCATCCCTACCAGCGTTCAGGTGTGGGCTGGCCTTCCGAACTCGATCACCTCACCGCGAGCGAAGCTGCCAAGTTCTACCGCAAGTATTACGTTCCTTCCAACACGGTGATCGCGCTGGTGGGCGCGCTCAAACCCGCGGACGTCTTCCCGGTGGTGGAAAAATATTTCGGGCCGATTCCAGCGGCGCCAAAGCCGGAGCCTCTGACGACCATTGAGCCGGACCAATTTGGCGAGCGTACAGTCACCATTCATGATCGCTCGCAGCCCTTCTACCTCGAGGGCTACCACCGGCCGAGCGATCGCGATCCCGACGACGCGGTGTATGACGTGATTTCTGATCTGGTGTCGGAGGGCCGGACCTCGCGTCTTTACCGCTCGCTGGTGCGAGACAAAAAGATCGCCGCTACGGCTGCCGGGTTTTCCGGCCTGCCAGGAACCAAATATCCCGGGTTGTTTAGCTTTTACGCGGTCCCCCTGCCCGGACACACGCCCGCCGAGATGGGCCAAGCCATCCACGAGCAGGTCAATCGTTTGCAGAACGAGGATGTCAGCGACGAGGAACTGCAGATGGTGAAGACTCGCGCCAAGGCGGACTTGATTCGTGGATTGGCGGATAACCAGGGACTGGCTGCGCAGCTTGCCGTCAACCAGCTCCGCTTCGGCGATTGGCGTGAGCTGTTCCGCAGCGTGGACAAAATCGATAAGGTCACCAAAGCCGATATCCGTCGCGTTGCCGGGAAGACTTTCCTGGAAAGCAACCGCACTGTAGCTGTCATTGTGAATGACGCAGCGTCACCCAAGCCGGCTGCCGCGAGCGCGCAGACGCAGAAGGAGAACCGTTAATGACTCGCAGCAGAATCTCTCCCGTGATTTTAATGGTGGCCATCGCTGCATTAAGTTTGCCGGCTTTCGGGCAAGCTAATCCGCCAGCCGCCGCGCAGGCGCCGGCAAAGAAAACGTCACCGGCGCCGGCCGCCGTTTCAACCCATGATGGAAAGCAGGACCTGGCTGCCGGCGATCTGCGAGCGATCCACAGACCAGGCTTACCGGAATTTCATCCCCAGCAGCCGAAACGTGTTCAGCTCGAGAATGGCATGGTGATCTTCCTGCAGGAAGATCATGAGCTGCCGTTGATCCAAGCCACGGTAACCATTCGCGGCGGATCCAAGAGTGAGCCCGCCGACAAAGTCGGACTGGCCAGCATTTACGGCAACGCTTGGCGCACCGGCGGTACCAAAAGCAAGACTGGCGACGAACTCGACGATCTCCTGGAGTCTCGCGCGGCCAAGCTGGAAACCGGCGGCGGTACTCTAGCGACCTTCGTCACGCTTTCCAGCTTGAAAGGCGATTTTGATTTTGTCCTGGACCTGGCGAACGACCTTCTCCGCAACCCGGAATTTCGCCAGGACAAAATCGATCTGGCCAAGGATCAGGTGAGGACCGGGATTTCGCGCCGCAACGACACTCTCGGTCAGATCGCCGCGCGCGAGGCGACCAAGATCGGTTACGGAGCCAAGAGCCCTTATGCTCGCGTCCCGGAATATGACAGCGTGGCTGCCGTGACTCGCCAGGATCTGCTCGACTGGCACGCGACGTATGTCCAGCCGAACAACATCATTTTCGCTGTAGCCGGCGATTTCGATTCCACCGCAATGGAGGCGCGCCTCCGCAAACTCTTTGCGGACTGGCCTAAAGGACCGGCCACACCTGCGCCTGATGTAGCGGTGACTCCGCCCCAGCCGGGCGTGTACTTTGTGGCGAAAGACGATGTAAACCAGAGCGAGATCCGCATGATCGCCGCCGGCATTCGCCGTGACGATCCGGACTACTATGCCGTCGAAGTGATGAATGAGGTTCTGAGCGGAGGGTTTGCGTCACGGCTATTTTCCAACCTGCGCACCAAAGCCGGTTTGGCCTATGCAGTTGGCGGCCGCGTGAATGCTGTTTTCGATCATCCAGGTTTGACCATCCTCACCATCGGTACCAAGAGCAGCACCACAGCCAAGGCAGTGGCAGGGCTCTACCAACAGATCGAAGGTATGAGCACGAATCCGGTTACCGCAGAGGAGTTGCAGCGAGGCAAGGACGCGATCTTGAACTCCTTCATCTTTGAGTACGACTCCAAAGAAAAAGTCATGAACGCCCGCGCCAACTACGAATTCAACGGCTATCCGGCTGACTTCTTGGAGCGTTATCAGAAGGGCGTTGCTAAAGTTACGGCGGATGACGTGAACCGCGTGGCCAAGAAATATCTTGAAAGGAACAAGTTTGCTGTCCTGGTGGTGGGCAAGGCTGCAGATTTCGACAAGCCGTTGAGCACGTTTGGCGCGGTAACCACCTTGGACATCACTATTCCTCAGCCGGGACCAAGCAAGGCCGCGTCCGCTGCGCCGGCGGCCAGCAATCCGGAAGGCAAAGCTCTCCTCGCCAAAGTGATCGAGGGCGCCGGCGGGGCGAAGTTGAAAACCATCAAGACCGTACACACCAAAGGCACACAGACCGTGAAGGCCCAGGGCATCACCGTGGACATCGACGAAACCACTCTGGGCGAGGACAACATCCATCTCAAAGTGAACACTCCCAACGGCGAGTTGACCATGGTAGCAACGAGCAAGAGCGGCTTCATGTCCATGGCCGCAATGGGAGGTACGCGCGACATGCCCACATCGCAAAGAGAAAGCATGTTGAAGAACTTGCGCCGCGAGCTGTGGTCGATTGCCCAACATTCGGACGATCCGCACTACACCTTCGCCGCGCAAGGCAAGGAAAAAATCGGGGACGTCGAGGCTTCCGTGCTCGATATCAGTGGCGGTGGTGATCAACTGCGTTGGTTTGTGGACTTCCAAACTGGCCGCGTTCTCCGCGCCTCGTTCCAAGGCAATACACCGAGCGGCCCGGCGACGCAAGTAGTCGACTACTCTGACTGGAAAACAGTAGATGGCGTGACTCTGCCTTTTCACTTCGACGTGAGCGCCAACGGCAAGCCGAGCATGTCCGTTGCCGTGAGCAGCTTTGAATTCAATCCTGCCGTTGACGCCAAGATCTTCGACAAGCCGTAGAAGTAGTAGTCAGCACCCGGCAGTCAGCAATCAGATTACACTGAAAACACTGATCGAAAAGCGTAGAACTCGGCGCTCAAAATCAGTGTCATCAGTGTTGATCAGTGGTAAGAATGGCTCTAGCTTCCAATAAACCGCGCGTAGAGGCTGCGCGCCACCGCGGTGTCGGAAGTGCCTTTAATGATGGCGCGCCCGTCGGGGAAAAGAGTCAACTCATAAGGTTCACGCCAGAATTTGAGAACGAAGTCGTTGTGCTTGACGGTGCCGTGCGGCTTGAGTCTTCCTGTCATCTCAGTGAAGTCCACGGGGCGATGGCGCTCGTGAATCTGCACTGAGTTTCGTCCGCACAACGTGATCTGCGGGCGCGCGACGCCGGACAGATGAATAAAATCGCGGTGACCGCACGTCTGACAGTCGGATCGAAGCCGAGCAGCAGCCACTTCGGAGCGGTCGTTGCTCCAGAGATCGAAAGAAAGCAGCGTGCGCCGCAATTTGTCGTGCGCGCCGGTCAGAAACTTTAATGCCTCGGTAGCTTGGATGGACGCCACTAGATTCACCGCACTGTTAAGGATTCCTGCTGTATCGCAAGTTTCTACAGTTCCTTCCGGGGGAGCCGGGAAGATGCACGTTAGGCACGCGGTTTCGCCGGGAATAATGTTCATAGTCACGGCGTAAGCACCGACCGCGGCCGCGTAGATCCAGGGTTTTGCGGTCTTCACCGCAAAGTCGTTGATCAGGTAGCGAGTCTCAAAATTATCCGTGCCATCGAGGATCAGGTTCAGTTGTTCGCTGCCGAGCAAGCCTTCGATGTTCTCCGGAGTCAGATCGGCGACCTCCGGCCGGACGGCGATCGACGAATTGAAAGCAGCAATCTTCTTAGCCGCAGCCACTGCTTTCGGGAGCGATTCGGCGGCGTCGGCCTCGTCAAACAAAGACTGACGCTGCAAGTTGCTGGGCTCGACGTAATCGCGATCGATAATCACCAGACGTCCCACGCCGGCGCGCGCGAGTAAAGAAGCAACACTGGTCCCGATCGCACCGCAGCCGACCACAGCAACCTGAGCCAGTCCAAGCCGGGCCTGGCCTTCGGCGCCGATGCCGGGGAAGATTACCTGGCGGGAATATCGGTCCTGGAAATCCATGGCCCTGTTTATTATAGGTGTTTGGTGTCCAGGAGTTGTTTTGCGGGCGTGCGGAGGCTCCGAGTGCAACGATGCCCTGAACTGCTGCCATCGAACTAAGGAAGCAATCGGAGAGGGCGAGCGAGCTTCTGCCGAAGGGGCGAGAGATTTTGCCGCGTTTTCGCGCAGTTTATCTGGGATGTTTGCTTTGGATTGGTGCCTCCGCGGCGCAGCAGACCACTCCGCCTGCCACGCCCAGGCCAGTCCAACCAACCGCGCCTGCAACGCAACCAAGCCAAGCTCCGGAGCCCTCTCCCCCCGCAACACCAACGCCTCCGCCAGCGGCTTTGGCGCAGCCGACTCCCGGGGGAGAGCAGCCGACCGGTTCCAATCAACAATCCTCCGGGTTTGATAACACTAGCAGTCTGAATAGCTTGCACGGACTGATCGTTGCCGGAATCCAGGTTTCGGGTTCAGGCGTCGAGCACTCGGAGTGGCTGGAGCA
>Ga0209648_10004280_pt1 | contig 12106 bp, 9 predicted proteins | sample GraSoi2013_115cm_FD_185830 | JGI IMG/M metagenome (GOLD analysis project Ga0209648, IMG submission 185830) | Grasslands soil microbial communities from the Angelo Coastal Reserve, California, USA - Sample 9_17_2013_115cm (SPAdes) (version 2) | ecosystem: Environmental > Terrestrial > Soil >...
CGACCTCGACACCCAGGAGCGCGCCGAGCAGGCCAAGCGCGAGATCGAACGCCGCGCCTTCTCCGTCGCTTCGATCGACCGCCGCCAGGTCCGGCGCAACCCGCCGCCGCCCTTCATCACCTCGACGCTGCAGCAGGAGGCCTCGCGCAAGCTGGGTCTGGGTGCCGCCACCGCCATGCGCGTCGCCCAAAGGCTCTACGAGGGCGTCGATATCGGCGGCGAGACCGTCGGCCTCATCACCTATATGCGCACCGACGGCGTGCAGCTCGCGCCGGAAGCGATCGGCCAGACGCGCCGCCTGATCGAGACCAAGTACGGCCAGAGCTACGTGCCGGCGAGCCCGCGCGTCTACACCTCGAAGGCCAAGAACGCCCAGGAGGCGCACGAGGCGATCCGCCCGACCGACCTCTTCCGCACGCCCCAGGACGTGGCGGCGTATTTGGACAAGGACCAGCTCGGCCTCTACGAGCTGATCTGGAAGCGCACCGTGGCGAGCCAGATGGAAAGCGCCGTGCTCGACCAGGTGACCGTCGATATCGCGAGCGGCGACAAGACCGTGCAGCTGCGCGCCACCGGCTCGGTGGTGAAGTTCAACGGCTTCCTCACCCTCTACGACGAGGGCAAGGACGAAAATGGCAACGAGGATGAGGAAGGCAACGCCATCCTGCCCGACGTCGCCCCGGACGAGGCGCTCGACCGCCGCGACGTCCTGCCGGAACAGCATTTCACCGAGCCGCCGCCGCGCTATTCCGAAGCCAGCCTGGTGAAGAAGCTGGAGGAGCTCGGCATCGGCCGGCCCTCGACCTACGCCAGCATCATCGAGGTCCTGCAGCGCCGCAACTACGTAAAGATCGACCGCAAGCGCTTCGTGCCCGAGGATCGCGGCCGTATCGTCACCGCCTTCCTGCAGACCTACTTCCCGCGCTACGTCGAATACAACTTCACCGCCCATCTCGAGGAAGAGCTCGACGACATCTCCGACGGCAAGATCGACTGGCGCCAGGTGCTGCGCGAATTCTGGAAGGCCTTCTCCGCCGCCGTCGGCGAGACCAAGGAGCTGCGGGTCAAGGAAGTCTTGGACAAGCTCGACGAGGAGCTCGGCCCGCACTTCTTCCCGGCTAACGATAATGGCGGCCAGGGGGGCGGCAAGAACCCGCGCGACTGCCCGTCCTGCGCCAACGGAAGGCTGGGCCTCAAGCTCGGCAAGTTCGGCGCCTTCATCGGCTGCTCGAACTATCCGGAGTGCCGCTTCACCCGCAAGCTGGGCATCGTCGATGCCGAGGCCGACGCCGCCTCCGGCGCCAATCTCGACGGGCCCAAGCTCCTGGGCATCGATCCGGTGAGCGGCAAGCCGGTCACCCTGCGCAACGGCCCGTACGGACTCTACGTCCAGCTCGGCGAGCCCGAGGGCAAGGAGAAGCCCAAGCGGCAGTCGTTGCTGAAAGGCATGACGCCCGACGAGGTCACCCTGGAGAAGGCGCTGGCGCTGCTGGCGCTGCCGCGCGAACTGGGTCCGCATCCCGAGGATGGCGAGCAGATCCTGGCCGGCGTCGGCCGCTTCGGGCCGTACGTCAAGCATGGCGCCAAGTACAAGTCGATCCCGGCCGACGAGAGCGTGCTCAATATCGGCATGAACCGCGCCGTGGCGCTGCTCGCCGAGGCCAAGAGCGTGGGCCGCGGCCGCGCGGCCAAGCCGCTGCGGATCGTCGGCAACCATCCCGCCGACGCGGCGCCGATCGAACTCTATGACGGCCGCTACGGCCACTACGTCAAGCATGGCGGGATCAACGCCACCGTGCCGCGCGACCTCAAGCCGGAAGAGCTGACGCTCGACCAGGCGGTGGCGCTGCTGGCCGAGCGCGCGGCGAAGGGCCCTGGCAAGAAGCCGGCGCGCGTCAAAAAGGCGCCCACGGCGAAAGCCAACGGCGTGGCCGTTGCCGCGCCTGCCAACGACACCAACAACGACAAAGAAAAGAAACCTAAAACTGACAAGAAGAAACCCGCGCCCAAGCGCAAGACCGCCAAGGCCAAGACCGAGCCGCCTCGCCGCACTGGAACCGATGGCTAAGGGCAAAGTCCCGACCCGCGACGAACTGCTGGCTTTCATCCGCGACAGCGCCACGCCGGTCGGCAAGCGCGAGATCGCCCGCTCCTGGAGCCTCAAGGGCGACCAGCGCATCGAACTGAAGCAACTGCTGCGCGAGTTGCGCGACTCGGGCGAGATCGCCGCCGACCGCGCCAAGACCTTCCGCGACCCCGCCGCGCTCTCCGACGTGGCCGTGCTGGAGATCGTGCGGGTCGATGGCGACGGCCACCTGATCGCCGTGCCGCGACGCCACGACGAGGAGAAGGACGGCCCGCCGCCGCGCATCGAGATCGCCCCGCAAGCTTCGCGCAGCGGCCCCGCCCCCGCCGTCGGCGACCGCGTGCTGGCCAATCTCAAGCGCCGCGGCAACGCCTACGAAGCCCGCGTCATCCGCCGGCTGGGCAGCGGCCCCAAGAAGATCCTCGGCCTCTACGAGGAGCCCGACGGCGGCCACGGCATGGGCCTCGTGAGCCCGACCGACCGCAAGCTCCGGCAAAGCTTCGAGATCAGGCCGGCCGACAAGAACGGCGCGGTGCCGGGCGACATCGTCTGGATCGAGGCGACGGGCGGCGCGCTGTCGCGCCGGGCACAGGTGCTCGAGCGCATCGGACCGATGAGCGATCCGCGCACCGTGAGCCTGATCGCCATCGCCGCCAACGACATCCCGGTCGAGTGCCCCCAGGCCGCACTCGACGAGGCCGAGCGCGCCAAGGCCGCACCGATGGGCCATCGGCTCGACCTGCGCGAGGTGCCCCTGATCACCATCGACGGCGAGGATGCGCGCGACTTCGACGACGCGGTGTTCGCCGAGCCGGATCCGGACCATCCCGGCGGCTGGCGCCTGCTGGTCGCCATCGCCGACGTCGCCTGGTACGTGCGCCACGACAAGCCGCTCGATCGCGCCGCCTATCGCCGCGGCACCTCGGTCTATTTCCCCGACCGCGTCGTGCCCATGCTGCCCGAGGCGCTGTCCAACCACTGGTGCTCGCTGGTGCCGCACGAGGATCGCCCGGTGCTGGTCGCCGAAATGTCGATCGACGCCGAAGGCCACCTCAAGCACCACCGCTTTCACCGCGCCATGATGCGCTCGGCCGCCCGGCTCACCTATACGCGCGTCCAGCGCGCCATCGACGGCGCGCCCGACGCCGAGATCGCGCCGCTGATGGAGAACGTGATCCGCCCCCTCTATGGCACCTACAAGGTCCTGCTGGCGGCGCGCGAGAAGCGCGGCGCGCTCGACCTCGACCTGCCGGAGCGCCAGGTGACGCTCGGCAGCGACGGGCGCATCGCCGAGATCGGCGTGCGCGAGCGGCTCGACAGCCACAAGCTGATCGAGGAGTTCATGGTGCTGGCCAACGTGGCGGCGGCGCAGGCGCTGGAGCAGCGCCACGCACCTTGCCTCTACCGCGTCCACGACCAGCCCGACGCCGCCAAGCTCGAGGCGCTGCGCGAGTTTTTGGGCACCCTCGGCATCGCCGTGCCGACCGGCCAGCGGCTGCGGCCGGCCGATCTCAACCGCGTGCTGCACCAGGTCGCCGACAAGCCGGTCTCCCAGCTCGTCAGCCAGACCGTGCTGCGCAGCCAGAGCCAGGCGGTCTACGGCCCCGACAATCTCGGGCATTTCGGCCTGGCGCTGGCGCGCTATGCCCACTTCACCTCGCCGATCCGCCGCTATCCCGACCTGGTCGTCCATCGCGCCCTGATCGCCGCCTACGGGCTGGGCGAAGGCGGCCTGGCCGACGCCGACAAGGGCCGCTTCACCGAGTTCGGCGAGCACCTTTCGATGTGCGAGCGGCGCGCCGTCGCCGCCGAACGCGGCGCCATGGATCGTTATGTCGCGGCCTATATGGCGGCCCATGTCGGCGCCACCTTCCCCGGACGGGTCACCAGCGTCACCCGCTTTGGCCTGTTCGCCGCGCTCGATGGCACCGGGGCGGACGGGCTGATCCCGATCCGCTCGCTCGGCCAGGAATTCTTTCGCCACGACGAAGGCCGCCAGATCCTCATCGGCGAGCGCACCGGCGAGACCTACGGGCTGGGCGATCGCCTCCGGCTGAAGCTCGTCGAGGCCGACACCGCCACCGGCGGCCTGCTGTTCGAGATCGTCGACGTGATCGAACGGGTCGAGCGCCACCCGCTGCCGCGTCGCCAGCAACGGCCGCGCAGCGATCGGGGCGTCCCGCGGCGTCCGGTCGCGCATCGCGGACCGTCTCGGGACAAAGGGTCGCGACGACGAAAGTGAGCCGGGCGCCCATCATGTCGTCATGAGCATGCAGCCCGCCCGGGTCGAGTTCCTGACCGCCCTGCTGCGCGGCTGGCACGGGAAATGTCCGCGGTGTGGCGCCGGCACCTTGTTCGGCAGCTTCCTGAAGATGCGCAGCCACTGCCCGGCCTGCGATCTGGCGCTCGAGCCCTATCGCGCCGACGACGCGCCGGCCTATTTCACCATCCTCGCGGTGGGCCACATCGTCGTGCCGCTGGTCCTCGTGGTGGAGCGCTATGGCGACCATCCGCCGCTGTGGTTTCACGCCCTGCTGTGGCTGCCGCTGTCGGTATTGCTTGCCCTCTACCTGCTCGGTCACATAAAAGGCACAGTTATTGCGCTCCTGTGGGCGCACCGGATACCCGCTCCCAAGCCGTCAACCGGGAGCTTCGACTCTTCAGCCTGAAGGTGGCCGCCTGCCCGCGGCTTGTGCTATTGTCGTTGCCAGCTGAGTGGGGGAAGTGCCGCTGATCCCTTTTTTTCGACTGGCGCTGCCGCGTGCGGCAGCCGCCCTGTTCGCCGCCTCTCTGGTCGTCTCCTGCGCGACCTCCACCGACACGCCCCAGGCGGAAAGCGGCAAGCCTGCCGTCGCAGCCGACGTCAATATCGAACGCGTCGTTCTGCAGGCCTATCGGGCGATCGGCGATCGCCACCTCTACGAGCCCAACTTCCGCGCCATTTCGGCCGAGGCCTACCGGGGCTTCGCCAGCGCCGACCCGGCGCTGGCGCTGGTGACGTCGGACGCCGCCTTCACCGTCAAGCGTGACGGCCAGGATGTGCTGACCCGCCCCGCGCCGGCCGATTCGGCCGATGGCCGGGCCTGGGGCGGCCTGCTGGCCGAGCTGATGGCCGGTTCGATGGAGGCCTCGCCCGTCCTGCAGCAGACCGATCGTCAGGTCCTGATCCGCGACGCCTTGACGGCCACCACCAAGCAGCTCGACCGCAACACCCGCTACGCCGATCCCGAAGAGGCGCGCGACAACCGCTTTCAGCGCGACGGCGGCGGCGGTATCGGCATCACCGTCGAGCGTACCGACGACAAGAAGATCGTGATCCGCGCCGTGCAGGACAGCTCGCCTTCAGCCAAGGCCGGCGTGCTGGCCGGCGACCAGATCCTGGCGATCGACGGCGAATCGATGGCCGACCGCACGCTGGGTGATGTCGTGTCGCGCCTGCGCGGCGCGATCGGCGCGCCGGTCACGCTCACCGTGATGCGTCCGACGCAGGGCGCAGAGCTGGCGCTCACCATGAAGCGCGGCCGCATCATACCGACCACCGTCACCTACGAGCGGCGCGGCGACGTGGCTCTGATCCATCTCACGGGCTTCAATAGCGCCACGACCGACAATCTGCACGCCGCCATGGACAAGGCGCGCGCCGACGTCGGCAAGGACATGGCCGGCGTCATCATCGACATGCGCTCCAACCGCGGCGGCCTGCTCGATCAGGCGCAGACGGTCTCGGAGCTGTTCATCAACGACGGCACCATCTTCTCGACCCAGGGCCGCCATCCCGACAGCCGCCGTATCTACAAGACCAGCGGCCACAAGGCCGCCGACATGCCGATCGTCGTGCTGATGAACGGCGGCTCCGCGTCGGCCGCCGAGATCGTGGCGGCGGCGCTTCAGGATCGCGGCCGCGCCTTGATCGTCGGCACCACGAGCTACGGCAAGGGCACGGTGCAAACCGTGGTGCGACTGTCCAACGAAGGCGAACTGATCCTGACCTGGTCGCGCCTGCAGGCGCCATCCGGCTACACCTGGAACGAATTGGGCGTGCTGCCCAACATCTGCACCTCCAAGGTGGCCGACGCTGACCAGCTCGGGCCGAATTCGCTCGATTCCAGCCAGGGGACGCTGATGCGCTGGCATGCGCTGCGCAACCCGACCCATCAGGAAGTGACCGACCTGCGCAAGATCTGCCCGCCCGGCGACAACAGCCCCGAGCGTGACGTCGACGTTGCCACCCGCCTGCTGCACGAGCCCGGCCTTTATGCCCATGCCGTGCAGGCCGCGACCCAGCAGGCCGCCAGCCAATAGGCTTTTCAGGCGCTTGACACCGCCCGGCTGGCGACTACCTTGCCGGCCTTCCGGGAATTCGCCCCCTCTGGAGTTAGGGGTGGGCATAGGGACAAAGACCATGGCCAAGCCGACCTCGATCCTGATCAAGATGATCTCCAGCGCCGACACCGGCTTCTTCTATGTCACCAAGAAGAACCCGCGCACCAAGACCGAGAAGCTCGAGCTCAAGAAGTACGATCCGGTGGCGCGCAAGCACGTCGTCTTCAAGGAATCCAAGATCAAATAGTCCGGCCGTTTTCGCGCCGCGTCCTCAAAGCCGCCCTTCCGGGCGGCTTTTTCGTGGGCTAGGCTCCGCGCCATCCAACAACGGGAGGGAATCACATGAGCGCCCAGCTTTCGCGCGACGATTGGAAGAGCCGCATCGGCGGCCTCAGCTACCGCAACCAGGCCTTCATCGGCGGCAAGTTCGCGGCCTCCCTCACCGGCAAGACCTTCGACTGCATCAATCCGGCGACCGGCCAGGTGCTGACCAAGGTCGCGGCCTGCGAGCAGGCCGACGTCGATGCCGCGGTCAAGGCGGCGCGCGCCGCCTTCGACAAGGGCACCTGGGCCAACATGCCGCCGGCCCAGCGCAAGCGCATCATGCTGAAGCTCGCCGAGCTGATGATGAAGAACCGCGAGGAGCTGGCGCTGCTCGAGACGCTCGACATGGGCAAGCCGATCGCCTTCTCGACCACGGTCGACATTCCGGGCTCGGCCAACACCGTGCAGTGGTTCGCCGAGGCCATCGACAAGATCTACGACGAGGTTGCCCCCACGCCGGGCAATGTCGTGGCCATGATCACCCGCGAGCCCTCGGGCGTGGTCGCCGCCGTCGTGCCGTGGAACTTCCCACTGCTGATGGCCTGCTGGAAGATCTCGCCGGCGCTCGCCGCCGGCAACTCGGTGATCCTGAAGCCCGCCGAGCAGTCGCCGCTCACCGCCATCCGGCTGGCCGAGCTCGCGGCCGAAGCCGGCATTCCCGAGGGCGTGTTCAACGTGCTGCCGGGCTTCGGCGAGACGGCGGGCCAGGCGCTCGGCCGCCACATGGACGTCGACGTCATCGCCTTCACCGGCTCGACCGAGGTCGGCAAGTACTTCCTGCGCTACTCGGGCGAATCCAACATGAAGCAGGTCTGGCTCGAATGCGGCGGCAAGTCGCCCAACATCGTGCTGGCCGACGCGCCCAACCTCGACATCGCCGCCCGCCGCACCGCCTTCGGCATCTGGTTCAACCAGGGCGAGGTCTGCACCGCGGGCAGCCGCCTGATCGTCGAGGACAAGATCAAGGATTCGTTCCTCGAGAAGGTCATGGCGATCGGCCAGAAGATGATGCCGGGCGACCCGCTCGACCCCAAGACCCAGATGGGCGCCATGGTCGACGAGACGCAGACCAAGCGCGTCATGGGCTATATCGAGGCCGGCCAGAAGGAAGGCGCGACGCTCAGGATGGGCGGCAAGCAGGTCCATGTCGACAATGCCGGCAGCTTCATCGAGCCCACCGTGTTCGACGGCGTCGACAACAAGATGAAGATCGCCCAGGAGGAGATCTTCGGCCCGGTGCTCTCGGTCATTCCCGTCAAGGACGCCGAGCAGGCGCTCCGCGTCGCCAACGACACGATCTATGGCCTGGCTTCGGCGATCTTCACCTCGGACATCAACAAGGCCTTCAAGTTCGCCAAGGGCCTGCGCGCGGGCTCCGTGTGGGTCAACACCTATGACGGCGGCGACATCACCACGCCGTTCGGCGGCTACAAGCAGTCGGGCATCGGCCGCGACAAGTCGCTGCACGCCTTCGACAAGTTCACCCAGGTCAAGACGACCTGGATCCAGCTCGGCTGAGCGCGAACAACCGGAACGGCAAACCGGGGCGGCCGAAGGGTCGCCCCGCTCAAGGCATCAATCTGGCGCAGATCGTGCTTGATGCTCGCCAGGGAGATGTCATGCCGTCACTGACCATCCGGCACGTCACGACCTATCGATACCGGCAACCGGTCGCCTTCGGCGAGCACCGCCTGATGCTTCGTCCGCGCGATTCGCACGATCAGAAGGTCATCGAGGCAAGTCTCGACATCAGTCCCCTGCCGAGCAGCCTGCACTTCACTGAAGACGCCTTCGGCAACCACGTGGCGATCGCGCGCTTTGACGGCAGTTCCTCGGAGCTCAGCTTCGAAAGCGTCGTCAGTCTCGAGCATTCGCCCGCCGACACTGCCGATCTCGATCTCGCGCAAGTCGCCGGGGATTTTCCCGTCGACTACAGCGCTCTTGAGATGCCGGACCTCGCCCACTGCATCCAGCGCCATCATCCCGATCCGGACAACGAGGTCGAACGCTGGGCCCGCCAGTTCCTGCACGCCGGCGGGTCGATCGGCACGCTGGAACTCCTCGTCCGACTCACCCAGGGCATCCATCAGGGCTTTCTCTATCGGCGGCGGGAAGCAAAGGGCATCCAGCACCCGGTCGAGACGCTGCGGCTCGGCCATGGCAGTTGCCGCGACTTCGCGCTGCTGATGATCGAGGCGGCGCGCTCGCTGGGCCTCGCTGCGCGCTTTGCCTCGGGCTATCTCGCCGTGCCGTTCGAGCCGGCTGAGGAACCTGCGAGCGCCGGCGCCGTTAAGCCGGCTCATGGCGCCACCCATGCGTGGGCACAGGTCTATCTGCCGGGGGCCGGCTGGATCGATTTCGATCCGACCAGCGGCAGCGTCGGCAAGGCCACTCTGGTCACCGTCGCGGTCGTACGAGATCCGGACCAGGCGCTTCCGCTGCACGGTACCTTCATCGGATCGGCCGCGGATCCGCTCGGCATGGAAGTGCGTGTGAGCGTCACCTCGGTCCCGCCCCGTCACTAGAAGGGCGGCCAAGCACGGGATGCTGGGATGAAGATTCGCGTCGGCTACGAGCTGATCTACGATTTCCCGCAGCCCACACCCATGATCCTGGTTCTCGGCACCCATTTCACGCGGGCGTCGGACGTCATCGCACCGGATTACTTGACCACCGACCCTGCCGTGACGATCTCGCCCTATCGCGACGGCTACGGCAATTGGTGCAGTCGCCTGGTCGCGCCGGCCGGCCGCATGCGCCTGTCAGGCGACGGCATCGTGCGCGATTCGGGCCTGCCGGATGTCGTTGCGCCGTCGGCGCCCCAGCACGCGGTCGAGGATCTGCCGGCGGAGACGATCGGCTATCTCCTGGGCAGCCGCTATTGCGAGACCGACCGCCTGTCGGATATCGCCTGGCAGCTCTTTGCCCAGACGCCACCGGGCTGGCCGCGCGTCCAGGCGATCTGCGACTACGTCCATGCTCACATCACGTTCGGCTACCAATATGCACGACCGACCAAGACGGCCCGCGAGTCTTTCGACGAACGCAACGGCGTGTGCCGTGACTACGCCCACCTTGCGATTACCTTCTGCCGCTGCATGAATATCCCGGCGCGGTACTGCACCGGATACCTGGGCGACATCGGCATTCCACCGGTCGACAGCCCGATGGATTTCGCCGGCTGGTTCGAAGCCTATCTCGGCGGACGCTGGTACACCTTCGATCCGCGCAACAACGCGCCGCGCATCGGGCGCATCCTGATCGGCCAGGGACGCGATGCGTCCGACGTGCCGATCGCCCACACCTTCGGTCCCAACACGCTGGTCAGCTTCAAGGTGTGGACCGACGAGATCGTCTAGAGTCTTTTCGACGAAGATGGAAACGCTGAAGTAAGAACCACAACAAAGACCTCATGCTGAGGAGCAAGCGCAGCGAGCGTCTCGAAGCATGGGCCACGAGCACGTGTATGTTGCCCACCCTTCGAGACGCGGCCCTACGGACCGTTCCTTAGCGATCGGCCAATTCACTGCTTGGTTGGGGCGAAGCATGGGAAGGCGTCGACGTACCTGAAGTAGGTCGCGAGGTGGCGGTCCGACGCGGTCAGCAGGCCGCGGCGGAAGCGCATGGTGCTCAGCACCGGCGTGTCCTCCGCGTTCAGCCGCTCGACCATGGTCGCCACGGCAGGCAGCTTCTCGGCCGATCCCTGCGGCACGCCGATCACGAAATAGCCGGACGAGCTGCCGGGCTCGATCGGCGCACCGCTGAACAGCATGAACATGTCGTTGCCGCCGATCCTGAGATGCTGGGCAAACGTGTTGGTGCCGCTGATGCGGCCATGTTGAAGGTGGTAAGGGCTTTCGACCCGGAACTCGATGCCGCCCGCCTCGACCTCGAGCTGCTCGGGCATCGACGCCGCCGGCAAGCCGTGCAAGGTGCGCAGATGCTGGAAATCGACGCCGTTGGACACTGCGACCCAGGTGTCCCACGGCCGCCGGCCGCGTTCGTGAGCTTGATGGACGATCGTCGACTCCCCGGCGCCCGGAATGCGCGGCACGGCGAAATCGGCACACTCGCCGTTGAACGCCCAGACCAGTCCCCACGCCTCTTCGGTCGGATAGGTGAAGATGCGGGCGCTCGGCGGAATCTTGTCGCCGGTCGGGATATTGGCGCAGGCGCCTTGCGCATCGAACGACCAATGGTGATAGGGGCAGCGCAGACGGCCGTCGACGATCTGGCCGACCGACAAGTCGGCGCCGAGATGAGGACACCAGGCGCTCTGAACCACTGGCTGGCCCGCTGCGTCCCGGTACGCCACCACCCGTGTGCCCAAGAAATCCCGGCCGATCACCGAACCCGGCGGCAGGTCGCGGGCCAGCGCGACCGGATACCAGCAACGATGGAAGCCCGCCTCCGTCGCCGTGCGGTGCTCCGTGGCCAGCTTGCTCTTCGAACTCACCATGCCCATGGCTGTCTCCTTGCAATTTTGGTACTATGCGGTACCGGCGTCACTAACTTATGGTACTGTTCGGTACCGAGTCAAGAGGAACGACTTGCCAAAGATCGCCGATCCAGGCCCCGACCCGTCCCCCCTCGCCGCCCTCGAACCGCGCCGGCGCTGCATCCTGGAGGCGGCCTACGACGTGCTGATGGAACGCGGCTACGCCGGTGCCAGCACGCTCGAGATCGCCACCCGGGCGCGCGTCTCCAAGCGCGAGCTCTATGCCGAGTTCGGCAACAAAAGCGGCATCCTGCAGGCCCTGATCGCAGCGACCGCGGCGCGCATGCAGCTCCCCCTGGCAACGGCCGAGATCCGCGACCGCGACGGCCTTGCCGATGCGCTGGCAGCCTACGGCACGTTGGCGCTCGCCGAGCTCACCAGCCCGCCCGTGATCGCCATCAATCGTCTGGCCGTCGCCGAAGCGGGACGATCAAGCGAGCTGGGCGCGATCCTCGAAGAAAATGGCCGCGAACCCAACCGCAAGGCGCTGATCGATCTCATGGCGAAGGCCCAGGCTGCCGGTGTGCTGGCCGCCGGTGAACCGGACGCCATGGCGGGGCAATTCTTCTCGCTTCTGCTGGGCGACCTGATGTTGCGCTTGATGCTGGGCGTGACGCCTCGGCCAGGGCCCGGGGAGATCAAGAAACGGGCGCAGTCCGCAACCGAGGCGGTCCTTTCCCTCCACGCGGCCAGTGTCAGCGGCGCAGGATCGCGTCGACGGTCGTGACGGCGGCGTACTCGCCGTTCAACAAGGCGAGCGTGAGCTGATGCACATCCTCGGCCGGCCACAGCCGGCCGGTGAGGTCGCGCTTGTCGCACGACCAGCAGGCGTCGGCGGGGATCGTGATCCTGTAACCGAGATTGGCGCCCACCCT
>Ga0209648_10004281_pt1 | contig 12106 bp, 7 predicted proteins | sample GraSoi2013_115cm_FD_185830 | JGI IMG/M metagenome (GOLD analysis project Ga0209648, IMG submission 185830) | Grasslands soil microbial communities from the Angelo Coastal Reserve, California, USA - Sample 9_17_2013_115cm (SPAdes) (version 2) | ecosystem: Environmental > Terrestrial > Soil >...
CGCTACCTCAGGCATGTTGAGCCATAGCGGCTCGGTAGCTCTGACGGTGCAATAAGAGGCCAAAATGCGAGCACGAAACCCAGGTTTGTGTCAGGGCACGGATCTATCCGTGCCCCAAGATCTAAAAAAATCCAAGGCTTTAGCCCCTGAGGTCCAGATTTCGCCACCTCAAATGGATTTTGAAACGCGTCCACGAACAATGCTGTTTTCACAGGAGACTCTTATGAAGCTACACCATCGGACCCTCAATTACTTATTGCCAATCCTGTTCCTGCTGCTGGGAACAATCTTGCCGCGCGCGCAGGCACAGCTCACGCCGGGAAGGATTCCCAAAATCACCTCAACCTTTCCCCGTTTTCGGATCGCGGATTCGCTGATCTCCGAAGATGGCAGCGGCATTCACATCGGGGCAATGTCCATCGCGCCCACGGGAGTGATCACGCTCTGTTGTGGGCAAAACTTCGGCGACGGAGCCTGGAGTCTGAGCGGCAACAGCGGGACGGGCTGCACCACTTCACCTTGCAGCAATTTCCTGGGAACCACAGACAACACCAGCGTGGAAATCCGCGTGAATGGACAACGCGCCTACCGCATCGAACCGGCGACAAGCAGTGTCTCCGGTGTTCCCCCCGGCTTTGCGCCAAACATCATTGCAGGCAACAGCAACTATGTGACCGCCGGAGCGAGTGGAGCAACCATTGCCGGTGGAGGCAGCGCCGTTAATCTTGATTCTGTCAATTCCGTCACCGACGACTTTGGAACTGTGAGTGGCGGCTTCGGCAACCGCGCCGGTGACGCTGCCGGCACCACCGGAGATACCCCTTTCGCCACGGTGGCCGGAGGCTATCTCAACACCGCTAGCGGCTATGCCTCCGCAGTAACCGGAGGCTCCTCCAACACTGCCAGCGGCAAGTTTTCCATTGTTGCCGAAGGTGTTTTTAACGCTGCCAGCGGCCCTTTTTCCATCGTAGCTGGGGGCACGTCCAACATCGCTAGCGGCGACTCTTCCATCGTGGCCGGAGGCAATAGAAACACCGCCAGCGCTCCTTTTTCCATCGTGGCTGGGGGCAGCAGCAACACCGCCAGCGGCAATTCCAGCTTTGCCGCCGGATTTCATGCCAACACCAACAACCACGCGGGCACCTTTGTCTGGGGAGACACTTCCAGCGGCACGGATGTCACAGCCAGCGCAGATAACCAATTTGTGGCCCGCGCCAGCGGCGGCGTCATCTTCTACACCACTCCCGATCTCAGCGCCGGCGCCTCGCTCTCGCCTGGCAGCGGATCGTGGTCTTCGCTCAGCGACCGCAATGTGAAAGCTAACTTTGCCCAGGTTGACCGCCGGCAACTTCTCACTCGCGTGCTGGCCCTACCCATCTCCACCTGGAACTACAAGACGCAGGCCGAGAGCATCCGCCACATCGGCCCCATGGCCCAGGATTTCTACGCCGCCTTCAACATCGGTGAAGACGATAAGCACATCACCACCATCGATGAGGGCGGCGTCGCCCTGGCTGCCATCCAGGGTCTGTACGAAATCGTGAAAGAGAAAGATGAGCAGATTGCGGTCTTGCAACAGCAGATCGAGACCATCCGGTCCGACCTTAAGGCATTAGCACGGGCGGCCGTAACCGAAGCTTCCAAATGATCCTGCGGGAAGGAAGGTAACTGTGGTTGTTAACAAAACAATTTTCTCGCTGTGGGTGCGCGACGCCGTAAGCGCACCTCTCGCCTGCTTTCAGTGCAAGCCATGGCGAAACTGGGCTTTGCGGCTGAGCGCGCCGGCATTGTTATGCCTGGCAGCAGCCGGCGCCTTTGGCCAAACCGTGACCGCCACGCTTCCCGCTGGAACCAATCCCAGCGCGGTGGCCGTGAACATGGTGACCAACAAGATCTACGTGGCTAACCACAACAGCGGAAATGTGACGGTGATTGACGGAGCCACCAATAGCACGACCACAGTCAGCGTCGGGACCTATCCCGTTGCTGTGGCCGCCGACCCGCGGACCAACACGATCTGCGTGGCCAACGTGAGCAGCAACAACGTAACCGTGATCGATGGGGCCACGAACTCCACTACAACGGTGCCGGTCGCGAGTTTGCCTCTTGCCATCGCCATTAACCCCGTAACCAGCACAATCTATGTAGCCAGCGACAGCAACAGTGTCACCGTGATCAGCCTGGTCCTCGGCACGTTCAAAGCCACTGCCACAGTCAGCGTTGGGATCCGTCCCGAAGCCATCGCCGTCAACCCGGTGACCAACAAGGTCTACGTGGCCAACGACGACAGCGATATGACCGTGATCGATGGGGCCACCAATGCCACAACCACAATCGTCGGGGCCACTGCCATGGGGGCGGTTGCCGTCAATCCAGTGACCAACACGGTTTACGCTGTCACCGATGACAACAGCAACATGATCGTGCTCGATGGCTCTACCAATGCTATGAAGACGGTTGTGGCAGGGACCAGTCCCAGTGTCGTAGCCGTCAACCCGGTGACGAATAAAATCTACGTGGCTAACGGCGACAGCAACAATGTAACCGTCGTCGATGGGACCACCAATGCCGCGACCACAGTCACGGTCGGAACCAATCCCCAAGCCATCGCCATCAATCCTGTGACCAACATGATCTACGTGGCCAACAGCGGCAGCAACAACGTAACTGTGATTGATGGCGCCACCAATGCCACCACCACACTGAACGTCGGGAGCACTCCCGTTGCGCTGGGCATTAACCCCGTGACCAACAAGATCTACGTGGCCAACGCCGACAGCAATAATTTGACTGTAATAGATGGTGCTACCAATACCCCCGCTTTTGTCGGGGCGGGAAACGCGCCCGGCGCGGTCGCCGTAAACCCAGCGACCAACACAACCTACGTGACCAACCAATCTGGCGGTAGTGTGACGGCAATCAATGGCGTAACCAACGCAACAACCACAGTCAATACCGGCGCAGGCCCTGGAGCCGTGGCTGTCAATCCCATGACCAACAGGATTTACGTGGTGAACGACGGCAGCGACAATGTGACCGTAATTGACGGGACGGTCAACGCCACGGCCACCGTCGCGGTTGGGGCCTTTCCCGTCGCTGTGGCCTTGAACCCGGTGACCAACAGGATCTATGTGGCCAATGGGAATAGCGGCAATGTGACCGTGATTGATGGGGCCACGAACATGACGAACACGGTCATTGCCGGGAGCTTTCCCAATGCCTTGGCCGTCAACCCGGTGACCAACAAGATCTACGTAGCCAACGCGAACAGCAATAACGTGACCGTGATCGATGGGGCTACGAACCTGACGAGCACGGTCAATGCCGCGAGTTCTCCCAGCGCCTTGGCCGTGAACCCGGCAACCAACAAGATCTATGTGGCCAACCACGGCAGCGGCAATGTGACCGTGATCAATGGAGCCACGAACGCGACCAGCACGGTTGGCTCCGGGAGCTTTCCTGGTGCTGTGGCCGTCAACCCCATTACCAACAAGATCTATGTGGTGAATGGATTTTCGCAGGGATCGCCAGGCAGTGTGACCGTGATTGATGGCGCAAGCGACAGCAGCACTGCCACCCTCAGCGTTGGGACCAATCCTGGGGGTGTGGACGTCAACCCTGTGAGCAACAAGATCTATGTCACCAACGGCAATAACAACAACCTTACAATCATCGACGGGGAGACGAACATCACCAGTACAGTCAGCACCGGGAACCATCCCGTTGCTGTGGCTGTTAACCCGGTGACGAACAGGGTGTACGTGGCCAATTTCGCCAGCAACACTGTAACTGTGCTCAGCGAGCAGCAAGTCCAGCCCATTCCGCTTAACATCACAATCGATCCGCTGCCAGGTAACCGGCATCCCAGCTCATTCGATCTTGTTTTCTCCGGGACTCATCATAGCTCCTATGTCCCTGGCACACCCCCGATCCTAGGAGACTATTTCCAGCTCGATACCTGGCAAGGGCCCTGGATTCTTTCCTATGCAGGCCCGGCGTTCTTCGGTAAGGTGCCGCCCGGTATACATATTGTCTATGCCTACGCTGCCGACGCGCAGTTTGCTGATTCGATACAAACCGGAGCCCAGAGCGCACCGATTCCTGGCGCCATAGCTGCCTATGTTTTCCTAATCGCACCTGTGCCATCCACCACAGCATTGTCTCTGACCGCAGGAAGCAATCCTTCGAACTTCGGCAATTTCCTGACTTTTACGGCCACAGTCACAGTGCCGTTTGGGACCCCCACAGGCGCTGTGCAGTTCATGGATGGAGGCGTCAACATGGGCCCTCCGGCTCCTCTCAATGGCAACGGCACCGCCACGATCATGTGGTCGTTGTTCGCGGTGGGTGTGCACAACGTCACTGCGGTGTATAAAGGGGACAACAACTACAGCTTCAGCGTCTCCCCGGTTTGGAACCAAGCGGTCATGAGCTCCGGGGCCCCGAGTTCCAGTTTCACCTCTCTAAACGTGACCCCGCAGACTTTTTTCCGCCAAAGCGCAGTCTTTCAGGTGACCGTTACTCCCGCGTCAACCGGATCAGTGGTTCTGTTGGATGGAAACAGGCAAATTGGGCCGCTGCTGACACTGGCTCCATTGGGGGGATTCGCAGAAGCGCTCTACACTACACGGCTCACCATAGGCACGCATTCCTTGCACGCGGTTTATCTGGGTAACAACAGCGTCAACGGCAGCAGTTCAGCAGCAGCCTCCAATGCCTCGCCTCGGCCTAAGCCGCGATAGAGGCTGAATGGACAAAAAAGTAAAGGCGGCTTTTGGCCGCCTTTTTTGTTTTGCACACCTGAAAACGTTTTAGAGAGCCTGGACGTTTTCTGCCTGCCAGCCCTTGGGTCCCTTGATGACGTTAAACTGCACGGCTTGGCCTTCCTTCAGGCTGCGGAAGCCCTCGTTCTGAATGGCGGAGTAGTGTACGAATACATCCTCGCCATTCTGTCGGCTGATAAAACCATACCCCTTGGCATCATTGAACCACTTTACTGTTCCTTGTTCCATTGTGTTGCATTTCCTTCTTGTTGATTTAGGCTGGATGAAGCAAAGGCTAGTGCAGGCAGGTGTCGCTGTAAGGCGGTACTTCCATGTACTAAAACTTCGTTCAAAGCAGCACCCCAGTATACATAACAGGGTGCGGAAGGCAAAATAGAAATGATTGTGGGAACGGGGGTTGATATCACTGAGGTCGGACGCGTGGCCGAGGCCCTGGAACGCTTTGGGGAGCGCTTTCTGCGGCGGGTTTTCACCCCGCTGGAGATCGAATATTGCTGCTCCAAGCGTAATAAGGCCGAGCGCCTGGCGGCGCGCTTCGCTGCCAAAGAGGCCGCGATGAAGGCCCTGGGTACCGGCTTGCGCCAGGGAGTCACCTGGCAGCAGATAGAGGTTCGTCGCGTGCCAGGAAGCCGTCCGATGATTGTCTTTTCCGGTGCTGCCGCCCAACATGCCGCCCGCCTGGGCGCCAAACATGTCTCTCTCTCTATCTCCCATTCGGCGGAGCAGGCGATTGCTATGGTGATATTAGAGAATTGAGTCATCGCATCATTCGGTCATTGCGCACAAGTGATATCAAAACCTTCAATTCCTGGCCATTTTGGGCCATCATTGAACAGCATTCAAGAATGCGGGCTGGAATTAAGAGCCCCTGAGATCTTTGAAAATTTGTGGCGTCAGTATCCATTACTCAGAAGACGCGTTCGCGGATGACGGCAATCCGGCGAACCGATACTGGTCAGTTTGAGGTAGCGCCTAGTGTCCTCGCCGGCTGTCGCGTGGGCACCTTAAGCCTCAGAAATCGGCTAGATCATTGAAGCTGTCATCCATTGCTTCTATCCCGTGGTATCTCACTGAATTGTAGTGACTTATCAAACACTTGAACTACTCGAAGCAATGGGGGGTGGGGAGTAATACTTGGGAGGGTACAGACCGGGCCCAAGAGTGATACTACTTTGTGGGATTGAGCATTTTGTGGACTAAGCACAGCGGCTGAGAGCACGGGCCCGTAATTGGGATTAATCGGCCAAAGGCGAATTGATAGAATTGGTGGTTTCGGTTGCAGGTGTTAGATTGGCCTGAGCCAATTACAAAATTACGCAATTACCAAATTACCCAATTCAATTACTCAATGACGCAATCACAACTGCTAACTCCGCCCATCGAGAGCTCTACATCCAAGATCTCTAGAACTGCACTCACCGCCGCCATCAGCACGGTCAGTTTTGCGACTCTGCTGTTGGAACTGTCTCTGACGCGGCTATTTTCCGTGGTGCTGTTCTATCACTTTGCCTTCCTGGCCATCTCCATCGCTTTGCTGGGGCTGGGCGCGGGAGGCGTTTTTGCCTATATCCGCAGAGAGCCGCTCAAGCGATATGAAACCGAATATCTGGCTCCTCGCATCTGCATTGCCAGCGCACTCATGATGCTGGTCATGTTGGAAGTTGTGCTGCGGGTCCCGGTCTTTCTAAATCTGGATGGGCTCAATTTTCTGCGGCTCACGGTCATATATCTTTTTGCTACGGTCCCATTCTTTTTTACCGGGCTGCTTTTCTCATTGGTGTTTGCACGCGAGCGGGCGCGGATCTCGCAGCTTTATGGCGCCGACCTGATGGGCGGCGCGCTGGCCTGCCTGGCCGTGGTGCTGCTGTTGAGCTGGATTGGCGGCCCCAATGTAATCTTATTTTCCGCCGCGGCCATGGCGGGAGCCGGGGCGTTGTGGTCCCCGGCCAACAGGAAAAAGCCTCTATTCGTCGCGGGCTTTGTTCTGCTTCTGATTGTCGTGAACCTGGCGACCCATGGACGGCTGGCAGACATTGTGTATGCCAAAGGCGTGCGCCGTTTCCGGTCATGGACGGAATATTCCAAATGGAACGCCATCTCGCGCATCGAAGTGGACAACTTCGTCAGCTTCAAGAACATCGTGATTGATGCCGATGCCTCCACTGCACTCACGCATGCCGACCCTGCCCTATGGCAAGACCCGGATTGGCGCAAAGACCTGATGTCGGCGGCGCCTTCGAGCGTGAATGTCCTGCGGCCGCACGGTGACTTTGCCATTATCGGCCCCGGCGGCGGCGTGGACGTGCTGCGCGCCCTGGTGGGCGGCAGTCCGAGTGTGACCGCCATTGAAATCAATCCCATCATCGCTAACGACATCATGCGTGGCCGTTTTGCCGATTTTGCCTATCATCTGTATGAGCGCCCCGAGGTACATCTGTATGTCAGCGATGGGCGGTCGTTCATCCGCAACTCCAAGGACCAATACGATGTCTTGCAGATGACCCTGGTCGATACCTGGGCCTCGACCGCTGCCGGCGCATTCGCACTGAGCGAAAACAATCTCTACACCGTAGAAGCCTTTCAGGAATACTTTGACCACCTCAAACCCAACGGCATGATTGCCATCACCCGCTGGGAGTTCAAAGAACCTCGAGAGGCGTTGCGTGTGGTCTCGCAGGCGATGGAAGCCCTGCGCCAAATGGGAGTCAAGGACCCAAGAAACCACTTCATCGTGGTGGCGGATGGAGAACTAAACACCGACGGACGGCCGGTGACGGTACTGGCCAAGAAGACGCCGTTCACGCCACAAGAGGTGCAGACCGTGCTGGCGCATATCAATGAAACTGAAAACCTTCATCTGGTGCATGCTGCTCATCTGTTCGCGCTGGTGTCAGACAAAGATATTTGCCGCCAGAATCCGGCGCCTACCTCCTGTTACTCCGGCGAAGAGGCGCTCGGCAAAATTTCGTATGCTGCCCAAGAAGCACGCCAGCCTTTTGACGATCTTATTGATGCGGACCCTGACGTATACAAATCCGTATTTCAGAACCAGCCTCCAGGCCTTCAGTGGAGCCCGCGCGATGCCTTCATTAACGGTTATGCCTACAACATAAAGCCGGTCTACGATAATGCTCCGTTTTTCTTCTTTACCTTCAAGACCGGCAGGCTCTTCCAGGGAGTTCTTCATCCTATCCGGACGGGCATTGATTGGAAGGTCAATCTGGGGGTGGCCGTTCTTTTCATGCTGCTGGGCATATCGGTGCTGGCTGTGCTGGGATTCCTGGTTCTGCCCCTCGCCTTCCATACCAGTGCACGCGTGGCTGGAGTAAGGCCGCTGCTTTACTTTATCGCCGTAGGACTGGGTTACATCATGGTAGAAATCACCATGATTCAGCGCTTTGTTCTGTTTCTCGGCCATCCTACATATGCGCTCACCGTGGTTGTCTTCCTTATGATGTTGACCAGCGGCGCCGGCAGCCTGGCGGCCCGGCGTTGGATCGCTGACTGGCGCAGGGTCCGCTTCCCCTTGCTGCTCATCGTGATTGCTCTGGCAGCATATATTTTTGTGTTACCCAAAATCCTGGTGGCGTTGGTGGGCTGGTCGCTTCCCTTGAAGCTGCTGGTCAGCGCTGTTCTGCTGGCTCCCGTGGGATTTCTGATGGGCATGCCCTTCCCTACCGGATTGCGGGCTTTGGAAAATACGGAAGCTGGGGCCATCGAGTGGGCATGGGCCATGAATGCAGCCGCTTCTGTCCTGGGATCGGTGCTGGCCATGGTGATCGCCGTGCACTTTGGTTTGGCTGTGACTCTGGCTTGTGGTGCAGCCGCGTATTTGGCGGCCATGATGATGGTAAGAACATTCCACAGTGGATTGTTGGCCCATTGAAATGGGGCGCTCCATCGTAGAAATCGTGCAATATGTTATGATTCGCCAATTCCCTGAATTTCAAAGAAAAGGTGGTTTATTCCGAAGTTTGGAATCCTCAGCTTTGGAATAGCGAACAAGGAATATGCCCAGTCAAGCACAACTGCAATGGTCCCGTTTGCGGGTGGGGATTACCGTAATTGTGGCCACGATCACGTTGATTGTATTGATTTTCTTAATGTCTTCCACCAGCAGCATCTTCACGCGTCAGATTCACCTGAGGAGCTACTTTGACAATGCGGAAGGCCTCCGGGTCGGCGCACCCGTACGACTGCAAGGCGTAGATATTGGCAACGTGGTCCGTATCATTGTGAATCCGAGCAAGCCACTGACGCCGGTGGAAGTCACGCTGAAGGTCAACACCCGCTACCATGATTTTTTGCGCAAGGATTCCGCGGCCCAACTGAGCACGGCCGGGGTCCTGGGCGAGACCTACGTGGATATCAACAGTTCGGAGGCGAAGCAAGAGCCAGCGGAAGAGGGCGACGTATTGCCCTCCAGAAACCAGCCTGATATTAAGGACGTCGTTCGTGCCAGCCAGACCTCGCTGCAGAACGTGGACGTTCTGGTGCGCCGGCTTGATCGTATCGTCGCTGCCATCGAACAGGGGCAAGGCACGGTGGGAAAGCTCATCAACGACCCCAGCATGTTTAACCGCCTGAATGCCACACTCAGTGAAGTGCAGCAGATGGTGAATGAAATCCACGCCGGAAAAGGCAGCGTCGGCAAGCTGATTATGGATGACGAGCTCTATAACAAAGCCAACGCCTCAGTGGATAAATTGAACAAGATCATTGATGAAATGAACCAGGGCCAGGGCACAATCGGCAAATTCCTGAAAGACCCAAGCCTTTATGACAATGCCAATAAGACGGTTGCTAAAGCCAATACGCTCATGGATGAGGTCAATCAGGGTAAGGGCGCCCTGGGCAAGATTGCCAAAGACGAGGAATTTGCCCGCAAGCTGGATAAGACCGTGACCAACCTTGAGACCCTTACCACCAACATGAATGAAGGCAAAGGGAGCATGGGCAAATTGTTCGTGGATCCATCGCTCTACAACAACTCCGACAAGATGCTGGTGGAAACGCGCAGCCTGGTACAGGCAATTAGAGAGAATCCCAAAAAATATCTGACCATTCATTTCAAGATTTTCTAAAAATCAGTGCACCATTTTGAAGGGGCACGGTTTGGCCGTGCCTGGTAAGTCGTACAACAGCTTGTGGTAACCGCACACCATCTGGACTCGAAGATAGAAGTCCTGTACCTTGGAGCACGTGGGCCATCCCTGTCACCAATGCGGAACTGAAGTCGGCGAAGGTTCGCCGTTTTGCCGGCAGTGCGGTGCTCCACAGATCCGTGTGAACCCTGCAGGCAGCGCAGAGCAGGCAGCAAATGATCTTGCGGCAAAGGATTCTGCTTCCGATTCAATTGCTACGCAGCTTCCCGGCAATGGCCCTATACGAATCAGCATTAACCGGCAGGTGGCCCGCAGACAAGCCGCGCTCGCTGGGCTGATGCTTGCTATTCTGCTTGTGTTGGCCTCTCAGTTCCCCGCAGTCCTTTTTTTAGTTCCGTTGGCAGGGTTGCTCGCTGTCGAGCTCTATGGCCGCAAAGTGCCGGAGCGGAGAATTTCTCCAGGAGTGGGCGCGGGCATCGGCTTATTGACCGGTTTTTTCGGATTTTTGGTTTTCGGCATAGTGGCCATTCCCTATGACTTGCGAAATGTAATACGCCACCCTGATCCGGCAGAGATCCAGCAATTGCATGCACAATTGGACCCTGCTGTGCGTGCCAACCCCACACCCCTGGTGCAACAGATGGCACAATATCTGCTCTCGCCGAGCGGATTGATTGTGATTCATATTACAAGCTTCGTAGTTTTGCTCATTTTGACCCTGGCTCTGAGCGCGATTGGCGGGGCCATCGGAGCCAACCTTGCCAACCGCCGCCGATAGGACCCGTGAAATTTTTGTTTCTGCGGCAAATTCGTTTATGATTTGCGCGGCATGAAATCTCAAGGTACCGAACCCCGGCTGCGGGAAAAACTGCAGCTTATGTCCGCCTCTGAAATTGAACGTACCCTGGTCCGTCTGGCGCACGAGATCATGGAAAAGAACAATGGCGGACGAAACCTGGCGCTGGTGGGCATCCGCCGACGAGGTGTTCCTCTGGCGGAGCGCCTGGCAAAACATATCCGGCAGATCGAGAAATCCGACCTGCTCGTGGGCGCGCTGGATATCAGCTTCTACCGCGACGACCTTTCTACCGTGGCCCCGCGCCCGGTAGTACAACAGGGCGACATCGGATTTGACGTCAACGGCAAAGACATCATTCTGGTGGATGACGTGCTCTACACCGGCCGCACCATCCGTGCTGCCCTGGATGCGCTGTTCGACCGCGGGCGGCCGCACCGGGTGCAGCTTTGTGTGCTGATTGACCGCGGACATCGCGAGCTGCCCATCGAAGCCTCCTTCATCGGACGCATGGTGCAGACCGCGACCAACGAGGTCATTGAAGTGAAGCTTCAGGAGACCGATAAGAACGAAAAAGTTCTGCTCATGGAGCGATTGGAGCCTAATACTTAGGAATGACTGCCTCCCCTCTTATTCGACGGGTCAGCTCCAACCACTCACTTCTGGATATTGAACATCTGCCCACGGAACGCATCCTGGCCTTGCTCAAGCTGGCGCAGCGCATGCGGACTGCAAAATCAAGCTCTCTCTTGCGCGGCAAGACCGTTGCCCTGCTTTTCTACGAGCCCAGCACGCGCACACGGGTTTCATTTGAGCTGGCCGCGAAAAAGCTTGGCGCTACAACGACTGTAGTGACAGCGGCCGAATCCAGTATTGAAAAAGGCGAGTCGCTGGTGGATACGGTCCGCACCCTGCGTGCTGCCGGGGTTGATGCGATTGTGATCCGGCATCCCTCTTCGGGCGCGCCCAATCTGGCAGCGCGGCATTTAGATATCCCCGTGATCAACGCCGGCGACGGGATGCACGAGCACCCCTCGCAGGCCTTGCTGGATGCGTTCACCATTTTGCGGCATAAAAAACGATTGCGCGGATTGCAGGTGGCCATGATCGGCGACATCTTGCACAGCCGGGTTGCGCGCTCCAATATTCATTTGCTCAGCCGCCTGGGAGCGCAGGTCACGCTCTGCGGTCCGCCCCAATTGGCTCCGGATATTTGCGCCACCCTGGCGGCTGGGGTGACTGTGATCCGCCATATCGAGCAGGCCATACGCCATGCCGACGTGATCATGATGCTGCGTGTACAGAAAGAGCGGCTCGCCGGCTTGCAGCTCGATGCCCATGACTATGTTGCGCGCTACCAACTGAATAGTGAACGATTGCGCCTGGCCAAGCGGGAGGCGCTGGTGATGCATCCCGGGCCG
>Ga0209648_10004282_pt1 | contig 12104 bp, 12 predicted proteins | sample GraSoi2013_115cm_FD_185830 | JGI IMG/M metagenome (GOLD analysis project Ga0209648, IMG submission 185830) | Grasslands soil microbial communities from the Angelo Coastal Reserve, California, USA - Sample 9_17_2013_115cm (SPAdes) (version 2) | ecosystem: Environmental > Terrestrial > Soil >...
CGGTGTCGGCGTACGCGGTGAGCAGCACCCGCCGCGCCCCCGGGTAGATGTCCATCGCCCGCTCGAGGAACTCGATCCCGTTCATCTCGGGCATCCGGTAGTCGGCCAGGATCACCGCGACCAGGTCGCCGCGCAGCTTCATCTGCCGCAGCGCCTCCAGCGCGTCCGCGCCCGACTCGGCCCGCACGATCCGGTTGTGTTCCCCGTAGCGCCGCCGCAGGTCACGGGCGACCGCGCGGGACACCCCCGGGTCGTCGTCAACGGTTAGGATCGCCGTGCGGCTCGTCTCGCCCTGCTCGGTCATAACGCCATACTAGGTCGGTCCCGTTACGGTTCCGAGGAAGGTGCTCAGCCCGGCTCCGCGGCACGCCTGGTGGACCCGAACGGGCCTGGTATCACGATTTCCGCTTCGGGTCCAGCCAGTACAGGCTGAGCGCCAGCGCCTGCGGCCAGGGCACGCCCGACCCGGCCAGGATTCTCGCCCGTATCGACACCAGGCCGTCGGCGCAGGGCTCGACCTGGTCCACGGCGGAGTGCATGGCCTGGCGCACGAACTCGGCGAAGTTCAAGGGTTCGCGTCCGCGCGCCGCAGTGCTCCCGGCCCCGGCCATCACTCGTCCTCCAGGGCCGCGCGCAGCGAGCTCATCCCGCGGGCGGTGTGACTCTTCACCGCGCCGCGGCTGATCCCCATCGCGGTCGCGATCTGCGCCTCGGACAGGTCCGCGTAGTACCGCAGCACGATCGCCTCACGCTGCCGGTCCGGCAGGTGCCGCAGCGCCGCCACCACGGCGGTCCGCTCCAGCGACACGAACGCGCCGTGCTCGGCGCTGGGCATGTCCGGCGCGGGCTTGGCCAGGTTCTTGTCCACGACCGTCCGGTGCCGCAGGACCGAACGCGACCGGTTCACCACGACTTGCCTCAGGTAGGCCAGGGCCTTCTCGGTGTCTTTGAGCCGCTGCCAGCTCTCGTGCATCGCGATGAACGAGTCCTGCACGACCTCCTCGGCGGTGGGCGTGTCCCGCACCAGCAGGGCCGCGAGGCGGACCAGCGCCCGGTAGTGCTCGGAGTACAACTCGACGACCGCGCGGTCCGCGCTCCATTCCGCGCGCACCGTGCCCGATGCGGGGAAGGCGTCCGGTATGACGGCCTCGACCGCCACGGCGGCCTCGACCGCCACGGCGGCCTCGACCGCCACGGCGGCCAGGATCACGGTGGCCTCTTCGTCCTCGGCCGCGTCGAGTACGGCGTCCGCGCCTTCGGAGTCCGGTCCGGCGGCGCCCTGCGCGACCGGGGCCTCGGTGGGGCCGCCGAGCCAGGCCCGGTACCTTTCGAGCCCCTTGGCGAGGTCGTAGTCCGCCCGGAACCGGCACTCCTGCAGCTCGGTGACCTGCTGGTAGAGGCGGGCCAGCACGCCGTCGTGCGAGCTGTCCTTGTCGCGCCCCGCGGCCCTCACGACGATGCTCCGTCCGGGGCGTCACCAGGGAACGTGTGATCCGGCCCCAGTTGCGCGATCAGCTTGCGCCGGACCCGGTACAGGTGAACGCTCACGGTCTTCTCGTCGATGCCGAGGACCGAGGCGATCTCGACTTCCTTCATGTCAAGTCCCCAGCGCAGCAGCGCGACCGCGTGCTGCCGGTCCGGCAGGCCCCGGATGATCTGCCAGCAGCGCTCCAGCGCGATCAGGGAGAAGGCCTGCTCCGGCGGATCGGCCTGGATCTTGCGGTACCTGGCCTCGATCCTGGGCAGCAGGTCGCGGAAGGCCGCCTCGCGGCGGAAGCCGCTCACCGCGATGTAGGCCAGTGTCCGGCGGAGCCAGCCGCCGCGCTGCTCCTCGGCCAGCAGCCGCAGGGCCGCCCACTTCTGCGCGGCGGCCTCGAAGGCGGCCTGGACGAGGTCGTGCGCCAGGGCCTGGTCCCCGCGGGTCAGCCAGCAGGCGTACCCGAACAGATCGCGGGCATGAGTCGTGAAACACCCGGCCAGTTCCTCCGCCTCGTGCGGTGAGATCCTCCCATCGCTCACCGCCCACCTCCCTGGCGGTAAAGGTAACCGACGGCAGGCGGGATTACGACGGGACCGGGAAGAATCACGCCGTTAAGTCGGATGGCCGCGGCCAAACCCTTACCGGTCGCGCGGGGTAACCGGGCCGGCCGGAGCTCGCCCGACGTCCGGCCCGCCTGGGCCAGGGCGGCCGCCATCATGTCCGCGGCCTGGCCGGCCGCGGCGAGAGCCTCGACCGCCTCGACGACCCAGAAATCCAGATCCTGGCCGGGGACCGGTGCGATCTGCCCTTCCTCCCGCTGCACCACCAGGATCCTGGCGAGCTGCTCGCACAGCGGCGGCAGGTCCTGACCCAGCCGTTCCAGGCTCGTGATGACCTCGCGGGCGTCCTCGACGCTCGCCAGCCCGCCGCCGGCCGAGGTCAGCTCCTTGAGCGCCCGGACAGCCTCGGCCGCCTGGCCGGCGATGTCGCGCATCGTCACCGTGCCGGCCCAGTCGCTCACGATCTCGGTGTCGGCTCCCGGCTGGCTTCGGCCGAGCGCGGCCAGCTCGGCGTCTTCCGCGCTGCCATAGGGACGAACCCGTTTGGGCATTTCTCTCCAGGGTCACTCGCGTCGGTGTCTCGGGCCCTTCAAGGTTATCCAGCGGATCGGTAACCTTCTGCCCATGGAAGATCCGGCCGATGCCAACGCGGCTGTCTGGCAGTCCGCGGAGAGCGTTCAGGCGTGGGCGGCCGAAGCCGAGCGGCAGGAGCGCGGCCGCCGGGACCACCGGCGCTTCATGGCCGTCCTGCTGCCCTTCGCCGAGCAGGACGAGTTCACGTTCCTCGACCTGGGGGCGGGAACTGGCGCCGCGTCGCGGGCGATCCTCGACCTGCACCCGCGCAGCACCGCGATACTCGCGGACTTCTCCGCCGAGATGATGCGGGCCGGAGAGCGCGAGATGAGGCGGTTCGCGGGACGCTACCGGTACGTCGAGTTCGACATGGCGGCAGGCGGCGAGTGGCCCGCGGCGATCCCCGCGGCGCTCGACGCGGTGGTGAGCTCGATGTGCGTCCACCACCTGCCGGACGAGCGCAAGCAGGGCCTGTTCGCCGAGATCGTCGGCCACCTGGTTCCCGGCGGCTGGTACCTCAACTACGACCCGGTGCGCGCGGGGGATCCCGTCGTCGAGGCCACCTGGCAGCGGGTGAGCGAGCACGACGACCCCGCGGCGGCGGAAAGGCGGCGGCACCGCTCGCCGCTGGACCAGGCACGCTGGGACAACCACCTCCGCCACATAATCCCGCTGGACCAGCAGCTCGGCTACCTGCGGTCCGCCGGGTTCGAAGGCATCGACGTCTACTGGAAGCAGCTGGAGAACGTCATCTACGGCGGGCGACGTCCCCCGCTGACGCGAGCCTAGGCCTGCCGCCGCCTGGTCGCGTGGGTGAGCAGGTCGAGGTTGACCGCGTGGTCGGGGGAGGCGAACGGCGTACCGGGCGCGCTGGCGTCGAAGCGGCCGCTGTCGGGCACGTAGTCGCGGCCGCGGGCGATGACCCGCCGCAGCCTGCCGAGCACCGCGATGTCGGCGAGCGGGTCGCCGTCCACGACGATGACGTCGGCCTCGTAACCGGGGGCGAGGCGGCCGGTGACGGAGCCGACGCCGAGCGCGGCGGCGGCCTCGGTGGTGGCCATGGCGAGCACCTCCGCGGGCCGGAAGCCCAGCTTCACCAGGTACTCCAGGCCGCCGACGTACTGGTGGTGCGGGGTGTTGTCGATGCCCGCGTCGGTCCCAGCAATGATCCGCACCCCCATCTCGTGCATCGCCGCCAGGTGCTCGCCCACCACGATCCCGGTCAGTTCGGCCACGTAGGGGGCGTTCACGTTGATGGTCGGGCAGACCACGATGCCGCGCTCGGCGATCATGGCGGCGAGGGGTTCGTCGAAACGCCGCTCGTTGGTCTCGGTCACGAACGAGCAGTGCTCGAGCGTGGTGACGCCGGCCTCGACCGCCCGGCGGATGCCCTCGATGCCGTGGGCGTGGGCGGCCACCGCCTTGTCGACCCGCCTGGCCTCCTCCACGATCACGGCCAGCTGTCCCACGGTGAACTGCGCGTGCCAAGGGGCCGAGCCGGTCGTCATGAACCCGCCGGTGGACATCACCTTGATCAGGTCGGCGCCGTGCTTGTGGTGGGTGCGGACCATCCGGCGCAGGTCGTCCTCGCTGTCGGCTTCGCCGCCCATGAACCAGCAGTGCCCGCCGGTGACCGTGATCGGCCGGGCCGCCACGACCATCCGCGGGCCGCGGGCCAGCCCCGCGGCTATCGCGTCCCGCACCACCACGTCCAGGTAGCTCCGCGCGCCGAGATCGCGGGCGGTGGTAACACCCACGCCGAGCAGTTCTCGCGCGCTGTGCAGCATCAGGATGAGCTGCTGCTCGTCGGTCTGCGTCCGCATCCGCGCGGCCGGTTTCGGCCCGCCGTCGAACCCGAGATGGACGTGGCTGTCGATCAGGCCCGGCATGATCGTGGCGTCCGGGTAGTGCGTCCGCGGCCGCTCCGCGTACTCCGCGGGCAGCGCCGCGGCCGGGCCGGCCCAGTCCACGGTGCGGTCACCGATGACGACCGCGCCGTCAGCCACGGTCTCATCGCCGGTCATGACCCGCGGCGCGGTGAGCACCTCCGGCATGGCACCATCCCGCCCTCGCCCAACGGTTGAGAGGATAGCGCTGTGCCAGGAACTCTGCGACAGGCGATCGACAGCACGACGCCGGCCATGCTCCGCGCCCGCGGCAGCTTCAAGTGGGCCGCTCCGGGCCCCGGGGGGTTCGGTGCGGCCGTGGCGGAGATGGACTTCGGCGCGGCGCCCGCCATCCTCGATGCGCTCGCCGCGCTGTCCGCCGACGCGAACTTCGGCTACCTGCCCCCGTTCCTGGCCGATGAGCTGGCCGCGGCCTGCGCGGAGTTCGCCAAGCGCCGTTACGGCTGGGACGTCGACCCCGAGGTGATCCACCACGTCCCCGACGTGATCAAGGCACTCGAGATCGCGATCACGCACTTCTCCCGCCCGGGCTCGCCGGTCATCCTGCCCACCCCCGCCTACATGCCGTTCCTTTCCGTGCCCGGCTTCCTCGGCCGCGAGATCATCCAGGTGAAGATGCGTGACGAGGACGGCTTCTTCACCCTCGACCTCGACGCGATCGCAGACGCCTTCCGCGCCGGGGGACACCTGCTCATCTTCTGCAATCCCTACAACCCGCTCGGGCGGGTCTTCAGCGGGGCCGAGATGACGCAACTGACCGACGTCGTCGACCGGCACGGCGGCCGGGTCTTCGCCGACGAGATCCACGGCCCGCTCGTCTACCCGGGGCTGCGCCACATCCCCTACGCGTCCACCTCCGACGCCGCCGCGGCGCACACCCTGACCGCCACGTCCGCGTCGAAGGCGTGGAACCTGCCCGGCCTCAAATGCGCCCAGGTGATCCTCACCAACGAGCCCGACCGGGAGCGCTGGGAGGCGATGGGGTTCTTCGCCCCGCACGGGGCGAGCAACCCGGGCGTCGCGGCCAACATCGCCGCGTACCGGCACGGGGAGGCGTGGCTGGACGAGGTCCTCGGCTACCTCGACGAGAGCCGCCACCTGCTCGCCGAACTGCTCGGCCGCCACCTGCCCGGCGCGCGCTACCGCCCGCCGGACGGCACCTACCTCGCCTGGCTCGACTGCACCGCGCTGGACCTGCCTGGTTCACCCGGCGAACTGGTCACAGACCGCGCGCACATCACGGTGGTCGACGGACCCGCCTTCGGCGACGGCGGCGCCGGATCCTTCCGGCTCAACTTCGCCACCCCCCAGCCAATCCTCGCCGAGATGATCGAGCGCGCCGCCGCCGCCTTGACCAGCGCCTGACTACGCAGCCGATCCGGCCGGCCCGGCAAATGCGGGCGAAACCTGGCCATGATGTTGATATCTGGTCCAAAATACGGACATGGAGAACGACGATGTTCGACCCCGTGCGGCCTCTACCCCCCTGGGCCGCCGTGCATTTCTGTCCGCCTCGGCCGTCACCGCGGTCGCGGCACCCCTGATCACCGGTGCCGCGCTGGCCGGATCCGCGCTGGCCAGTACCGGCGACGACGCCATCGGGCCGGTGCTCGATCCCGGACTGCGGGACTTGCTGCGCCAGGTCGACCCGGCCCGGATCGAGGCGACGATCCTGCGGCTGGTCCAGTTCGGCACCAGGCACACCGCGTCCAGCCAGACCGATCCGGTGCGCGGCATCGGCGCGGCCACCAACTGGGTGTTCGACCAGATGCAGGCCATCGCGGCCACCTCCTCGGGCCGGATGACGGTGCAGAAGCAGACGTTCGTCCAGCCGGTGTCGCCCCGGATCCCGGTGCCGACCACGATCACCAACGTCATCGCCACGCTGAAGGGCACCGCGTCCCCCGAGCGCTTCTACGTCATCACCGGCCACCTGGACTCCCGGGTCACCGACGTGCTGAACTTCACCGACGACGCCCCCGGCGCCGACGACGACGGGTCAGGCGTCGCGGTCGCGCTCGAGCTCGCCCGGCTGTTCGCCACCCGCCAGTTCCCCGGCACCCTGGTGTTCGCCACCGTGGCCGGCGAAGAGCAGGGCCTGTACGGCTCGACCTTCATGGCGACGCAGATGAGGGCGGCCGGCGACGACGTGCAGGGCATGTTCAGCAACGACATCATCGGCGCGAGCCAGGCCTTCGACGGCACCCGGCCCGACCCGCGTACCGTCCGGCTGTTCGTCGAGGGCATCCCCACCGCGGTGACCGCGAACCAGATCGCCATCATGCAGGCGACCGGGGGCGAGAACGACGGGGTGGCGCGCCAGCTGGCGCGGTTCGTCACGGACGTGGCGCCGTTCGAGCTGACCGGCATGAACATCCGGGTGATCTGGCGGCGCGACCGGTACCTGCGCGCCAGCGACCACGTCTCGTTCCAGGGCCAGGGCTACCCGGCGGCCAGGTTCACCGAGCCGCGGGAGAACTTCAACCACGAGCACCAGGACGTCAAGGTGGTCAACGGCGTGCAGTTCGGCGACCTGGCGGAGTTCGTGGACTTCGACTACACCGCCCGCGTGGCCCGGGTCAACGGCGCGGCCCTGTGGGCGCTGGCGACCAACCCAGGTACGCCCAAAGGCCTGCAGATCCACATCACGGCGCCCGTCGGCTTCGCCGGCATCAACACCACCACGCTCACCTGGAACGCCAACCCCGAGTCCAACCTGGCCGGGTACGAGGTGGTGTGGCGGGAGACCACCGCGGCGGACTGGACCAACGTGATCCACGTCGGCAACGTCACCGCGGTCACCCTCGACATGTCCAAGGACAACGTCCAGTTCGGCGTCCGCGCCGTCGACCAGTCCGGCCACCGCAGCCCCGTCGCCTTCCCCCAGGTGGTGACCACCTAGCGCGACTCGGGCCGGACCTCCAGGGTGTCGAGCACCCGGATCACGTTCGCCCGCAAGTCCGCAGCGGCGGATTCGTCCCCGGCCAGGTGGTGTAGCAAGGCCGCCTGGAACAGCCCGTCGAGGATCGCGTACGCCGCGCCGGGCGACAAGGCCACGGCGAACCCGGCGAAAGAGGCGTACTGGCTGATAACGCGCCAGATCATCTCCTCGCGGCGCTGGTCGATCTCCAGCACGTCGGCGCGGAACGACTCCTCGAACAGGCTCTGGTTCCGCAGGTCGTACCAGAGCCGGTGCATCGGCGCGTCGGTCCGCAGCGTCTGCGCCATCGCCGCGCTGAACTCGCGCTTGAGCTCCTCCGCCGACGTAGCCGACGCCACGATCTCGTCGTACCGGGTCACGCAGGCGGCCTCGTACTGACGCACGCAGTGCGTGATCAGGTCTTCCTTGTCGCTGAAGTAGTAGTGCAGCACGCCGTGCGAGAACTCGGTGTTCTGCGCGATCTCGCGCAGGCTGGTGCGGGCGTAGCCGAGTTCGGCCAGCGTCTGCAGCGCGGCGTCGGCCAGCTGCGCCCGCCGTTCGGCGAACTTGTCGACCTGCCGCCGCGAGACCCGCTCCCGGTTCGTCTCGGCCGGCACCGCGGAGTCCGGCACCACGGAATCCGGCACCGCCGGGGTCTGGACCGCGGCAGCCGGCGGGGCCACCTGGTCCACGTCCGTCACGGCACAGCTTCCCATCAGCTCAGGCAGGAAGCCCGCACCCTGCGGGCCCGAACCACACTGTATCCCGTCTAATCCTCTCCGCCTAGAACAAAACTTGACAAGTGTCCAAGAATGTCTTGACGACTGTCAAGACTCCGTGGCAATGTGACCTACGTCGCACCGAGGAGGAGATTCCAGATGAGCGTGTACGACTTGACCGGACGCAAGGCCCTGGTCACCGGCGGGGCGCGCGGTCTCGGCGCCGGGATGGCCGAGGCGCTGGCCCGGGCCGGGGCGGCCGTCGTGATCGGAGACATCCGCGAGGAGCTCGGCCAGGCCACGGTCGACGCGATCAAGAAGTCCGGCGGCGACGCCGCGTTCCTCCCGCTCGACGTGACCGACGACCACAGCTGGGAGCGATGCGTCGAGGGCACCATCGCCGAGCTCGGCGGTCTTGACATCGTGGTCAACAACGCCGGCGTGGAGATCACCCAGCTGCTGGTGGACCTGAACCCGGACGACATCCGCAAGATGCTCGAGGTCAACATCCTCGGCACCTCGCTCGGCATCAAGCACGCCTTCCGCGCCATGCGCCCCGGCGGCCCGGCCGGCCGCGGCGGCGCCGTGGTCAACATCGCCTCGGTCGCCGCGACGATCGCCTTTCCTGGCATCGCGGTCTACTCCGCCACCAAGTCCGCGGTCGACCGGCTGACCCGGGTGGCGGCCGCCGAGTCCGGCAGGCTCGGCTACGCCGTCCGGGTGAACTGCATCTACCCCGGCCTGGTCCCGACCCAGATGGGCAACCAGCTGGCCCAGGACGTCGTGGACATCGGCCTGTTCCCGAGCGTGCCCGATGCCGTCGGCGCGGTGGTCGGTCTCACCCCGCAGGGCCGCCTGGGCGAGGTCGCCGACATGGCCGACGCGGTGGTCTTCCTCGCCTCCGACGCGGCCCGCTTCATCACCGGCGCCGGCCTGCCCGTCGACGGCGGCATGGGCATGTGAGCACGCGGAGCACGGACTGAGTACGGACAGAGCACGGAGAGGACAACAAGGCACATGAGCAAGCCCGTCATCGTCTACGGCGCCTCCGGCTACACCGGCCGGCTGATCTGCGAGTACCTGCGCGAGTACCACGTCCCGTTCACCGCGGCGGGCCGTGACAAGGCCCGCATCGCCGAAGCCATGGACAAGGTCCCCGGCATCGACACGATCGAGCACGACATCGTCGAGGTCGCGCACGACGTCGAGCCGCTCACCGAGCTTTTCCGCGGCGCTAGCGTCGTCTGCAACACCGTCGGCCCGTTCGCCCAGTACGGCGGGGCCGTGGTCGAGGCCTGCATCGCCGCCGGGTGCCACTACCTGGACACCACCGGGGAGCAGGACTGGCTGATCGACTGCGACGAGAACTACGGCCAGCGGATGGCCCAGAAAAACCTTCTGCTCGCGCCCGGCATCGCCCAGATGTACACCACCGGCGAGATCGCCGCCCAGCTCTGCCTGGAGAAGCCCGGAGTGGACACGCTCGACATCCTGGTCTTCTGGAAGGGCACGCCGACCATCGCCTCGACCCGGACGATCCTGGTCAACGCGTGCCTGTCCAAGGCCTACTACCTGGAGCAGAACCAGTACGCCGAATGGCCCGCCGACGCCGGCCTGTACGACGTGGTCGTGCCGGGCCAGCACGAGACCGGCCTGGCGCTGCCGTGGGGCGGCACCTCCCATCCGGTGTGGTTCAAGCGCGACCCGCGGGTGGCCAACGTCAAGGTGCTGGGCGGCGTGTTCAACCGCCCGCTCATGCTCGGCGTGCCGCAGATCGTCAAGGGCGTCCTCGCACAGATCGAGGGCCTGCCGGAGAGCGAGAAGCTGCGGGTGCTCACCGAGCAGGCGTCCGCGGTGATGAACCAGATGCCGCCGCGGGAAGCGACCCGGGTCAACACCTCGCTGGACTCGGTGCACGCGTCGGGCCCGCTGGGCCGCGCGCACTGCGTGATCCACGGCAACTCCAACTACAAGCAGACCGGCCTGATGCAGGCGTACGGGGCGTACTCGCTGCTCCAGCAGTCGCCGCTGCGGACCGGCTTCGCGTCCGGCTGCCAGGCCTTCGGCCACCGCGAGCTGCTCGGCGCGCTGCGCACCTTCGGCCTGGTCATGGAGCCGAACCTCACCGTCCACCACTAAGGACACAGCGTGCGCCTGACCGACTACCTCGACAAGGGCGCCTCCCTCGGCGCGCAGGCCCCCTGCCTGACCACGGCCGGGCGCACGCTGACCTACGGCGACGTCCAGCAGCTTTCGCACCGGGTCGCCCGGGCGCTCGACTGGTCGGGGATCCGGCCGGGCGACAAGGTCGCGATCTTGTCGGCGAACGACCCGGTCGCGTTCAGCTGCGTGTTCGGCATCTCCCGGGCGGGCGCGGTGTGGTGCCCGGTCAACCCGCGCAACGAGGCGGCGGAGAACCGCGACCTGCTCGACTTCTTCGACTGCCGCTGCCTGATCTTCCAGGCCGCCTTCGCCCCGCTGGTCACCAAGATCCTGCCCGACCTGCCCAAACTGGCCACGCTGGTCTGCCTCGACGGCGAGCACTCGAGCGCCACCCCGTTCCGGCAGTGGCTTGCCGACCTGCCCCCCGAGCCGTGGCAGGCCGAACCACCCGACGACCTGGCCATGCTGGTCGGCACCGGCGGCACCACGGGCCGCCCCAAGGGCGTGATGCTCACCGGCCACAACATCGAGGCGATGTCCGCGCTGACGCTGATGAGCTACCCGTTCCGCCCGCGCCCGCGCTACCTGGCCCTGGCGCCGCTCACCCACGCGGCGGGCGTGCTGTGCTTCCCGGTCATGACGCTCGGCGGCGAGATCGTCATCATGCCCCAGGCGGACCTGGGCGAGTTCCTGGCCCTGATCGAGCAGCACCGGATCACCCACACGTTCCTGCCGCCGACGCTGATCTACATGCTGCTCGGCCACGCCCGCCTGGCGCAGGCCGACACGAGCAGCCTGCAGTGCCTGTGGTACGGCGCGGCCCCGATGTCGGCCAGCCGCCTGGAGGAGGCCCTGACCAAGATCGGGCCGGTCATGGGCCAGCTGTTCGGCCAGTCCGAGGCGCCGATGATGATCTCCACCCTGGCGCCCGCCGAACACTTCCGCGACGACGGCTCCCTCGCCACCGAGCGCCTGTCCAGCGCCGGCCGGCCCACCCCGCTCACCACCGTCGCCATCATGGACGACGAGGGGAACCTGCTCGGCCCGGGCCAGCGCGGCGAGATCGTGGCCCGCGGCCCGCTGGTCATGGCAGGCTATTACAAGAACCCGCAGGCCTCGGCCGAAGCGGCCAGGCACGGCTGGCACCACACCGGGGACATCGGCTATCTCGACGAAGACGGCTACCTGTTCATCGTCGACCGGGCCAAGGACATGATCATCACCGGCGGCTTCAACGTCTACTCGGCCGAGGTCGAGCAGGTCCTGCTGGCCCACCCCGCCGTGCAGGACTGCGCGGTGATCGGGCTGCCGGACGACAAGTGGGGCGAGCGCGTCACCGCCGTCGTGCAACTGCGCCCCGGCCAGACGGTGACCGACGACGAGGTCCGCTCCTTCGTCAAGGAACGGCTCGGCAGCGTGAAGGCCCCCAAGCAGGTCGAGATCTGGCCCGACCTGCCGCGCTCCAAGGTTGGCAAGGTCCTCAAGGTCGACGTCAAGGCCCGGCTCCGGTCCCAGTAGGTCTGTGATACCGAACGCGCCGGGCGCGTGCCCCGGCGCCGCCCAGTGCCCCGGCCAGCTGAACCGCGACCGCGGCCCAGCCGAGCTCGTGCGGCGTGACCTGGCCGGGCGGAAGCTGCTCGTGCTCGATCGTCATCATCGTCTCGTCCGCGCCGTGGTCCTCCAGGCTCACGGTAACCTCGCTCCGCGCCGAGGGATCGGCCCAGTCCGAGCAGCTCCAGCTGAACCGGAGCCGCCGCGGCCGGTCCAGCTCGATGAACCGGC
>Ga0209648_10004283_pt1 | contig 12104 bp, 14 predicted proteins | sample GraSoi2013_115cm_FD_185830 | JGI IMG/M metagenome (GOLD analysis project Ga0209648, IMG submission 185830) | Grasslands soil microbial communities from the Angelo Coastal Reserve, California, USA - Sample 9_17_2013_115cm (SPAdes) (version 2) | ecosystem: Environmental > Terrestrial > Soil >...
GTTCCCGACGGCATAGCGCCCCGCGCCCACCACCTTGCCCGGCGAGAGGTCGGCCGCTGCGCCAACCCGCTGCTGTGCGCTCATCGCGCCTCCTTCCGCGGATCTGCGGACCCTGCCTGCCGATACCGACCCTAGGCCCGATTGGCCGTGGTGGTGACCGGCCGCCAGCATCTTCTTGGGCGAAAGAAACTGCCCGTCCGTAAGTAATCGGGGAACCCGTGGGAGATCGTCTTGCGGTGCTACAGAGCTTGAAAGGCCGGGGTCTGAGATCTATGGCGGTTCGGGTTCGAGGGTGAGCCCGGTCTGGGCGAGGAGGGCGTCGATGAGGGCGGGCCGGGAAGCTACCCGTCCGTGGCTGGCTGCCAGTCCGTCCGGGCCGTCATCGACCAGGTCAGCGGGGTGACCGAGACCACGCCGTCGCAGGCGACCGCGCGGATGTCACTGTCCGGCTCGAGCAGCTCGGGCTCCACGACGGTCCGGATCTGCAGCCGCACCGGCTCGGCTAGCGCCCGCGTACCGGGAGGCATGCGCACGTAGTAGCGCCGGCGGCTTTGCACGGTCCTGCGCACCTCGGTCTTTGGTGTCGCGCGGTCCGGCACGTTGATGTTGATCACTGCGACGTCCCCGGGGAGGCCCTCTGACAGGATCTGGCGCGCGAACCTGCGGGTGAAGTACCTGGCCGTGCCCCAGTCGCGCTCGCCGTGGGAACGCCATTGCGAGATGTCGGCCTGGACGGAGACCGCGAGGCCCGGAATGCCATAGGCGCCGGCCTCGAGCGCGGCGCCGATGGTGCCGCTGATCGTCAGGTCGGCGCCGATGTTCTCGCCGTAATTAACACCGCTAACGCACAGGCCGGGGCGCTGGCTGGCCAGCTCGACCATCGCATGTGTCACGGCTTGCGCGGGAGTTCCGCTGACCGCGTAGCCGGTGACGGGCTTCCCGAGGATTGCCAGCTCCGTGGCCTGCACGGCTCCGACCGCCGGCCCGGTCATGAACGCACGGCTCATCGATGTCTGCTGGCTCGCCGGGGCGGCGATCAGGAGATCACCTAGATCGGCGACGGCTTCAGCGGCGGCGAGCAGGCCGGGGGAGTTCAGCCCGTCATCGTTGGTAACCAGGATCAGCGGGCGCCTAGCCATGATGGGACCTTCGCACATGCTCTGAGATACCGGCGACCTGCGCGCTGCAGGGTGACCGCTCCCTGGGCTGCTGCCGACACGCCGTCCGTGATCAGGACAGATCCAGGCCCAGGCCTTTCAACTTCTGTAGCTGGGCATGACAGAGCGGCCCTCGGCGTCATGCGGGAGAGGCGTGGGCCGGCTTTGCGGGCTGCGGGTTGCCGGGGTTACGGCCCGGGACCCTGGCGGAGGTCACCGGCGGGATGACGGCGGGCGCGTCCTTGCGGGGTCCAGGGCAAGAACGGGTCCAGGCCGGCTCCGGCCGGGGCGGTGCCACCCCCTTGCGCACATGCCTGCAGGTATCCGGTCCGCATGCTAAGCGGCTCGATGCCGTGCCGGGCGGCGGTCGCGGTGACTGTCCAGACGTCAGCGGCCAGGTGCGCTGCCCATCCGGCGCCAGAGCCGTAGAAGTTCTTGCGGCCGATCACCGGGGTCCGCAGGGCGCGCTCAGCGGTGTTTTTGTCCAGCGGCAGCTGCGGCAGCTCCTGGTGGCGGGCCAGCCCGGGCCATTCGCTGGTCAGCGTGGCGATGACCTTGGCGGCGGGTGCAGCAGGCCCTTCCGGGCGTCGCTGGCCTGCAGGATGCGGTGCGCGTCGATGTCAGCGAAGGCCCGCTGCCAGCGGCCGACGGCGTCCTCGTAAGCGTCGGTGCCGGGCGCAGTGGCCGACACCAGCGCGTGGTGCGCCCGGTACAGCACCGCGATCCGCTCGAGCCACGCATCGGCCCAGTCGCCGAGCTGATCGGGGTGCGCGGCCCCCGCCACCTGCCGGGCGCGGCAGCAGGTCCCTGTCCTCCTGGCCGAACCCCGGCTCTGTGCCGTGGCGGGGGCGGAAGGAGCATCCAAGGCTGGACCCTCCCGGGCAAAGAACATCGGCACCCGCCGCGCCCTCCCTGCTCCGTACACCTGAGCAGCTCACCGGCGCCGCCACGCCTGCCACGCTCAAGCCCCAGGCTCTGGCCGGGTAGCCGACATTGCGCCCCCAGACGGCCAGGCGCCGGCCAGCCCGCCGTCACGGCCTTGCCAGCGACGATGACCAGGGAGCTAACATCCGCCGCGGCTGCTCCGTCCCGGCAGCTCTTCCCGGGCCCCGGCCGCGCCTGCTCGCCAGGAGGAGCTGCTCCTCCTGGCGAATCTGGGCGATAAACCGCTCAGCGTCGGGCTTGATCATTACCGGCTCGCCGCGGTCATCAGGGCCGATCCTCAGGCCCCGGACGTGCGCCGCGACCCCCACCCATCGCGCCCGCTGCTCGAACGTCGCCATCCCCGGCCGCGTCCACAAGCTGGCCGGGAGCGCCCCGACGACCTGCGCCAGCGACATGTAGCCATCCGGCGTTAACGGCGCCTGCCCGGGCCCGATGTCGATCATGGGCCGCCTCCTCTGGCTGGCCGGGACGCGACACCCCGAACGAAGCGCACCCCCGGCCAGACGCCCGGACCGGGCCCGTCACAGCAAGAACCCGGCCCTTGGCCGATCAGCATCTCCAGTCTGCCACCGGCCGCCGACAACGCCGGTCACCATCACGAGCGTCACAGCGCCCCGCGGATCAGTCGTCCAGGCCCGAAGCCGCCCAATCGGGTGCCACCGGCCGGTAACTGGGCCTGAAGGGGAGGCACGGCCCTCGCGTGGTCCGCCCTCGCGATCGTCGCTCGCCGTGGTCCAGATGCGCCAGCCACGCGGTCGCAAGCCCGCCGCCAGCGTTGGCGGACACCCAGCGGGTCGATCGCGCAGCAGGGCCGAGAACGCCCAAAACTGGATGGCCTGTGTGCCGCCACCAGCGCAGCCAGTCCGATTACCAGCCGCTCCGATTCGGCGATCCGGCGCTGCGCCTCCCTACGAGTCCCTCACAGTCAGTGATCCTTTCTCGGCATCTGCAGCGCGCGCATCGCCGCCGTTATGGGCGGCTGCTGGGCGTGCTTTCCTTGCGTTCGCAGCCGCGCATAACGCGTGATCTGGCTCGCCCTCCAGGTCGAAGACGATCCGCAGGGGCTCGATCACCGCTCGGCCCGGGCCCTGGCGTATTCGCGGCCGCCAGACGGAACCGGGCCGCGGCCTGGCCCGCGCCACCGGTAACGGCTGGCACCGGCGGCTTTGGTGGCAGGTCAGTCCTGGCGGGTCAGCAGGAACACCGGAATCTGCCGCGTGGTCTTGGCCTGGTGTTCGCCGACGGTGGGAGACTCCGCGACGAGCTTGGGCCACAGCCCGGCGCGGGCGGTGTCGTCTAGCTCCTCCGCCACTGCCGGGAACGTCCGGGTACCCACCTCGACGCTGATCGTGGGGTTGGCCTTGAGGTTGTAATACCAGTCCGGGTGGTTGGGCGATCCTCCGTTGGCGGCGACGATCGCCAAGCGGCCGCCTGGCTGCGGGGAGTAGGCCAGCGGCGTGACGCGCTCGATCCCGGACTGGCCGCCAGTGGCCCGCCGACGCGTCCCTCGTTCGCCCGGAACTCCGCAAGGATCTTGGTATTGAAGTCGCTGGCCTCGCTCGGTGCCGAGTTCGCCATGATCTCCTCCTGGCTTGCACTATCCATCACTGTCGGCGAGGCCGACGGCCAGCTCGCCCTTCCTGGACGGTTCCTGGCACGCGGCCCGGCTATGAGGAGCGGCGGCCGGCCCGAGCGGGCCGGCCGCCGCAGCGGTGAGTCCGGCGGCGCCTGATTCGGCAGGCGTCAGTGGCTGCCGTACTCGTCGTGGCGGCGCAGCCAGCTCATGGGCTGATCGCCTTCGTCGCGGCCCTTCGGAGCGCGGTCAAGGATCGCGTAGTAGCCCATCAGGAACTCCGTACCGCGGGCGTAGCTGGAGTAGCAGTGGTAGACGGTGCCGCCCTCGCGCGCGAACGTGCTGACACCGTGTCCCTCGGAGAAATAGCCGTCGACGTCCGTCCCGCTCGAGCTCGCGTTCTGGATTGCGATCCGCGGCAGGTTCTCACGGACGGCCGGCTGCTCGTTCAGCAGCTTCAGAAGCGCGAGCTCGTTGGCCTCGAGCAGCGGCGCGGCCGGGTCGTGCGTCATCCCCTCCCCGGCCGATACGCCGTAATCGAAGTTGAAGTCGCTGTCGAACGATGACGCCCAGGGGAAGCTCCAGCCCATGCGCTCCCGATAGGCGAGCAGCTTGTCGAGCGGCGCGCGCGAGACGCAGATCATCGTCACGTCGCGGGCCTTGAGGTGGGCGAGTACGCCGTCGAAGCTGTCGGCGGTCGACGAGCAGGCGGGACATCCGGCCTCGTAGTCAGGGCCGAACATGAAGTGGTAGACCACCAGCTGCGAGCGGCCGTCAAACAGCTCCGCCAGCGTGCTGGTCCCGTCTTCGGTCTGGAGCATGTACTCCTTCTCGACCGGCACCCAGGGAAGGCCCCGGCGCTGCCGGGCGAGCTCACCGCTCATCCGGGTGAGCTCCTTCTCCTTGGCCAGCAGCTCGTTGCGGGCGGCAAGCCACTCCTCACGTGTTCCGATCTTGTGATCGGTCATTGTTTTCTCCCTTTCATGTCGTGATGGCTGGGCCTGGCCCGCGTCGCCGGTCAGGTCTCACATCGGTGGGGTGAGCCCGGGAACCGGCGAGGGCGCGATGAGGGCCAGGATCCCGAGCCTGGTGATCGCCAGCGCCGCCGTCACAGCTGGCCTGGCGCCCGTCATGGCGGCGGAGCGGGAACCGGCGCCGCGCCCGCCCCGGTACCGGGCCGGGCCGCTGGCAGCACGGCGCCTGTATCCCAGCCCGAAGATGCGGCCCGGCCCGGCGTTCACCGTCAGTCCCTCTCCTGCTAAGCCGTGGCGGCCTGGGGCTGGACGAAGGCCGCGTTCTGCCGTTCGAGCGCCTTGCCCACCCCGCTGTGCCAGTCCTCAGCGACAGACGCTGACATGGGGTCGGGGAAGATGTCCTCCTCCCCGTTGTCGACGGCGTCGAAGATGGCCCGGGCGACCGACTCCGGGGAGGCCTTGGGGATGTCGAAGCCCCGGTTCATGTCGGTGTCGGTGGGGCCGGTCAGCACAGCGTGGACCCGCACGCCCCGCCCGGCCAGCAGGGCGCGCAGCGACTGGGTCAGCGAGAACGCGGCCGCCTTGGAGATCGAGTAGGCCGGGATGATCGGCACGGCGCCGAGAGCGCTCAGCGACACGTTGTTGACGATGGCCCCCCGGGACCGGGTCAGGGCCGGCAGGAAGGCCTGGGTGACGGCGTAGGTGCCGAAGAGGTTGACGGCCAGGTGCTGTTCGAGCGCGGCCCGGTCGGTCAGGTCGTCGTAGATCGCGATGCCGGCGTTGTTGATCAGGACATCCAGAGACTCGACCTGACCAGCAGCGGCCTGAATCTGCGCCGCGTCAGTCACGTCCAGGGCCAGCGGCGTGACCCGCCTATCGGGGTGGGCCAGCGGCTGGCGCGTACCCGCATGCACCCGCTTGGCGCCCCTGGCCAGGGCTTCGGCGACCAGGGCCTGCCCGATGCCGCGGTTGGCCCCGGTCACCAGGACCGTCTTGCCTGCGATTGTCACCATGATCACGATCTCCTTTTCTTCTCATGCGGTGGTGCGGGTTCTTCTCGTGTGGTGGTGCAGGCCTGGCACGCCGGTGTGGCTCGCCTCGGCCAGGTGGTCCAGATCGAAGCCCCGATGAGCAGCGGAAGCCCCGTCTGCCCGGCCCGGCCTGTGGCCGGGCCGGCGCACGCGGGTCAGTCGGCAGGGGCGGGTACCGGAGCCTCCCGCTGCAGGGACGCCGCGACGGCGCGGGCGAGTTCTGTGCGCCGGATAAGCAGGAACGTGACCGGGACGGCGGCCAGTGCGGTGAGCCCGGTGACCCAGAACGCCCACTGGAACCCGCCGGTGAGCGCGGCCGCCGCGGCGTGGCCCTGGCTCAGCAGGAGGCGGGAGTGGGCCGCCGCCACGGTGGACGCGACGGCGACGCCGATCGCCCCGCCGATCTGCTGGGAGGTGTTGATCAGTCCGGAGGCGATCCCGGCGTCATGTTCGGTGACACCGGCCAGGGCCCCGATCGACACCGGGATGAACGCGAAGGCGGCGCCGCCGGCGAGGAACAACGGACCGGCCAGGTTCGCCCAGAAGTGCCCGTGCGCGGGTACCTGGGTCGCCCACAGGATCCCGGCGCCGATCAGGGCCATCCCGGCCGCCATGACGAGCTTGGCCGAGAGGCGGGTGACGAGTATCTGCGCCGGCCCGGCCAGCGCGAGCACGGTGACAGAGGTCGCCAGCCAGGCGACTCCGGTCTTCAGGGCGGAGTATCCGAGCACCTGCTGCATGTACAGGGTGCCGGTGAAGAAGAAGCTGAAGAAGCTGGCCCCGAGCAGGAAGCCGACGGCGTTCGACCCGGCGAGGGTCTTCAGCCGGAACAGGCGAAGCGGCAGCAGCGGCGCCTCAGCCCGGGTCTCCACAACCAGGAAGCCGGCGAGCAGGGCCGCAGCCGCCGCGAGCAGGGCCAGGGTCCGGATGGCGGTCCATCCGACGGTGGACGCCTGCGAGATCGCGTAGACCAAGACGACGAGGGCGCCGGTCACGGTGATGGCGCCGAGCGGGTCGTAGCGCCGGCGCGCGCCGTGCAGCCTGCTTTCCGGCACGACCTGGCGGGCCAGCATGAGGGCGGCCGCGCCGATCGGGACGTTCAGGTAGAAGATGTACTGCCAGCCGGCGTACCGGGTGAGCAAGCCTCCGGCCAGCAGGCCGGCGCTGGCCGCCGTGGCGCCGATGCCACCCCAGGCGCCGAGCGCCTTGTTGCGTTCGGCGCCCTCGCTGAACATGTTCATCACGATGGACAGCGCGGCGGGCAGCACCACGGCGGCGCCCAGGCCCTGGATGCCGCGCATGATGATCAGGTAGGTGTCGCTGGTGGCCAGCGCGCAGGCGAGCGAGGCCGCGGTGAAGATCGCCAGCCCGGCCATGAACAGGCGCCTGCGGCCGAGCAGGTCGGCTGCCCGGCCTCCGAGCAGCAGGAACCCGCCGAAGGTGAGCGCGTAGGCGGTCACCACCCATTGCAGGTCCGACTGGGGGAAGTGCAGCTTGCGGCCGATGGTCGGCAGTGCGACGTTGACGATCGTCAGGTCGACGACCGTCATGAAGAACGCAACGGCGAGCAGCGAGAAGGCCCGCCAGCGGCGCACTTCGCCGGGTGCCGCGGCCTCCTCCCGGCTGACGTCGTTTCTGCGGTCGAGTGAGGTCATGCCTGTCTCCGATGCTCGTTGGTCAGGTCCTCACTCGTTGAGACACCGCCTGCGGCGGGAACGGAACGGACCGGTACGGCGGTCCTTCTCCAGCACGGCTGGTGTCATAACAAGTAAGAGGCGTGGAGGAAAAAGCGGATGCGAGGATGCGATGGTGCTTGTAAGCGCGCTCGCGGGTGCCAAGGCGGGCGACGAGCAGGCGTTCCGCGAGCTCACCGACCCCTACCGCAGCGAGCTGCTGCTGCACTGTTACCAGATCCTCGGCTCGGTGGCCGACGCTGAGGACATGCTCCAGGACACCCTGCTGGCGGCCTGGCGCGGCCTGAGCACCTTCGAGGGCCGGTCCTCGGTACGCGCCTGGCTGCACAAGATCGCCGTCCACGGCTGCCTGAACGCGCTGCGTGACCGCAGCCGCCGCCCGCGGGAGGTGCCGCTGATGGCCGAGTCCCCCCAGCCCACCCGGATGGCCGACCCGGTGTGGGTCGAGCCCTACCCCGACGTGCTGCTCGACGGAGTACCCGACCTCGCGCCCGGGCCGGAGGCCCGCTATGACAGCAAAGAGTCGATCGAGCTGGCGTTCGTCACCGCCCTGCAGCACCTGCCGCCCCGCCAGCGCGCCGTGCTGGTGCTCCGCGACGTCCTCGGCTACCACACCGCCGAAGTAGCCGGCATGCTCGACAGCACCGAAGCCTCGGTCAAAGGCGCCCTGCAGCGCGCCCGGGCGGCACTGCAGGCCCGGCTCCCCACCGGGCGCGACCGCGCCCCGCTGCCAGACTCCCCCCGCGAACGCCACCTCGCGGGCCGCTTCGCCGCCGCCGTCGAGGCCGGCGACATCGACGCCGTGCTCACCCTGCTCACCAGCGACGCCTGGCTCACCATGCCACCCGAGCCGTATGAGTACCAGGGCCAGGCGGCCATCGCCGCCTTCTTGCGCCACCGGGCCGCCCTGCGCGGCGCCCCGCTGCGGCTGGTGCCCACCCGGGCCAACACCCAGCCCGCCTTCGGCTGCTACCTCCCCTGCGCCCAGACACCGATCGCCCGGCCCTACGGGATGATCGTCCTCACCCTCCGCGGCGACCAGATCAGCGCCATCACCTGGTTCTCCGACAGCAGCGCCTTCCCCCACTTCGGGCTCCCCCGCGCCCTGCCCCACTAGCGCCAAGTCCGGGCAGATGAGAATGGCAGCCGGAGCCGGCTGCGGTCTCCCTTCCGCAATATGTTCCGGGAGCAGGCCACGCAGATTATGTGTTCGCTGTCACTGCGCGTAGCCACCGGCCGCAACAGCATGACCAGAAGCCGCGCCGAGTCGGGTTCGGCGCGACCCAAGGCGCAACGGCCGACAAATCCGCTCACTCTCCGCTATCGTCACAGCGCTGCGTTCGTGCGCGCCGATGGGCGGATCCCGCTAGCCGCCCTCACGCGTCAGCCTCCGGTGCTGTCTGGCGCGCGCAGCTCTCGGACCCGGCTGGCCACACTGGCCCGGCACTGGACATCCGGGCGGGCCCCCCGTGCCAGCCGCGCATCGACCTGGCCCTGTACGGCGTCGTCACCTGCTCACCGCACCGACCCGCCAGCCGCCTGTCATCTCCGGAGGCCAACGTCTCGTTTGCGTCCCGGTCCCAGCCCGCGGCAGCCCGGATACGCAAAGGCGATGGTCCACTGACTGCTGTAGCCACCCCGGCCGCTGCGTTTCACCAGTTCAGGCCGCCGCGCGAACGCTATCGGTACAGCTCTCGCCTCGGCCGCCCTACCGCGTCACCAGCGGCAGAGTCGTTGGCTGGACGCGCCCCCAGCCGGACAGCGGTGGCGAACACCACAGGGGTGAGCAGCACCACCGCGGCGTCCAGGCTCAGCACGGCCGTGATCACCGAGGCGAGGACGAAGACCGCGAGCAGCAGCCGCCGGGGCCGTCCCGCCGCAGTGCGGGCCATCCACGCCCCGCACGCGCGGAACAGCCCTTCGTCGTCACAGAGCTGGGCGAGCACCAGCACCGCCGCCAGGAAGCCGATCACCGGCCCCAGCCGCTCCGCCACGGCGCGGGCCTGGTCCAGGGAGATCGCACCGGTGCCCAGCACTACGGCAGCGGCCGGGACCGCCACGACTGCCTCCGGCCAGCCCCGCGGGCGCACCAGGGCGCCGGCCAGCACGCCCGCCAGCAGAACGGCGGACAGGGCTTCGGCGAGCGACGTGTTCAGGACCATGCCTTCCCGGAGAGGCGGCGGGCTCGACGTCTCATCGAACCAGACCGGTTCCCTGACCTTGGGCTGCGGTCAGCGGCTGCGGGCGAGAATCTTCCGCGCCTCGCGGGCGGCGCAGAACACAGGCACGTATCCGGCGGCCGGGTCGGCCTGCCACTACCCGGCTGCGGGGTCCCGCACAGCGACGTCCGGTAAAGCCGGGCTGCCCGGGCGCCGCTCACCGACGGCAGGGCGTCGTCCCGCTGCCGGCGGCGGCTCTGCCGGGCGGCCGTGCCAGGCCGGGCACGGCCGGCTCGGGCCGGACCCCGGTGGCTGGCAGACTCAGGCCATGATCGTCGTGCAGGACCAGGCCCGCACGGCGCTGCTGCGCCGGGGCTTCGCCCTGGAATACGCCACGCTGGGCTGGAACGTGGCCGGGATCGTGGTCCTGGCCATCGCGGTCTTGGCAGCCCGGTCGGTGGCGCTGGCCGGATTCGGCCTGGACTCGCTGATCGAGATCGGCGCGTCCACCGTCGTGATCTGGGAGCTGTCCGGCACCGGCCAGCGGCGTCAGCGGCGGGCGCTGCGGCTGATCGGGTACGCGTTCGCTGCCCTGGCCCTCTATCTCCTGGCGCAATCCACCGTGGTGCTGGCTGCCGGCTACCACCCGCGGCACTCCGCGCTGGGCATCGCCTGGACGGCGATCACCGCCGCGGTGATGTTCTCGCTCGCAGATGGGAAGGCCCGCACGGGCCGGGCGCTGGGCAACCCGGTGCTCACAACCGAGGGCCGGGTCACCCTGGTCGACGGGATCCTGGCCGCTGCCGTTCTGTTCGGACTGGCGCTGAACGCGGCCCTGAACTGGTGGTGGGCCGATCCCGCCGCCGGCTACGTACTGGTCTGGTATGCGGGCCGGGAGGTCCGGGAGATCTTCGCAGGCGATCACTGACACGGGCGGGGCACTGCCAGCACCTCGGCCACCGTCCGCGAAGCGCACCCGGACAGTGGTCACTCAGGCGCCGTAGCCGGCCACGAGCAGGGCTCCTGCTCGCCGGTTCAGCTGGCCGCCGGAAGTAACCGCGAGCTAGGCGACCGGCAGTGCGGCGGTCGCGATGGCAGGTGCCAGGATGCCGCCGACGCCGAGCGGCCGGACAAGCGTTGCCATCCGAGCGCACTTCCGCGCGGTAACTGTTAGGCGGCTGCCCTGCCGTGGTCCCGAAGGACCCGATCGGGCGCCAGCGTCCGGTGCCAGAACGCCCACGCGAGCGGGCCATGCCTGACTTCCTGGGCGAATGCCGGTGGCGGAACGGCGAGCACCGGGCACTGGGCATGGGCCAGGCAGTAGCGGCTTACCTTGCCGGAGACCATCCGGGCCAGCGCACCACGACGGCCAGCACCCACGACCAGCAGGTCACCGGGGCAGCAGGCCATGCTGACCAGGACCCAGCCAGCCTCGCCCCGCTGCACGAAAGGCTGGACCAGCGGATCGTCAGGGACTTCTCCCCAGGCTGCGATGAGCGCATCCCGGAGCCGCCGGCAGGCATCTTCCTTCCAGATGCGGCGCAGGTAGCCGCAGGGGCTGCGCCGGTCGGCGACATCGCCGCCCGGCGGTGCCCAGGCGAGAACGGGTATCACGGTGGCATCGTGGGCGCGGGCTAGGTCCTCCGCGTAACGCAGTGCCCGGAGGCTGCCTGGTGAGCCGCTCGCGCCAACGATGACCCGGCGGACGCCGGACACGGCAGCGCTCCTTCCTCACGGCTGATCGTCACTGTCTAGGTAACTCTCTTCCGGCTGGGAAAGGAAGCCGTGGCAAGGGCAAGTGAGGCCGTCAAAGGATCAAGGGGGACAGGGCAACGCATAGTCGCGTGACCCTGAGTCACCGGGTGGCTGGGGATGCGAGCCCCCCCAGCCCGGCCGGCCGGCTAGATGGCGTTCAAGAGTGCGCCTCGTCGTAGTAGGCGTCGATGTCCTTCGCGGCCCGGCCGGCGTTGGCCTGCGGGAGGTAGGCAGCGTGCACGCCGCGCTGGTAGCGCTCAGCGATGACCTCCAGCCGGGCCCGCAGCGTCTTCTCGGCCTACGCCATGGCGGGCGGTAGGTCGGCCGGCCGGGATATCAGGCAATGGTCCACGGCCCAATCGCGGCCGTCGATCTCCAGGACGGCGTCGGTAGAAAGCACGGGGTGGCCATCTACGTCGGGCCCGCAGGTGATCCTGGCCTGGCGGCCGCGGGCGGTCAGCTCATCCCGCAGCGCGTTCAGGCCCGTTTCCTCGTGCAATGCTTTCATTTCAGTCACGTGCCGACGCTAGCGCGAAGGACGGACGGGAATAGGCCATAACTGTTGCGGTCGCCGTGACGGCTCCGATCGGCCGCGATAGGCTCGCCGGACACTCGGCTTGCCTCCCTTGGCGCAGGCGTTCCGTCACCAGGTGAGTGGCCGGGGGGAATCGCACCCCCCGGCTCTCGCAGAGTGAAGTGGACCGCCGGCGAGGTGCCCTTGGCCGGGTCCTTTTCCGTCGGTCTCTTCCCGAACAGGGCTTGCAAGTTTCCCCGCACCCTGCTCTCCAGTGATCATTTCGGGTATGGCCTGGTAGC
>Ga0209648_10004285_pt1 | contig 12103 bp, 7 predicted proteins | sample GraSoi2013_115cm_FD_185830 | JGI IMG/M metagenome (GOLD analysis project Ga0209648, IMG submission 185830) | Grasslands soil microbial communities from the Angelo Coastal Reserve, California, USA - Sample 9_17_2013_115cm (SPAdes) (version 2) | ecosystem: Environmental > Terrestrial > Soil >...
CCTTTGCGGCAATGGCCGTGGCAAAGGCCAGAGTTTCAACGTTGTTGATGACCGTGGGTTTTCCCCACAAACCTATGCTGGCCATGAACGGAGGCTTATTGCGCGGCTCGGCACGCTTGCCTTCAATGGCTTCGAGCAAGGCGGTCTCTTCACCGCAAATGTATCCTCCGGGACTGACGAACATGGTGATATCGAAAGAGAGATCGCTTCCCAGAATTTTTCTTCCGACCAGATTTTTTTCATAGCAGCGCAGCAGTTCGGCATTGAGGATCTCTTCCTGCTCCTGATACTCATGGCGGATATACAGATATCCGCGCTTGGCGCCGACACACAGGCCGGCCAAAACCATTCCTTCGATCACCAGGTGAGGCAATTGGGTGAGAATGTAGCGGTCTTTAATGGTCCCCGGCTCGCTCTCGTCGGCGTTGCAAATAACATATTTTTCCGGTGAAGGCGAATTGCGCACCACCTCCCACTTCTGGTTCGTGGGATAGCCTGCGCCGCCCATGCCCTTCAATCCCCCTGCCTTGATGCTGGCCAGAAGTCCGGGCCAATCACGCGATTGCACATACTTTCTTAAAGCTGAATAAGGTCTCTCGCCGTCATAGGGATCGCTGGCCAGCCGCATCTCGGAGCGGCGATAGCTCGAGGCCCGCGGGGGAAAGCCTCCGATGGTCTGCACCACGGCGGAGACGGCCTCATCGGGAGAAAATCCATCGTAGTAACGGTCATTAATCACAAAAGAAGGAGCATGGTCGCAACGGCCCACGCAGGAAACGTTACGGATGGTCAACTCATGCTCAGCCATGCCCTGTAATCTCTGTTCCAGCTTTTGCAGCAGGGCGGGCGCGCCCCGCAGATGGCAGGTCATGTCATCACAAACTTTTACGATGACTTTTGCCGGCGGCTCAAGATAGAAATGCGGGTAATAGCTGGCAATAGCGTGGAGATCGCGCAAGGCCAGACCCCGGCGATCTGCGATCCGCTTCAACTCTTCGGCGGGCAGATACTCGAACTTTCGCTGAACGTCTTTGAGTTCTTCAAAGACACCGTCTGTCTTATGTTCAACAGGCAGTACTTTGAAAGGGGCCTGCCCAGACACAGTAATCTTGTCCTTTTGGTTCTAGAGCTTATTTCATAGATACGGTTTTTGTCAGGGCACGGATTTATCCGTGTCCTAACAAGCCCCTATGAATTAACGGTTCTAAACTGTAAAAGTGCTGGGCCGGACTATAGCAAAACAACGATGCTGGCGTCCATACGACATTAGTTCCATTAACAGATTGTTAAATCTGGGTTGCTTTTTTCTTCGTACAATACCTGGCGGGATGTAAGTGCTACCCAAACAATTCTTCGATTGCGTTTGCACGCGACACAGGGTACAAAGTACACTTCCAGCATTTCTCTATGGCTGACTTTGAGGTTTGGCAAAAGGCTCGCTTTCGCTTTGCGGTTGCAGTCGTCCTCCTGAACTGTCTTGCCGCTGTGTTTGCGGCCGCGCAGGGAAAAAGCGGCAATTCGAGATACGTTGGCCCCGGCTCCTGCAGCGCCTCGGCTTGTCATGGTGGCGTGCAGCCGATGTTGAACACCCGGGTCCTGCAAAATGAATACAGCACCTGGGTGGTCAAGGACTCGCACTTCAGGGCATTCCGCAGCCTGCAAAGCCCGATATCGCAGCGCATGGGGAAGCTGCTGGGAATCGGCAATCCTGCGAACTCACCCAAGTGCCTGGCCTGCCATGCGCTCGCGGTTTCACCCGAGCGCAAGGGGCGCGACTTTGATATCAGCGAAGGCGTGAGCTGCGAAAGCTGTCATGGACCGGCATCGGCATGGCTGGGGCCGCACACGCTGAGAGGCTGGACCACGCAGCAATCGGTCGCGCTGGGAATGTATGACATTATGGACGTGGCACACCGCTCCGAGAAATGCCTGACCTGCCACCTGGGCACTGCGGAAAAAGAAGTAGACCACAAGATGATCGCGGCGGGACATCCTGATCTGGTCTTTGAGCTCGATTCCTACAGCGCTATCGAGCCGCCCCACTGGAAGCCCTCGGGTGATCCGAATTATGGTGTGCGCCTCTGGGCCGTAGGACAGGCCATACAACTGCGCGAGGCATTGAAGCGGCTGGCACGGCGCACGCAAAGCGGGAGCTGGCCGGAGTTTTCAGAGTACGACTGCTTTAGCTGCCATCACAGCTTGACCAAACCAGAAAGCAGTTGGCGGCAGGAGCGCGGGTACGAGAACCGGGGCGTAGGGTCGCCCGCGTGGAACAGCGCGCATTACACGATTTTGCGCATCCTCGCCAAAGATATTGACTCGAGCGCCAGCCAGCAGCTCGAGACCGAGCTGCAAAACGTTTATCAGGTCACAAGCAACATGAGCAGCTCACCTAAAGGCATTGGCGAGAGCGCGCAACGCGCCAGTGAGCTTGCTGCAACCCTTGTAACCAAGATCAACGAGACCAAATTCGATAAAGAGCGCGCTGGCCGGCTGCTGCAGGAAATTTCCGCCCAGGGAGACAGCATCTCCAATCAGGATACGCGTTCGGCTGAGCAGGCTGCGATGGCCCTGGACAGTTTGTTTATCTGTTATGAAAAACAGGGCAGCACGCATCCAACGGTGCGCGCCGCGATTGATGGATTGTTCCAGGAGCTGGATAACCCTTCCGCATACAACGCTCCGCGCTTCAGCGCTCAGATGCACAAAGTCAATACAGCACTGCATGAGGCAGGCATCGGACAGTAAAAAAGTTTAACCACAAAGGGCACGAAGGAACACAAAGGAAAACAACAAGAATGGCCTTATCCGTTTTAAGGATTCGGCAATTCTATTTGAGCTGGAATTGATTCCATTTACCTTTGTGAACCTTTGTGTCCTTTGTGGTTAAACCTACAACGTAGGGTTGCGCGGGAATTTCAAATACGGCAGACGCACTCCGCGCAGCATCAACTGGTCGGCACGCATGGCTGCCGGAGCGGAAAATCCCTGCGACGCTTGGTCTGAGACGTAATCATCCTGCTCAACGCCGTCGCCGCTGATTCCCAATCCTCCTACCAGCACACCATTTTTATAAAGCGGGACGCTCCCCGGAAAGAAAACAATTCCGTTCTGATTGGGATTGGCGGGTTGGCTTCCGTTGGTGCAGGGGTTTGCCAGATCGAATTGATAAAGATTGAAAAACGGTCCGGGCATGGTGCCGTCAATTCCCGGAGGAAAGAAAGGCTGAGCGCCAAAGCTGATGGTGCGGTTGGTCACGGCGGTCCCGGGAGGCACGCCGGGGAGATCACCGGGATTTACCGTGGCGCTGCTGAAATAAACCATGTTGCGCGCCTTGGCGACGGCAACATCAATGCTGAAGACGGTAGAGTCGCTCATGCGGTTCAGCGCCAGGAGGCTGCCATCCAGGTCAACCACCGCAATGGCGAACTTCGCTCTCTGGCCATCGGGCAGGCGGATGACTGCACGCGTCTGATTTGCATTGGCAATCGCCTGGTTCACGATGTTCTGCACATCGGCTTGCGTCAGGCCGCCAATGACTCCGGCTTTTACCTGCACCAAGTCTCCCTCGGGCACCTGACCGGGACTCGCGACCGGGCCGACGACAAAGCCTCCGCTAAACACACCCACAGTCGTGCCGACAGGCCGCGTGGTTTGAGTGACAAAAGGCAACGAGATGCCATCAATCACCACGACGCCGGGCGGCGCAGGGTTCGCGCCAAAGCCCGCACCTACAGCGCCAGAAAACGCGGCGAATTCGGCGACGTCGGGAGAGGCGCCTGCTACGCCAACGCCTCCAACCAGGCGTCCGTTTTTGAATAGAGGTACACCGCCAGGATTGACCGCATTAGGGTTGGAATCGAAGGTATCCACCTTGCCGGTGATAATCCCCAGGCCGAGCGCACCCCCACCGATAGAACGTGCCGGCATAACCGCTTGCCCCGGAAGAAAGGTCGCGTTCAGAGGGCATCCGCGATTGGTGTTCTCAATGCCATAGAGGGCGGCGTTAGACGTATTCGTGATTCCCGGCGGGAAGTGTATTCCGCTGATATAGCGCACAGTGCGGGAAGAGAGCGGCGCCTGATCGTTGCTGAAGAAAGAAGCCGTGCGGGCAAGCGCAACCGCGAGCTCCATCGCCGGCACGCTGGCGCTGAAGTTCCCGGTGGCGGTTGCCGGAGCCCCTGACTTCTGGTAGACCGCCAGGATGTTTCCTCCGCGATCGGTCACCGCGATTACGAAGGCAGCATTCACCGACACGGCGGCGTTCTGCACAACGCTTTGTACATCGGCCGCAGTCAGGGTCTGCACCGGCCCCGGAGGAGGTGGCGTGGGGGCGGGAGTGTGGCCTGAGCCGCATCCGATAATTCCGATAACAACCGCCGGCAGAACAAAAATAAAAATGATGGTGGAGAATGCAATCTTTGACATGGATGTGCGCTTTGACATTCCCGGTGATTCCCCGCTCTTTGGCTTGGGTAACTGCGTAGTCTATCAACTTCGCCCCCTGGGAGCGAGGAAACGGGGCACAAGCGAAGTCCAGCCCGCAGATTTATGCCTGATTTTTCATTGATTTTTCATTAACACCAGCTAGGATTGACACACGGATTTTGTGCACCAGACAAGCCGCTTAAGTTCCTGAAAAGAAAAATATTCCAACACTCTCTTCAAAAATGACACATCTTACAATAGAGGGATTCCTAAACAGGCGAAGTTACATATGAAGTTACATATAGAAGTTACATATAATGGTGGGACCGCCTCCCACTCGAGAGTGAAAATGCGTTTACTTACGCGGCTGTTCCTGGCTGGGCTCTTCGCATGTGTAGTCGCATCTGGTGCTTTGGCCCAGGTTGGCCCGGTTCTTCTCACGATCAGTCCTGGTAACTCTTCCACCACAGTTGGAACTCCGCAGCAGATGACGGCGCGGTTTGCATTCATTGGGAACAAATCGGGTGGAAAAGATGTGACCCAGCAGGTCAAGTGGGCATCCACGAACAGCGGCATTGCCAGTATCAGCACTTCGGGAAACATTACAGCCAGCAGCCGCGGAACTGTAACCATCACCGCCACCAGCGGGCCATTTCATGCATCAACAACCTTCACTGTCATTCCAAGTGGCCCTACCGTCTCTTCTATCGCAGTTACGCCGGCCACTCCTTCTGTGCCAAAAGGATTGAAACAACAGTTCACAGCAACCGCCACTTTTTCGGACAGCAGCACACAAGACGTGACTGCAGCCGCCGCCTGGAGCTCGACCGTCAGTTCGGTAGCAACGGTAACAGGAGGACTTGCACGCACGCTCAGCCAAGGCACAACTACGATTATGGCTTCCTTCAGTGGCAAAAACGGATCAACCACGCTCACGGTAGCAGCACCTGTGGTGCTGCGCATGGTCGTTTCTCCACAGAATTTTTCGCTGCCGCTTGGCTTGACGCTGCAGTACTCGGCCTACACGGTCTACTCCGATAACAGCACGGTGAATGTGACGAACTCCTCCACCTGGAACTCAACAAATCCTGGTTTCGCTTCTGTGAATGGCAACGGGTTTGTTACAAGCCATGCCTTGGGTGCAACTATGATTTCTGCTCAAAACAATGCAATGGGCGATTCAACGCAGTTGACGGTCGTGGCACCAACCTCAATTTCCATTTCACCTCCTAATCCACAAGTGGCGTTAGCGGGCACGCTGCAATTGACCGCAATTGGCCACTTCATGGATGGCAGTACGAGCGATCTCACAAACTACGCCGTCTGGTCATCCAACAATTCTGGCGTCATCTCCGTCAATAACTCGGGATTGATTACGGGCAACCTAACAGGAGCCGGCGCAACCATCAGCGCAACCGTCGGGCCCACCACCGGCTCCACAAACGCTACTGTTGGCTTTTCCAATGCTAGTTTGAATGGGCATTATGCGTTTCAGTTCAACGGGATAGACTCGCAGGGCATTTTCCTGGCTGCAGGCGACTTTTTAGCAGATGGTAACGGTCATCTCAGTGGTGTCGAAGACTTCAATGGACAAAGCGTCCAGGCCGGCGCCCCTTTTACCGGCACATACAGTGTTGGGCTAGATGGGCGCGGTAGCGCCACTCTCAGCACGAATGACACGCTAAGGTTTGTCATCACCGCGAGTGGGGCGGGGACCGTCATAGAGTTCAATGCCTTCGCTCAAGGCTCGGGAACAATAGTATTACAAGACGTAAATGCATTTATGAACTCCACGCTGCAAGGTGAGTTTGCATTTTTGTTTGCCGGCGCCGGCGGCGACGGTAAAATTACGACCGCTGTTGGCAAACTCAACGCTGATGCTTCCGGGAATATTTTCAGCGGGGCCGAAGACGTGAATGATGGAGGAATTCTCAGCAGCGACACGTTCACGGGAAACTACACTTTGGGCGGCAATGGCCGCGGCACCGCAACAACCACTAACAACGGCAAGACTACTCACTACGCTTTCTACATTGTCAACAATAATGAGGTCATATTCATCGGTCTGGACTTTGTCCCGGCATTTCTGGGCTTTGCCGATCGGCGCAGCAGCACCACATTCTCCAACGGCAATCTGGCCGGCGCCTACATCTTCTCTCAAGGTGGAACTACAGTTTCAGGAGTGTTCGCCGCAGTCGGCCGTTTTAACGCCGATGGCGCCGGGAACATCAGTTTGGGAGTGGAAGACGAGAATAACGCAGGCGGGGTCGCGGAAAATCTTGCATTTAGCGGGAACTACAGTATCGCTTCCAATGGCCGGGGTACAGCCACTTTGAACAGCACGTTAGGCGCATCTCACTTCGTGTTTTATGTAGTCTCGCCGACAGTAACGTTTTTCATGGATACTGACTCCAACGCCGTGGTATCCGGGAACATAGAAAGCAGCCAGAACGGCGGCTTTTCGACTTCTTCTTTAAATGGAAATTTTGGCCTCGAACTAGACGGCGCGACTGCTACCCCGGGTTTTGGCCTGGCAGTTTCTGCCCAGATGTCGGCCGATGGAAGCGGCAACCTTACGGGAACAGAGGACGTAAACAACAACGGCACGCTCACTGCCGATGCTCCCTTAAGTGGCTCCTATTCCATCGAATCGAATGGACGAGGTACAGCCGATATTACTGCCCGAGGAACCACTTCAAGATTCCATTTCTACCTGGCGTCAGGAAATCGCGTGAGGATTGTGGAAGTTAGCGCTTCAGAGCTTCTGCTCGGGTTTGGATTGAAGCAGTTCTGAGCGCTCCGCGCTTAAAAATGCCTACCGCGGATTTCACGGATCACGCGGATCGTGGGGAGTTCACCACGGGGGTACAGAGAGACAGAGAAAATCTCTCGGCACCGGAATCACACAACAATAACAGCAGCCCGCCCGGCTATTCCTTTTCGCCCGTTTTTCCGCGGCTTTTGTCGGCATACCTGACAGCGTCCTGCATTGTTTTTGCAATGCGGCGGGCACGTGCTTCCGGGCTGCGGTAATAGAAAATGCCGAGCAGGTGCTGGCGGCGCTGCCTGGGAGACATGCGCTTCCATCCCTGGAAGGCGTGAGGATTGTGAGCGAACGCCACCTGCAAAACCGGAGGCAGTTCGTGTTCGGCTTCCATGGCGGCCAGCAGGTTCTCGGCAGTCTGCTCGGCGCGGCGCACGCGGGCTTCCGGACTCTTCACGCTGGTGATCCCGTCGGCGAGGTATTTGCGTATGGAGTAATTCAGTTGGTCGAACCAGCGGCGGAAGGCGCGGTCTTCCGAGAGCAGGCGCTTCAGCTCCGCGGGTACGGTAACGATACGCTCTTCGGTGTCAGGCTCGAGGCGGAACCGGGCAACCGCGCCTAATGCAACTTGGGCGCCCTTCTGCATCTGCTTGTTGACCAGCAGGAAGTGGCTGCCTCCGCGGGTACGGTAACCTTGCGCTCTTCGGTGTCAGGTTCGAGGCGGAACCGGGCAACCGCGCCCAGGGCAGCCTTGGCGCCGGCCTGCATCTGCTTGTTCACCAGCAGGAAGTGGCTGCCTCCGCGGACGGGGAAGAGCGAGGTGCGAAAGGCAAAGCCGTTGATATCGCCTTTGACCTTGAATCTCCCGCCGGTTCCCCAGAGCTTGCGCACATCGAATGGAATGCGGGCGATGACCCATTTCAATGACGCGCTCTCTCCCTGGAGCCGCTCGAGTGTGGCTTTGAACGACTTGGCGGCTGTCTTTGTCATTAGGATTGCCCAGAATGAGCAAACTTTATTATGCCGTAAGGCACATCAACTTAAAAATGCTCCACAAGGCAATTAAAAAAGCGTGTTTGAGGACTTTGGGAATCCTCAAACACGCCGAGGGTCGTGCACGCTTGCGCTACCTAACTCAGAAGTACAGCTTCAAAGCAAGCTGCAGAATGCGTGGATCATAAGGTGACGGGTTGCCTGGGAATGTCGGGGTTGAAACAACGTTGATGCGCCCGAAGTTAGCGTTGTTCACATTGACCACCACCTTGGCCTGGTCTTGCAATGCGGGACAATCTCTCACAGGATTTTTCGCTTTGCAAAACGCCCGGATGATATGCACTCGCTCCGACGCTGTCAAGCTGAAGTTTCTAAAAATGAAGTTTTGGAAAACTGCACGGTGGGAAAAAGCAGAAGGTTCCAATAATTCAGGATGAGGGTTTGCAGATGAAGGGTTGCGAATAGCGCCAGGTGAACCGGACGCAGAAATAAATCAGGCCCAAGACGCGTCCGTCCTGGGCCTGGCACTCAGTTGTACTTGGAGGGGCACAATGAGTCGCTCCTGATTAGACGAGTAAAATCGCATTTTGGTTCCATTCCCGAACAAAAAAATTTGGTGACCCTACAAAAGCTTGGAACTAAATACTGAATAAAGATTCAGAGGATGCAAGTGCTCCCATTAGGTTGCCTTTGGATTTCTTCATCCCGCAATTTCATATTGTGGGATTGCGGCCCGCAAGAATATGAATTTCGCCTCATCGAGAGAAGCGCGTTCTTTTTACACTGATCTCGCTTTACATTAATCCAGAAAAATAAATTTTTTGTAAATGATTTCTTCCATTTCCCATAAGTTATCTGCCTTAGTTTTGGCTGCCAGGAGCTCTAACTTGTTGAAGTGATTGAAAATTCCCGTTTTGACATTTTTGGCCCTAATCGTGCACTACCTCATGACATAAGATCCTGCTCAACAACTATCAAAACGATCAATAAAAAGAGCAGGGCGTATAAAAATTATGGATTCTCGGAAGCAAAAGATTATCTTGCTTCCGAGGGTCGCTTCTGGGTTATTAGGGGAGAAAGTTTTCTAGCACGGTTCATCCAGTCGGCAATTCCTTAAGACGGACGGCACGGCGTGTCGAGCAGGCTGGAACAGATGACCGGTAAGATCAAGTTTGAGTTCTAAGTAGCCTGCTAGCCTAAATGCTACTGGCGGCCTTTAATGAAGGCCGCCTTTTTTGCTTTCAAGAAGCTATTGGCCTTTCGCTCTTAAGAGTCCTGCTTATTTTTCGTTTTCGGCGACGGTGGGATCAAATGCAGACTTCAATGTAACTTCGCGCTGTTTGGCCGAGACCTTGGTCTCCGCGTCGGTGGTGTATTGCGTCAGCGTGCCCACGAGCGTGTAATAACCTTCCTGCCCGCGAACGCGGCCCTCGCCCCGGCTGATGCGTCCGGTGAATTCCAGCCAGCAACCATGAATTCGCTTGGAAAGAAAATAGATATGGTCGCCCTGCAGTGATGCTTTATCGAAAAAGCGGTCTAACAGTGTATCCCGGTCGCTATCCAGAAAACCGAAGCTGGTGACCCATCCGCTCAGCTTGCCGTGGTCGAGGTTGAGCTGAACCGACTCACCGTCGTGCAAAAAAGAGTACATTCCGGATATGTCATCCCGGTTGGAGGTTCCCCGCCCTGCCGTTTGGGCCGGGAGCGCTGCCGGCAAAAGACACAAAAGGAACGCAAGGCTGAGAAGTTTCTTCATCCTTATGCCTAAGCCCATATTTAAACATGATTTACAGGCAATAGAACCCTATATGTAATCTTGCAGCGTTAAATAATTTACGTCGCTGGGGGGCGGTCATCTACGTACCACGCTATAATGAGCCAACCCGTTCCCGTGAGCGCACGGATTGCATGGTGGATACTGCCAAGCCCGCTCCTTTGCCAGCCACGACCCCTGAGGTAATTACTCCGCCAGCGCTGCTGATCCCATGGAATTCCTGGCCAAAGGCCTTTCTGCTGAACTTAGTAGACCTGTTCCGGCCGATTCCGCCGCCGCTGGTTTTGACCTCGCGCCCGGCCCTGTTCTGGCATGACGTTTTTGTGCAGCGCGACATGCCTAAAAGGCCCTTTGTAGCTTCTTTCATCTACCACTTCGGGCTGGTTGCTCTCATCTATATATTCCCTACTCTCCTGTTTCTCGCGAAGCCCACTCGGATTCAAACGCCTACCGATCACAAGACCCTGACCTATTACGATGTCTCGGAATATCTGCCGCCGGTGCAGACGGCCAGCGCTCCGGCAAAGGAGCCGCGCAAGGGATCGCCGGCTTTCTCCAAGCAACCGATTATCTCGGTCCCGCAAAATCCCGACAACTTTGAGCAAAGCGTGATTGATCCGAACCTGATCAAGATTGATCCGGAGCACGCTCAGCTTCCCAATATTGTGGTTTGGACTGAGACACCGGTGCAGGCGGCGCCCACAGTTTCGCGTTCGATGACAAAGCTTATCTTGCCGACGCTGCCGGTCCAGGTTGTACAGCCCGCCGCCGAAGCTCACGCGCAGGAGATTAACAAACTCAAGTTGCCCGATATGCCGCAGCCTTCCGTGGTTCAGCCGCCGCCGTCTCCAGATACGATACAGCGCAAACTTGGTGACCTGAACATGGCCAAGCTGAACGTGGAGGTTGAGCAACCCAAGCTGCCGGTGCCCGAGCAGGTTGCTTCGGTCAATACCCAGGCCGCTTCGGCCATCAAGCAAGGCCCAGACACGAATCCACCACCGCCACCGCCGGTTATTTCCGGAGGAGGCTCGGGCAGCGAAGCCGCCGGTAAATTAATTGCTTTGGGGCTGCATCCTGCTGATGTGCATGGCCCAATCACATTGCCGGGCGGCAACCGGCACGGCGAGTTTGCGGCAACACCGGAAGGCAAACCCGATGCGCCGGGCACACCCGACGTCAAAGGCGGAGGCACTGGAAACGGAGGCTCGGGCTCGGGAGATAAGGGCGGACCGGGAAGCGGCTCCGGGATAGGGGCCCCGGGAATTTATGTCGGCCCCGGCCCGGTCAATCCGGGAGCGGCGGTGGCGGGACAGCCGACAGCCAACCCCAACGGAAGCGGAAACAGCCATGCTGACCCCAATACCAACGGCTCGCAGCCGCAAGAGGTGGCTACGCTGGCTCCGCCGGCTTATCCGCCGAGGAACCTGCCGGACAACGCAATTGAAGACTCCGTCTTTAGCGGCAAGCGATACTATTCCCTCATTCTCAACATGCCGAACCTGGCTTCGGTCACGGGAAGCTGGGTCATACGCTTCGCCGAACTCAAAGACCGGCCCGAAAAGGGCGAACTCACCGCGCCGGTTGCGCTGGAAAAGGTTGACCCGGCGTATCCGCCGGATTTGATCCACGACCGCGTGGAAGGAACTGTGACCCTCTACGCCGTGATTCATAGCGATGGCACAGTAGGCAGCGTACGGGTGCTTAGAGGAGTAGATTCACGGCTCGATGAAAATGCCCGCGTCGCTCTCGCTCGCTGGCGCTTCCGTCCGGCGCAGAAAAACGGCGCAGCCGTTGATCTGGAAGCGGTGGTCCACATTCCGTTTAAACTGCGAAAACTGCCATTCTGAAGCAGTTCTCGGTTCTCAGTTCTCAGCAAGAGCAACCGCAAAACCTTTTCCGCCGCAGATGAACGCGGATCAACGCTGATTTTTCGGAAGATTTGTGAGGATCTCTCACCCCCTACTTGCTGGCAGGTGTTTTGAGCCCCAAAATCGCGCCTGACCCGCATCATTACTGACGAAAATCGATCCAGGGTGAGGGACTTGCTGAAGCAGTTCTCAGTTCTCAGTTCTCAGTTCTCAGCAAAAGCCACCGCAGAGAGCTTTCGCCGCAGATGAACGGGACCAACGCGGATTTTTAGA
>Ga0209648_10004288_pt1 | contig 12100 bp, 18 predicted proteins | sample GraSoi2013_115cm_FD_185830 | JGI IMG/M metagenome (GOLD analysis project Ga0209648, IMG submission 185830) | Grasslands soil microbial communities from the Angelo Coastal Reserve, California, USA - Sample 9_17_2013_115cm (SPAdes) (version 2) | ecosystem: Environmental > Terrestrial > Soil >...
CGGCGGCTGGTTCAACCCAGGCGGAGGCGGTCAGCCGCCGGCGGTTGCTGCGGCGCTTGTCCAGGCTCGCCTCCCGCTGCTGGTCGTGGAGGGTCATCAGCGCGGCGATCAGGGCATCCCACTCCTGGGCCGCCAGGCCGGTCAGCGCCGGATGGCAGCGACGAGGGGAGGGTCGGAACAGATCAGGAGGTACCAATGATTCGGCCGACCATGCCGTGGCGGGATAGCAGGTCGACGGGCTGGGAGGCGCCTATCAGGGTCAAGGGCTTTCCGGCGGCAACTCTCGTGCGCCGGGCCCGAACTCGGCCGTCGCGACGAGGCCGCCTGGAGATCATCGCCGACTTCGGCGACCAGCGGCTCGCCTTCACCGAACCCGGCACCGACGCAGCATGACCACCCACGGAACCATACGGCCCTGGCCAACGCCACCCAGGCTGGCCGCCTGCACCTGCTGCCCCGGGGCAAGCTTGCCGACGCTGGGAATACGGCGGCGGCCTGCCGCGAATGACAATGGCGGACCCGTTCCGGAAGTCTGCAATCTGCGATGCGAATTAGGCGTCAGTACCTATCGCAGTCGCGCGGAACCGGCTTGACGTGTTTGCGCGGCAAGGTAAGCTGGCCGCATGATTTCCCCGATCTGGGGAAATTTCCCGTGTTGGCGTGTTCAAGTCCTCGGACACGGTAACACCCCATAACCGCCCGAATTCGGGCATGCGGGATCGTTACCCGAGCCCGGCCTCCGGCCGGGCTGGGTGGTCTGCCTCCTGGTTCGCCTCCTTTCTCATTTGATCGTGACGCTGAGGCGTTAGCCTCGACGATTCAGGGTGCGGTCGGGTGCTGGTTACTGATCATGTTGTGCCGGTTTCCGACCATGATGTCTGGTTCGCAGGTTTTCGTGGGTGACGGTGCCGCCCGATGTGCTCGGGGCGGGCACCGGCGCGCAGCGGCCCGCGGACGCAGCCGGGGCCCTGGGCCAGGCCCTTGGCACCATGACCCGCCTCGCGCCCGCGGTGAACAGGCGCGCATCCATGTGCTGGCCGCCGCCGCGGCTCGCGGGCGCGGTGATCCCGTCCCCGAACGCCGCCACCTGGAACAGGCACTCGCCATCTACGCCGAACTCGGCGCACCCGAGATCGAAGAGCTGCGGCACCGGCTGGACACCGGCGCACCCGGCGCACCGGCTGCGTCGGCCATCCGGCACCAGAACGACCCACCGGGCAACTGACCCCAGATCCGCCACTCCCATGGTCGCGCCGTCAGCGTGCACGCGGTCAACCGCACGCGTTCGGGCTCAAGCGCCCGGACCGGCCGCCCGGCCGCCAGCCAGCCATGCACCACCGACCCGCAGACCACCGCCCACACACCCGCACCGGCAACCTGCCCGCGGGCGGCGAACCTGACCGGTCCGCCGGCCCGGGGTCGCCACCAGGCAGCCGCCGACAGGGAGGCGGGTGACCGCGACGGCGCAGCCCGGGTAACGGGCCAGGATCTCGGGTAACCATCCCGAACGGCTGCCGCGGTGGCGCACCGGCTCGCCTGGGCACACGACCACATCGGCGACTTCCAGCCAGCGCGGTTCGGCCCGGGTGTCAGCGACCACGAACTCACCCGCGGCGCATCCTGCCGCGGCGAGGAGCTCCGCAGGCCGCGGGCGCGACGGGCCGCGGCAGCCGTTCGGGACCATCTGCTGCGCCATGACCGGATCACGGCCGCACCGCAGCGTCAGCTCCACCCGGATCACCGTCCCGCGGCCGGTCACCGGGCTTCCCCGAACCCGCCGGGGACGCGGACCGGCTCGGGAACCGGCACGGGATGTGCGCTTGGCGCTGCGGCGGGTTCGGGCAGGTTCATCAGCTGGTACATCACGGCCCGGATGCGCCGCGCCGCCTCACCCGGGACCGCGGTCACCTGAGCGCGGATCGCGGCGTGCGCGCCGGGGGACCAGGCCGCCGTGGCCTGCGTGAGCTGCGGCGCGATGGGCCGGCGTGGGCGCAGCCGCGGCGCGGCCTGGGCCAGGACGCTCACCGGGGAGCCCGGCTCGACCTCCTCATCCGGATACGACGCCAGCAGCACCGGGACACCGGCCGTGGCGTAACACGTCACCGCGCCGTGATCTCCGATCACCACGTCCGACGCGGCCAGCACACCGCGCCAGCCGTCCTCCGGCCGGACCAGGATCAGGCCGCGCCGCACGCAATCGGCATACCAGACGGTCACCTGGCGCGGCCCGTGCCAGTGCCAGACGTTGGGATGCACGATGGCGGCCACCCGGTAGCGTTCCCCCGGCAGGTCACCGGCCAGGCGGGGCAGCAGGTCGCGGTGCCGCTGCAGCAGCGAACCCGGGCCCCAGGTGGAGGTCACCGCGACCAGCTTCCTGCCCCGTACGCCGAGCGCCCGGCGGTAGATGTCACGCGACGGCAGGCTCGCGGCCAGCCGGTCATAACACGGATCGCCCGCCACCACCGCCACCGGCGCGTGCACCCGTTCGAGCAGGCCGTACGACGCGGCGACCGCCAGATCGAACCGTATCTGGGTCGCCTGCTGCCACGGCAGCACCACCCCACCGAGCCGGGACATAAACTCGGTCATACCGCCGGAGAACACCCGACGCCCGCGCCCACGTGAACACTACCTGAACGCGGCGATCGGCCTCCAGCATCGGCACCACGTCGGCCAGCCTCGTCCCGGCGGTGACATGATGCACGACCACCACAACCGTCCGCTGGCACGCGTTCGTCTGTCCCTTCGCGGCATCCAAGCCAAACGGCCCCTCGGCCCACTCCACGCACGACATGACACCCTCCGGCTGCTCGCAGCTGGCCCCGCTCCCGGCCCGGGAGCGCACCACGAGCGTGCGCCGGCCAGGCGGATGCCAACATTGCAAGCGGCCGGATGCCTTCATTGCGCCGCAGGTGGACAGCGGCCCCATCCGGTTCCGGCGGCTCCTGCGGATGTGACCGGGCCGTCTGCGATCACTCCGCCCAGCATGCGGGCGATGGGCGGACACGGCCGGCTGGAGGCGGCTGGTTAGGTTTCGCTTGGGCCGCGCACGTCACCCAGGTGCAGGCCACCGCGGACGTGAAGATCCCTGGCTTGGACCAGATGCCCGCCCACCGTCCCCGAACTGGCATTCACCACGCCACCGTCCCGGGCGGACAGTTCCACGCTGGCCCGCGGCCACAGATCCCGCACCCGCGCCGCGAAGTTCCCGTCCGCCGCCGCGGCGCGTTCCAGCGCGAGCGCCAGCTGTTCCACGGCGGCCTGATCGCCCGGGCGCGCCTGGGCGTTCTCCAGCACCGCGACCGCGGTTTCGTCGCTGGCGAGGCGGCCCCGGACCAGCCGGACCAGCGAACCCCAAGCGCTCCGCGCGCCCTCGAACGCCGCCTCGGCGGCCTTCCCCGCCAGCGCGGCGGCCACCGATAACATGATCTCATCAGCCATCGAATTCGGCTCCCCATCTCGGTTTCTTACGTCAGTGCCCGCCCTGTGGCGTCATTAGTGCTTGTTCTCCGGAACCGGGGGCCTGAAATGTTATGCCGATCGCGTGACCGGACAGAATTCTGATCTTCAGCCTAAGATCCATCACGTTTGCGGTGGTCACGATCATCTGCGCACCGTTTCGATAGGCGGCTGTCAGGTAGCAATCTGGGTACATAGCTGGACTTCTTGCCCTGGTCAGCGTGCACGTCGTGGGCGGCGACCGGGCAGCCGGTTCGGCTCCGGGGATGGCCGCTGTCCGGATGCCGGGAGGCCGGCGAGCGGATTGTTTTGGGGAAAGCTGCCTTGCGCAACCATCACCGCGTTCTGCATTCCGGCCATGGCGGCGGTGTCGTGCATGGCCGCGGCGGCCGGTGGGTTGTGCCCGTTGGCCTGTTGTTGCGGCGTGTTTCAGTTGCTGGTCGATGCCGGCGGCGCGTTCACGGGCAGCGGTGAGCTGGGCGGTCCGGGGGAAGGGCTTGCCGAGGTCTGCAGCGGCGTGGGCGGCTTCGGCCCGGAGTGGTGTACCAAGGCGCGCGGTGCCGCCGGTCGCGGGCGATGGCCGGGCGGCGCCCCGCGAGGTGGTACACATGATCACAAGGGACAGGGTGAACAGGGTGAACGAGACGGTGCGTTCCACGGCGCGGGGCAGCCGGTTGTGCGCTTCCCGGCCCGGGTAAACCGTCACCGAGCGGAGGCCCGCCGCCGTTCCGGTTGCTTTGCTGGGCATCCGGAACGGCGGCGCGTCCTGGCGTTTTGTGTCACACCGAGGTCACGGTGCGGTGTTTGCCATTGGTGCTAGGGCAAGATGGGAAATGGTGCCTGGAGCAGGCCTGCTGGCACGAAACTGGTGGTGAACGGGTCAGGCGATGTGCCGCGGATGAACGAGAACCCTCCTGTGGCTTGGTCACGGAAGGTGAGAATGTCGGTTAGCGCGGTGCCGCTGCTGTTGGTCCAGGCAGCGGAGCCCGGATTCTGGTTCGCGGCCACCAGACCCTGGATCACCAGGGCATCGGAGTCCGGATCACTTGCCGATGAGCCGAACGGGCCCAGCGTGGTGAAATCGAACCCGCCAGAGGCCGGGTCCTGCTGGGTATGCAGGAACACGAATGCGGCCGCGTCCGTGCTGTGATCGTTCACCGCGGCCAGCGCCATCAGCGCCATCGCCGTCGAATTCGTGTTGGCAAAGCCGTCGGCCTCCCAGCCACCGGCCCCTGGGCCGCTGGTGTCCTGCAGACTCTTCAGGAACGCTACCGCCTTCGCCGTCACCGGGTATGCCGGGTTGTGCGCTGCGATGAGCCCCAGCATCGCGTTCGCCTGCGTGAAGGCGGCGTTGCCGTCACCTCCGAAACTGCCCGTCGCGGGGTCGTAGAAACCACCCGCCGTTCCGCCCGGTCCCTCCAGCAGCCCAAGGATGTTCTCGCCGGCAAAGCTCAGCGGGTTACGGCCGCCGGCTATCAGCGCCTGCGCCAGTTTCCCGGTGCGGTTGGCATTGGTGGTGGCGTCGCTGATGTCGGACGCCAGGAAGTCATACACCGACTTTCCGGAGGACGAGACAAGGGAGTTCGGATTCCTTCCTGACGCTGTCGCCCCGAGGATGTAGTCTTCCGTCTCGGACGCAGCGTGCTGTATGGAGCCGTCGGCTAACTGCTGGGTACTTAGGTAATCTAGCGCGCCCTGTGCCGCTCCCCGCAGGCTGATCGTTTGTGCATGCGCCCACGGCACGCCGACAAATAAGCAGGCTAAGGCGAGGATCGTACCGCCCACGATTGTCCGCATTCGGCACAAGCTGACCGACACCATCGTCATTGTCCCTGCTCCTCTCATCTGGCGGTCATGGTCTGATGCCATAGCCATCCGTTCGTATACCTACCACAGCGGCGCCCAAGGGGCGGCAGGGAGGCGTGATCTCCTGCTTACCTCAGGTATACGATTCTGGCTACGGCGGTGCAGGGGTAGCTTACTCATCCGACATATTCCACCATGAATGCGATCATCGGATGCCGTTCCAAGACACGGCCGCGGGCTTTCATTCATCAGAGACCCATCCGAAGAGCCCCATCCGGCCCCTCCACCACCAGTTTTGTACCGACCGGCCTGTGGGAGGCGCCATTTCGTATTCTTCCGCACCGCCGCTGACCAAAGGCACACAACATGGCCGGAAAGCTACCCGACACGCCCCGTTGCGGGTGCCAGCCGACCGGAACGGGGCGGGTCGCTTGGGCACTGGATACGCCGGCTGAGCCGGTCGGGTGGCATGCGGAGAAGGTCAGGGTCACGACCGAGCCTGAAACACAGGTTCGCGTCTACCGGGTAGAGTGCGCCACCGATGGGAACACCGGTATGACGCTCCACATGCTTAGGCACGCCCAGCTGACGCCACGCCGGGCCGGGGCGCCTGGTCACGCTGACGACGGGGCACCTCGCCTGTAGCATATGAGCCACATGCCTTCACCTGGAAGGTTGCCCGGCAGGGTAAATAACCCAAAGAAGCGCATCTGGAATCTGTCACGGTAAAGAGGCGGCTAGGCGATGACACTCAGCATCACAATCAAAGTGGATAACGAAGAACTCGCGACGATCAACGATATTCCTTACAAACAAGGCATGAATGTACAACAAGCGATGGAATCTGCCTACGATCTGCATCAGGATGCTGCCTACAACTTCTCCCTCCGGTATTTTGGATCGCAACTGGGCTACGAGGTTACCACGCTCGACAGGTTGAGCCAGCAAATCGGATCTGACGCGAACACTTACCTGTTCTGGGAACTACTAATTAATGGTGGATTCTCGCAACATGGGGTTGACAGCACCTTCCCGAATGATGGCGACGATATTGAATGGAATTATACTCGTTACACGACCGAGCGCCACGCGGGAACGCGATACGACAAGGTGCGTTCCACGAAGCTGGTCGGCGGTCGGGGTACTCCTAGCGCCTAGCGCAGGTTAGGCCATGCACCACTCGCCCCCTGGCGACGTCCACCACCGAGTTCTGCGTCACCCTACGAGGAGCCGGTGACGAACTGGTTCAGATCGTCCATCACAACTGCTAGCCGACCTGGGCCGCCCGTAAAGGCGACCGCTGCCCCGACTGCTCTGTCGTTTAGCTCGTCGTAACCGATCACGTGGATCGCGGTGTCGGCCGTTCCCATCCAGAGCACGCCCTCCTCGGTCGAGCCGAACCAGCACGGCCCGCCCGTGTACCTGCCCCAGACAGTGTCAAAATTGAATGCCTGGATAAGCTGCGTGTCAATTATCAAATTTGCTTTGTCGATAAGCTCGATTCCCCAGGTCGACATGTTGATGGAGAAGTACCATAGATTGTAGTCGTCCGCGCCGACAGAGCAGTTAGTTACTAGCAACTTGTTCCCAAGAGCCGAGACGCTGTTAATTCCCCGCTGAGCCAAAGGATTAAAGACTGTCTGGGACAGGATATTTCCACTCGGCACACCGACGATCGAAACGTATCCGTCGTCGGAACCGGCCACCACCGAGGCCGTTGGCCCAGAAACGACCAGCGGCGTCATCCCGTAGATCACATGTGAGTTGAATGGGTTGACCGGGGTAGGGTTCTGCAGGTTGACGGCTTTGATCAGCTCAAGCGTGCGGGCGCGCGGGTCATACGACCACAGCGTTATATACCCGGAATCATGGCCGACAACCAGGGTGGGCGGGCGGCCAGCAAAAAACAGCGCGCCATTGGTGGCGACGCCAAGCGAGGCGTCATAGCCCGGAGTCCCGATGAGCCGCAGGTCCGCCCAGTCGCCCGTCCGCGATGCCCACAGGCTCAGCGAGGCATCGTCATTGGACGTGGCAATGGCGGCAGCGGGCAATGGCATGATCATCTGCACGCCCTCGTCAGCGGGCGAGTTGACCACTGTCGTCATCAGCGGCCCGACATACTGCGCGGTCTCGAAGGCGAAGATGCTCATCGAGCCGTCCCAGCGGCCGACCGCAAAGTGCTGCGAATCGAGCCACGCGACCTCTTGCGCCATGTCATAAGTGGTTGCGCCCTGGCTCAGCGGCAATGCCGGGGGCTGTGCCGGGGGCGCACCCTGAAGCGCGCGACGGGAGCGAAGGACTGGCGGGACAGGCGGGGACTGGCCGGCGGACGCCGTGGTGGGCGTGCGAAGCCTGCCCGATAACGTGCCGGACGCGGTCGCCGGGCGGGCGCTGAAAGCAGATCGGCCGACCATACCCGCAGCTAATGCGCCTGCCCCCAGTCCCATGAAAGCTCGGCGGCTGCCTGATACTGACTTAGGTTCGCCAGGCGTGAGGAGATGACTAATCGGCATTTGATCCCCCAAGGTGCCGTACACGTCCACAGTGCAGACCAGCCTCTCAGCCCTTGTAAAGACAGTCAACAGGCATCCTGGTCGAGCCAGCGGCCTCATCTAAGAAAGAGGTTGTGCTGTCCGTGCTAGCAGCTATGCCGCAGGTGAAGCTGGCTCACGATCGGCAAGGGGCAGTGGCAGACTGGACCACGACGAAGTTCCAGGGATGACGCCACACGAGATCACATCACGACATCCCAGCCAACGCCGCAGTTCAACCTGCCCCACGATCTTGAAACGGCCGTGGGTGTGGACAGGAGGCCACTTGCCGCGTTCTCAGCCGCGTTAATGGCGGTGATACTTCCTGCACTCGACCTTACTGCGAGGTAAGCAATGTGAGCCATCCAGATATCCAACACTATCGCCGCGAGCCCGTCTACGCATCCTGCGTCTGGGAACGACACTTGTTCATCGGGGATTCCAACATTTTGCGCCTGCCCTGGTGCGTCTAGGCTGGGGAGGCCGAATACACGCTGTTCAGAGACACCTCCGTAGCGTCGGCCCAGCGACGTAGAATTCCACCTTCACCGAGACTGAGATGAGCGACGATGCCGAGAAGTTCTGACGAGCACTACACAAGCGACATCGTTGGCGGCGCCCGCTCACTCCCTGGCGCCGGGCTTCTAGCGTGGATTACAGGGGATCAGCTACATCCACCAATGCTTTTCGACTCGGAGATGTGGGGAGACGGAACAAAATGGGCGAATGGCGCTCGCCGATACGTCCTCGAACTTGGTAATGTAGCAGAATTGCAGCCCAACGAACACATATTAGATATCGGTAGTGGTGTATGCGGTCCAGCTCGATTACTTGTCGACGCGTTCGGCATTCGTGTCACGGCAATTACTAACTCCAGAGCTCATGCCGAGACTAGCGAGCGGCTGAACGAGGTGAACGATGGCCATAAGAGCAAAATCCGCGTGAAACTAGTTTCAGGAACAGATGATTGGCCAGAAGGGCCGTATAATGTGGCGTGGAGCCTCAATATGCTATATCAAGTAATAGACCATCAGGAACTCTATGGTCAGGTCTGTGATTCACTGGTGCCTGGCGGGAGGTTTATCTTAGATGATTGGATGGTCACGGACCACTTGAGCGAGAATGACTTGCGATTATTTGAGTACCATTTTCAATTTCGGAACTTAGTGAGATTATCCAGAATTGAGAATGAACTCACTTCAGTCGGCTTCTATCCAGCAGTGTGCGTGCTCGATCGGGGCAGAGCTGCGCGCGGACCTATGAGGCAATACTTTAAACCCATAATGGAAAAACACTTCTTGCCCATGTTGTTGAACGAGTGGCCTGATGGGAGTGCAGACGGCATGAGCGGCAGTCAGATGGCTAGGGATTTCATAGAGGCAGTTGAACATACTTTGAAGCTATATATGGAGGGCAAACTCACCTACCGGACGCTGGTTTGCTTCAAACCCTAGGACCAAGGCAGAAGCTCCCCCGGCGTTCGGTTAAGGTCGACTGAGACCAGCTCATCCCCCTCAGCCGCAGGGATCGCGAGCTTACGCAAGTGTGGCGGAAGAATCTCAAGGTCAGCCGCACGTGGCTGACAAGGATGTTGAGCGTAATGCTGTTTGAATTCTTCGGGCAGATTTCGGTAACTCGGAACGTACCACAAAGTAATGCACGGCCTCTCATTGTCGCTTGAATTAGCAAATGTCGCATGGAGTAGACGCACATCACACAAGACAATATCACCAGGCCGCACAGGGATACTGATTTCGTCGGACTGGATGGCGTAAGCCATATGATTGCTATGAATATTGTTTACTTCAGGGCTATGCGCCTCGGGTAGGACGTCGTGCAAGCGATGACGTGTCCTGTGGGAACGTGGGATGATGCGTAGGCATCCATTGTGTTCCGTTGCGCCTGCTGGGTAGATCATCACAGATAGCTGGGCCGGCATTAACGCGCACGTGATGGGGTGCTGCCAGGCCCACCAGTCCTGATGCCACCACAGTCGCGGTGAATGCGGAGGCTTCGAAATCACATACCCGCTCAGCCAGCGCAGGTCCTGAGCACCCAGGCTGTTCATTACCCTGATGATGGATGGATAAGTGATTAGGGACGCCCAAACGGGATCTGTCAGCTGCGTCGGCAGCATGCTTCCCTGCCGCGGAAATCTGCGTCTGTGAAGATCGCATGTTTCACCGAGGAGAGTTTCGGCGCGAGCGAGAACGGCTTGGACCGGACCTTGTCCAATAGCGTTCCTCACTATAACATAACCGTTCTCTTGAAATACCTCTTGTACCGACGCTGTTTCATTGTTCACGAGCCTTGTTCCCGTTTCTACTTAACCCTTAGCGGTTAGACATGAAGAAATCCATGGGAGAACGACGACCGCTCGGTCGATCGCCTAGGTGAATCTACTACTACCTCTCAGGAGACTAGAGCGTCAACATCGCAGAAGACTAGAGCTTCAACCGTCGCCGATGCGACGCGACACTCCGTGCGTCGCATGACTATTCGATTCGTCTTGCGAGTCACGGTCGGAGACTCGTTCTGGGCTTGGGCGATGAGGCTGGTCAGCCGTTCTTGTCTGGCGGGACCTCGTAGCTTGACTCGGCTGGGACCGAGGCGAGATCTCGACAAGACGGGTCATCACGGTCATACCGGGCGGGAAGCCGCTGCATCGTAACGGTCCGGGCACAAATGATCACTCAATCCTGACGGAGTTAGCCTCGTGTTTCATGTGCGAGTTCGTGCCCTGTGGCGGCGCTTGCCGTTGCGGCCTTGCCGGTCCTCGCTGGATCCCACCATCCGGGTGAGGCTTGGTTGGTTTCGGCTTGCCTGGGTTCGATGTGTTCTTCTTCGCTGCAATGAGCGAAGGGGCCGGTGCGGCCGAGGAGGACGGGGAGCTGGTGGTCGAGGTGGTCGCGGAGCCAAGTCGCCATGCCCGTGCCGGGTTGCAGGCGGAGTGCTTCCCAGGAGTGCCAGAGGGCGGTGAGGCGGATGATGGCTTCGGCGTGGCGCCGCCACTCGCGGCACCAGCGGTATTCGCCGCCGAGGCGGCGGCGGAACGTGGGCAGGAACTGGCGGATGACCCATTCCTCGACGCTTCGGCACATCGGCTGGGGCGGGGAGTCCTGCTTACCGTCTGTTGCGTCTTCGCTGATGGCCTGTGCGCTCATGCCCTGACGTCCCGTGCCGCGTGCCGATCCCGGTCGGCCGCGTCAGGCCCTCCAGCCGCGCCGTGAGCACCGCCGTCAAGGCGCGAGTCGCGGCGTTGGGCGGCGCGCCGCATGGCGTCTTCGGCCCGCTCGATTATGCCGCTGATCCGCCGGGCGTCCGGTCCCTGGTACCAGGGCCGCAGGCTGATCAGAGCTGGTCTTGCCCCGGTGGCGAGCAGCAGTGCCGTTCCCGGTGGCAGTGCGCGGATGTCGGCGGCTTCGAGGATTTCCTGGCGGCGCAGGGAGATCTGCTCGCTGGCGCGGCTGTCGCCGTAGCTGGCCGAGCGCACGGGGACGTCGTGGTGGCCGACGAGGGTGGCCAGGAGTCCATCTCCGCAGCGTCCAGGGGCGGTTCCACCGAGCCGGTCCGGGCAGCCGCGGCGCTCTCGGCCGCCCAGCCGAGGAACGCCAGGACCGCTGGCAGCAGGAGGTTCCCCTGATGCCCCGCGCGGCGCAGCGCTGACTCGTGCAACAACCCCGCGACCACCCGCACCGCCACCGGCGTGACGGAGTACACGGTGCCCTGATGCAGGACAGCGGAATCAAGGTGATCCAAAGCGGCGAGTTGACCGGCCAGATCGCCACCGACCAGGGCACGCAGATGAGCCCGGGGTGTCCGTAGCCGCCAGGCCGCCGTCGATGAGGGGCAGGCGCCGGGGGTGACCACGGAGGCCGCAAAGGAGATCCGCGAGCTGCGGCGCAAGGTGTCCGAGCTGGAGCGCACGATCGAGATCCTGTCGGCGGCGGCGGGTTTTTTCGCGCGGGAGCACGACCCGCTGCGCCGCTGATCTGCGCGTTCATCGACGCCCACTGCGACCGCTTCGGGGTCGTGCCGATCTGCCGTGCCCTGACCGGGCACGGCATCCAGATCGCCCCGAGGACGTACTGGGCGCGCCCGCGGGCAGCGCGCCGAACGCCAGCGAGTGGGGTCATGACATCGGCGGCAACGGCTGGGGCAACTCCGAACTGGAGGACTACACCACCAGCACCGCGAACGCGGCGCTCGACGGCGGCGGCCACCTGGCCCTCACCGCCCGCAACGACGGCACGCCGGGGCTGTCGTGCTGGTACGGCCCGTGCCGCTACACCTCGGCGCGGCTG
>Ga0209648_10004289_pt1 | contig 12100 bp, 11 predicted proteins | sample GraSoi2013_115cm_FD_185830 | JGI IMG/M metagenome (GOLD analysis project Ga0209648, IMG submission 185830) | Grasslands soil microbial communities from the Angelo Coastal Reserve, California, USA - Sample 9_17_2013_115cm (SPAdes) (version 2) | ecosystem: Environmental > Terrestrial > Soil >...
ATGAGTATCGCCATCCTGTGCTCCTCGCCAGAGAAGCTGCCACGCTCGATCTGCTCTCCGAGGGCCGTTTTGAACTTGGCCTGGGAGCAGGAGTCGGCCCAGCTGAGTTTCAACAGATGGGGATTCCGTTTGCGAACGCGGGCACACGCGTCGGCCACCTTGAGGAAACCCTTCAGTTGTTGAAACAACTCTTCACAGAAGAGACGGTGAATTTCAGTGGGAAGTACTACACGATTACCGAGATGAAGGGAAATATCAGGCCGGTCCAGCAGCCGCATCTGCCTATTCTCGTTGCCGGCGCCGGAGAACGCATGCTCAAGCTGGCGGCCAGAGAAGCGAATATCATTGCCATCGGGTCAAAAATCAGCGCGCAGGGTAGAGACCCAGCAGATGCCACCTTGGAGCAGAAGATTGCGTGGGTCAAAGAAGCCGCGGGGAAGCGTTTCGCCGACCTGGAACTGAGTCAGACGATCTACGACCTGGTGATCACCGACAGTGGAACTGATCTCTCCTCCCAAGGAGGGGGGCCGCCCATTCCAAAGAGACCACTAAGTACTGAACTGGCGGTTGCACATCTCCTTGAGCAGCGCGAGCGCTACGGATTCTCCTACCTTCAGGTCTATGCAGGACAAATGGAGAACTTTGCCCCGGTGGTTGCACGGCTCACCGGAACATAAACCAGCAGGACTACCTTGCCGACCGGCTGAGCGAAGCTAGATGCGCCAGCATCGTTGACGGTCGGAATAATATAGGAGGTATATCGATGCTCTACGAACGCCGGTGGCTGGCAGTCGTCGCCCTTGGCCTCTCGCTCTTTCTTTCGGCCCTGGATGGGACCATCGTTGCCCTGGCTTTGCCAACGATTGCACGCCATTTTCAGCTCTCCGATAGCCTGGCGTCCGCGGTGACTTTGAGCTATGCGATCCCTCTGACCCTGCTCATCCTCCCATCGGGAGACCTGGTGGGTCGCTTCCATACGCTTCCTACCTTCCTGATCTCGGTAGTGGGCTTCGGCCTGGGCAGTCTCACCTGTGGCCTGGCGCCAAACTTCGCACTGTTGCTGGTGGGCCGTATCGTGCAGGGATGCTTTGGAGCAGTGATTGCTACGCAGGCCATCGCGGTGGCCGCAGCCGTCGTCTTACCGGGCGAGCGCGGGCGGGCCATGGGCCTCATCGGTGCTCTCGCTCCGCTGGGAGGAGTCGCAGGCCCAGGCATCGGCGGCCTGCTCCTGGCGCGCTTTGACTGGTCAGCCATCTTCTTTGTGAATGTGCCGGTCTGCCTGCTGGCCGCCCTGCTGGGGCTCTTCAGCTTACGCGGTGTGCGCCTCTCGCGGTCAGGCAGTGCCTATCGTCAGATGGGAGGATTGTTGCGCCGTCCGCCGTTCCGGTGGGGACTGCTGGCGTTTTTCTGCAGTGTGACGGTCGCTGGTGCCCTCTACTACCTCCTACCATTTGACATGAGCAATGTGCAGCACATCGCTCCAGCACATGCTGGCGTGATCCTGCTCTGTGTGCCACTGGGGATGGGAGTGATGGGAATCCTGGGCGGCTACCTGACGGATCGCTACGGAGCACAGCCGTTCATCTTAACAGGCTCGGGCCTGCTGCTTGTCGGCTTGATCATGCTCACCTTGATTGTCCAGTCCCCAACAGCCGAACTCGATCTCGCCTGGCGGCTGCTGCTGGTTGGCATTGGCATTGGCCTCTTCACCGGACCCAATCAGACCCTGCTCATGAGTGCCGGCGCGCGGGAAACCATGGGAGCTGCCAGTGCGCTCTCCAATCTAGGGGCTCGCATCGGTTCTGTTTGCGGTCCCCTGGTGTTAGGTCTCACCTGGACCTTTCTCGTCAGCATCTCGACCCAGATGGGTGTTGGCATCCTGGTGGTAGACGGGTTTGCTGTGCTCAATCTGCTCTTCGCCTGGTTGTCAATACAGAGGAGAGCACGCAGCGTCTCGGCAGAGGAAGAGCCTGAAACGACAAGCAAGAATTTTTCTTTCTAACCCGGTAATCTTAGAGTTAGCGCTGCTGTCCGCCCCAGCCGCTGTTATCCCCCTGCGGAGGCCACGGCGGCTGTTGCTGTGGCGACTGCACCCGCTGTGGCTGCTGTGGTTGACCCCAGGACTGCTGTGGGGGCTGTTGGGGAGATTGCTGTGGTTGACCCCACTGCTGTTGAGGTTGCCAGGGCTGCCCCTGCGAGAATTGCTGTGGTTGACCCCATTGTTGCTGCATCCATCCATTCTGTTGTGACGCCTGTTGCTCGGCAGCAGCCTTCTCCGCACGAGCCTTACGATCATTGCGAATATGCCGCCAGATATACAGGGCTACCAGCGCTACCACCGCCACAATAATCACCACGTCCAGATCATGGAAGAGCGGGCTGAGCGTTGACAGGTTTTTGCCTATAACTGTCCCCACATACGCCAGCAGCAGGCACCAGGGGAATGAACCGAGAAATGTGTAGAGACAAAACTTCGCAAAAGGCATCTTTGCGATACCGGCAGGCAGCGAAATGTAAGTACGTACTACCGGCAAGAGGCGTGCGAAAAAGACTGTTGCACTTCCCCACTTTTGGAAGAAATGATCCGCCCTATCTGCATCATGCTGAGAAATCAGTACATAGCGTCCATATTTCAGCATTAAAGGGCGGCCACCGGCATAGCCAATGCCATACGCAGCTACTGAGCCAATCAGACAGCCTATAGAGCCAGCCAGGGCCACTAATATCAAACTTAGCCCGGAATTCACACCCGCTAATAATTTACCGGTGACAATCATCACGCCAGCAAGAGGCATCACAATTTCACTAGGCAGGGGAATACAGCAACTTTCGATAGCCATAGCCAGCACAATACCCGCCAGGCCCGCTGTAACGTAGAGACTTGTAATAAATGTCGTTATTGAATCGGTAAGATGTGCTAACAAAAAACCAACCTCCTTCGCACTCCTATGCATTTGCTTGTCAGATACTAACATATTTTGTGCAAAGGGGCTAGAGGCAGTAGTACAAAAGCCGTGTTTGATGAATTACTGGAAAAAGAGTGGTGGAGGCAGGCCGAACCTGGCGAGGCTTGCCTCCACCAGATTCTTACTCTTCCTCATGCTGCAAGAACCGTGATGACCGGCGCATGATAGGCCCTCCATCAATCTGCTGCGCCAGTTCTTCACGCAGCGGATCATCCTCATACATGTACGGCGCGCGGCGCACCAGGGGGTTATTGAGACTGCCTGTAATCATGTCAGGATCGCGTAATTGCCCAACCAACTGGGGATTGCGTATTAGCTGACCCGTCTGCGAACGAAGGTCCACAGGTTCAGTCTCTGGATAGCGCTCACGAAGCCGATCTGTTTGAGGCTGATGCGAACGCAGAGAATCGGTACGGGGAGCTCTACCAGGGAAGTACACCCCACCAGATGGCACATTACGGCGTGTCCCACCCTTTTGACCAGAAGCAGCATCGCTAACCCGGCGTGGGCTATTTGGGTTCACTGCTTGTTGCTCGGGCGGCAATTGACGTGTAGGCCGCGCTTGTTTAAAACGAGTGGACTGCTCAGATAAAGGTTGTGAAGAGCGTGCCGGTGAGACACGTTTGTATGGAGCAGTGGAGTGAGTAGGCACAACCTCTATATCATCGGACTCTAGCTCTGCTTCTCGCTGTGCAGCACGTAATGCCGCCGTTTGATACTTTGAACGCATGGCGTTCACTTCGTGTACCGAGTGCTTTTGTAGGCGATGGTCGGGAGCAAGTTGTTGTGTAGGCATACCTTTCCCACGAGCCTGGGGCAACGCTTGCGATGGTCGTCTTGATCCTGGAGGATAGTTCCCCGGACGTTGATTGTAGGTTCCATAAGCGGATACAGATGCCTGGCTTTGACCCGCAGCAGGTAAACCACGCGCGCCGGACAACCTGCGACCCCTTGGATCATTGTAGAAATTTTCTTCGTTAGAGAGCACATAGGCATTGGCCTCGTAGACCTCAGCATAGTCTCTCCCCTCGATGCCAGCCGCCGCCATCTCTTCTTCTAGCACCTCCTGCAAGGCCCGCAGTTCCTCATCGTGACGACGCGCCAGGATCGTAAATAAGAACAGGGAAATCGGAATACTGATGAGCAAGGCTGCCAATCCACCAATTAAGCCGCCAAGCACCCAGGAGTTAAGTGTATTCGCAAATATAAGGAGTACGACAGCACCAATAATGAGCACTAACGCCACAGCGGCAGCTCTCATAAATACCGATTCCTTTCTTCTCTACCACGACTCGCGGAAGCGCCCGTTAAACCTGGCCTTGCTATAACGAAAAGCCCGGCAAAGAAGAGTATATCAGATACGAGGAAATTCTTCAAGAGGTAATAGAGGCACGCAAGGTAAAAGATGCGGAGACGTGTACAATACATACCAGGGGATTGCTTTCCAGCGAATTTCTGTAATGCGGAATCCCCCACTATACATTTTTCAGTGTATGCTGACCCTCTCCCGCTTAGCGGAAGGTTCTTGTTCCTGCCCCAACGCTGCTAGCCTACCTCGTCGGTACACTAGCTCTTGTTGGGGAGTACTAGGACTTTTAGGCAGACGCGCTCTGGCGCCGGTGATGCCGACGCTTCGGGGCAAGACCTGCCCCTCATTCGCACGTTGGTATAATCGCTCTAGTGCTGCCTGCAGGCGCAGGTCCGCACCCTCCCAATACGTATGGTACTGGGCACTAGAGGGAAGGTAATCTGGTGGGTCAAGATAGGCGGCGAGGAATGCTGAGTAGAGGTCACGTTGGACGGGGCCTATCCCGCAGGCACAGTTGTGAAACCTCTGAGCAAGGGATTTCTTGGCATGCGTCTTGCACCCGTGACAGTACTGCGAGAGCTTGGTGGTGCGCGTGGGGAACTCGTGTAGGATGCCGCCAGTCTTTGCAACTGTGCGTCTCAAGTGTTCTATCAACATCCCTGGAGCACGCATACCCACGCTCTTGCCATACTGCTTTTGCCAGCCTTTATAAGAAACTTTTTCGATACGAATGTCGTTACCAGTACGGATCATCTCGTTGACCAGGCGTCCATGCAGGCTCTTGCGATGCGCGGCAAGCTTGCGTCCCTGATGGGCGAGTCGCCGTCGCGTGGCAAGATACCCCTTACTGTTCTTCCAGGCGAGGCGGCGCTTGCCGTGCTTCTTGACGCGTCCCTTTTCATCGTAGTTCTGCGGGTTGTTGGCACGGCGCTGGCGGTCCAGCTTGCGCTCTAAGCGCCGCTTCTTACGGGCATCGGGCCGCAGTTCCGCGCATAAAGGCACAAGCCGTGCCTCACCCTCACGCGGCACGATAGCAAGGGTGGAGGGTCCCAGGTCCAACCCGATCACGTCCTGCCCTGGCGTGTTTTTCTTCTTCTGGTAGGGCGTGCCCACTAGAGCCAGTTGAACGTAGTAGCGATAGCCCTGGCAGTCGGCACCTTGCGCCTTTGGGCTAGACGCCTTACGACGCACCAGCCGTGCGTACTTGATGTGGTGATCCAGGCCGTACTTGACCACCGGGTCCTCCCAGTCGATGAGGGCAAGGAGACAGTCCTTGCCCCACACTAACCACCCCTGATTGCCCTCTTCAGGTGGTTGGAGCACAAAGCGTAGCCCGGATTTCTCCCATTTATTCTCAACACTGTTGAGACTACGCCCCTTGCTCTTGAACCGTACCTTTTTGGCTTTGCCAAGGCAGATCCGGTTGACGGCCTGGTACGCGCGGGTTGCCAGCGTTTGAGCCAGCATAGCGTCGATGTGGTCAGCAATCCAGGCACAATTAGCACGCTTGGCGTAGTCGTGTAGAGCATATTCTGAGAAGCCATATGCCCGTCGGAGTTGAGAGAACGCAGCCGCCCGTTCTCGCTTCTGTGTCTTTGGGATAGCACGCGCGGCTTGCCAGGCAGGGTCAGCCCACATGCGGTGCAGACGCGCAAGGGCTTCACCCAGGAGTGCATTGTAGAGGCAACGTGCTGCCTCAAAATGGGCACGCAGACGCCTGGTTTGCCCTGGGTCCACGGCAAGCGGTAATTCCAACAGAAATGTGGGCGTCGTGCTCTTTTTCATGCGGCTGCTCCTTTCCCCTCTGCTTGAACAAGTGTACCAAGATGGCGGTGTTCCGTCAAGTTAGTCCTGGTACATTGCCAGGACTATCTCAGCGATCTCAATCACCTATGCCTTCTCTATCCCGCTGGCATCGGTATCGTCCTCTTGAACAGAGTAACCGCAATACGACTGCTGGGAGTGGCTTTGAGGTCACTCTTTTTTTATCATGCGGTATAATCTCGCAACAAAGCAAGCATAACACGTGATTTTGAGAAAGTCAATACTATTTAAGACTTTAATAGCAAGTAACGAAATTATGGTTTTCCTACGATAAAAAGGCAATAAATACGTAATTTTACGAAATACAATACCCTTTAAGGATTTTACTCAGTATTGACAAGTTCATGACTTTTAAGTAGAATCAACACAGTTGCGAAAGTAAGGGGGATTAACGTAATACCATGGTTTTTGAAGAGCCTATTGGGGCTGGAGAGGCTGCTAAAATGCTTGGTGTCTCTTCGCGTACGGTGATAAAGCTTGCTGAGCGTGGTGAGTTACCAGGGTTTCGCGTAGGCAAATTGTGGAAATTTCGACCGAGTGATATCAAGGACTACATCGAACAGCAGATTAGGCGTACTGGCAAGCCCGAAGTGTGACTCACGGCATAATTTGGCCATTCCGTTCTTTGGAGAGAAGACCGGTGTGAAACCTACTCAACCCACCTTGTGGACAGAGCCAATCATTCTGGCAAAGAGCCCGAGCGAGAGAAGCTACCCGTACGGTCGCCTGAACTCTCTGCCCAGTGGCCACACTTTGACGGACTGTTCTCCGCGCCCGTACTCGATCAGGCTGGCGCTCTCAATATCGAGCGAGAACAGATGAAAATGTGGCTCCTGCCAGTGGGCCCTCTCGGAGACGTACCTCCTTCGCACCTCCGGGTCACGAATGTCGATGGCTCGCCCGCAGAGGCTGAACTCAACCTCGTCCCCAGTCGAGGTGCAAATGGTGTTGTGAACCACGATGCGGGGGTCTTGTAGCAGGTCGAGCGCCTTGCGCGACTGCCACATCATCCCCAGGTAGAGGACTCCGTCCAAGATGCAGGGTTCCACACAACTGATGCGGGGGAAGCCGTCCTTGCGGATGGTGCCGATGAGCACGACCCCGCTCTGCTCGAACTGCGCCTTCCCAACCGCTGCCATCTCGGGCGCAGCTGCTTCGAACTGCTCCCAGATCATGCCAGCTCTCTCCTTTCCTGCCTTGCCCCCAGGAGGGATTTGGGGGGCAACTGCCAGCGAATCCTGTCCCTTGGGGTGCGTGTCATTTTATGAACGCATTTTTTCCCCTTCATGAACGGTCATGAGAAAAAGTGTACGATGAAGTGCAAGATTTGTCTAGGTTGCTCGCTCTCTGTTTGTAGCTCATCAGTTCACCAAAAGCAAGTCAGCGTCAAGTATTTTGACACTGGAGAGTTTCTGTCCAATTGGGAAAAGGACGCAAGAGAGATGCGATGGGGTGCTCAAGGGCTGGGAATCGGCGTGAATCCTCTTAATTGATCCTCCCTTTTGTCAGATTGGCATGCACCTCCTCAGATGTTTCATGCCTCATCAACGCTCCCAGCGTGCTCTTCACCTGGCTCCGCTGGTTCCACTTGTCTTGCGTCCCTCGGTCTGTTATGATTCTCTTAAGCCCGACAGGAAGCAACCCACTCGGGAAATTGCCTTGCCTGCTGAAAGGAGGAAGACCTGCTATGAGCACCCTCACGACCACGATGGAGATGGAGAAGTGCCCGGTGTGCGGAGCTGACGTTCGGTCACGAGACAAGTTTTGCTGGAACTGTGGGAGGTCCTTGCGCACTGCCTCGCCCTCGCCTCAACCGGAGCAGGCGCGGAGCTCCAGCTCTGCTCGCTTGGTCGTGACGACTTCCGCAGGGGAAGTTCTCCAGGAATACCTCCTGGACAAAGCAGCAGTCACCATCGGTCGGGTCGCTCCCGCGGACATTGTGCTCTTCAAGGACAAGCAGGTTTCCCGTCGTCACGCCAGCGTGCGCTATGAGCAGGGGCACTATGTGTTGCGTGATGAGCGCAGCGCCAATGGCACCTCTGTCAATGGAGAGCAACTTGAAGAGCTGGTTCCTTATCTGCTTCAGGATGGGGATCAGGTTGAGATCGGAGCACACCTGCTCGTTTTCCATGCGCAGAAGAGCACTGCTGGGTCTCTCTAATCCTACAGTTGTAGATGACCACCGCTCTGCCAAGCCAAGATTGATTCGTGAAAAAGAAGAAGTATCCTTAAGGTACATCACAAACGAATTCAAGGCAATTTCATTGTCATATGCGGAGCAAAAGGCTCGGTCTCTGCATGTCCGTTAGAGAGGGAAACGCACCTCAAAGACCGAGCCTTGACCTGGGGAAGATTGAACCTGGATAGATCCCCCGTGTTCGCCCACGATCCAGCGAGCAATGGAGAGACCAAGGCCGCTCCCGGAGGTACTCTTCACGCTCGCAGTTGGGAGGCTATGCGTGCGGGATTGATCGACCCGGTAGAAGCGCTCGAAGAGGTGGGGCAGGTGCGCGGCCTCAATGCCAGGTCCCTCGTCGATGATTTGCATGCGAGCGTGATCAGGCTCTCGGTCCAGCTTCACCTCAACTCGTTTGCCAACGCCAGCGCTGTATGTGATCGCGTTTTCCAGTAGATTGGTGCACAGCTGTGTCAGGTAAAGCCGGTCACCCCAGACCATGAGCTCGTCCAGGTTCGACAAGCGAATCTCGATGCCATGCTGCTCTGCTAGGTTGGAGAGGTCTTCCGCTACATCGACGATGATCTCACTGAGATCGATTCGTTCGCGTTTGAGCACGGCGTGCCCTTTATCTGCGCGGGCCAGGATCAGCAGGTCACCGACCAACCGGGCCATGCGTTGATTCTCCTGGTGAATGATCGAGAGCGCCTGGATATATTCCTGAGAGGTATGGGGGCGTTGCAAAACCCGTTCCACCTCGGTATTGATGATACTCAGAGGTGTGCGCAATTCATGACTGGCGTCGGCAGTAAACCGCTGCTGGCGCTCAAACGCTCCCTCCAGGCGGTCCAGCATGTGATCAAACGTCGTGGCCAGTTCTCCTATCTCATCGCGTTGCCCCAGGTTCAGGCGACGGTGCAGATCGGTGGCGCTGATTGCTTGCGCGATACGCGTGATGGTTTGGACCGGACGGGTGGCCCTCTCTGCCAGCCAGTACCCTCCCGTACTGGAGAACAACAACACCAGAGACGTTGCCACAGCCAGCGCGGCCAGCAGTTGTCGCAATTGTTCCGGGATATTGCTGCTGGGAACACCGACATACAAGAAAGCGAGCAGCTGATTCTGCCGGTTGGTGATGGTCACGCGTTGTATGGCATAGGAATCCCAACCGATCCCCAGATCAGAAAAAACGGGCGAACCCGCGCTCGTAAAAAGGAGTCCCTGGTCGTTGGGAGAGGTGGAGGCAAAGGAACTCCGGCTGCTGCTCCACAACTGACCTTTTCCCCAGTCCTTCACTTGAGAGAGGTCAGAGCGCAGTGCCGGGAGGGCTGAGGGCGGCACGGCGGGCATGACCTGGGTGATGTCTCCCTGGGGATTTTGCAGGATGACCAGGACGTTCGCATTGGTTTCAGCCACCTGGCCAGACTGCGAATCATAGGAGGAAGTCTGCTGCTCAATGGTAGAATTGAGTATGGTATCCAGGTTCTGATAGAGGGTATATGCTTCAAACACATAAATAGCCGCACTAAAGGCGCAGAGTGCGATCCCCAGAATCAGGAGATACCAGAGCATCAATCGGAAGCGCAAGCTGGAAAAGAAGCGCAACGGGCGTGTTGTCTGTCCGTGTGAGAAAGCTGTTGCTGGCATCGGTCCTCTCCTCATCGTGTTTCCAGGGTGCGCAGTCGATACCCTGCCCCGTAGACGGTCTCCAGCAGCTTGATCTCGAACGGGTCGTCGAGTTTGCGGCGTAAGCGCCTCACATAGACATCCACGACGTTGGAAGCGCTGATGAAGTCGTAGCTCCAGATATGGTTCTCGATCCTTTCGCGGGTGAGCACCTGGTTGGGATGGCGCATGAAGTACTCCAGCAGGGCAAATTCTTTGGCATTCAGTTTGATGCGCTCCCCTGCCCGCGTGACCTCATGTGTGGCAGGACTCAAGACCACATCCCCAACCGCCAGCACCCCGCTTTTGTGCACAGAGACGCGTCTGAAAAGCGCGCGCAGGCGTGCAAGGCAAAGGGCTTGACCAGGTAATCATCGGCCCCGCTGTCGAGCCCCTGCACACGATCCTCGATGGTATCGCGGGCGGTGAGCATCAAAATGGGAGTCGTGATGTGGTGCTGGCGCAGTGTCCGGCAGACCGCGACCCCATCTTTACGCGGCAGCATGATGTCGAGGATAATCGCGTCATAGGGTGTGCTCTCAGCATACTCTTCCCCCTCCACCCCATCATAGGCCGAATCCGTGGCATAGCCCTCTTCGACCAGGCTCTTTTTCAAGGCCTGGTTCAGATGGTAATCGTCCTCGATGATGAGTATGCGCATGCGGGTTATGTCCTTTCTGGTGGTTCCATTATGCACCAAAAAGATGACACTGAGATGAAAGAGTGTTTCATTTCAGTGTCATCTTTTTGGGGTATCGTTTCCTGTGTCCCAAGAAATGGCCAGCCATGGCCTTAGGAGGATGGTCCTACGCCGGAAACGTTGCGTCTTTCGCGGGACACACGCGCTCCACTCATCAACTCGAACATATAAAAGGAGAATATCATGACTATTCGTGCATTGACCGGCACAGAGCAGCCTGCTCAGGTGATCCAGCGTCCACGTCTGCTGGCTCGCGTCATGGGCTGGGAATTGCGCCGCTTCTGCGCCAGCCGCCTCTTCTGGTTTCAGGCTTTCGGCTTCTGGTGGTTCCTGCTGCTCATCGTATGGGCGCTACACGCATCAGATCAAACTGGTACGGTCGCGGGCAGCGTACAGCTCAGCGCCTACGTTGCTGGGACCAGCGCAGGAGGACTGCTGCGGACTCTGCCCACCTATCTGATCATCCTGGCCCTCCTGCTGCCCTTTATTACGGCTGATGGGGTGACGCGAGATGTGAACCGGCGCACCCACGAACTCCTGATGACGACTGCGCTACCGGCCCGGACCTATGTCCTGGGACGCTATCTGGCGGGCCTGATAATAGGCCTGGGGCTGGCGCTGCTTTTGTTCGTCTCTATTCTGAGTATGGGAGGACTGTTGCATCTGACCGACTCAACCTATCCTCTCCCCCAACCCAACGCAGTGCTCCTCCTCTGGGTTGGTATGGTCGTATCGGCAACGATCCTGGTGAGCAGCGTCGGTTTCGCCATGAGCACCTTGTGGCCGCGCCTGTCCATGCTGATCAAAGCCGTGCTCATGGTGGGATGGCTCATAGGGGCACTCGTACTCCCTCTCTCGTTTCACGATGCCACTTCCCTGCCTGGCTGGTACGTCAATTGGGACCCGACCAGCGGGATCACCGCGCTTGGGCTTCTTCCTGCTTATCAGGTTGGCCTGAACCACTCGATCACCAGCGAGGCGCAACTTCAGCAGTTTATTCTCACTGTTGAGAACAAAATGCCCGACCTCGCGGGCTGGTTCGCGCCACACCTGCTGCTGGCCGGGCTCAGCCTGGTGCTGGTGCTGGTCGCGGCCCTCGCCTTCAAGCGATCCCGCGAGATACTCAACTAAGATGCTCGTGACTCCTTTCCACGGAGGGAGCGCACTTATGAAAAGAAAGAGAGAACCAAGATGGAATTGATGATTGACCGCCTGAGCAAGCGCTATGGGCGCGACTTCGCGCTGCGTGAGCTTTCGCTGCGCTGCGAACCCGGCATGCTGGGGTTGGTGGGACCCAACGGCGCGGGCAAGACAAGCTTGATGCGCATGATCGCGACCCTGCTGGAGCCAACCGAGGGGAGCATCCGCTGGAACGGGCAGGATATCCGCACCCACGGCGGGACGCTGCGGCAGGTTCTGGGGTATCTGCCCCAGGATTTTGGCATCTATCCCGAATTCAC
>Ga0209648_10004291_pt1 | contig 12098 bp, 13 predicted proteins | sample GraSoi2013_115cm_FD_185830 | JGI IMG/M metagenome (GOLD analysis project Ga0209648, IMG submission 185830) | Grasslands soil microbial communities from the Angelo Coastal Reserve, California, USA - Sample 9_17_2013_115cm (SPAdes) (version 2) | ecosystem: Environmental > Terrestrial > Soil >...
GCTATCCCCGCTGCGGAGCATGCCCGCCGCCGCCGGTCACGTGGTCTACCTGGGCACCAGCTCCAAGATCCTGTCGCGCGGGCTGCGCGTCTCCTGGGCCGTGCTGCCCGCCCGCTATCGCGCCGCGATGACCCGGTACCTGGACGATGCGGGCGAGGAAGTAAGCCAGGTCTCGGCCGCCTTCCTGGCCAGCTTCATCGCCACCGGCGCGCTGACCCGCCATCACTCCCGGGCCATGCGCACCTACCGCGCCCGGCAGGAACGTTTCGTCGCCGCGTGCCGGGAGTACATCCCGACCGCCCGGGCGCTCGGCATCGAGGCCGGGCTGCACCTGGCGCTGGTCTTCGACAGGCCGCTCGATGACGTGGCCGCCGCCGCCCGCCTCGCCGATGCCGGGCTGGCCTGCCTCCCGCTGTCCGCGTTCTGCGCCGGGCCAGCCCGGCGATACGGGCTGCTCTGCGGGTACTCACGCCTGCCCGAAACCAGGGCCGACGGCGCGGCCGCGCTGATCGGGCAGGTCACCGCGGACCTGGTGGCGGTCAGATGACCGGCCGCCCCGAATGCTCCAGGACCTTCAGCACCGACGGCGAGACCGGCGTGCCGGCCGGCACCCGCTCCGCCGCCCGCGGCTGACCGTAGGCGCTGACGATCGGCAGGATCCCGGTCCACAGTTCCGGATCGGCCTCGCCCGGCTCGGGCTCGCCCGGTCCGGCGTCGCGGACCTTGACCGTCCACTGGCCCTCGACGATGTCCATCGCCAGGGCGGTCGTGGCGGCGAGCTGCTTGTTGGTGTGGAACGGGACCTCGCCGGAGCGGCCCGGGGTCAGGCACTCGGAGATCTGGGTCAGCGCCTCGGCGGCCTCGTCCCCGCTGAGCGCGACCAGCCGGCCGTGCACCACGGCGGAGCGGTAGTTGGCGCTGGAGTCGAACAGCGTGTGCGCGTACACCCAGCCGTCGATGTGCATCACGCACAGCGCGGCCGGGGCGCCCGCGGCGACGTAGCGCAGCGCGCCCGCTCCCACCGAGCCGTGCATCAGGATCCGGTCGCCGGCGCGGCCGTAGAGCATCGGCACCACCCACGGCCTGCCGTCGGCCACCGTGCTCAGCGTCCCGACGTGATGCCCGGCGTCGAGCACGGCGTCCAGGTCGGCGCGCTCCTGCCGGGCCCGCTCCCGGTGCCGGTTGATCTGATTCGGTCGTAGCGTCATGATCACTACCTTGCGGTAGCCGGGCCGCCGGAAGCCAGACCGGTATCGGCACCACCCGCAGGCCAGAATCGGGGCCTGGACCCTCGGGTTCTCTCCGGGGGTTAGCGGCGTCTGGTTATGCTCGACCGGAGGAGCAGCAACAGCCAGATGAAGGTGGAGTCATGTCACACGACCGGCAGTGGCTTGTCGACACTCTGCGGCGCCTGGGTTACACGCAGGCCGCCGAGGATGCGGCGCGAGAACTGCCCGAGCGGGTTTCCCTGGAGGAGGTGGAGAAGTTCGCCGACCAGTACGGCATCTCCCGCGACGAGGTGATGAGCCGGATGGGCGGAAGTCCCTGACCCTCACGGAATAGCCCGGCCGCCGCCCTGGTTACGATACATGCAAACGCATATATCGGAGGCAGGACATGCAGTTCGGGATCTTCTCGGTCAGCGACATCACCCGGGATCCTGTGTCGGGGGAGACGCCCAGCGAGGCCGAACGGATCGATGCGATCACCCAGATCGCCCAGAAGACCGAAGAGGTCGGGCTGGACGTGTTCGCGATCGGCGAGCACCACAACCCGCCGTTCTTCTCGTCCTCGCCGACCACGCTGCTGGCCTACATCGCGGCGACCACCAAGCGGCTGATCGTCACGACGGCGACGACGCTGATCACGACGAACGACCCGGTGCGCATCGCGGAGGAGTACGCGATGCTCCAGCACCTGAGCAAGGGCCGGATGGACCTCATGCTCGGCCGCGGCAACACCGGCCCGGTGTACCCGTGGTTCGGCCAGGACATCCGGCGGGGCCTGCCGCTGGCGCTGGAGAACTACAACCTGCTGCACCGGCTGTGGCGCGAGGACGTGGTGGACTGGGAGGGTAAGTTCCGCACCCCGCTGCAGGGCTTCACGTCGATCCCGCGGCCCCTGGACGACGTGCCGCCGTTCGTCTGGCACGGCTCGATCCGCACGCCCGAGATCGCCGAGCAGGCCGCCTTCTACGGCGACGGCTACTTTGCCAACAACATCTTCTGGCCCAAGGAGCACTACCAGCGCCTCATCCGGTTCTACCGGCAGCGCTACGCCCACTACGGCCACGGCACCGAGCAGCAGGCCATCGTCGGCCTGGGCGGCCAGGCGTACCTCGCCAAGAACTCCCAGGACGCCATCCGCGAGTTCCGGCCTTATTTCAACGAGGCGCCGGTCTACGGCCACGGGCCGTCGATGGAAGACTTCATGGAGCTGACCCCGCTGTCGGTGGGCAGCCCCCAGCAGGTCATCGACAAGACCCTGACCTTCCGCGAGCACTTCGGCGACTACCAGCGGCAGCTGTTCCTGGTGGACCACGCGGGCCTGCCGCTGAAGACCGTGCTCGACCAGCTCGACCTGCTCGGCGAGGAGGTCGTGCCGGTGCTCCGCAAGGAGATCGCGGCCCGGCAGGACCCGCAGACGCCGGAGGCGCCCACCCACGCCAGCCTGGTCCGGGCGAAGTACGGCGACCAGGCGCCGCGCCAGCCGCGGCCCAACGCGAACCGCGGCGACAACGTCACCGGCGCGTCCCCTTACACCGACACCGACGCGCAGTACCAGGCCGAGTACCCGGAGCTGTGATGCCCGGACCTGTGATGACTGACCGCCGGCATCTCGCCAACGACGCGTGGGAGGCGCTGCTGACCGCCCACGCCGTCGTGATGAAACAGTTCGCCGCCGAGGACATCTGGGAGGACGTCTCCATGCGGGAGTACGACGTGCTCTACACGCTGTCCAAGTGCGCAGAACCCCTGCGCATGACCGACCTGAACCGGCACGTCCTGCTCAGCCAGCCCGCCCTGTCCCGCCTGGTGGACCGGCTGGCCGAGCGCGGCCTGCTGGAGCGCGGGTCCGATCCGGCCGACGGGCGCGGCGTCCGCCTGTCGCTCACCGACGCCGGGCGGGCCGTCCAGAGCGCGATCGGGCGGCGGCACGCCCGCAGCGTGGCCCGCGCCATGACCGCCAGGCTGTCCCCCGGGGAACTGGCGCAGCTGGAAACGATCTGCCGGAAACTGGCCTACACCGACAAGCACAGCACCGACAAGCACAGCACCGGCAGGCACAGCGGCAGCGACAAGGATGAAGTCGACAAGGATGAGGTCCTGTTCTTATGAGTACCGAACGGTTCAGGCTCGTCGTGGTCAGCGCCGGCACGAGCGACCCCTCGTCGACGCGGCTGCTGGCCGACCGCACGGCCGAGCGCGTCACCGCCCTGGCCGCCCGGCACGGGCACGAGGTGACGACCGGCGTCATCGAGCTGCGCGAGATCTCCGCCGACATCTCCACCGCGCTGGTCTCCCAGCTGGTCACGCCGAAGCTGCAGCAGGCGGTCACCGCCCTCGGCGAGGCCGACGGCATCATCGCGGCCGCGCCGGTCTACAAGGCCGCCCCCAGCGGCCTGTTCACCTCGTTCTTCGGCGTGCTGGACAACGACCTGCTCATCGCCAAGCCGGTCGTGCTCGCCGCGACGGCCGGGACGGCCCGGCACGCCCTGGTCGCGGACGAGGCGATGCGCCCGATGTTCGCCTATCTGCGCACCATGACCGCGCCGACCTCGCTGTTCGCGGCGCCGGAGGACTGGAGCGACCCGGCCCTGAACACTCGTATCGACCGGGCCGCGCTCGAGCTCGTGCTGCTGATGGAAAGCGGCTTCGCCGGCAAGATCAGGGATGAGTCCTGGCAGAGCTACCAGCACGAGTTCGGCAGCGCGGGCGGCGCCGAGACCTCCATGGACCTCGACACCGACCTCATGCGCCTCGCCACGGGCGGCAGTGCTGGTTGAGATTGGGCTAGCGGAGCCGCATATTCTGACGGCACGCGATGACACTGACTTAGCAGGATTACGCCTGATCGCAATGCTCTCCGTGACGCTGCGACCCGCTCAGGCCACAGCGAAAGCAACGGAGGGGACCCGCGATGAGCTTGAACGCGTGGGAGCAAGACGCCCTGGACTCGATCGGTGACGGCCTGGCCGACGCCGACCCCGCGCTGGCCGCGCGGCTGGTCATGTTCACCCGGCTGGCCTCCGGGGAGGCGATGCCGGCGCGAGAGAAGCTGCAGGCCGCCTCGCGGCGAGTGGCCCAGCGCAGCGCGGGCCGCAGCCGCCGGCTGTACCGGCGCCTGGGCCTGCAGCGGACCATGCTGCTGGTGTGGCTGGTCACGACGCTCACGCTGATCGCGGCGGCCGTGGGCAGCAGCCGTAGCGACGGTCCCCGCACCTGCACCGGATCCTGGGCCACGCTGTGCGGGAGCGCCGCCGCACCCCAGCCGGCCCAGCCCATACCCTGAGCGGGCGCGCGTATCAGCCCGGCGGGTAGACCGCACCTCACGTCCCAGGCGCCCCGCGCGACTCCTGCTTCTCGCGCCAGCCCTGTCCCTGACCGGCACGATGTTACATAGAGCCGCATACAACCGGCACGCTGTCACATCGTGCCGGTCAATTTCAGGCCGGCAGCTTCGGTTCGATATCCGTCAGCTGACCGATGTCTCTCACTGCAACTTGCAGCACCATTTGTCTTGCAACCGGCGCTGGGCAGCTCACTACCTGCTCAGGCCCTCTGACCCGCCAAAAGGAACCCGATGATCACGATGGCGCCGACCCGGCCGTCCGAACTGCACGCGCGCCGTGTCCGGCTGGCCGCCGGACTGACCGCGGTGGCCGAAGCCCGCGGACAGGTCCGGGCCGCCCTGCGCGCCTGGCAGGCCCCGGTCGACGCGGACGTCGCGGTGCTGCTCACCAGCGATCTGGTGACCCACGTGATCAGGCATGAGACGGGTGCGACCGTCATGTTGATCGTCCGCTGCACGCGCGGCCAGCTGCGCGTGGACGTCCACGGCACCGCGCGCTCCCTGCTCACGAACGGCCCGGCCGCCGCGGAAACCACGCGGGGCCTGATCCTCGTCGCCACCCTGTCGGACGAGTGGGGCTTCTACCGCACCCCCGTCGGCCAGGCCACGTACTTCACTCTCGCATTCCAGCCCGACTCATCCGAAGGCCCCCGCGTGGCCGGCTTGCGCGCCAGTCCGTACAACTGCACGCACGCCCCCGGTCATGCGGGTCAGGTTCCCGGCAGCGAGTAACCGGGGGCGGGCGTGGCTGCCCGCCACCGCCCTCGCCCTCGCTGCCGGGACTCCTCTCTTCGCAGGGAGCAGACCATGACCGTTCACGCCCCGTCCGACATGGCACCGTTCGCCGCCTGCTCGCGGCTGTTCCGCCGCTACCCGCAGGCGGTCACGCTGCACTTCGCGAACGGCGGGTACCGGTCGATGGTGCTGGTCACCCGCGCGGCCGGGCCGGGGCGTTTCTTCGTGCTCAGCCAGACCCGCGATGACCGGTTCGTCCTGCGCTCATGGGACCGGCACGACGGGATCAGCGAGGCCATCGGGCCGGGAGAACCCGCTTCCGGCGTCATCGCTCAGGTCGTCGGCGGCGGCATGCCGGTCCCTCACGACGGCGCGCTGCTCGGCTGGGTCACCGATAGCCGGGTGACCGCCATGATGGCGGTGCACTGCCGGCCGCAGGAAAACGGGGACGCCCCGGTGCCCGTCCCCGAGATCCGGGTCATGCCGATGGCCGGCACCAGCGAACTGCTGCACTGGCCGCCGTTCGCGGCCAGCCCGCTCGACGGCGGGCGACTGTGGGAATACGTCGAGCGGGGCGAGATCGTGGACGTCGCCCCCCTGGTCACCCAGGGCGCCGGGCGCGCGTTCTGGGTGCCCGCCCCGGACCGGCGGAGCGCGAAGTACGGGTGCGTCGTGGTCACGGACAACCTCCCGGCCGACGAGTACTGGCTGCCGGCCGGCGTCTACATTGATCACTGGACGCTGCGCGAGGGCATCCAGCCGCCGCCCGCCCGTTGCCTGCTCACCCTGCCTGGCGTCATGGACCTGGCGTACGGGCTGCAGTGACCCGGCCCGTTCGGTATAGGTCGGCTACAGGTTGAACGCGCTGGTCATTGTCGGGTTCGAGGCGGCCAGGCCCAGCTTGGACAGCTGCTCACCCTCGCCACCGGCCAGGCGAGCACCTTCGCCCTGCCGGGCGAGGCCACGCCGATCGGCTTCACCACGCCGGACGGCCTGAACATCGTGGCCGGCCGGCCATCGGGTTCCGGGACCAGCCTCGCCCGGTACAGCCTGGCCGGCGGGCTGACCCGCTCGCTCGGCTTCTCGGCCGACGGTCAGGTGCTCTACCTGCCGTCCGGCATCGAGTTCGTCACCGGCAACAGCTCGGGCGTCGAGCTCGTCAGTAACAGCGGCTCGCTCGTCAGGAAGCTGCCCGTGCGCGGGACGAGCGCGAACAGCTGCAATCCGGTCCGCTGGTGGAACAGCGGCACGGTGCTGGTGTCCTGCCCAGAGCCGAGCAGTCCGAGCGCGCGGCTCTGGCTGGTTCCGGTCAGCGGCGCGCGGCCCACGGCGCTGACGCCGCTGCGCCGAGTGAGCAGCGGCGACCTGGGCGATCTCGACGCGTGGTCGCTGCCCAGCGGGCTGTACCTGCAGTCCGCCGGGCCATGCGGGGTCCTGCAGATCTTCAAGCAGGCCCGCGGCGGCTCGATCACGCTGGTCAAGGTGCCGCACACCGTGGGCGACAACCATGTGCTGACCACGCTGGGCTCGCGGATGCTGATCCAGGCGCCGACCAGCTGCACCGGCAGCGTCTCGCTGCTGTGGTTCGATCCCGCGACCCACGCCGAGCAGTGGCTCGTCCGGGCGCCCGCCAGCGCGACCGGCGCGGCGATCGCCGTCCCCTTCTACAGCCGGGAGAACGGCAACCTGTAAGGCCAGCCACGACCCCCGAGTTCGCCAGTGTTTGACTAGGGCTAGACGGGTACGGGTGCACCGGAACCCGTACCTGTCCGACCCCGCGGCTCCCGGAGGTTCCCGTGCCGACTCCCATCACCGACGTCGATCTCACGCTGGCGGCCGAACTCGGCCAGCAGCTGCGCGTGGACTCCATCCGGTCGAGCACCTCGGCCGGGTCGGGCCACCCGACCTCGAGCATGTCCGCCGCTGACCTGATGGCCGTGCTGGTCGGCAGGCACTTGCGCTACGACTGGGACGACCCGGATAACCCGGCCAACGACCATCTGATCTTCTCCAAGGGGCACGCCTCGCCGCTGCTCTACTCGATCTACAAGGCCGTCGGGGTGGTGTCCGACGAGGAGCTGATGACCGGCTACCGGCGGTTCGGCTCCCGGCTGGAAGGTCATCCCACCCCGGTGCTGCCCTGGGTCGACGTGGCGACCGGCTCGCTGGGGCAGGGGCTGCCCGACGGCGTGGGCGTCGCGCTGGCCGGCAAGTACCTGGACGAGCTGCCGTACCGGGTCTGGGTCCTGTGCGGTGACAGCGAGATGGCCGAAGGGTCCATGTGGGAGGCCCTGGACAAGGCGTCGTACTACAAGCTGGCCAACCTCGTCGCGATCGTCGACGTCAACCGGCTCGGCCAGCGCGGCCCCACCGAGCTGAGCTGGGACCTGGACGCCTACGGCCGCCGCGCGGCCGCGTTCGGCGCCCGCGTGTTCGCCGTCGACGGCCACGACGTCGCCGCGATCGACCAGGCCCTGGCCGAGGCGGGCGACGTGAGCGGCCAGCAGCCGGCCGTCATCTTGGCTCGCACCCGCAAGGGCCGCGGTTTCTCCGAGGTGGAGGACAGGGAAGACTGGCACGGCAAACCGCTCCCGCCCGAGATGGCCGAACGGGCCGTGATCGAGCTCGGCGGCGAGCGTAACCTGCTCGTGCGGGGACCCCGCCCGCCCGAAGGCACCCTGCGCCGGCCCGCCGCCGACGCGGCCGAGGTCAAGCTGCCCGCCTACGAGCGCGGCCAGAAGGTCGCCACCCGCAGGGCCTACGGGGACGCGCTCGTCGCGCTCGGCGTCCGCCCCGACGTGGTGGCCATGGACGGTGAGGTGAGCAACTCGACGTTCGCCGACCAGTTCGCTCACGCCTACCCCCAGCGCTACTTCGAGATGTACATCGCCGAGCAGCAGATGGTCGCGGCCGCGGTGGGTTTCGGCGCGCGCGGCTACCGGCCGTTCGCGTCCACCTTCGCCGCGTTCTTTACCCGGGCGCACGACTTCATCCGGATGGCGGCCATCTCCCGGGCCAGCATCTGCCTGGTCGGCTCGCACGCCGGCGTCGAGATCGGCGCCGACGGCCCGTCCCAGATGGCGCTGGAGGACCTGGCCATGCTGCGCGCCGTGCACGGCTCCACCGTCCTGTACCCCAGCGACGCGACCAGCGCCGCCGCCCTGGTCCTGGCCATGGCCGACCTCGACGGCATTTCCTACATGCGGACCACCCGCGGCGCCTACCCGGTGCTGTACGACGCGGGGGAGACCTTCCCGGTCGGCGGGGCCAAGGTGCCGCGCTCGGCCGACGCCGACCAGGTGACCCTGGTCGGCGCGGGGGTTACCCTGCACGAGTGCCTGGCCGCGGCCGGCCAGCTGGCCGGCGAGGGCATCAGCGCGCGGGTCATCGACCTCTACTCGGTCAAGCCGGTGGATACCGCGACACTCGCCGCGGCCGCCGCGGCCACCGGCGGACGGCTGGTCGTCGCGGAAGACCACCATCCCGAGGGCGGCCTCGGGTCCGCCGTCGTCGACGCCGTGACCGGCGCCGGGCGGACCGACCTGGCCATCGTCCGCCTCGCGGTGCGCCAGATGCCAGGATCAGGCACGACCCGGGAACTGCTGGAGGCGTCCGGCATCAGCGCGAGCCACATCGCCGAAGCCGCCCGCCGCCTGCTCGCGGAGGACTAGCGGCGGCCGGAGTCCCGGGGTAGGAGGACGTGAGGCCGGTCAATATCGTTGGCGAAGTCGGATCGTCCTTCCCCTGCACCGGGACTGCCACATGGAACCAGTTGCCACGACGCCCGCCGCACCGGTCTCGGCGCACGAGCATGAGTCGGCGGCGGTGCGGGCGCGCCGCCTGGCCGCCGCGCGCCGGCGAGCCACCGCTCTGCTCGGCGCGGTCACGATCCTGTTCGTGGCCGTGACCGCGGTCGGCGTGCACGGGACCCTGCTCGGCTACGTGCAGGCCGGCGCCGAGGCCTCCATGGTCGGCGGCGTGGCCGACTGGTTCGCGGTGACGGCCCTGTTCCGCCGTCCGCTGGGGCTGCCCATCCCGCACACCGCGCTGATCGTCGAGCGCAAGGACCAGTTCGCCGCTACCCTTGGCCAGTTCGTTCAGGAGAACTTCCTCAACGCCGACGTGCTGGCCGAGCGGATCCGTTCCGCGGGTCTCGTCCCCCGCCTGGCCGCCTGGCTGGCCGACGAGGCCAACGCCGCCCGCTTCGCGGGCTACGCCGCGGACGCGGTGGTCACCGTGGCCGACGCGCTCCGCGACGAGGATGTCCAGCGCGTGCTCACCGCCGAACTGACCCGGGTGATCGACGCCGTCGAGGTGGCGCCGCTGGCCGGGCGGGCGCTGCGGGTCGTCATCGCGGGCGGCCACCACGCCGAGCTGTTCAACGCCGTCCTGTCCGGCGCCGACAGCTACCTCGCCGACCACTACACGGAGCTTCGTGACCTGTTCGAGGGCGAGTCGCCGCGCTGGGTGCCGGACGCGCTGTACCGCCGGGTCTTCGACCGGCTGTTCCACCGGCTGCGCCAGCGGCTGGCGGCGATGGCCGCCGATCCCGGCGACCCGACCCGGCACCAGTTCGACGCGTGGATCGCCGGGCTCCCCGACCGCCTGGAGACATCTCCGGAGCTGCGCGAGCGCGGGGAGCGCCTCAAGCGCGACATCCTGGGCAGCGCCGGGCTGCGGGACTGGTCGTCCACACTGTGGCAGAAGGCCAAGGAGGCGCTGCGGGTCCAGGCGGCCGACCCGGAGTCCGAGCTGCGCCGCCGGATGGCCGACCTGCTGGTGGCGGTCGGCGAGCGCCTCGGGTCCGAACCCCGCCTGGCCGACGGCCTGGAGCGGATGGTGGAGTCGGGCGCCCGGGCCCTGGCCGACCAGTTCCACGACGAGCTCGCCGGCCTGGTCACCGGGACCATCGAACGGTGGGACGCCGCCGAGACGTCGAACCAGCTGGAACTGCTCCTCGGGCACGATCTGCAGTACATCCGCATCAACGGCACGGTGGTCGGGGCGGGCGTGGGGCTGATCCTGCACGCCATCGGCCTCGCCCTGGCCTAACGCGGGTCCCGCGCGTCGAACCCGGCGCACTCGCTGACCGGAAGCCGCGGATAGCGGACCAGCCGGTCGTCCCATTCCGCCCGGGTGCAGCGAAGATACGCGGTGCCCCGGCGCGTCTCGTTGATCTTGGCGTGCCGGCAGTCCTGGCACAGCCCCGGCTGCTCGCCAAGCCTGGCCCAGGCGGGACCGGGCGACTGCTCGTGATCCTGTGCGGCCACGGGTCAAGCCTCGCATCCTTGACCTGGCAAATAATCTAGTGTTCTGCTATCTGGCACCGCACTAAGGCGGTCCGCAGAGGAGGCCCGGCCGTAGCGTGGACTTCACCGAGGACCCGGAGCACCGGGTCATCCGCGAGGCGGTCCGGGAGATCTGCGCCAGGTTTCCCGACGAGTACTGGGCCGAGCTCGACCAGAGCCACACATTTCCCTGGGAGTTCTACCAGGCCATGGCCAGGGGCGGCTGGATCGGCGTGGCCATCCCGGCCGAGTTCGGCGGCGGGGGAGGCGGGATCACCGAGGCCTCGATCGTGCTGGAGGAGGTCGCGGCGTCCGGCGCGTGCATGAACGGGGCGAGCAGCATCCACCTGTCGATCTTCGGCATGCACCCGGTCGTCCGGCACGGCTCAGACGAGCTCAAGCGGAAATACCTGCCCCGCGTCGCGACCGGCGAGCTGCACGTGGCGTTCGGCGTCACCGAGCCGGACGCGGGCCTCGACAGCACGGCCATCCGCACCAAGGCCGAACGCGACGGCGGGGGATACCGCGTCACCGGCCGCAAGGTGTGGACGTCCAAGGCGCTGGAGTCCGAACGGGTCCTGCTGCTCACCCGCACCACCCCGGCCGGGGAATGCGCCAGGCGCACCGACGGCCTGACTCTGTTCCTGGCGCCGCTCCGCGACCCCGCGGTGACCATCCGGCCGATCCCCAAGCTCGGCCGCAACGCCGTCGCCTCCTGCGAGGTCAGCTACGACGGCCTGTACGTCGACGAGGGCGACCGGGTCGGCGGGGAGGGCCAGGGCTTCCGCTGCCTGCTCGACGGGCTGAACGCCGAACGGGTCCTGATCGCCGCCGAGGCGCTGGGCACCGGCCGGGCGGCGCTGCGCCGCGCCACGGCCTACGCCAGGGAACGGACCGTGTTCGGCCGCGAGGCCCGGCTGCTCAAGATCGCCCCGATCCCGCAGGAGATGGTGCTGAACTACCTCGCCGAGCACGTCCTAGGCCTGCCCCGGTCCTACTAGCAGCGCTCCCTCATGGCGATCGACGACCCTCTGGCCCTCACCGAGGACCAGCGTGCCCTGCGGGACACCCTGCACGGCTTCCTCGCCGACCGGCTCCCGCCCGCCGCGCTGCGCGCCATGCTGGAGACCGAGGCCGGCTACAGCCCCGACCTGCACGCCCGGCTGGCCGGCGAGCTGGGCCTGGCCGGGCTGGCGGTGCCCGAGGAGTTCGGCGGCCTCGGCCTGTCCCAGGCCGAGGCGAGCGTGGTGCACACCGAACTCGGCTACGCCCTGTACCCGGGCCCGTACCTGTCCAGCGCCCTGGCCGCGAGCGCGGTGATCGCGGCCGGTGACCGCGCGGCGGCCGAACGCTGGCTGCCGCTCCTGGCCGACGGGTCGGTGACCGGGACGGTCGCGACCGCCGACAAGGACGGCCTGTGGTCGCCGGCCACCGGCGGCGTCCGCGCCCACCTGACCCCCCATGGCTGGCGGCTGTACGGCCGCTGCTGGTACGTCATCGCGG
>Ga0209648_10004292_pt1 | contig 12098 bp, 11 predicted proteins | sample GraSoi2013_115cm_FD_185830 | JGI IMG/M metagenome (GOLD analysis project Ga0209648, IMG submission 185830) | Grasslands soil microbial communities from the Angelo Coastal Reserve, California, USA - Sample 9_17_2013_115cm (SPAdes) (version 2) | ecosystem: Environmental > Terrestrial > Soil >...
CGGCGACGGCGGCAAGAAGTACTTCCCGTTCATCCTGACGCTCTTCATCTTCATCCTGTTCTGCAACGTGCTGGGCATGGTGCCCTACTCGTTCACGCCGACCAGCCACATCGTGGTGACCTTCGCGATGGCTGCCTTCGTGTTCGTCGGCGTCACCCTGATCGGCTTCGCCCGCCACGGCGTGCATTTCCTGTCGCTGTTCGTGCCGAAGGGCGTGCCGTTCGTGCTGCTGCTGCTGCTGGTACCGATCGAGATCATCTCCTACTTCATCCGCCCCTTCAGCCTGTCGATCCGGCTGTTCGCCAACATGCTGGCCGGCCACACCATGCTGAAGGTGTTCGGCGGCTTCGTGGTCATGCTGGGCATCATCGGCGGCTGGGCGCCGCTTGCCTTCATCGTCGTGTTCACCGGCCTGGAACTGCTGATCGCGTTCCTGCAGGCCTACGTGTTCGCGATCCTGACCTGCCTTTATCTGAACGACGCCATCCATCTGCATCACTGACGAAAGGACTATTTCCATGGACGCTTCTGCAGCCAAGCTCATCGGCGCCGGCCTCGCCACCATCGCCCTCGCCGGCGTCGGCGTCGGCATCGGCAACATCTTCGGCAGCTTCGTCGCGGGCGCGCTGCGCAACCCCGAGGCCGCTCCCCGCGTGTTCGGCAACGTGCTGCTGGGCTTCGCGCTCACCGAGGCCGTCGCGCTGTTCGCGCTGGTCATCGCCTTCATGATCCTGTTCGTGTTCTAAGCACGACAATGCGTAAACCGGTCTACGGTGCGTTCGCCGGCCTCGCCGCTCTGGTGGCGAGCGGCACGGCCATGGCGAAGGAAGGGTCGGGCGGCATGCCGCAGCTCGACTACCACCTCTTCGCACCGCAGCTGGTTTGGCTGGCGATCGCGTTCGTGGCCCTGTACCTCGTGATGGCGCGGCTCGCGGTGCCGGCGATCGCCGATACGCTGGCCAAGCGCCAGGCCAAGATCCAGGGCGATCTCGACGCGGCCGAAAAGGCCAACGAGGAAACCCGGGCGCTGGTCGCGGCTTACGAGAAGCGGCTGGCCGACGCCCGCGAGGAGGCCCGCCGGCTGACGCGCGAACGGGGCGAGGCCGACGGCGCCGCGGCGACGGCGCGCTTCAACGAGCTGCATGATCGGCTGGCCAAGCAGATCAGCGACGCCGAGAAGCGCATTGCCGCACAACGCGACGACGTCATGGTCGGCCTCGCGCACATGGCCAGCGATATCGGCCAGGACGTCTATGCCAAGATCGCCGGCCAGGCGGCCGACCAGGGCGCGCTCGCCGGCAAGATCACGGCGGCGATCACGGGAGGCGGCCGATGATCGGCGCGGCTTGGGCGGCGGACGCCGCGGAAGGCCACGGCGGCGGCATCTTCTCCGATCCGGCCTTCTGGGTCGGCGTCGCCTTCGTCTTGTTCTTCGCGCTGGCCGGCAAGGCGATGTGGAAGCGCGTCTCCGACATGCTCGACAAGCGCACGGCGGCCATCGTCAAGGCGCTGGGCGAAGCCGAACGCCTGCGCGACGAGGCAATCAAGGTCCGGCAGGAAGCTGAGCGCACGCTGGCCCAGGCCACGACCGAGAGCGGCGCCATCATCCAGCAGGCCCGTGACGAGGCCCAGCGCATGGAGGCGAGGGCCGCGGCGAGCCTGCAGACCGCGGTGGCCTTGCGCGAGCAACAGGCGCTCGACCGCATCGCGCAGTCCGAAACCGCCGCCACCAAGCAGGTGCGCGATACCGCCGTCGACGTGGCACTGTCGGCCACCCGCGCCCTGCTGCGCGATCAGGTCGGGGCGGGCCGCAGCGAGGCGATGATCAACGAGGCGATCGGCGAGCTGCCGCGTCGCCTGCACTGAGTTTTTCGAATTCGACATTGCCCGCATAAAATCAATCGCGGGCTACCTGGGGCCCTCGCCGCAAGGCGGGGGCTTTTCTTTGTCAGTGCGCGTCGATCTCGCCGGGCGATGCTTCGCCGGAACACGACGGAATGCTAGCGTTCGCGCAGTCGACCGCACGCAAGCAGGGCTCTCATGGGTAACACCGCCGAAACCGGACTCTCCGCCACGGAACTTCGCGACCTCAGCGACATCGCCGGGACGATGATCCCCGAAAGTCCCGCCTTCGGCGTGCCCGGCGCCGACGATCCCGCCATCCTGGGAGATATCGCGAGGTCCCTGGGCCGCGATCTTCCGCTGGTCCGCGAGGCCCTGGCGGCGATCGCCGCAAAATCGGGCAGCGCCTTCACCGGCATGGACCGCGACAGAAGGGAAGCCCTGATCAACGACTATTACGCCGGCGGCGGAGCCGCGGTCGCGGCCCTCGGGCGGGTGGTCCTGGGCGCCTATTACCGCGATGATCGTGTCCTGCTGGCGCTGGGCATGGAGGCCCGCCCTCCCTTCCCGAAGGGCCACACCCTGGAACAGGGAGACTGGTCCCTGCTTGACGCCGTGCGCAACCAACCGCCTTTCTGGCGCGACGACCGCGCCGCCACGACGGGGAAACGCTGAGATGGGCGGGAACGAGCGGGTCGATGTCCTGATCATCGGTTCCGGCGCCTCGGGCGCCGCGATGGCGTGGAGCCTGGCCGACACCAGGATGCGCATCCTCTGCCTGGAGCAGGGGGACTGGATCAAATCCACCGACTTCCCCAGCAACGGCCGCGACTGGGAGGCGCGGCGCTACACGGATTTCGACATCAGCCCCAACCGTCGCGGGCGGGACACCGATTATCCGGTCAACGACGACAACTCGTTGATGAAGATCGCCAACTTCAACGGGGTCGGCGGCGGCACGGTGATCTACACGGCGCACTGGCCGCGCATGCACCCGTCGGACTTCCGCGTGAAGTCCCTGGATGGCGTGGCGGATGACTGGCCGATCGACTACTGGGCACTGGAACGCTTCTACGACGAGAACGACCGCATGATGGGCGTGTCCGGCCTGACCGGAGACCCGGGGGTGCCGCCGCGCAACCCGCCCATGCCGCCGATCCCGCTGGGCAAGACCGGTACGCACTATGCCAAGGCGATGAACAGGCTGGGCTGGCACTGGTGGCCCTCCGACACCACCGTCGCCACCACCGCCTACGAGGGACGGGCAGCCTGCATCAACCTCGGGCACTGCACGCCGGGCTGCGCGCAGGGGGCCAAGGCCAGCACCGACATCACCTACTGGCCGCTCGCCATTCGCGCCGGGGTGGAGCTGCGCACGCGCTGCCGGGTGCGCGAGATCACCACCAACGAGCATGGCATGGCGGCGGGCGCGATCTACTACGATGCCGACGGGCGCGAGCACTTCCAGCCGGCCGAGGTCGTGATCGTGGCCTGCAACGGGATCGGCACGCCGCGCCTGCTGTTGAACTCCGCCTCCGCACGCTTTCCCAACGGGCTCGCCAACTCCTCCGGACTGGTCGGCAAGAACCTGATGCTGCATCCCTGGCCGATCATGTACGGCTATGTCGAGGAGACGCTGGATGGCGGGCGCGGCCCCATCACCACGATGTGGAGCAAGCAGTTCTACGAGACCGATCCCTCGCGCGGCTTCGTCCGCGGCTACACACTGCAATTCGGCCGGGGCACCGGCCCGGCGACCGAGGCGATCTCCAGCGCCGCTGCCGGCCGCCTGCCCTGGGGGCGCGACCATCATCGCATCTACCGCGAGCTGTTGGATCACCGGGTGCTGATCGGCGTCGCCTGCGAGGATCTCCCCGAGGAGCACAACCGCGTCACCCTCGATCCCGGGCTGAAGGACAGAAACGGCATCCCGGCGCCGCGCATCGACTACACGATCAGCGAGAACACGCGCCGCATGATGGAGCACGGCATCACCCGGGCCGAGGAAATCCTGACCGAAGCCGGCGCCACCAGGCTGCATGCCTCGCGCACCGCGCTGAACAGCCCGGGCCACCTGCTGGGCACGGCGCGAATGGGCGACGATCCGGAGCGGTCGGTGGTGAATGGCTGGGGCCGCTGCCACGACGTGAAGAACCTGTTCATCGTCGACGGCAGCATCTGGGTGACCTCGGGCGGGGTGAATCCGACGTCCACGATCCAGGCGCTGGCGCTCTATATCGCCGACCAGATGAAGCAGCGGCTGGCGACCCTGTTCGATTGACGCCGGGAGCGCGCCAGATGAAGCCGGACGTGGGCCGCCAACCGGAAGATGCCGTAAAATCCCTGGTCAAGGTGGTGTCGATCCTGGAGGCCTTCTCGATCTCACGCCGATCGATGTCGCTGGCGGAAATATCCGCCGCGACCGGCTTCCCGCGCAGCACGACGCATCGGCTTGCCGCGTCCATGCGCGACGTCGGGCTGCTCGACCAGGATGGGCATCGCGATCGCTACCGGCTCGGCATCAAGCTGTTCGAGCTCGGAAACACGGTCCTCGCCAACATGGACCTGCACCGCGAGGCGCGCCCGTTGGTCGATGCGTTGAGCCGGGTCAGCGGCCACCTGGTTCACCTGGCGGTATTCGATGGACAGCAGGCGATCGTCATCCATCGCGTGTCGGCCGACAGCGGAACGCCGCTGACCTTGATCGAGGCGGCGCCTGTCCATTGCACGAGCGTCGGCAAGGCAATCCTGGCGTTCCAGCCGGCCGCCAGGATCGACGCGATCATCGCCGGTGGATTGAAGCGCTTCACGGACGCCACGATCACCGACGGGCGCAAGCTCAAGAGCGAGCTGAAGCTGATCCGCGCCCGCGGCTATGCCGTCGACGAAGGCGAGCATCAACCCGGCATCCGCTGCGTCGGGGCGCCGATCCACGATCGGGCGGGGCGCGTCGTCGCCGGCCTGAGCGTGAGCGGTCCGGCGCGCCGCCTGAAGAAGGATCAGATCGTCGAGCTCGCCAAGGTCGTCATCCATCACGCCAGGCTGGTCGCTGCGAAACTCTGAGCCGCGAAGGCGGAATCCCGTATCGCGGGATACGATTCTGTTTGACGGGATAAAAACGTCGCGCGATTAATCCTCGCTCGGACGGGAAGGAAGCAACGCTTCTAATCAACAAACAATCAGGGAGGCCAACATGCGCTCGCGATGCCGATGGCTCGCAGGACTGTTCCTCGCGGCGTTGTTCACGATGGCAGGCGTCACGACGGCGTCGGCGCAGGACGACGAGGCGCTCGCCTACTACCGCCAGGCCAAGATCGACTGGCAGCAGGCCAAGGGCCAGTCGCTCACGATCGGCCTGAACAAGCACCCGTTCACCGAATCGCTGCTGCCGCTCATCCCCGAGTTCAGGCGCTTGACGGGCATCAATGTCGAGTACCTGATCCTGCCGGAGGCGGAATACTTCACCAAGCTCGTCGCCGATCTCTCGCAGCAGCGCGGGGAATTCTCGGTCATCATGACCGGCCCGGTCAGGAACTGGCAATACGTGCCGCCCAACTGGATCCTGCCGCTGGACGACTTCCTCAACAATCCGAAACTGACCGATCTCGGCTGGTACAAGCTCGACGACTTCTATCCGGCGCTTATCGCCGCCAACCGCTGGAACGGCAAAACCGGCGGCGGCGTCGGCGAGGGCCCGCTCTACTCGCTTCCGGTGCTCGAGGAGAGCTACATCCTCGCGTACCGCAAGGACATCTTCGACCAGTACAATATCAAGGTGCCGACGACCCTCGAAGAGATGGCCGAGGCGGCGCGGCTGGTGAAGAAGAACGCCGGAATCCCCGGTATCGTGGCCCGCGGCACGCCGAGCGTGGCGAGCATGGGCACCGGCTTCATGAGCGGCCTCAAGTCGTACACCGACGGCCAATGGAGCGAGTTCGACGACAAGCTGGCTGCCAACTTCCACGATCCGCGCTCGGTCAAGTTCACGGAGACGTGGATCGCCATGGTCCGCGATAGCGGTCCGCCGAACTGGGCCAACATGCAGTGGTATGACGCAATGGAGGCCTTCACGGCCGGTCAGGCTGGCATGATCGCCGACGCGGACTTCTTCGCCGCCAACTACGAAGACCCCAAGAAGTCGAAGGTCGCCGGCAAGGTCGGCTACGCGCTGATCCCGGCCGGCCCGGGCGGCAAGCCGTACGCCGGCCTTTGGACGTGGGCGCTGGGAATCAACAAGGCGACCAGGAGCAAGGAAGCGGCCTGGCTCTTCGTGCAGTGGGCGACGGCGCAGCGCACCCTGCTCAACGCCACCCTCGGCTATCGCAACTACAATCCGGCCCGCGCGTCGATCATGAACGACCCGCGCGTCCAGGAGATCATGGGAGCGTGGGGCGGCGGCAGCTACCTGAAGGTCGTCGCGAAGAACCTCGAAACGGCTCGGGTGGCGTGGATACCCCAGCCCGAGCGCACGCGGTTGGGCGACATCTGGGCTCGCTCGTTGCACGAGATCTACTTCCAACGCATGCCCGCGGCCGACGCGCTCAAGAAGGCGAGCAACGAAGTCGACAAGGTGCTCAAGGAAGCCGGTATCAAGTAGCGGCGCCAGGCCAGTGAGTACCACGCGAACGCGGCACTGGCGGCGCGAGAAGTTTCTGCCGTACCTTTTGCTGGCGCCGGCTTTGGTCCTCCTCGTGGGGATGGTGTACCCGTTCGGCCTGGGGCTGTACTACAGCTTCACCAGCTATTGGCTGCAGTATCCCAATCGCTTCCGCTTCGTGTGGTTCTACAACTACGTCGACCTGATCGGCGAGCCGCTGTTCGTCCGCGCGCTCGAATTCACCCTCGGGTTCGCACTGGTGGCGGTCGTGGTCCAGGTCGGGCTGGGGCTCGCGGTGGCGCTGTTGCTGCATGCGCGCATCCCTGGGCGCGCCGCGATCCGCGCGCTGATGCTCTTGCCGCTCATGATGCCGCCCGTGATCACCGCGCTGATGTGGAAGATCATGATGGCCTCGACGAACGCCGGCATCCTGAACTACGTGCTGTCGTTTCTCGGCGTGGATCCCGTCAACTGGTTCGGCTCCACGCAAGGGGCCGTCGTCTCGGTCCTCATCATCGATACATGGGGCAACCTGCCGTTCGTCGCCCTGATCCTGCTCGGTGGGCTGCAGGCTCTGCCCACCGAACCGTACGAGGCGGCCCGGGTCGACGGCGCCGGCCCTGCCGCCATCCTGCGCTATGTCACGTTGCCGCTCCTGAGCCCGTTCATCGTGCTCGCCGTCCTGTTCCGGGCGATGGACTCGCTGCGGATCTTCGACGTGATCTACGCCACCACGCAGGGCGGCCCGAACGACGCGACCACCAACCTCCAGATCATGGCGTACCAGTATTCCTTCCAGTGGTACCAGATGGGCAAAGGCATGGCCCAGGCCATTGTGCTGCTCCTGCTGGTCGTCATCGTCAGCTACTTGCTGATGCGGCTTTGGAACCGTGCATCAGAGAGCGCGACGTGATGACCTCCGAGGCCGTGTCCTACCAGCGCTACGTCGCGAAGGTCGCCCTCGCGGTGGCGGCGGTCGTGCTCCTCGTCTGGACCGTCTTTCCGTTCGTCTGGATCCTGCTGACGTCGTTGAAGAGCCCGGGCGACATCATCTCGGTGCCGCCGACGTTCTTCTTCACGCCGACGTTCGACAACTACGCGGCGCTGGTCATCGGCGAGCAAGGGGGACAGTACTCCTCCACGCGCCCGGACTTTCCGCGGTTCTTCCTGAACAGCATGATCATCTCCATCGGCGCCGTGGCGCTGTCGGTCGCGGCCGGCATCCCCGCCGCCTACGCCTTGGCCCGCTTCAGCTTCCCGCTGAAGGGGGTGCTCGGCTTCGTCCTCATGAGCTTCCGGTTCGTGCCGTTCATCGCCTTCGTGATCCCGCTCTACCTCATCTACCAGCAGGTCGGGCTGTACAACACGCACGTCGGGCTGATCCTCGCCTATCAGCTCATCACCCTGCCCTTCACCATCTGGATGCTGCGCAGCTTCTTCATGGAGGTGCCCCTGGAAATCCAGGAAGCGGCAAAGATCGACGGCTGTTCCTGGTTGGGTGTTCTCGGCCGGGTGATCCTACCGCTCAGCCTGCCGGGCATCTCGGTCACGGTCATCCTGGGGTTCATGTTCAGCTGGAATGCGTTCAACTATCCGCTGATGCTGGCCGGCCGCCAGACGTTCCCGGTGACGGTCGGGGCGATCCAGTTCATCTCCTATGAGCAGGTGTTGTGGGGACAGATGGCCGCCGCGACCATCGTTGCCGCCCTGCCGCAATTGCTGCTCAGCCTGATGGTGCAGAAGTACATCGTTCGCGGCCTCACCATGGGCGCGGTGAAATGAGCGCGGTCGTTTGCCACGGGTAGCAGGAGCTATGAGTGCCGGTACACCGTGGGGATCTTCGCCAGGTCCTGCAGCAGGTCGGGCGGCATGTCGGACGGCTTGGCCGAGTTGGCGCTGGCCCCGATCGAATCGACCAGCCCGCCGAAGCGCTCCTCGATCGCCTTGGCGATCTGGTCGTGGCGGCCGACCGCGGCGAACAGGTGCACGACGTCGTCGGACACTTCCTTGGCCATTTGATCCCATTGGCCAACACGCGTCATGGCGTTGAGCTTGCGGCCGAGGTCGCCCAGGCCATGCCGCTCGAACACCGGCCAATAGGCCGGCGTCGAGCCGTAGAACGCCACGCGATAGCGCACCCAGTCGAAGAGGCTCGCCACCGCCGCGTCGTCCTTGCCGGTGACGACGAAGCCACCGCCTGAGATCTCGAAGCTCTCGCGCGTGCGGCCCCGGGCGGCCAGCCCGGCATCGATGATCGGCATGATGTCCTGCTCGAGGTACTTCTTCGTGCAGAACGAATGGAGTTTCACGTCGTCGGATTCCTCGGCCGCGACCTTCAGCATGACAGGGCCGACGGCGGCGACGCCGAGGCGCGGCAGCGGGCCGTCATAGGGCTCGGGCACGAAGTTGGGCGTCATCAGGGTGAAGCGATAGTGCTTGCCCTCATAGGCGAGCTTGCCGTCGCCCTTCCACGCCAACCAGATCGCCCGCACGGCCTGCACGTATTCGCGCATGCGCGGCGCGGGCGCCGTCCATGGCACGGAGAAGCGCCGCTCGTTGTGGGCGCGGACCTGGGAGCCCAGCCCCAGGGTGATCCTTCCGCCGCCGTAGCTCGCGGCGAGATCCCATCCGACATTGGCGACGGCCATGGGCGAGCGCGCAAAGGCGATGGCGACGCCGGTATGCAGCTCGAGGCGCCGGGTCGCGGCGCCGGCGACGGCCAGGGACAGGAAGGGCTCGTGCCTGTTTTCCTGGGTGCTGACGCCGGTGTAGCCCGCCGCTTCGATCGCCTGCGCCGCCGCGCCGACCCTTGCCAGGTTCTCCTGCGGCAGCGTCGTGAAGACTCGCATGCCCCCTCCCCTGATTTATTCCGCCGCCTGCTTCATCGGGTCTTCGGGCGGGTTGTTCGAGGGCCGCCAGCGTAGCACCGGCTTGCGGGCAGCCAAGGTCTCGTCGAGGCGGCGACGCGGCGCGAACCGCGGTGCGGCCTTGAACGCTTCGGCTGCGGTGCCGGTCCTGGCACGCGCGGTAAGCGAACGCAGCGCCGCGATGAAGAGGTCGAGATCTTCCTTGGCCTGGCTCTCGGTCGGTTCGATCAGCATCGCGCCATGCACCACCAGCGGGAAGTACATGGTCATCGGATGGTAGCCCTCGTCGATCATCGCCTTGGCGAAGTCGAGCGTGCTGACACCGGTGTCCTTGAGGAAGCCATCGTCGAACAGCGCCTCGTGCATGCACGGACCCTCGAAGGCCGGGCTCATGACGTCCTTGAGCGAGGCCATCACGTAGTTGGCCGACAGCACTGCGTCCTCGGCCACCTGCTTCAGCCCGTCGGCGCCGTGGCTCATGATGTAGGCCAGCGCGCGGGTGAACATGCCCATCTGGCCGTGGAAGGCTTTCAGGCGTCCCAGCGGCCGGCCACGGGCCTCCGCGCCCTCCTCGGCGATGCGCCACTGCTCGCCGTCCTTCACGATCCATGGATAGGGCGCATAAGGGGCGAGTGCGGCCGACAGCACCACCGGACCCGCGCCCGGTCCGCCGCCGCCGTGCGGCGTGGAAAAGGTCTTGTGCAAGTTAATGTGCATGCAGTCGACGCCGAGATCGCCCGGCCGTACCTTGCCGACGATGGCGTTGAAGTTGGCGCCGTCGCAGTAGAAGAACGCGCCCGCCTCGTGGACGGCGCTCGAGATCTCGACGATCTCCGATTCGAACAGGCCGCAGGTGTTTGGGTTGGTCAGCATGATCGCCGCGACGTCAGGCCCAAGGGCTGCCTTGAGCGCCGCAAGATCGACACGGCCGCGATCGTTGGCCGGGATCGGCTTCACGGTGAAGCCGAGCGCCGCCGCCGTCGCCGGATTGGTGCCGTGCGCTGACTCCGGCGCCAGCACGACCTTGCGCCGGGTGCGTTCGCCGCGCGCCTCGAGGGCGGCGGCGATCGCCATCATGCCGCACATCTCGCCGTGTGCGCCGGCGGCCGGCGACATCGCCACCGCGGGCATGCCGGTGAGCGTCTTCAGCCAGTGCGCCAGGCGATCGATCAGCTCGAGCGCACCCTGCACGGTGGAGACCGGCTGCAGCGGATGGAGGTCGCCGATGCCCGGCAGACGCGCCACCTTTTCGTTGATCCGGGGGTTGTGCTTCATCGTGCACGAGCCCAGCGGATAGACGCCCATGTCGATGGCGTAGTTCTTCTGGCTGAGCCGCGTGTAGTGCTGCACCACCTGCGGCTCGCTGAGCCCCGGCAGGCCGATCTCGCCGGTGCGGCGCAGCCCGTTCAGGCGATCCTTGACCCTGGGCGGCTCCGGCAAATCGACGCCGCAGCGGCCGGGCTGGCCCATCTCGAAGATCAGCGGTTCCTCGATCTGCAGCGCGCGATTGCCGGTGAAAGTGGCGGGTGCCGGCGCGACTGTCGTATCGACGGCAGCGCCGCCGATACGACCCTGTGAGCGGTCGAGCGACTGGACCATCACAGCACCTCCTTCAGGCCGGCGATCAGCGGAGCCATGCCGTGCTCGGTCGTGGTTTCGGTCGCGGCCAGCAGCAGCAGGTTTTCGACCGAGGACTCATGCGGGATCAGGCGCGAGACCGGCACGCCCGCCAGGATGTGCCTGGCGGCCAGCGCCTCGACCACGGGCGCGGCTGGCTTGGGCAGGCGCAGCGTGAATTCGTTGAAGAAGCTGTCGTTCAACAACTTTACGCCCGGCAGCGAAGAGAGGCGGTCGGCAAGCTCGCTCGCCTTGGCGTGGTTGAGCTCGGCCAGGCGCGTGAAGCCCGCCTCGCCCAAAAGCGTCAGGTGCACCGTGAAGGCGAGCGCGCAGAGGCCGGCATTGGTGCAGATGTTGGAGGTCGCCTTCTCGCGCCGGATGTGCTGCTCGCGCGTGGAAAGCGTCAGCACGAAGCCGCGCTTGCCGTCGGCGTCGACGGTCTCGCCGACCAGCCGGCCCGGCATCTGGCGGACATACTTGTCGCGGGTGGCGAACAGCCCGACATAGGGGCCGCCGAAGCCCAGCCCGTTGCCGATCGACTGGCCCTCGCAGACCACGATATCGGCGCCCATCTCGCCCGGCGGCTTTATGAGGCCGAGCGAGACGACCTCGGTCACGACCACGATCAGGAGCGCACCCGCGGCATGGCAGGCGGCGGCGAGCTTGGCGAAATCGCGCACGTGGCCGAAGAAGCTCGGGTTCTGCACGATGACGCAGGACGTGTCCTTGTCGACCTGGGCGATCAGCTCTTCGAGTCCTTCCGGATCGACCTTGCCCACGACGGCGCTGAAACCCTCCCAATGCGCCGTGGTCTCGATAATGCGGCGATACTGCGGATGCAGGCCGCCCGAGATCAGCGCCTTGTGGCGGCGCGTGATGCGGTTGGCCATCAGCACGGCCTCGGACGCGCCGGTCGAGCCGTCGTACATCGAGGCGTTGGCCACCTCCATGCCGGTGAGCAGGCTCACCTGGGTCTGGAACTCGAACAGATATTGCAGCGTGCCCTGCGTGATCTCGGGCTGGTACGGCGTGTAGGAGGTTAGAAATTCGCCGCGCTGGATCATGTAGTCGACGGTCGACGGCACGTGATGGCGATAGGCGCCGGCGCCGATGAAGAACGGCGCCGAGGACGGCGACAGGTTCCTGGCGGCATAGGCCTGGAAGGCGCCTATCGC
>Ga0209648_10004293_pt1 | contig 12096 bp, 6 predicted proteins | sample GraSoi2013_115cm_FD_185830 | JGI IMG/M metagenome (GOLD analysis project Ga0209648, IMG submission 185830) | Grasslands soil microbial communities from the Angelo Coastal Reserve, California, USA - Sample 9_17_2013_115cm (SPAdes) (version 2) | ecosystem: Environmental > Terrestrial > Soil >...
AGATCGAAAAAGAGAACGCCGAACTGCGAGCGAAAGTCCGCAGCTTGTCTGCGGCGAAGCCGGTAGCCGCCGCACCCGCACCGGCCGCCACTGATCCAAGCAAATTCAAGGGCAATCCGGTTCTGCACGCCTCCGTCGCGACTTCTCCGAAACCGCCGCCCGGCCCGACAATTGGCGGCATTCCGGTTAAAGCGGGCCCGCTGGGACCGTTGATCGATAACACGACGGTTACGCTTTACGGATCGATCGATGTATCCGCCGACGTCTTCAATCCGTCGGTTTTCGATCAGGGAACGAAATTCGGCGTCGCGAGCAATATTTCCAGTTTCGGTATTCGTGTCAGGCACAACCTTGCGCCGTATGGCTGGGACGGCATGGCGGTACTGGCCCAATTGGAGTCCCAAGTCGATATAGCGTCCTTTCCAACCGAGCGCGCAGCATTCGGAACGCGCGACAGCTATTTAGGGGTGGAGGGGCCGTGGGGTGCCATCAAAGCCGGCAAGTCCGACACGCCGTATAAGAAAAGCACAGCCGCGATGGATCCGTTCACGCGGACGCTCGGCGATTATAATTCGATCATGGGCAACACGGGCGGAGACAACCGCGCCGAGTTCGATTTCCGGGTGGCCCACGCGATTTGGTATGAGTCGCCGATCTTCAATGGCTTCCAGTTCAGCGCGCTGATCTCGCCGGGCCAGAACTACGCCAAGGACAACAGCGATTATGCCTACGGCGATCTTTTTCAATGTAATGGCTCTGCCGCGCGCGGCAGCGGAAGCAACTTCCCCGGAACCGGCGGCGCGGTTAACGGCAACATCGGCGGCAACGGGTGCACCGACGGTTCCTACGGCAATGCCTACAGCGCTGCCTTGAACTACAAGAACGGTCCGTTTACGGCGATCGCCGCCTATGAACTGCATGAGGGGGTCAATCGACGCGGCGACGACGGGAGTGAACCAGGGTTGATTGCCCCGGTCTTCCTGGCCGACGGTTCTCAGGTCTTCACGGGCGTTCATAACGAATGGGCCGCGAAGGTTGGCGGCGGCTATCGCTTTAATGATGGCTTGGGCGACCTTCAGCTAAACGCCTTCTACGAGTGGATTCGGCGGGAAGTAACCCCGGCTGAACAACCGTTTAATGAGCGTTCACGTGATGCGGTATTCGCCAGCGCCACGCAGTTCATTGGCAAGTGGGCCTTGAGCGGGTCTTATGCCCACGCCTTCAAGAGTCCGGGCAACCCGGCGATGTTGAGCGTCAACGATCCGGTGCTTGCGCCGATGGCAACATTGCAAGGAAACCTGTTCTCAAATGATGCCAGCCAGTATGCGCTCGGCGCCCGTTACTACTTCAACGACTGGGCCAGTTGGTACATTGTGGGTTCCCAGATCAATCAAGGCCCGGGCGCGCACTACTGTCTTGGTGCGAGCGGCCATGGCTACCAGGTCTGCTCTCGCGATGCTGCCAACGACACGATCGGCGGCGCGACAATCAGGGCTGCCACCACAGGGATGACGTTCAACTTCTGAGCGCTAAAGAACAGGTGATGAAGGGGGACTTGGTGACGAGTCCCCCTTTTTCTCGTTTTAAACGCGTCAGTTGTTGTAAGAATTCCAATCGGGAACCAGACAATGGATATGCAACCGCCGCCAGCCTTTGTGCAGATTGCGCAGGCCGAAGTGCCGCCCGACGCGCCGGTCGAGCCGTTACCGATCGAGGTCAACGTGTCGAAATACATTCCGGAATCGGCAACCGCGGTGACGATGATTGTAACGCTTACCCCGCCGACGGGTCAGGCCGTGATCTATGCCGCCGGTCATGAACGTGACGGGACCTTGTTCAAGGGGCCACGCTCGATAGACGAAGTCAAGCTTGCCGGTCCGATCATCTATGTGAAGCTTTATGGAGCAACGAGTTTCGATATCCAGTACACTAATTACCGGCAGCCCTATTGAATGCGGTTTCCGCTTGAGAACGAACGACGCTGTGGGACATTCGACACCGGAACAGCTGTTGGAAGATGCCCTCGCAGCGCATCGCAGGGGCTCGATCGCGGATGCGAAGCGCATTTACGCTTCGGTGCTGAGCGTTGATCCCACCAACGCGGCTGCCCATGGTAATCTTGCCATCATTGCGGCCCAGCAGGGCGATCTCGCAGCTGCCGAGCGGCTGTTTCGCCAAGGGATCAAACTGAGGCCGAATGATCCGGCAGGCTACAACAATCTCGGGTCAGTCTTGCAGCAGCAAGCCAGGCTGGACGATGCGATCGCTGCTCATCGCCACGCCATAAAACTCAAGCCGAATTATGCCGAAGCCTTTTTGGCTCTCGGCAATGCCCTCAAGCAGCAAGACAAATTTGAAGAGGCGATGGGCTCGTATCGGTCCGCCATCAAGGCGAGACGTGAATACGCCGAAGCTCACAACAATTTGGGTGTGCTGCTTCAGATGCAAGGCAGGCTCGGCGGGGCGGCATTAGCCTATAACGAGGCGGTGGCGCTAAGGCCGGCATATGCGGAGGCTCAATTCAATCTCGGTGTCGTCCTGCATCAAAAGCTTGAACTGGATGCCGCCGAAGCTGCGTATCGACGGATTATCTCACTCAATCCCGGAATTGCCGTCGTCCATAATAATTTGGGAGCCGTCCTGAAGGACCAGGGTCTTCTCGACGAGGCACTGGCGGCTTTTGAAAATGCCGTCGGTCTGAAGGCGGACTACGCGGAGGCATTTTACAATTGCGCTACAGTACTGCAGCAGCAGGCCAGAATGGACGAAGCGTTGGCGGCTTACGGTCAGGCCATCAAGCTTCGACCGGATTACGCTGACGCGATCAACAATGCCGGCATTGTCCTGCAGGAACTCGGTCGCGCCGGTCAGGCGATCGATCTTTACCGCCGGCTGCTTGAACGGATGCCGGCTCATGCCGATGCCTGGAACAATATGGGGGCGGCGTACCTGGCGGAAGAGCGTCCTGAGGAAGCGCGGGCGGCGTTTGCGCAGGCGTTGACGCACAAGCCCGATTTTGCCGAAGCATCTTACAATCTGGGAAACGCCTGGCGTGAGCTCGGTCATCTATCCGAAGCGATCGCGGCCTATGGCAACGCATTGCGACTTCGGCCCGATTACGCCGATGCGTTCAGCCAGCTCGTCTATCATCGTGCGCAGGCGTGCGAGTGGGACAACTACCAAGCCGACCAGGACAAGCTGCTGGACATGGTGCGGGCGGGAGTCCGTGTTCCGCCGTTTTACCTGCTTTCAACGCCGGCGTCCGCATCCGATCAATTGATCTGTGCCCAGCACTGGATCAGGCCGATCAGACCGCCGCCGGAAGCCGTCTTTGAGCATAGCGCGCGCGTCGAGAGCGGACGCATTCGTCTTGGCTATCTGTCCGGGGATTTTCATCAGCATTCCACCGCGCACCTGATGGCCGAATTGTTCGAGTGCCACGATCGTGACCGCTTCGAGGTGGTGGCTTATTCCTACGGTCCTGATGATAACAGCCCGATGCGTGCGCGGCTTGCTCGCGCGTTCGACCGTTTCGTCGATATACGGGCGCTGTCACACCGCGAGGCGGCGCGGACGATCCACGCCGACCAGGTCGATATCCTGGTCGATCTCAAGGGTTATACCCATCACGCCCGGCCGGCGATATCAGCCCATCGCCCGGCGCCGGTGCAGGTGAGCTATCTCGGATATCCCGCTACCATGGGGGTGGATTTCATCGACTACATCATCGTCGATCCGTTCGTGGTGCCGGCTGGCCAGCAGCCTTTCTTTTCGGAAAGACTTGTTCACCTTCCCGGCAGCTATCAGGTGAATGACCGAAGGCGTGAGGTGGCGAGCACACGCACGTCGCGACAGGATCATGGATTGCCACCCGAGGGGTTGGTGCTCTGCAGTTTCAACAACAGTTACAAGATCTCGCCGATGTTGTTCGACATCTGGATGCGACTGCTCCGGTCGGCTCCCGGCAGCGTGATGTGGCTGCTCGAGACCAACGGGCTGGTCAGAGGCAATCTGCGGTCGGAAGCCGGGAAACGCGGAGTGGACTCTGCCCGGCTGATCTTTGCTCCGGTTGTGCCACCAGCCGAACATCTCGGGCGCCACCAGCACGCCGATCTGTTTCTTGACACGCTGCCCTGCAATGCGCACACCACAGCCAGTGATGCGCTGTGGGCCGGACTGCCGGTCCTGACCTGCAGCGGAGACACCTTCGCCGGCCGTGTCGCGGGCAGCCTTCTGATGGCGATGGGCATGCCGGAATTGATTACGGAATCGCTTGAAGCGTATGAACAGACGGCTCTGGCTTTGGCGCGCGATCCACAACGCCTGATCGCGTTGCGGCAAGAACTGGAAAAAAAGCGCGACACCAGTTCATTATTCGATCTGCCAGAATTGACGGGAAATATCGAAGCAGCCTACGCGCGGATGTGGCAGACTTGGCTTTCCCAAAACAAGCCGGTCGCATTCTCGATCGAAAGCACTTGAAATGTGAGGGACAGAGATCATGCTGATGCGAACCATCGTCACGCTCGCGGCTATTCTCGCGCTCGGCACCAGCAATGGATTGGCCGATGCCTATAAAGCACGAAGGCATCATCACCGCGCGTACATTGTTCAGGATGACGTTGTTCCGCCCGCGCCATATGGCGGCGGCCGGCTCGTTTTGCATCCCGCCTCGAACATTGCATGCGATACACCGTTTCGGGCGACGCGCCCGCTGCCCTGCGATCAGCCGGTCTGGGTCTACGGAAGCCCCTGCGAGGTGGATTTGGGTCTCGGACGCTATCGGTCTTGCTACTAATGTGAGACCAAGAGCTTTCGTTTCGAGATATCGCCATGAATGCCGGGGGCCGTGCCGAACAGACGCTCGCAGCCGCGATGGCTCATCATCGCGCCGGTCGTCTGACCGAGGCTGAGCGCCTTTACCGGCGTGTCTGCGATACCGATCCGAAAAACGCGCGGGCGTTCCACCTGCTCGGAGTGGTCGCGCATCAGTTGCAGCGCTCCGATGCCGCCTCGCTTGTCGGCCGGGCCGTGATGCTCGATCCGGATTTCGCCGAGGCGCACAACGACAGAGGCGTGATCCTCGCCGCCAGCGGATTATTTGCCGACGCACTATCCTGCTTTGAAAGGGCAGTGGCGCTTAATCCCGGTTATGACGAAGCCCGCAACAATCTCGGACGGGGATTGCGGTCGCTCGGGCGCCTCGACGAAGCGGTGGCGCAGTTTGAACTGGTCCTCAAGCGCGTGCCGGATTCTCCTGTTGCGCATTTCAATCTTGCCTCGGTGCTGGAACTGGCCGGCCAAAAGCCGCGCGCCGAGACGCATTATCGGCGCGCCATTTCGCTGCGCCCCGATTTTGTCGATGCTCACATCCATCTTGCCTCCTTGCTTCAAGACATGGATCGCCTGCCTGAAGCGCTCGCTCATGCCGAACGCGCGGTCACGCTGCGTCCGGACAGTGCCGGCGCGCGCAACAATCTTGGCAATATTCTACGCAACCTGGGCCGGCGTAACGATGCGATCGCGCAATACGAGGCCGCTCTGCGGATCGATTCGAACTTGTTCATGGCGCATTACAATTGTGGCGTAGCGCTGCGCGGCGAGACGAGGATTGCGGAAGCGAGAGCCCATTTCGGCCGCGCGTTCGCGCTCAAGCCGGACTTTCTCGAAGCCGAGATGGCCTTGTGCATGGCGGAACTTCCGGCTCTATACGAAGACGCATCCGAGATCGCCGAGCGGCGCGGCGGCTATGCGAGCCGGCTGGCCAGGCTGTGCGCCGACATGGAAGGCGCTCACGCGCCTGCCGCGCTCGCAGACGCGATCGGCTCGCATCAGCCGTTTTATCTGCCTTATCAGGGCCGCAACGATCGGGAGCTTCAATCCTCGTATGGGTCGCTGGTTTGCAAAATCATGGCCGCGAGATATCCGACGCCCGTCTTGCCAAAACCTCCGGGTCCGCACGTGCCGATCAGGTTGGGCATCGTCAGCGGGTTCTTCAGGCAGCACTCAAACTGGAAGATCCCGGTCAAGGGATGGCTCCAGAATCTGGACCGGGATCGATTTCATGTCTCCGGCTATTACACCAGCGCCGAATGCGATGACGAGACCGACGCGGCGGCCGCATCGTGCGATCATTTCGTACAGGGCCCGCGCTCGCTCGATGGCTGGCGGCGCACGATACTGGACGACGCGCCCGATGTTCTGATTTTTCCCGAAATCGGGATGGACAAGGTGTCGGCGCAATTGGCGGCCCAACGGCTCGCGGCCGTTCAGTGCTGTTCCTGGGGACACCCGGTCACCAGTGGATTCCCGACCATCGATTACTTCATCAGCAGCGATCTCATGGAACCCGTAGACGCTGCGGATCACTATTCCGAACAGCTCATTCGGCTGCCGAATCTTTCGATCTATTACGATCCCGCCGAACTCCCGCATACCGGGATCGACCGCGCACAGCTGGGTCTGCGCGCAAGCGCCGTGGTCTATTGGTGCTGCCAGTCCTTGCCAAAATATCTGCCGCAATTCGACGACGTGTTCGCACGCATCGCGGCCGAGGTACCGGACTGTCAGTTTACGTTCATTGAATTCGGAGGCGGCAGGGCCATCACCGAGATGTTTCGAGCCCGGCTCGAGCGCGTTTTCAAGGCCGTCGGTCTCAACGCCGGCGATCATTGCGTCTTCCTGCCGAGACTTGCGCCAGATCGTTTCGTTGCTGCCATCGGCCAGTGCGACGTCGTGCTGGACAGCATCGGCTGGTCAGGATGCAACTCCGTGCTGGAGAGCCTGGTTCACGATATTCCCATCGTGACCTTCGCCGGAGAGATGATGCGCGGCCGGCACACGACCGCTATCCTGGATATGATGGGTATCAGCGGGACGACCGCGCGGACGATTGACGAGTACGTTTCAATCGCCGGTGCCCTCGGCCGCTCCAACGCAAAACGCACTGAATTGTCTTCGGAGACCGCGGACAAGAAGCATCGCGTTTATCGCGATCGCACATGCATCGCGGCTCTGGAGACGTTCCTGGATCAAGCCGTTCGCAACGGACGCCCACCTTTACAGCGGTGAGTGGCTGTCCGAATAACTCAGACCCGCCAATTTTCGATTGCCGCGCTCCATCGCAGACGGAATCAGAACGCGCTCCTGTATCGCGCAACCCCTGAGGGGCTGCCATAGACCCACATCGGCTCGCCGCACTGGCTTGGACCGTGGTCGGTCATGCACGCGGCGCTCCAGGACGGAGCCGCGACCTCGCGGCCTGTCTCGTAGGCCTGCGGCAGCGCCGTGCTCTCGCTGGTTCGCGCCTGAGCCGACATTGCGAGTGACGGCACGATCAACAGCGCTGCCACAAATGATTTCGTCATCATCGTCTATTTCCTTGTTTGCGGGCCTCACGGCCACGTGATGCATGCGATACTTCTCTGCGCAGCCGACTGTTAGCCACCTACGCATATCCTGCTGATAGCAAGACTCAGATTGAAGTCCGGATATTCCCGAGCCCGCGAATCTTGAACCGCGTTCTGAACGACGAAGCTCAGATGCGCCATCACGCACGACGTAAGTCTAAAATTGTCCCGCACTACTAAATTAAATTTTGGAAAACTAAATTCCGGTTTAGTTGAGCAGATCGCGTTTGATTGTGATGTTCGACGGGCATCGTGCAAATCGTCTGAATCAGTTCTGACAATCTATCGCGTTGACGACAGACGGGATGCCGGCCGGTTCGATCGGCCTGGCCCGATTGATGGCTCCAAAGCGGACCCCGGCCAAGCGTTGCTCGTCAATTTGGGTTATGGTTGCACGCCCAATTCGATTTTCGACTAAACAAAAACCGCCCGGTTTTGCCGGGCGGTTTCTCGTTTCACAAACCAGATTTTCTTATTCGCCGTTGCCGAAGCGCCGCGACCACCATCCCGCGCGGCGGGGCTGGGTGTCGGTTGTTGTCTCGGAGGCGGGCTGGGCCGGGGCGGGGGCCGGCTCCGGCGGCGGCGCTGGCTCGGGCTGGCTGCGATTAACAGGCGCCGCTGCATCAGGCTGGCCACCGACCAGGAAGCTCACCTTTTCGCGTACGGTTGAACGCCGCCGCGCGGCTCTTTCGGCCTCATGGGCAATCTCCGCCTCGGCGGGTCCACGAGTCGCCTCCTGCTGACCGTGATCATCCTGCTGACCGCGATCGGCATGTTGTGGCTCGGACGGCGATGCCATGGATTCGGGTTGGATCTCCGGCAGCGATGGCGCGGGCGGCGGTGAATAGCCGTCGAAATCGGCAACCGCGTTGGTTGCTTCCGGTGCCGGTGCCGGCCTGAGTTCGTCCACAATCGATCCGGCGAGACCATCCTCCAGCCCGCCGCGCCGGCGGCGTCCGCCACGACGTCCGCGCCGGCGGGGCCGCCGCTCGCCGCCGGGCGCTTGATCGGAGCGAACCACACCGGGCTGCTCGTCGGATTCGTCCTCGTCGGATTCGCTTTCATCCACAGGACCGCCGGCAGCCGTGTCAGATACAACGCGAGGAAACTCGTTCTCGTCACGCGCCGGTCCGCCTTCACGCGGCTCGCCGGGACGGCCGCGCCGCCGCCGGCGCCGCTTGCGCTTGTGGCCATCCGCCTCCGTCTCGCCGCCACTACCCGCGCTGACCGGAGATTCGTCGGTCAGCCCTTCGGTCTCTTCGGTTTCGACTTCCGATTCGACTTCGATGTCGAACGGCTCGTCCTCGTCAAACGCCTCTTCGGTTTGCGGCGGGAAGGCCGCAACCTGCGCTGCCAGCAGCGCCTTGGCGGCCTCCAGCGTATGCACCTGCTCGCCGCGATCGATGATGAACGACTGCTGGCCGCTCACGGTCGGATCGGCGATCACGGCCAGCGTCACCTTAAAGCTGTTTTCGAGATCGCGCAGATGGCCGCGCTTGTGATTGAGGACGTAAAGCGCGACATCGGTTCGGGTGCGCACCACGAGATTGTGGGTCGCGCCTTTCATCAGGATTTCCTCGAGACCGCGCAGCAACTGCAATGCCACCGAAGATACCGATCGCACATGGCCGCTTCCGCCGCATTGCGGGCAGGGCTCCGTCGAACTCTCCAGCACGCTCGCGCGAATTCGCTGGCGCGACATTTCAAGCAGGCCGAAATGCGAGATACGCCCGACCTGGATTCGCGCGCGGTCCTGCCTCAGGCAATCGCTGAGCTTGCGCTCGACCGAACGGTTGTTGCGTTTCTCGTCCATATCGATGAAATCGATGACGATCAGGCCTGCGAGGTCGCGCAAGCGCAGCTGCCTTGCGACTTCCTCGGCGGCCTCAAGATTGGTCTTGAGCGCGGTATCCTCGATGTGATGTTCGCGGGTCGAGCGGCCGGAATTGACGTCGATTGAAACCAGCGCTTCGGTCTGATTGATCACGATGTAGCCGCCGGATCGCAATTGCACGGTCGGCGAGAACATCGCATCTAACTGGCTTTCCACTCCCATCCGCGAGAACAGTGGCTGGCCGTCGCGATATTGTTTGACCGCGCGCACGTTCGAGGGCATCAGCATCTTCATGAAATCGCGGGCTTCCTGATAGCCGGCTTCGCCGGCGACCTGGATTTCGTCGATTTCCTTGTTGTAGAGATCGCGCAGCGACCGCTTGATCAGCGAGCCTTCCTCGTAGACCAGCGTCGGCGCCTGCGACTTGAGCGTCATGTCGCGCACGGTTTCCCACATGCGGATCAGATACTCGAAGTCGCGCTTGATTTCGGGCTTGGTGCGCGATGCGCCCGCGGTGCGCAGAATAATGCCCATGCCTTCGGGCACGTCGAGGTCCTGCACCACTTCCTTCAGTCGCGAGCGATCCTGCGCGCTAGTGATCTTGCGGCTGATGCCGCCGCCGCGCGCGGTGTTGGGCATCAATACCGCATAGCGACCGGCCAGCGACAGGTAAGTCGTCAGCGCGGCGCCCTTGTTGCCGCGTTCTTCCTTGACCACCTGCACCAGCATCACCTGGCGGCGCTTGATGACTTCCTGGATCTTGTACTGCCGGCGCGGACGGAAGGCGCGCTCGGGCACCTCCTCCATGACGTCGTCGCCGCCAACCGATTCAACGACTTCCTCCTCGGCCTCATCGCCCTCGTCGTCATCATCATGGTTCCCGTCGCCATGCGCGGCGGCAGCCTGTTCGGTGTGATCCGACGCGGCGGGCTCGCCACCGGCATGCTCACCGCCGCCGTCTTCGGCCTCCGGCGCGTCGTCGGCATGGGCGGCGTTTTCGCGCGCGTGCTCCTCGTGGGTATGCTCATCATGGGCGTGCTCTTCGGGCGTCGACGCATCTGGAGCAGCGGCGGCGGCTTCGACGGCTGCGGTATCGGGCAGGGTCACCGCCGCCAGCGTCTCGCTTGCGAGAACATCGCCCTGCTCGTCATGAGCATGATCGTGCTCATCGTGCGCGTGTTCATGACCATGTTCATGATGGTCGTGATCATGATGCTCTGCATCCGCGTGGTGATGTTCGGCCTCGTGCGGGTGCTCGTGACCGTTTTCGGTATGCAAGTTTTCCGCGTATTCCTGGCCCTCAGGCGGCTGGGCGGCCTGTGCCGGATCGGTGCTTGCGTTCTCGATGACCTCGCTCTGGATGCGGTCGCCACCGCCGCGGCGGCGCGAGCTGCGGTGGCGCGGACGGCGGCGGTTGGAGCGGTTTTCGCTCTCCTCCTCGGCCTCGCGATGGGCACGTTCGTCCGCCTCGATCAGCGCCTGGCGATCGGCGACCGGAATTTGATAATAGTCCGGATGGATTTCGCTGAAGGCCAGAAAACCGTGACGGTTGCCGCCATATTCGATGAAGGCGGCCTGCAGGGATGGCTCTACGCGCGTGACCTTGGCGAGATAGATGTTGCCGCGCAGTTGCTTGCGCTGGGCGGTCTCGAAATCAAACTCTTCGACGCGATTGCCGCGGACCACGACGACCCGGGTCTCTTCCGGGTGGGTGGCATCGATCAACATTTTGTTGGGCATTTTGGAACTCTTGACGGCGGCGGGCGCGTATGACCGTGAGCGCGTATCGCGCCGCCGGGTGACGCGACGGTCCACCTGATTCGGGGGTGAGGGGAAGGCCGAAACGCAACCCGGGTCGCCACGCCGAACGGGATCCCGTCGGAGCAAAACGACGCGCGGAGCTTTCGCTCCGCGTCGCCGCGGTTCCGTGGATCATGGTCGGCAACACAGTCTGGCGCATCAAGCGTCGGCCCGTCTGAACACGTTGGCGGCAAAGGCGCCGCCTTGTCTATTGCTGAAGCCCCGGCGCGGCGCCAAAAGCGCCCGCCGGCCATCGTATGTCGGGCCCTTATGGGGGGTCCGGATAATCGGTTATGCCGTGTCTGAAGCCGTCCCTGGAACAAGATGGTTACCTGGGACCGGACGCCGCCCGGGCTCGAAACCGCCGCTCCTTGTCAGCCGCGCACTGCGCTGGCTGTGGAGGGATCGGAAAGACGCTGGAACCTGAATTCGAAGGTTCCGGCGCTGCACCGGGAGGCTGAACGCGACACAACCGGGAGTTTTAGCCGTCAGCCCCTTGTACATACGTGGAATGGCCGCCGCGTGCAAGGGAAGCGTCGCAGGGCGGCAACACTCTGCCTTATTCGCCCCATGTGTGTTAAGTTGCGGTTAACCCTGTGGTTCTATTGCGATACGAGGGCTGCTCGGAGGCACGGATTCGTTGGCGAGCCGCGCAAATCATGGTGTTTTACTGGGCCGCGCGCTAGTGTGCGCTGCAGCATTGCTATGTTCCGACGCCACCCTGGTCGGTGCGACCGACGGTCAGTCATCCGGGTCGGTCGCTGCCGCGAATTTTCCGGTTGCCACTGAGGCCCGCCTGGCCGGCGATGCCCGGCAAACCCGCTTTGTCCTCGATCTCGACAAGGCGATCCAGTTTCGTGCTTTTGCGCTGGCCGATCCGTACCGGGTGGTCGTCGATATTCCTCAGGTCAACTTTCGGCTTGCCGCCGGAACCGGCACCGCAGGGCGCGGGCTGATCAAGGCATTCCGCTACGGCCTGGTGATGCCGGGCGGTTCGCGCATCGTGTTCGATCTGACCGGCCCGGCCAAAATCGCAAATACCTATGTGCTCGA